>Ga0126314_10000006_pt1 | contig 305832 bp, 291 predicted proteins | sample Plot105B_FD_92535 | JGI IMG/M metagenome (GOLD analysis project Ga0126314, IMG submission 92535) | Serpentine soil microbial communities from UC McLaughlin Reserve, CA, USA - Plot105B | ecosystem: Environmental > Terrestrial > Soil > Grasslands | place: USA: UC McLaughlin Reserve, Lake... | reverse complement strand
TCGAAGTCTGGCGCGCGAAGCGCGACTGGCGGAGCGCGATCGCTCGAACCGCGACCAATGGCAACTGGCGATGCGTGAGGCGCAGTCCTTTGAGCTGGAAGACCCGCGGAGACGAGACAACGAGGCGCTAAAGGCGGCGGTTCTGATCTATCGCGACGAGGCGCTGCCACTCGTCCCCCGCTCCCGGGCGCCATTGGACTGGGCCGTGACCCAGAACAGCCTTGGCGAGGCGGCGTGGAGACTAGGGGAGCGTGAGCCTGATTCAGTGAGGCTCAAAGAAGCGGTGGTCGCTTTTCGAGCTGCGCTCAAGGAGTACACCCGCGAACTGCACCCGTTGGATTGGGCGACTGCGCAGAGCAACCTTGGTGTTGCGCTCAGCTCCCTGGCGGGCCGGGAGAGCAATACGGAGCAGTTGGAAGCTGCGGTTGCCGCCCACCGGTTGGCGCTGGAGGTACGCACTCGCGAAAGGGTCCCGCTGGATTGGGCCACGAGCCAAGACGGTCTAGCTAATGCGCTCTATCAGCTCGGCTCGCGTCAGAGCCACAGGGCGCGACTAGATGAAGCGGTTTCAGCCTATCGCCAAGCTTTGGTCGAACGCACTCGTGATCGGGCGCCGTTGCAGTGGGCAGCCACCCAAAGCAACCTTGGCAATGCCCTCCTTGAGCTTGGGAATCGTGAGGGCAGCACGACGCTACTGGAAGAGGCGGTGGTCGCGTATCGCGCCTCGCTTCAGGAACAAACGCGCGGACGGGGCCGCCTTCAGTGGGCCGCGACCCAGAGCAACCTCGGCAATGCGCTTGCGGCGCTCGGGTCACGTGTCAGCGGTACGGGTTTGCTGGAGGAGGCGGCCGCCGCCTACCGCGCCGCGCTGCAGGAATTTTCTCGTGAGCGGGTCCCGCTAGATTGGGCGCTGACTCAGAATAATTTGGGCATCGTCCTCCGGGCGCTCGCGGAACGTGAGGAGGGCACGGTGGGGCTTGAGCAAGCGGTGGACGCCTATCGCTTGGCGCTGGAGGAGCGTACCCGCGAACGAGCCCCGCTCGATTGGGCGATTACCCAGAGCAACTTAGGCAGCGCGCTTGCCGTCTTGGGGTCGCGAAAGGGTAGCGCGAAGTCGCTTGCCGAGGCGGCTGCCGCCTTCCGCGCGGCGCTACAAGAATGCACCCGCGAACGGACGCCGCTGCAATGGGCGGGAATTCAGAGCAATCTGGGCAACGTGCTTCAGGAGCTCGGAAAGACCGACGGCGGCCCAAAGCTACTTGAGGAATCGGTCGGCGCGTATCGCCTTGCGTTGCGAGTATATAGGCGCGATCAGAATCCGCAGGATTGGGCGATGACCCAGCATAACCTCGGTGGTGCATTTGCGGCGCTTGGTGAGCGGGCGAACGGGACCGAGTGGTTAGAGCAAGCGGTGGCAACCTACGACGCTGCGCTGGAAGTTCGAACCCGCAGACAGGTCCCTCTGCAGTGGGCGTACTCACAGACCGGACGCATCTACGCTCTCAAGGTCATTGGAGAGCGGCAAGGGGACCTCGTTCGGTTCAAGCGCGAACGCGATACGGTCGTGTTCCTGATTGGAATTTTCGAGGGGATGGAGCGACCTTACCTAGCGGACTACGCCCGCGATCTCCTCAAGCAGATTGACTATGCGGGCTAAACCCTCGCAGGCCATGAGCGACCTCAGACCCATTCCCGGCTTCGAGGAGCTGTGGCGACCGGCCGCCGGCCGCCGGCGGGCTGCGGGTCAGGCCGCAGGCGGTCCTGGGGCGTAGTGACATGTCACCGCGCAGCGGCTGGCGCGGATCATCGCGCGAGCGCCGGAGCTGCTTCACGGTCGCGAGGCCGTGCGCGAATCTGCCGGCGATTGGGTGGCGCTGGCCGATCTCGACAGCGGCCGGCGAGCCAACAGTCCGATGAGTCTGTCGCTGGTGCTGTCGATGCCGCGCGCGGAAGGATGTGCTTTCGGAAAAGCCATTGCCAATGTGCCAGAGTGGACGGCCGAATGCCGCGAAGCCGGGACGCTTCCATGAGTGCCGCTGCCAGATCGGCCACCGTCTTGATCGTGGCGTCGACGGCGGCCTCGCGGGCCAGCTTCTTCGTCCGCGCGGGATCTTCTCCACTTGCCACGGCTCGAAGCGCATCAAGGGCCGCCTGGCGCGCCTGTGCGACATCCATGACCGGCCAGCGGCCAAGCGAAAGTCGGCGGCGCGTTCCGTCCTCCAGGCGGTAGCGGAGGCCGAAGGTCTTCACCCCGTTGGGCGTGACGTAGAGTTCGAGGCCTTGGAGCTGGCTGTCCCGCAGATAGGCGACCTTCGGACCTGGCTTCAGCGCATCGATGGTTTTGGCGGATAGTTGGGGATCATGTTACTCGGCAGCTCAGATTCGCCCGGCGATCCGTTGGCCCGCTGGTGTCTCAATAGGAGGGGCGAGGAGTTTGGGCTGATGCTGTAATTGAAGCGTATCAACACTTCTGGATGCAAGCGGAATAAGGCGTTGCGTCCGAAATAGTGCGACAACATACGACGAAATACTATCGAATACCGTCCTTCCAAAGCTGAATGCCGGGGGTTCGATTTCCCCGGCCGCTCCATTCCATCCCCTACGCCTCGCCGCTATGGTCGCCGCTTCACAGCAACGCGGAGCACTCCCATGGCCAAGGCCCATGTCGCCAGCGGCGGTCCCCAGTGGGCGACCGCGGTCACCACCGGCAATCACAGCCTGGTCTCGGACGAACCTGCGGCGCTGGGCGGCGCGGACGCGGGACCGGCGCCCTACGACCTGTTGCTGGCCAGCCTCGGGTCGTGCACGGCGATCACCCTGCGGATGTACGCGACGCGCAAGGAATGGCCGCTGGAGGAGGTCGTCATCGACCTCGCCCACTACAAGGAAGAAGACCGCTCCAAGATCACCCGCAAGATCTGGCTGGAGGGCGATCTCGACGAAACCCAGCGGGCGCGGCTGCTCGACATCGCCGAACGCACGCCGGTGACCTTGACCCTGAAGGCGGGCGCGGACATTCACTCCGAGCTGCAGCCTTAAGGATCGGAAGCGTTCATGACCGGCAGGATTTTCGCCATCACCGGCGGCTTCGGCGTGCTCGGCTCGGCCGTGGCCGCCGCCGCCCTGGCCTCGGGCGCACGGGTGGCCCTGATTGACGCCGCGCCGGCGCGTGAAGGCGCGCCCGAGGGCGCCCTGGCGCTGGGCGGGGTCGACCTGACCTCGCCGGCGGCGGCGGTCGAAGCCTTCCGCGAGATCACCGACCGCTTCGGCGGGCTGGACGTGCTGGTCAACGTCGCCGGCGGCTTCGTCTGGCAGACCCTGGCCGACGGCGATCCCGAACAGTGGGCCCGGCTCTACGCCCTGAACACCCTGACCAACGCCACCGCCTCGCGGGCGGCGCTGCCGCACCTGCTGGCCTCGAAGGCGGGGCGAATCGTCAGCGTCGGCGCCAACGGTGCGACCAAGGCGGCGGCGGGCATGGGCGCCTACGCGGCGTCGAAGGCGGGCGTGCACCGCCTGACCGAGAGCCTTGCCGAGGAGATGAAGGGGAAGATCACGGTCAACGCCGTGCTGCCCTCGATCATCGACACCCCGACCAATCGCGCCGACATGCCGGACGCCGACTTCGGGGCCTGGGTCACCGCCGACGAGGTCGCCCAGGCGATCCTGTGGCTGGCCTCGGAACAGGCCAGCGGCGTCACCGGCGCCCTGCTGCCGGTCACCGGAAGGGTCTAGTCTGACATTTCCGACACGTGACCTGAGCGGCCTAAGGCGCTAAGGGCTTTGCCCGAGCGATGTCTGACAGCAACCACGCCCCTCGTATCTCCGAAATCCTCGCCGGCATCGCGTCGACGAAGCGCAAGACCGTGTCCGTGCGCGACGTGCTCGAAGCGTTCGGCGACCGCGCCTTCGGGGCGCTGATGTTCGTGTTCGCGGCGCCGGTGGCGCTGCCGATGCCGCCCGGTGTCTCGGCCATCCTGGGCGCGCCGCTGCTGTTCATCACTGCCCAGCTGATGGTCGGCCGCCGCACCCTGTGGCTGCCGCGGGTGCTGGCCGACCGGACCATGACCCGCACCGACTTCGCCGGGCTGATGGAGAAGCTGTCGCCGTACCTGAGCTGGGTCGAGCGCCGGCTGCGGCCGCGCCTGACCTTCCTCTACAACCGCTGGCTCGACGGGGTGACCGGCCTGGTCTGCCTGGTGCTGGCGATCATCGTCTTCCTGCCGATCCCGTTCGGCAACATGCTGCCTGCTCTGGCCATCGCCTGTTTCGGGCTGGGCATCGCCGAGCGCGACGGCCTGCTCGGCGCCTTCGGCGGGGTGATGGCGGCGATCAGCATCGTGGTGCTGGCCTTCCTGTCGAGCGCCATCATCGCCGGCATCACCGCCTTCGCGGTCGCCGTGATCGCCCGGGTCACCTGAGGCAGCGACGGCTTTGCGTCCTTCGAGACGCGATCTCGAGGATCGCTCCTCAGGATGACTAAGGTGGGTGAGCCTTCACAACTTTAGTCATGGTGAGGAGCGCGCAGCGCGTCTCGAACCACGCCGGGCCTATCCGCTCTACGTCAGCTCGTAATCCGCCAGCGCCGGCTGCGCCGTCATCTTGCGGTAGGTGGCGGTGTCGCCGCTCCAGTTGTTGGTGATCTTGCCGGACGCGGTCTTGTACCAGCTCGAGCAGGAGCCGGCCCAGGAGGTCTCGGTCAGGTCTTTCTGCAGCTGGGTGTTGAAGCGGGCGAAGGCGTCCGGCCTGACGTCCAGTGCCCTGGCGCCGCGGCTTTTGAGCGCCTGCATCGCCTTCACCGCGTAGTCGACCTGGGCCTCGATCATGAAGATGATCGAGTTGTGGCCGAGGTTGGTGTTGGGGCCGTACAGCATGAACAGGTTCGGGAAGCCGGACACGGTCACGCCGAGATAGGCCTCGGCGCCGTCCTTCCAGGCGTCGCTCAGACTTTTGCCCTCGCGGCCCAGGATCTCGACCGGATTGACGAAGTCGGTGGTGATGAAGCCGGTGCCGTAGATGATCACGTCGCAGGGATGTTCGACGCCGTCGGCGGTGAGCACGCCGTTGGCGGTCACCGTCTTGATGGCGCTGTCGACCAACTCGACGTTCGGCCGCACCAGCGCCTGATAGAAGTCGTCCGAGACCAGCACCCGCTTGCAGCCGATCGGATAGTCCGGGGTCAGCTTGGCCTTCAGGACCGGATCCTTGACCACCTCGTCGAGGTAGGCGAGCGCGTCGGACTTGAACTTCTCAGCCTGTTTGGTGCCGAGCTTGAACGCCTCGAAGCGCATGTCCATCAGCTTCCAGATCAGCCAGCGCTGACCGCGATCGACGGCGGGGAAGGTGCGGTACAGCCACTTCTCGAAGGCGGAGAACTCCCGGTCCTTGCGGGGCACGATGTAGTTGGGCGTGCGCTGGAAGACGACCACCTTGCCGGCCTCCTTGGCGATCTCGGGGATGTACTGGATGGCGCTGGCCCCCGCGCCGATGCAGGCGACGGTCTTGCCCTTGAGGTCGATGTCGTGGCGCCAGCGGGCCGAGTGCCAGCTCTCGCCGGCGAAGCTGTCGCGGCCGGGGATGCCGGCATAGCCGGGCTTGTTCAGCTGGCCGAGGCCGGAGATCAGGATCGGCGCGGTCAAGGTCTCGCCGCCCTTGACGGTGACACGCCAGAGGCCGGCGGCCTCGTCCCACTGGGCCTTTTCGACTTCGGTGTTGAAGCGGAACTTGTCGGTGACGCCGAACTGGCCGGCGACGCGCTCCATGTAGTCGCGGATCTCGGACTGGGGCGAGAACGACCGGCTCCATTCCGGGTTCAGGGCGAAGGACAGCGAATAGAGCCGCGAGGGCACGTCGCAGCAGGCGCCGGGATAGGTGTTGTCGCGCCAGGTGCCGCCGATGCGGTCGCCCTTTTCGAGCACCACGACCCGGTCGAAACCGGCTTCCTTGAGCTTGATCGCCGCCGTCAGGCCGCCGAAGCCGGCTCCGATGACGATGGCGTCCAGATTGCCAGCCATGACCCGTCGTTTCCCTATGATTTTCACGAATTATTGCGCGTCCGGGAGGGCGGGGAAAGGCTCACCCAAGGTCACTTTGGCTTGCTCTCGCGCGGCGCCGGGTATGAAGTGAAGGCGTGGGGCGCGGGTCTCGCGCTTCCTTCAACGAAAAGACGCGGCGGGGCCGCGGTCTCGCCGCCGAACGGTGGGAGACAGCGCATGACTGGAAGGAAATCGGGCGCGGTTCGGGCGATCGCTCTGGTCGGCCCGAACGGCGCCGGCAAGACAACCCTCTTCGAAGCCCTGCTGCATGCGGCGGGCGCGACGGATCGCCAGGCGGCGGTCGGACTGGCCGGCTCGGTCGGCGACGGCTCGCCGGAGGCCCGCGCCGCCGGCCAGAGCGTCGAGCTCAATCTCGCCGGCTTCGACTACATGGGCGACCGCTACGCTCTGATCGACTGTCCAGGCTCAGTGGAGTTTCGCGCGGAGATCGACCACGCGCTGCCCGCCGTCGACCTGGCCATCGTGGTGGTCGATCCAGATCCTGACAAGGCGCTGCTGGCCCAGCCCTGGCTCAAGGAGCTGGAGCGGCTGGGCGTGCCGCGCGCGATCTTCGTCAACCGCATCGACCAGGCGCGGGGGCACGTCGATGAATTGCTTAAGGCGCTGCAACCGGTCAGCGCGATCCCGCTGGTCGCCCGGCAGCTGCCGATCTGGCAGGACGACCATGTCGCCGGCTTCGTCGATCTCGCGCTGGAGCGGGCGTTCGTCTACCGGCCCGGCAAGCCGTCGGAGCAGGTCGATATCCCCTCTGACCTCCAGGATGAGGAGGCGGCGGCCCGCTTCCACATGCTCGAGCAGATGGCCGACTTCGACGACGCCCTGATGGAACTACTGCTCAGCGACGAGACGCCGAGCCGCGAGACCGTCTTCGCAGACATCATCGCCGAGACCCGCGCCGGCCAGATCGCGCCGGTGTTCTTCGGCGCGGCCGCCCAGGGCAATGGCGTGCGCCGGCTGCTCAAGGCCCTGCGCCACGATGCGCCCGAACCCGACGCGGCGGCCGAACGGCTGGGCGCACAGGGGGCGTCGGCCTATGTGATCAAGACCACCCACGCGGGTCAGGCCGGCAAGATGACCTGGGCGCGGGTGTTCGGCGCGACCCTGAACGACGGCGCGGAGATGACGCTGCCTGGTGGCGACAAGGGCCGGGTCAGCGGCCTGTTCGCGGTCCAGGGGCAGGTGACGAAGAAGGTCGCCTCGGCCGAGGTCGGGGACGTGGTGGCTTTGGGGAGGATGGAGGCCGCACGCGCCGGCGACTTGCTGTCTTCGAGCAAGGCCGGGGTGACGGCCAGGACCGCGCCCGCGCCGCGCGTCCCGGTCTACGGACTGGCCATCGCCACCCGCGACCGCAAGGACGATGTCCGCCTGTCCGGTGCGCTTCAGAAGTTGATGGAGGAGGATCGCGGCCTGACCCTGGTCCACGACGGCGCGTTGCACGAGATGCGGCTGTGCGGGCAGGGTGAAGCGCATCTTCGCGTCTCGCTCGACCGCCTGAAGCGCCGCTACCAGGTCGAGGTCGACTGCCGCACGCCGGCGACACCCTACAACGAGACCATTCGCAAGGCCGTGACCCAACGTGGCCGACACAAGAAGCAGACCGGCGGCCATGGCCAGTTCGGCGACGTGCTGCTGGAGATCAGGCCGCTGCCGCGCGGGTCCGGCTTCCAGTTCGTCGACAGGATCACCGGCGGGGTGGTGCCCCGGCAGTGGATCCCGGCGGTGGAGCAGGGGATCCGCGACGCGATGGAGAAGGGGCCGCTCGGATTTCCGGTGGTGGATGTGGCGGTGACCCTGACCGACGGCTCCTACCATGCGGTGGACTCCTCGGAGATGGCGTTCCGCACCGCCGGCCGCATCGGCATGAGCGAAGGTCTCGCCCAGGCCGGCCCGATCCTGCTGGAGCCGATCGAGAAGCTGGTGATCCATGCGCCCAACGCGGCGACGGCTCGGATCATTTCATCGATCGCGAACAAGCGCGGCCAGGTGCTCGGCTACGACGCCCGCGAGGACTGGGATGGCTGGGACCGCATCGAGGTCTACATGCCGCATGACGAGCGGCAGGACTTCATTATCGACCTGCGCTCGATGACCCAGGGCCTGGGCGGGTTCGAGGCGTCGTTCGACCATCTGGTCGAGCTTACCGGACGCAAGGCCGATGAGGTGGCGCAGAAGGGGAGGGCGGCGGCTTAGTTCTTCGCCTGCCCGAACGGGTCCGGCAACAGCCGCTCATAGGTGCGGCGAACGGAGTCGTAGCATTCACAGGTCGCCGCCTCGATGCCGGCGCGGTCGAGGATGTCGACGACACCGCGGCGGTAGCGGATCAGGCCCTTGGCCTGCAGCGCACCGGCCACGGCCGTAACGGTCGTACGCTGGACGCCGAGCATGTCGGCCAGGAACTCCTGGGTCAGGCTCACCGTGTCGCTGTCGATGCGGTCGTGGCATGACAGCAGCCAGCGGCAGAAGCGGGCCTCGACCGAGTGCAGGGCGTTGCACGCCACGGACTGGATGGCGTGGCCGAACAGGGCGTCGTTGTGACGGTCGATAAGGGTGACCAGCGCCGGCGAACGCTTGGCCACTTCCGCGAGCGCGGTGGCGGCTATGCGCGAGGCGCGGCCGGGCACCTGTACGATCGCGCGTGACATGCACTGGCGCGGCGCGATGGCGGCCATCAGCCCGAACGCGCCTTCACGTCCGACCGTGGCGCTCTCGATCGCTGCGCCGCTTTCCATCAGCGTCATCAGCGAGATGACGCAGTCATGGGGGAAGTATATCGTCTCGATGGGATCGCCCGGGTCGCACAGCAGTCGACCCTTCTCCATCTCCACAAGCGTCAGCTGCGGCGACAGCATGGCGAAGTCGGCCGGCGACAGGGAGGCGAGCAGTCTATTCTTCAAGGACAGGGGACTCGTCATAGCGACTCGAAACGCCGTTCTGGTGGCGGGGTTGCAAGCTATAGGCGCCCGCCGGCAAACACCGTCGCTTAGCCGACATAATCATGGTGGGATGTGGCGAAGGCGAAAGGCCGTGGAGCGGCTGAATTTATTCAGGTTTCGCTTTGATCGCGGTTTGGTGTGTCGGCTTCCCGACTAAACAACATTTGCTAATTCAGAAATTTCAGGAAGAGCGGTGGTCAGATGAAATATAGACGCCTCGGCCGGACCGGCCTCTACGTTTCCGAGATCTGTCTCGGTGCGATGACCTTCGCCGGGCAGGAAGGCAGCATGTGGGGCCAGATCGGCAGTGTCGATCAGAGTGGCGTCGATGCGATGATCGGCCGCGCGCTCGAAAGCGGTGTCAACTTCATCGATACGGCCGACGTTTACTCGTCCGGGGAGTCCGAACGGATGGTCGGGGCGGCGCTCCGGAACCTGGGCGTGAAGCGCAGCGACGTGGTCATCGCGACCAAGGTCTACGGCGACATGGGCAAGGGCCCCAACGATCGCGGCGCCTCGCGCGGCCACATCATGGACGGGGTCAAGGCCAGCCTGGAGCGGATGGGCCTAGACCACATCGACCTCTACCAAATCCACGCCAACGACCCGGTCACGCCGGTGGAGGAGACGCTGCGCGCGCTGGACGACCTCGTGAGCGAGGGGCTGGTCCGCTACGTCGGCTGCTCGAACTGGCCGGCCTGGAAGATGATGAAGGCGCACGGCATCGCCGACGCCCGCGGTTATGCCCGCTTCGAAACGGTGCAGGCCTACTACTCGATCGCGGGCCGTGACCTGGAGCGCGAGATCGTGCCGATGATGGAAGATCAGGGCATGGGGCTGATGGTGTGGTCGCCGATGGCCGGCGGCCTGCTGTCGGGCAAGTTCGGTCGTGATACCGCCGGTCCCAACGGCGCACGGCGGGTCAGCTTCGACTTCCCGCCGGTGAACCGCGATCGGGCCTGGGACTGCGTCGACGCCATGAAGGTGATCGCCGACGCGCGCGGCGTGTCCGTGGCGCGTATCGCCCTGGCCTGGGTTCTGTCGCGGCCCTGGGTCACCACGGTGATCATTGGAGCCAAGACGCTCGAGCAGCTGGACGACAATCTCGCCGCCGCCGAAATCGAGCTGACGGCGGACGAGATCGCTGCCCTCGACGCAGCATCGGCCCTGCCGCCCGAGTATCCGGGCTGGATGCTCGAGCGGCAGGGCGGGCAGCGGGCGCCCAGGCCCTTCGTCAGGAAGGGCTAGGCGGGAAGACTAGTTGAGGTTCAGCCGGCGGCTGCTGCCGATGTCCGGCGTCGAGCCCGTGGCGTTGGCCTTGGCGATTTCAAAGGCGAACTTGATCAGACCGGCCTCGTTGAGCCAGACCTGGGCGTCCTGGACGTCCAGGCACAGCATGGTCAGCTTGGGGTCGGCCTTGCCCTCGGGATACCAGGCGGCGACCACCGGACCCCAGTATTTGTCGATGCGGGCGGGGTCGTGCTGCAGGGTCAGCTCGCCGCCGACGCAGGCCTGGAACTTGGTCCGCTGGACCACCATCATCGCCGACTTGCCCTCCTGGATGGACTGGGCGAGGTCGGTGTCGGTGCGGGTAAAGAACCAAACCTGACCGGTGTCCTTCTCATGGAAGGCGGTCATAGGCTGGAAGTGTTGCATCGGGCTGGTGTGGGCGCCGAGCATGACGGTGCCGTGGTCGGCCTCGACCTCTTTCCAGAGCCTCGCTTCAGCCTCGGCGTTATCCTTGATGTCCGTGCTCATCTTGTTCTCCCTTGCGATTACGTTGCAGGGGAGAACCGGTGGGCAGTGGGGCGGTTCCTAGAAACCCAGGACCCGTGCGTAACGATCGCGGTGATAGCCGGCGCCGCCGAACAGATGCTCGGTCACGCGGGCGCGCTTGAGGAACAGGCCGGAGTCGTGGACGTCGGTCATGCCGATGCCGCCGTGCATCTGCACCATCTCGTTGGAGACCAGGTGCGCCAGTTCGCTGGCCTTGCCCTTGGCGAGCGAGGCCGCGGCGCGGTTGTCGGCGCCGCCGGCGTCGAGGCCTTCGAGCGCCCCCTCGATGCAGGACTGGGTGGTCTCCAGGTCGGTGAACATCTTGGCCGCGCGGTGCTGCAGCGACTGGAAGGTCCCGATCACCTGGCCGAACTGGGTGCGGGTCTTCAGGTAGTCCAGCGTGATCTCGAAGGCCTGCAGGGCGCTGCCGCGCATCTCGGCGGCGAGGCCGATACGGGCTCGGTCGAGCACCGGCTCGAGAATGTCCCAGCCCTTGTCGACCTCGCCCAGAACCTCCCCGGTGGCCCCGGCGAAGGTGATCTCGGCGGCGCCACGGCTGTCTGCCAGGGCCAGGTGCTTGACGGTTACGCCGGCCGCCTTCGGATCGACCAGGAACAGGGTGATGCCGGCGGTGTCGCCCGGCTTGCCGCTGGTGCGGGCGGCGACGATCAGCAGGTCGGCGGCGTCGCCATCGATCACGAAGGTCTTCACGCCGGTCAGGGCATAGCCGTCGCCGCTCTTCTCGGCCTTCAGCGCTGTGCGCTCGGGCGCGTGGTGAGCGCTCTCATCGACGGCCAGGGCTGTGACGACCGCGCCTTCGGCGATCTTCGGCAGCCAGGCCTGCTTCTGGGCGTCCGAGCCGCCGAGGATAAGGGCCGAGGCGCCGATCAGGGCGGTGGACAGCAGCGGTGAGGCGGTCAGGGTGCGGCCGGTCTCTTCCAGGATCAGGCCCAGGCTCAGGTAGCCGAAGGCCGAGCCGCCGTATTCCTCGGGGACGATCACCCCGGCCCAGCCCATCTGACCCATCTCGGCCCAGGCTGCGGCGTCGAACGGCGCGCCCGAACCGCTGTCGCGCAGGGCGCGCAGCTTGGTCACCGGGGAAGCTTCCTGCGCCCAGCCCTTGGCGGCGTCGCGGAGCATGGTCTGTTCTTCGTTCAGGACGGCCATCAGGCGTGTTCCCCAAAGGTGTTTTGAGTTGTGTTTCGTTGGGCCCAGGAGAGGGCCTGTTCCAGACGGTCGTTGCCCCAGAAGAGCTCGCCGTCGGCGGTGATGAAGCTGGGCGAGCCGAAGACGCCGCGCGCCCTGGCCTGCTCAACGTGGTCCTTCAGGCGGGCTTTAACCGCCGGGCTTTGCGCCGCCTCGAACACGGCCTCGGGCGAGGCCCCGACTTCCTCAATCAGAGGCGCGAGCACCTCGGCGCTGCCGATGTCCTGGTCGGCGACGAAGTTGGCCTCGTAGACCTTCTTGCTGAAGGCTGGCGTCCAGCCGTCCTCCAGACCCACGGTCGCTACTCGCGCGGCCAGCAGCGTGTTGCGCGGGAACTGGCTCGGATGCGTCAGCGGCAGCCCTTCGTCCTGGCAGACCCGCTCCATGTCGCGCCACATGTACTGGCCCTTCACGGGGAAGGTGTTGAACGGGCTGTCGGTCAGGCCCTGCTGGGCGTGGAACAGCGGACCAACCAGGAACGGCCGCCAGACGACGGCCACGCCCGCCTCGTCCGCCAGGCGTTCGACACGCATGGCGGCGGGGTAGGAGTAGGTCGAGGCGAACTCGTACCAGAACTCGATCATCTCACTGGTGGTCCAGCAGGCCCAGGACGCGCTTGGCGACGACGTTGAGGTTGATCTCGCTGGTGCCGCCCTCGATCGAGTTGGCCTTGGCGCGGAGCATCGAGCGTAGGGCGGCGACCTCTCCGGGTTTGAAGCCTTCGCCTTCCCAGCCCAGGCCTTGCAGGCCGAGCGCCTCGACGGTCAGTTCGGTGCGCTCCTGGTTCAGCTTGGCGGCGGCGTATTTGATGATCGAGGTCGCGGCGCTCGGGCCTTTGCTGGCCTTGGCCTCCTGCTCGGCGCGCTTCACGGTCAGCAGGAAGGCGTGCTGGTCCATCTTGTGCGAGGCGATGCGGGTGCGCAGGTCGTAGTCGGCGATGCGGCCGGTCTCGTCGACGCCGACATGTTTCTTGGCCGCCTCGACCACGTCGATGCCGCCGCCGCCGCCGAAGCCGCCGGCCGAGATGTTCTGGCGCTCATACTGGAGCAGGCGCTTGGCGATTTCCCAGCCGCCGTTGAGCTTGCCGACCAGCTGTCCTTTGGGGACCTTCACGTCGGTGAAGAAGGTTTCGCAGAACGGCGAGCTGCCGCTGATCAGCTTGATCGGACGGGTCTCGACGCCTTCGGTGGTCATGTCAAACAGCACGAAGGAGATGCCTTCATGCTTCTTCGAGGTGTCGGTGCGCACCAGGCAGAAAATCCAGTCGGCCTGGTCGGCGTAGCTGGTCCAGACCTTCTGGCCGTTGATCAGGAAGTGATCGCCCTTGTCCTCGCAGCGGGTCTGCAGGGCGGCCAGGTCGGAGCCGGCACCCGGCTCGCTGTAGCCCTGGCACCAGCGGATCTCGCCCTTGACGATGCCGGGCAGGAACTTCTGCTTCTGCTCCTCGGTGGCGTATTCGAGCAGCACCGGGCCGAGCATCCAGATGCCGAAGCTCATCAGGGCCGGGCGGGCCTTGATGCGGCGCAGTTCGCTTTCCAGCACCTTGTTCTGTTCGCGGCTCAGTCCGCCGCCGCCGTACTCCGTCGGCCACATCGGCGCGGTCCAGCCCTTGGCCGCCATGCGGTCGAGCCAGACCTTGGCGTCGGAATTCGCGGGCGCGAAGCGACGCCCGCCCCAAGGGGCTTCCGACTCGTCGTCCATCGGTGCGTTGAGCGAAGGAGGATAGTTGGCCGCCAGCCAGTCCCGCACCTCGGTGCGGAAGGCTTCCAGATCGGCGCCGCCGAAGTCCGCCATGACATCCTCCCATGTGTCTGTTGCGGCGCACCTTAGCGCGCGAAAACGTCGGGGCAAGCGCGTTCAAACGAGCGTTCGGATGTTGGCCCGCGCGCAGCTGCCGCGACACCGCTATACTGGCTGCTTGATGGCGCGGGATTCGGATGCGGCTGCTACGTGAACTGAAGGCTGCGCTGCTGGCCGCCGGGCCGACGGTCGGCGCTATTGCCGCCCTGTCGGCCGGCATCATGCTGCTGGCGTCGGGGGCGACGCCCTCGGACCCGTCGCGCTTCCTGCACCTGCTGCGGTTCACGCCGCAGGCGCTGATCGAGACCAGCCACTTCCTGTCGTCGATCCTCGGGCTGGTGCTGGTGCTACTGGCTTTCGGCCTGCGCTCGCGCCTCGACGCGGCCTGGACCGCGACCCTGGTCACCCTGTTGTTCGCGGCCCTGATGGCGCCGTTCAAGGGCTACAACTGGGAAGAGGCGGCAGTGCTGGTCGTCTGCATCCTGGTCATGCTGCCGCTGCACGCCGCGTTCCCGAGGCAGGCGCGGCTGTCGCGGATGGAGATCACGCCGGGCTGGCTGATCTCGGCGGCGGCGGTGATCGGCGGGGCGGGGCTGCTGGGCTGGTGGTCCTTCACCAATACCGACTACGGCGACCAGCCGGTCTGGCGGGTGATGGCCGACCAGGACATGACTCGCGCCATCCGCTCCTCGGCCGGCGCCGCGTTGGCGCTGCTGGTGTTCGGCGTCTGGCGGATGTTCGCCATGCCCGCAAAGCCGCAGGTGGCGGGCGAGGACGATCCCGACTTCCAGCGCGTCCGCGCCATCCTGGGCAAGGCCGAGTGGTCGCAGCCGGACTCCAATCTGGCCCTGCTTGGCGACAAGCGCTTCCTGTTCTCGGCCTCGGGCGAGACCTTCCTGATGTTCGGCGTGCGCGGCCGGTCCTGGATCGCCATGGACGGGCCGGTCGGCAAGGCCACCGAGCGGATGGAGCTGCTCTGGCGCTTCCGCGAACTGGCCGACGCCCGCGCGGCGCGGCCGGCGCTCTACGGCATCGGCCCGGAGGACCTGCCCGACGCGGTCGAGCTGGGCTTCTCGATCCAGAAGATCGGCGAGGCCGCCGCGGTGCCGCTGGACGGCTTCTCGCTGGCCGGTCGCCGCCGCGAGGTCCTGCGCCGCAACTGGCGCAAGGCCGGCGAGGGCGGGGCGCTGTTCGAGGTGATCCAGCCCGAGTCCCTGCCACCGCTCATGGACGAGCTGAAGGCCATCTCCGACGAGTGGCTCGGCCACCATTCGGGCGGTGAGAAGTCATTCTCGCTGGGCGGCTTCATACCGCGCTACGTGGCCGAGTTCCCGATCGCGCTGGTGCGGACCGAGGGGCGGATCGTCGCCTTCGCCACCCTGTGGCCGACCGCCGATCGTCGCTCCTTCTCGATGGACCTGATGCGCTATGGAGACGGCGCGCCGAAGAACGTCATGGACTACCTGTTCGTCGAGCTTCTCGAGTGGGGCAAGGAGCAGGGCTATTCGGCCTTCGACTTCGGCGCCGCGCCGCTGGCGGGCCTGGAAGACCGGCCGCTGGCGCCGATCATGTCGCGCGTCGGCCGGCTGCTCTTCGAACGCGGCGAGGAGATCTACAATTTCCGCGGCGTGCGTAGGTACAAGGACAAGTACGACCCGTTGTGGCAGCCGCGCTATGTCGCCGCGCCGCACAAGTGGCAGATCCCGATGGTGCTGGCGGACGTAGGCCTGCTGTCCTCGGGTGGGATGGCCGGGCTGACGCGGCGGGCGCCGAAACGGGCCGAGGCCGAGGATTAGCGGCCGGTCTTGACGCCCAGCATGTTGACCACATGCACCATCATGATCAGCACGCCGGTGGTCGAAAACAGCATCACCCAGCGCCAGGGGATCATCCGCACACCCTTGGCCAGGTCCGGCGGCCGCGAGCCGCGCCAGCCCGCGAAGAGGGCCAGGGCGAGAAAAGCGCCGCCGATGGAAAGGGTTAGGGGCATGTCCATTCCGGCCAGATGGCGGTCCTCCCCAGCCTTGGCAAGCTTCGTCCACAGCAAATCGTCGCAGGCGCCAGATTTAGTGTTAACCCCGCGTTTACACACTACAGGTCGGTGGCTAGCGTCAGCTTTGGAGTGCCGGAGGTGCGATTCGAATGACGGCGGGGGCGCCTTGGAGCGTAAAGGGCATCGACCCTAAAGCGCGCGAGATCGCCAAGGATCTTGCACGTCGCTCCGGCATGACGCTCGGCGAATGGCTGAACCGCATGATCGTCGAGGGCGAGCCCGCGACAGTCGCAGATCCGGCCCATGACCGCGCGTTCGACGCGCCCGACGAACCCATCGCCATCTCCATGCCCCGCAGCGGCGGCGGCTCGCGCTACGAGGTTCCGGGCCATCCCGCCGACGAGGTCGGCCGCGTCGCCGACGCCATCGAGCGCCTGACCGAGCGGATCGAGGCCTCCGAGCAGCGCTCGACCTTGGCCATCAGCGGCATCGACCAGTCCGTTCGCGGCGCCCTGTCCCGCCTCGAAGGCGCCGAGCGCGAGCATGTCGCCGTCGCCGCCCGCTTCGAGGGCGCGGTCGCGGATGTTCGCGGCGAACACGAGAGCATCGGCGAGCGTCTGCGTCGGATGGAGCTGGAGTCGACCGGACCCCGTTCCGCCGAGGCCCTGCGGGCGCTCGAAGGCATGGTCGGCAAGGTCGCCGGGCAGGTCTACGACAGCGAAGCCCGCACCCGCGACACCCTGGCCGCCGTCGAAAGCCGCGTGGCGGAGATCGAGAAATCCGACCCGGCCAACCTGGTCGAGGCCGTCGCCGCGCGTGTCGCCGAGCGGCTGGAGCAGGCCGAAAGCCGCACCACCGACGCTCTGCGCGACCTGGGCGCGTCCTTCGTCATTCTCGACCGGCGCCTGAAGCAGGTCGAGGGCGGCGGCGGATCCGGCGAGCGGCTGGAAGCCCTGGCCAAGGACCTGACCCTGCGCATGGAGGCCACCCGTTCGGAGCTGGCCCAGAAGCTGGCTGCCTCCGCCGAGGGCCGCTTCGACCGCATGGACCGCAAGCTGTCGGAAATGGCCTCGCACATCGGCGCCGCCGAAACCCGTTCGGCCGAGGCGATCGAGCGCGTGGGCCGGGAGATGGTCACCATGGCCGATACCCTCAGCCGCCGCGTCCAAGGTGTTGAGAACCGCAGCGCTGACGCCGTCGAACAGATCGGCGGCGAGGTGGCCCGCATCGCCACCGTCGTCGAGCAGAAGCTGGGCCGCGCCGACAGCGTCCAGGCCCAGGCGCTGGAGAAGCTGGGCGGCGAGATCGCCCGCATCACCGAGCGGCTGGCCGAGCGCATCGCCAATTCTGAGCGTCGCGGCGCCCTGGCCATCGACGAGGTCGGCGAGCAGGTCGCCCGGGTGACCGAGCGCATCAACCAGCGTCAGGAACGCACCGCCACCGACCTAGCCGAGCGCATCCGCCAGAGCGAGGAGCGCACCGCCCGCCTATTGGAAGAAGCGCGCGAGAAGATCGACGCCAGCCTCAACAACAATCACCGCAAGCTGGTCGAGCAGGCCACGCCGACGCCTGCCGCGGCCGCCCCGCGCACCACGTTCGCGACGCCGGCTTCCGATCCGTTCGCCGATCCCTTCGCGGCCGAGCCGTTCCCGGCGCCGGGCCGCGCCATCCCCGAGGACGCCTTCGCGCCCCAGGCCTTCTCCCGCGCGTCGGAGCCGGCGGTCGCCGAGCCTGCGCCGTTCCCGGCCGATCTGAACCGCGACACGCCGTCGTTCTCGACCGAAGACTTTGAAGCCGCCGACAGCTTCGCGCGCATCGACGAGGCTCCCGAGGTTCCCGAGGCGCCGGAAATCCCGGCCGCCCCTGTGATCACCCCGCTGGAGATCGACGAGGCGCCCCGCCCGCGCTCGACCCGCGAAGTCATCGAGCAAGCTCGCCTGGCCGCCCGTTCGGCGACCGCGCCGGAGAAGCCCGCGACGGCCGACAAGCGCGGCCTGTTCGGCGGTCGCGAGAAGAAGCCCAAGCGCCGCGCCGGCGGCAGTGTCATGCAGTCGTCGGTGATTGCCCTGGTCGGCGTCGTCACCGTCGGCGCGCTCGCCAGCTATGTCGGTCTGAAGACCATCGAGGGGCTCGACGGCGACCGTCCGGCCAGCGAACGCATCGCCGCGATGATGAAGGTCGCCAAGGCCGACGCTGAAGGCGAGATCAAGCGCGGCGAGGCCGACACCACCCCCGACTTCGGCGGGACCACCCCGCGCGTGGCCATGGCCATCGCCCCGGACGCCGCCACGGCGACCGACCCCGGCGCCACCCCGACGACGCCGGCCCTGGCCGGTGGCGCCCCGACCGCCGCGCCTGCGGAGACTCCGGCGACCCTCTACGCCGACGGCGTGCGTCGCATCGAGGCCAAGGACTCCACCGGCGTCGAGACCCTGCGTCGCGCCGCCAACCTCGGCTACGCGCCGGCCCAGTTCTATCTCGCCAAGCTGTTCGAAGCGGGCGAGGGCGGCCTGCGCAAGGACGCCGGCGAGGCCCGTCGCTGGACCGAGCGCGCCGCGTCCGGCGGCGACCGCAAGGCCATGCACAACCTCGGCCTCTACTATTTCGAGGGTGTCGGCGGCGGCAAGAACACCACCACGGCCGCGCAGTGGTTCCGCAAGGCCGCCGACCTCGGCCTGCCGGACAGCCAGTACAACCTCGGCCGCCTCTACGAGGAAGGCTACGGCGTCAGCCAGAATGCCGCCGAGGCCTACAAGTGGTACCTGATCGCGGCCAAGGCCGGCGACGGCGAGGCCCGCTCCAGCGCCGAGCGCGTGAAGAAGGAGCTGTCGCCCGAAGCCCGGACGGCGTCCGAGCGGTCGGCCGGCGGCTACCGCGCCTCTGCCCCGAACCCCTCGGCCCGCGCGCCGCAGACGGCTCAGGCCGGCGGCACGGCGACCGGCGTCCTCGCCGCCCAGCGCGGTCTGTCGATGCTCGGCTATTATCGTGGCCCGCAGGACGGCGCTTCGTCCCAGGCCCTGAAGGGCGCCATCGCCGCGTTCCAGCGCGACAAGGGCCTGCCGCCGACGGGAAACCTCGACGCCGACACCCTCTCGCGGCTTTCGATCTACGCCCGATAGGCGCCGCGCCGACGGGCTGAGCGGAGAGACGGTTGGACCTGTACCTCCCCATCGCCGAGGTTTCGGTGAATGCGCCGCTGCTGGTGGCGCTCGGGGCCATGGTCGGCTTCATCTCCGGCCTGTTCGGCATCGGCGGCGGCTTCCTGATGACGCCGGTGCTGGTCTTCCTGGGCATCCCACCGGTGGTGGCGGTGGCCAGCGAGGCCAACCACGTCGCAGCCTCGTCGGTCTCCAGCGTCATCGCCTACAGCCGCAAGCGGGTCGTCGACTTCCGTATGGGCGCGGTGTTGGCCGGGGGCGGGGTGGTCGGCGCCGTCATCGGGGTCGAGATCTTCCGCATCCTGCGCCTGCTCGGTCAGGCGGACCTGGTGGTCTCGATCAGCTACCTGCTGTTCCTGGGCGTCATCGGCGCGCTGATGCTGTGGGAGTCTCTGGGCTCTATCCTGCGCCGCCGCCGTGGCGACCTGCCCAAGCCGCCGCGCGAGCGGCGGCCGGTGCTGCTCTACAGCCTGCCGTGGAAGATGCGGTTCCCGCGCTCGCGGCTCTACATCAGCGTCATCCCGCCGATCACGTTGGGCGTCTTCGTCGGCATGCTGTCGGCGATCATGGGTGTGGGCGGCGGCTTCATCCTGGTCCCGGCCATGGTCTATCTGCTGCGGATGCCGGCCGGCGTCGTCGTCGGCACCAGCCTGTTCCAGATCGTCATCACCACCACCCTCACCAGCGTGCTGCAGGCCGGCCGCAACCAGACCGTGGACGTGGTGCTGGCGACCCTGCTGCTGCTCGGCGGCGTGATCGGAGCGCAACTCGGCGCCAGGGCCTCGGCCCGTTTCCGCGCCGAAGAGCTGCGGGCGCTGCTGGCGCTGATCGTGCTTCTGGTCGGGCTGCGCATGGGGCTGGGGCTGTTCATCCACCCGGACGATCCCTTCATTCTGATGCCGGGGGCAGGCTGATGGCCGTCGACATGCCGCCTCAAGCCGTCGTTGCCGGGGTGCTGACCGAGACCGAGGTCAAGGTCAGCTCCGGCTTCCGCGGCGCGCGTATCTCGGTCTATGGCGCGGTGTTCGACCCCACCGACCGGCCGGACGACATCGTGGTCGTGGTGCGCGGACCCGACCAGCCGGTGCGGATCGCCCGCAAGGTCCGGGTCGCGGGCCTGTGGCTCAACAGCCGCCCCGTGGTGTTCGAGGGCGCGCCCGGCTTCTACCGCGCTGCCTCGACCCGGCCCCTGCAGGACATAGCCCGTTTCGGCGTGCTGCGCCGGCTGGGACTGGGCCTCGATCACCTCGCCATCGCCGCCCCGGCCGAGCGCCGGATCGAGACGCGCTACGGCGTCCGCGACATGGTCGTCAGCAGCCTCGGCGCCGACTATCACGAGTGGCGCGGCGCTGTGATCCGGCTGAAGCAGGGGGCGGGGCTGTACAGCGCCGACGCCGAGGGCGTGCGCTTCGTCGATCGCGGCCTGTTCCGCGCCGAGTTCGCCCTGCCGGCCGACGCCCCGACCGGTGTCTACCGCACGCGGATCATTCTCTTCCAGGACGGCAAGGCGGTTTCAATCCGCGATCGCGCCCTGACCGTCGAGAAGGTCGGGGCCGAGCGCGCGCTTTACCTGTTCGCGCATCAGCGTCCTTGGCTCTATGGTCTGGCGTCGGCGGCGATAGCCTTGCTTGCCGGCTGGGCGGCCGCGCGGGCGTTTCGACGGAGCTAGAGGGCATGAGGCAAGCGACAGCACGGGTTCCCGCGACGGTCTGGGTGCTGGGCTGGTTGAGCCTGACGCCCTTCTATGCCGGCGCGGCGCTGTACTGCTACGCGCCGGATCGGCTGCGTCCCGTTGGACTGGGCGTCCTGTTGGCCTGGTCGGCGGTGATGCTGGGCTACCTCGGCGGCGTTCGCGCCGGGCTGGAACTGAACCGCGACCTGCCGCCGCGAGGCCGCAACCTCAGCCTCTCGATGCTTTCGCCCATCGCCGGATTCGGCCTGCTGATCGGCGGCCCGCTGCTGGGCCTCGACGCCGTCTGGCAAATCTCCGGCTTCCTGATGGCCTTCCTGCTGATGTGGCTGTGGGACGTGCGCTCGATCAACGGACCCGCCTGGCGGCCCCGCTATCGCACCCTGATCACCGCCGGCGCCGCCATCGGCCTCGCCTTCGCGCTGGAGCAGGCGCTGAGCATGTAGTTCAGTCGCCCACCAGCGATTTCCAGCCGATCGGATGCACCTTGGCCGCGCCCAGCGCCGCCGCCATTGGCTGGGTCGCGAACAGGCCGGCGAAGGCCTTGTCCCTGACGTTCAGTCCGCCCGCATAGGCCCCGAAAGCCGGTAGCACCACGCGGCTGCCGTCGGTGACGAAACAGCGCCGGCGCACGTTTCCGCCGCGCCCCGCCACCTTCGCCGCGGGGTGCAGGTGACCCGCCGCCTCGCCGGGCTGGGCGCCGTCGCGGGGCTCGTGGCGCAGGACCAGGGTCCCGAGCGTCATCTCGTCGATGATCTCGCCGGGCAGGGTGCGAGGGCCGTCGGCGTCGTGGTTGCCGACCACCCAGACCAGCGTCCGCCCCCGCGCCAGCGCTGCGAGCCGCTGTGCATCGTCGCCGGCCAGCCGCTCCTCGGCCCGGCCGTCGTGGAAGCTGTCGCCCAGGAAGATGAGCAGGTCCGGTTGCACGGCGGCGACCTCCCGTTCCAGCCGGGTCAGGGTCTCGCGGGTGTCGTAGGGCGGCAGCAGTTGCCCGCGCGACGCATAGGCCGAGCCCTTCTCGAAGTGCAGGTCGGCGACCATCAGGGCGTTGTGGGCTCTGGCGTACAGGGCTCCTGAACAGCGCAGAACGACGTCGGTCCCGTTCACCGCCATGGCCACGCCTCCGCAGGGGCTGGCGGTAAAATCCCACCGCTCGGTACGCACGGCCACAGTCACGACATCGCCTCCGCGATCAAATCCTCGGCCGCCTAGGCCAGCATCATGTCGGCCGCCCCGCCGGGGGCGCGTTCGCGACCGATCTCCATGAACATGGGGACGGCGAAGGGCGAAAGCCGCTCCAGAGTCGCATGCCGGATTTTCCCTTTCACCCGGGCCAGCAGCTGGCCGACCCGCGTCACGTCGATGAAGTCCTTCGCCGCGTCAGCCCGCGCGCAGCGCAGCAGCAGATGGTCGGGCTGGTGCTTGCGCAGCACGTCGTAGATCAGGTCGGTCGAGAAGGTCACTTGCCGGCCCGATTTCTCCGCCCCCGGCATCCGCCGCTCGATGAGGCCCGAGATGAGCGCGCAACCCTTGAAGGAGCGCTTCATCATGAAGCTCTCATCCATCCAGGCCTCGAGATCGTCGCCGAGCATGTCCTCGGCGAACAGCTCGCCCAGGTCGATATCGTCCATGGGTTTGAGGGCCCAGATGGCCATCGAGTAGTCGTTGCAGACGAAGCCCAGCGGCCCGATCCCCAGCCTGTCCAGCCGCCGGGTCAGCAGCATCGCCAGGGTCGTGTGCGCATGGCGGCCGTCGAAGGCGTAAACGATCATGAAGTGCCGCTTCCCGTGCGGGAAGGTCTCCAGCAGCATCTCGTCCGGTGCCGGGATCACCGAGCGGTCGCGCTGGGCCTCCAGCCACTCGCGCACGTCGGTGGGCAGCACCTGCCAGGCCGTCTCGTCGGACATCATCCGCCGCACCTTGGCGGCCAGGAAGGTGGAGATGGCGAACTTGCTGCCGCCCCAGCTCGGCATCTTCGGATCCTTGCCGGGCGCGGGACTGACCAGCACGTCGACGCCCGTCACCCCGACCAGCCGCCAGACCTGGCCGGCGAAGATGAAGGTGTCGCCGGGGTCGAGCATCTCGAGATAGCCCTCCTCGACCTCGCCGATCTTGCGACCGCCCTTGTTGCCGCGCATGGCGATGCGGACGTTCAGCGTGGCCGGCGAGACGATCGCCCCGACGTTCATCCGGTGCCGCCGCACGACGTCTGCGTTGCGCGCGGTCCACAGACCGTCCGGGGTCTTCACGATCCGCCGGAAGCGGTCGTAGGTCTTCAGCGCGTAGCCGCCGGTGGAGACGAAATCGACGACCGTCTCGTAGTCCTCCCAGCTCAACGCCCGGTACGGGCCGGCGGTGCGGATCTCGTCGTAGAAGGCGACCAGGTCGAACGGCTCGGAACAGGCGCAGCCCATGACGTGCTGGGCCAGCACATCGAGCGCGCCGGTGCGCGGGGTCTCGGCGTCGAGCGTGTTTTCGGCGATGGCCTCGATGGCGGCCTGGCACTCCAGCATCTCGAAGCGGTTGGCCGGCACGAACAGCGCCTTCGACGGCTCGTCCAGCCGGTGGTTGGCGCGGCCGATACGCTGGACCATCCGCGCGGCGCCCTTTGGCGCGGCCAGTTGGATCACGAGGTCGACGTCGCCCCAGTCGATGCCGAGATCCAGTGTCGAGGTGCAGACCACCGCCTTCAGCTCGCCCCGCGCCATCGCCGCCTCGACGCGGCGGCGTTGTTCGGCGGCGAGGCTGCCGTGGTGCAGGGCGATGGGGATCGAGTCCTCGTTCAGCTCCCACAGCTTCTGGAACGCGAACTCGGCCTGGAAGCGCGTGTTGACGAAGATCAGCGTCGTGCGGTGACGCTTGATGATCTCGTAGACCTCCTCCATCGCGTGCTCGGCCGTGTGGCCGGCCCAGGGCACGCGTCCTTCGGAGATCAGGGTGTCGACGACGGGCAGGGGACCGGGCGGGCCACGGACGAGGTCGACGTGGTCCTTGCTGTCCCCCATCCAGTCGCGGATCAGGTCCGGATCGTCCACCGTCGCCGACAGCCCGACGCGGCGCATGTGTGGCGCGAGCGTCTGCAGCCTCGCCAGGTCCAGCGCCAGCAGGTCGCCGCGCTTGGTCGGCCACAGGGTGTGGATCTCGTCGAGGATCACGCAGCGCAGGTCCTCGAACAGGCCCCGCGCGCCCTCCCAGGCGCAGAGCAGGGCCAGCTGCTCGGGCGTGGTCAGCAGCAGGTCCGGCGGTCGGATCTTCTGCCGCTGCTTGCGGGCGACGCCGGTGTCGCCGGTACGGCTCTCGGCGACGATGTCGAGGCCCATCTCGGTGATGGGCGCCAGCAGGTTGCGCTCGACATCCACCGCCAACGCCTTCAGCGGCGAGATGTAGAGGGTGTGTATGCCGCGCGGCCCGTTGGCCGGCGGCCGTTCAGCCAACTCGATCAAGCTGGGCAGGAAGCCGGCCAGGGTCTTGCCGCCGCCGGTCGGGGCGATCAGCAGCGCATGGCGGCCCTCGCGCGCCTTGGCGACCATGTCGAGCTGATGCTGCCGCGCGCTCCAGCCGCGCGAGGCGAACCAGTCGGCGAAACGCTGGGGCAGCAGGGCGGGGAGCGCGGCGCCGTCCATGGTCAGCCGCTCACCGCTCCAGCCAGCAGGTTGATGCCGACGGCGAGGATGGCGGTGTTGTAGACATAGGCCGACAACCCGTGGGCGGTGACGAGGTTGCGCAGCGGCGTGCTGCCGATGGTGTTGTCCGAGACCTGGAACGTCGCCCCGACGGTGAAGGCGACATAGGCGAAGTCGAGGTAGCTGGTCGGCGGCTCGCCCGGAAAGCCGATGCCGGCGTCCTTGCGCCGCGCCGTCAGCGCGAAGTGCCGATGGGCGTAGTGCGGCACGAACACCGAGTGCATCAGCGCCCAGCCGAGCGCCAGGGTGACCGCGACCAGGCCCGTGACGAGCGCCCGGTCGCCCTGGTCGGGCGCCAGCAGGGCCGCGACGATGCCGCCGAGGCTGGCCAGGATCACGGCCAGCTCGATGATCAGGATCGCCCTGGCGTTCTCGTCCTGGCGTCCGGCGCGGTCGCGGATGTCCTTTTCGCTGGCGGTCAGGATCAGGACCCAGAGCAACGCGATGTAGACCAGCGCCGCCACGTCCCAGCCGATCAGCAGGCCATGTCGCGCCACCGCAGGAAACGCGCTCGCCGCCAGACCGCCCGCGACGCCCGCAATCACGGCGACCGGCGGTCGCCAGTGACCGGCCAGCAGCGACGTCTTCTTGGCGGGTGAGGGGCTCATCCCGTTCAAACCAGCACTCCGGCCGGCTCACGTCAATGTTCCCGTTCCGTTTCCATGCGAGTCCGGCTAGTGAGAAGCGGTGAACGCTTCGACTCCCGCCCTCGATCTCGCTCCCGCCCTCGTCGTCCTGCCGGGCGCGAAGTCGGCCGTGGCCGATGGCGCGGGCGGGCGGGAGCTGCGGCCGCCCTATGCCCGTGAATTGCTCGAGCACGGGCCGGTGCTGGTCGTGCATTCGGCGATGACCGCCCGGCGGCTGGGCGAGCACGCGCCGCCGCGTTCGCGCCGCATCTTCGACGCCCTGGAGCTGTTCGCCTTCGTGCGGCCGGCGAAGTTCACCGCCCCCTCCGCGGCCGGTCTGGCGCTGGCGCTGGGCATGCCGGAGCCGAAGGGCGTGGCCGCCCAGGCCGAAGTGCTGCGCGCCGCCTGCCGTCAGCTGCTCGACGAACTGGCCGCCTCGCCCTGGCCATCGCGGGAAGAGGCGCTGGCCCTGGCCGAGACGCTGGAGCGCGGCGGCTGGGCCTGGGGACCGGCGGTCATCGCCGCCCTGCGCACCGGCGAGATCCGCCACAGCCATCGCGGCTCGGGGCTCGAGATCTGGAGCCGCATCCCCGAGTGGGAAGACCAGGCCCCCGCCGGCGAACCCGGCACCAAGCCGATCCTGCCCGCGGATGCCGAACAGCGCCTGACCGACCTGCTGCAGCGGGCCGGCCTCGACGAGGCCCGCGCCTCGCAGAAGGTGTTCGCCGCCGAAGCGTCCTGGGCGTTCCAGCCGCGCGACCGCGAGGGCGAGCCAAGGATGATGCTGGCCGAGGCCGGCACCGGCATCGGCAAGACCATGGGCTATCTGGCTCCCGCCTCGCTGTGGGCCGAGGCCAATGGCCCTGCGGTCTGGGTCTCGACCTACACCCGCGCCCTGCAGCGCCAGATCGAGCGGGAGAGCAGCGGCATCTTCCCCGATCCGGCCGTCCGCGCCCGCAAGGTGGTGGTCCGCAAGGGGCGCGAGAACTACCTCTGCCTGCTGAACTTCCAGGAGTTGGTCAACGCCGCGCAGCTGGGCAACGGCGACCTGATCGGTCTGGGCCTCGCCTCGCGCTGGGCTCGCGCCACCCGCGACGGCGACATGACCGGCGGCGACTTCCCGGCCTGGCTGCCGAACCTGTTCGCGGTGCCGCCGGTGGCCCAGGCCAGCGCCGCCAACCTCGTCGATCGCCGTGGCGAGTGCGTCCACGCCGGCTGCGTCCACTACCGGTCCTGCTTCATCGAGAAGGCGGTGCGGGGCTCCAAGCGGGCCGACATCGTCATCGCCAACCACGCCCTGGTCATGACCCAGGCCGCCTTCGACGGCGCCCGCACGGCGCGGGGGCTGAAGGGCGACAACGAGACCACCACCCTGCGCCGCATCGTCTTCGACGAGGGCCACCACCTGTTCGACGCCGCCGACAGCGCCTTTTCAGCCGCCCTGTCGGGCGCGGAGTCGGCCGAGATGCGGCGCTGGATCCGTGGACCCGAGGGGCGTGGCCGCCGGGGCCGCGGGCTCGAACAACGCCTCCTGGAAATCGTCGGCGAGCATGAAGAAGCCCGCCACGCGTTGCAGGACGCCATCCACAACGCCGCCGTCCTCCCCGGCGAGGGCTGGTCCAACCGCATCGCCCCGCCCGACGGCCAGGTGAATCCGCTCGGGCCGATCGAGGCCTTCCTGGTCGCGGTGCTCGAGCAACTGCGCGCGCGCGCCAGCCAGGGCGACCAGGGCATGGAGGCCGCCGCCCGGCCCGCCACCGACCTGGTTCGTGAGACCGCCGCCGAGGCCGCCCGGGCTCTGGGTCGCATCGAGGCCCCGCTGCTGGCTCTGGCCCGCCACCTCGAGGACCTGCTGGACCAGGAAGCCGACGAACTTCAGCCCGCCGACCGCGCCCGCATCGAAGGGGCCCTGCGCGGCCTCGATCGCCGCGCCCGCATGACCCTGCCCGGCTGGCGCTCGATGCTGAAGGCGATTGAGGAAGACGCGGAAGACGACCCGGACTTCGTCGACTGGTTCGACGCCACCTTCCTCTATGGCCGGGTGGTTGACGCCGCCTGCCGCCGCCACTGGGTCGACCCGACCGAGCCGCTGACCGCCGCCGTCATCGCCCCGGCCCACGGCATTCTCGTCACCAGCGCCACCCTGGCAGACAACACGCTCGACGATCCGTTCGCGCTGGCCGAGATGCGCACCGGCGCCGCGCGGCTGCCGGACCGGCCGCAGACCCTGAGGCTGCAGTCGCCGTTCGACTACGCCGCCAACACCCGCGCCTTCGTCGTCACCGATGTCGGCAAGGACGACCCGCGTCAGGTCGCCGCCGCCATGCGGGAACTGTTCCTGGCCGCCGGGGGCGGGGGGCTGGGCCTGTTCACCGCCATCCGTCGCCTGAAGGCCGTGCACGAGCGCATCGCCGCGCCGCTGGCCGACAAGGGCCTGGCCCTCTACGCCCAGCATGTCGATCCGCTGGAGGTGGGGGCGCTGGTCGACATTTTCCGGGCCGAGCAGGACAGCTGCCTGCTCGGCACCGACGCCGTCCGCGACGGGGTGGACGTGCCGGGCCGCAGCCTGCGGCTGCTGGTCTTCGACCGCATGCCCTGGCCGCGCCCGGACATCCTGCACAAGGCCCGCCGCGTCCGCTTTGGCGGCAAGAATTACGACGACGCCATCGCCCGCGCCCGCCTCGCCCAGGCCTTCGGCCGTTTGATCCGCAGGGCCGACGACAAGGGCGTGTTCGTCATGCTCGACGCCGCCGCCCCGACCCGACTGTTCAGCAGCCTGCCGGAAGGCGTGGAGCTCCAGCGCGTCGGCCTGGTCGAGGCCATCGAGGCGACGGCCGAGTTCCTGAAGACGCCGTCCTAGGGTACCGGGAAGGAGGGGAGCGCTCCTGAACCGGAAATCCGTCGTTATCGCCTTTGGGCTCGCGATCCTGGTCGCCGCGATCGTGTTTCTTGCGTTTGGGATGCAGATATCCGTCGAGGTCCAGCTGCCCGACGCGGTGAGCCATGATGAACCGGCGCGGCGGTCTGCCGAGATGATCGAGACGGGTTCGCTCTGGCTTGTTCGCGCGGGTCTGGTGATCATCCCGCTGGTTGGAGGCTTCTTCTTCTTTCGCGAGCTTCTCCGTCAGCGAGCCCACGATCGCCGAAAGCCTCCGAACTGACTCAGCCCCGTCTTATTCCTGCAACGTCCGCGGCGTAGACCCTCGCTCACGGAAGCCGGGGGCCGATGTCAGTTACGGAGTTGATCTCATGAGCCTGCCCACGCCGCGCCCCGATCTCCCCACCGACGACAACGCCGCCCCCTCCGAAGCCGTCTGCGCCCGCGCCGAGGTCCAGCGCGTGCGCTGGCTGACCGGCCTGACCCAGCGCGCTTTCGCCGAGGTGTTCGCCATCGACCCCGAGGCTTTGCGCGACGTCGAGGCCGGGCGCGTGCGGCCCAACCCCAGTCTCCGCGCCTATCTGCGCACCATCGCCCGCGACCCGCAGGCGGTGGCCGGCGTCGCGATGGCGGCGCGCTAGGCTGTTCGTTTTTCTCCGCTCATCCCGGCGAAGGCCGGGACCCAGGTACGAGTGCCGGACTTCGGTCAGGATCCTGAGAGCTGAGCTTGAATCTGGATCCCGGCCTTCGCCGGGATGAGCGGATCAGGGGAAACCCTATTCCCTGAACCACGCCACCTGAACGCCGGTCGCCAGCAAGGTGCCGTCGGCGGTCCACAGGCTGATGTCCTGGTCGGCGAAGTTGTCGTGGAAGATCTTGGCGTCGGCGACGCCGAGGACCGGCGCTGGGCCGTTGGCGGCCAGAACCTCGCCGGAGGCGTGGAAATAGGTGGTCAGCGTCACCGTCCCCATCGGACCGGGAATGCCGCGCACCTGGATGATACGGACGATGAAGGCGTCGCTCAGGGCGGCCAACGACAGGAAGTCCAGCGTCCGCGCCGGCTGGTCGTCCAGCCAGATCACCGAGCGCGGGCTGCGCGGGGTCTCCGGCGTCGGCTGGCCAAAGGCGGGATCGCCCTCGACGAACCGGAACCGGTAGCGCGCCAGCCAGCCGAGCCGCCCGCCCATGTCGAGCGCGGTGACGTCTTCGGCAGGCGGCACGACCGGCATCACGCCCGGCCGATGGGTCCAGGTCTCGCGACGCCTGGCGCAGACGACCGAGGCGGTCGAAACCACCTTGCCGCCCTGCCGCATCTCGACGTTCCAGTGCTGGACGGTCTTGCCGGCCCGCATCTCGGTCCAGGCGATGTCGAAGGCGCCCTCGGCGATCGGGGCGCAGAAGTTGACCGTCAGAGCGATCGGATCGCCGATCCGCGCCGGGTCCTCGAGCACCGCCCGCAGCAGTGTCGCCGCCGTCACGCCGCCGAACGGCCCGGCCATGTTCCAGTAGTGCGGGCTGGTCCGCCCCGTCGCCCGGCGCTCGCCGGCCGGCGTCAGGGTGGTGGCTTCGTCGAGTGGGTGCAGCGCCGTCATCTAGGATCCCCGGAGGCTTTCGGGGACTTGAAGCCCGCCGTCGAACTCCAATCCACTACCCGAGACGTAGCGGCAGGCAAGGTCCATTTCCAAAAAAGACCCGCCTTCCTTTTGGAAGACGGGTCTTCTCTAGCCCTTCACGCACACCACCTGACGCAGGGTGTGGACGATGTCGACCAAGTCGGACTGGGCGGCCATGACGGCGTCGATGTCCTTGTAGGCCATCGGCGTTTCGTCGATCACGCCCTCATCCTTGCGGCACTCCACCCCGGCGGTGGCCGCCACGTGGTCGGCGACGGTGAACCGCCGCTTGGCCTCGGTACGGCTCATCGCCCGGCCGGCGCCGTGCGAGCAGGTGCAGAACGAGTCGCGGTTGCCCTTGCCGCGCACGATGAACGACCGGGCGCCCATCGAGCCCGGGATGATCCCCAGCTCGCCGTCGCCGGCCCACACCGCGCCCTTGCGGGTCACGAACACGTCCTTGCCGAAGTGCTTTTCCCGGCTGACGTAGTTGTGGTGGCAGTTCACCGCCATCTCGTCCGTCGCCAGGTCCGGGAACGTCTCCCGCAGCACCGTCAGCACCTGCGTCATCATCACCTCGCGGTTGGCGAGCGCGTAACGTTGCGCCCACGACACCGCGCGGATGTAGTCGACGAAGCCCTCGCTCCCTTCCGGGAAGTAGGCGAGGTCCTGGTCCGGCAGGTTGATGAACCACCGCCGCATGTCGTGCTTGGCCCGTTCGATGAAGTAGGTCCCGAACCGGTTGCCCACGCCCCGCGAGCCGGAGTGCAGCATCACCCAGAGGGCGCCGGCCTCGTCGAGGCAGAGCTCGACGAAGTGGTTGCCGGAGCCCAGCGTGCCCAGGTGGCCGAAACCACGCGGGTGCGCCGCCTTCGGATGCTTGTCGACCACGGCCTTGTAGCCGTCTTCGAGCACCGCCCACTTCGCGGCGGCCGCCACCGGCGGTTCCGACTGCCAGGCGCCCTTGTCGTTGCGCCCGCCGTTGTCGGTGCGGCCGTGCGGTACGGCGGCCTCAATCGCGGACCGCAGGGCGGCCAGCGAGTCGGGCAGATGCTCGGCCCGGATCGAGGTCCGCACCGCCATCATGCCGCAGCCGATGTCCACGCCCACGGCCGCCGGGATGATCGCGCCGACGGTCGGGATTACCGAGCCGACGGTCGCGCCCATGCCCCAGTGCACGTCCGGCATGACCGCGACGTGCTTGTGGATGAACGGCAACGCGGCGACGTTGCGCAACTGCGCCAGCGCCGACTCTTCGATCGGAACGCCCCGGGTCCAGGCCTTGATCGGCGCGCCGGTGCTTTCGATGTGTTCGAACCCGCTCATGGGGTTCTCCTTTGCGACTCTTCGTTTTCTTCCTGCCGCCCCTCCTGGCGTCACGGTCGAAAGAGTCGTCCTGAAACGAAGAACCCCTCCGGCCTGGCCAGGAGGGGTTCGTTCGTACAATCCTCGAGTCTGTCAGACCCTAGATCACGTCCCCTCCAGCGCGCACGCCCTCCCGCAGCACGATCTGGCGATCGAGCTGGCAGGGCGTTGCGAACAAGGTTGGTTTGCTGTGAACCACGGTCTTCTTCCTCAAGGGAGCGGGCGGATATCACGGGTCTGTCGCGCTTCGCAAGAGACCTTCGGCATCCATCGCGCCGTCTGTTGCGTAACTGTCGTCATGCCACGCTACCCACGGGAGGCCGCCCGGCGCCCTGGCGGCGAAGGAGGACGGCGATGATCCGCACGATCGCACTGACCCTCGCGCTGGCGTTGACCGTCGGCGGAGCCGCGCAAGCCGACACGCTGCCCGCCGACGCCGGACGCTCGCTGAAGGCCGGTCTGCCGTGGGTTTCCGTGACCCTCGATCCAGACGGCGAGTCCGCGCTCATTCACGCCGCCATCGACATTCCCGCGCCGGCCGAACGGGTGTGGAAGACCATGACCGACTGCCGCTACGCCGCCCGCATGGTGACCAACGTCACCCGCTGCCGGGTGCTGCAGCAGGGCGCGGGCTGGGACATCCGCGAGCATGTCACCTCGGGCAACATGTTCCTGCCGGCCATCCGCAACGTCTTCCGTTCCGACTACGAGCCCTACCGCCGCATCCGCTTCCGGCGGGTCGACGGCGATCTCAAGACCATGGAGGGCGAGTGGGGCCTGCAGGCGTTGAACGACGCCAAATGGACGCGCGTGACCTATGAGAACCGGTTGGGCGCTCGCCTGAAAGTCCCCGCGGTCGCCGTCCGGGCGGGGCTGCGGAAGGATACGCCGAAGGTGCTGGTCAACCTGCGCCGGATCTTCACCGGTGAGGGCTAGCACGGCGCGATGGGCCGCCAGCCGTGCAGGACCTGACGGGCGACGGTGTCCCAGGTCCAGTAGTGCCCCTGGAACGGCTGGTCGGCCGCGCGGCTGATCGGCTTGTCGAACAGGCGGCACAGCAGCAGGGTCCCGACCGCGCCGTGGCTGACGATGGCGATCTTGCCGGCCGGCGAGGCCGCCAGGACCTGGTCGAAGGCGGCGACGATCCGGTCCTGAGCGTCGATGGCCCGCTCCCAACCGCGCACGCTTCTCTCCGGCTCGGCGAAGAAGGCATCCGCCACCACCTCGAATTCGGGCGGCGGCAGGAAGCCGGTGGCGCCGCGGTCGTTCTCGTGCAGCGCGTGGAGCCGCCCGACCGCCACGCCCACGCGCTCGGCGAGGATGTCGGCGGCCTGCATCGCCTTGGTCTCGTTGCTGCTCCAGATCGCGGTCAGGCCCTCGGCCTCGGGTGAGGCGGCGAAGGCCCGCATCCGCCGCACGCCCTGTTCGGACAGGCCCCACGCCGGCACGGGCGTCGCCGGATCGACGACCACCTCCGGGTGGGTGACGAACAGGACCAGGGCCAAGGCGCGACCTAGTGCTTGCCGCGGTCGCGACCGAAGTTCGGCTCGGCGCTTTCCTGGCCCAGCGCGATGACCCCCCGACGGATGGCGCGGGTCCGCGTGAACAGGTCGTGCAGCTTGTCCGCCTCGCCCCAGCGGATCGCGCGGCTCAGCGCCTGCAGGTCCTCGGTGAATCGGCCCAACACCTCCAGAACCGCGTCCTTGTTGGCCACGAAGATGTCGCGCCACATGGTCGGGTCGCTGGCGGCGATGCGGGTGAAGTCGCGGAAGCCGCCGGCGCTGTACTTCATCACCTCGCCCTCGGTGACGCCCTCGAGATCCGAGGCGGTGCCGACGATGTTGTAGGCGATCAGGTGGGGCAGGTGGCTGGTGATGGCCAGGACCAGGTCGTGGTGGGCGCGGTCCATGATCTCGACCTGGGCGCCGCAGCCGCGCCAGAAGGTCGACAGTTTCGCGACCGCCTCGGCATAGGCGGAGTCCTCGCGCGCCTCGTCGGGGGTCAGGATCACCCAGCGGCCGTCGAACAGCTCGGCGAAGCCGGCGGCCGGGCCGCTGTGCTCGGTGCCCGCGATCGGGTGGCCAGGAATGACGAAGACGTTGTCCGGCGCGCTGGCCATCAGGGCCTCGGCGACGCTGCCCTTCACCGAGCCGACGTCGGTGATCGTGGCGCCAGGGGCGAGGGCCGGGGCGGCGGCGGCCATCGCCTCGCCCATGGCCAGCACTGGAACGGCGAACACCACCAGGTCGGCGCCGGCCACGCCCTCGGCGATGTCGCCGGTGACGCGGTCGGCGAGGCCCAGCTCGACGATCTTGTCGCGATGCGCCTGCGACACGTCGACGGCGACGATCTCGCCGGCCACGCCCTTCTCGCGGGCGATGCGGGCCAGCGAGCTGCCGATCAGGCCGAAGCCGACGATCGTCAGGCGGTCGTACACCTGGCCGCTCATCGGGCCATGAACTCGGCGATCAGGTCGACGACGGCGCGGTTGTGCTCTTCCAGGCCGATGGTGATCCGCACATGGTCGGGCAGGCCGTAGTTGCCGACCCCGCGCACGAGGTAGCCGCGCGAGGCCAGGAAGGCCTCTGCTTCGACCGCGGTCTTGCCGGCGGTCTTCGGAAAGCGGACCAGCACGAAGTTGGCTGCCGACGGTGCGACCTCGAGGCCGAGGCCGCCGAGCTGCTGCGTCAGCCACGGGCGCCAGATCTCGGCCAATTCGACCGAGCGGCGCTGAAAGTCGTCGTCGCCGAGCGCGGCGACGGCGGCCAACTGGGCCGGGAGATTGACGTTAAACGGCAGGCGGATGCGGTCGATCGCCTCGGTCATCTCGGTCGGCAGATAACCCCAGCCCACGCGCAGCGCGGCGAGGCCGTGGATCTTGGAGAAGGTGCGGGTGACGGCGATGTTGCGCTCGTGCCGGGCCAGCTCGAAGTCGTCGGCGTGGTCGCGGTCGCTCTGGAACTCGGCATAGGCGCCGTCCAGCACCAGCACCACCGACGGCGGCAGATTCTCGTGCAGCCGGCGGATCTCGCTGAACGGGATCCAGGTGCCGGTCGGGTTGGCCGGGTTGGCCACGAACACCAGCCGCGTGCGCTCGTCGACCTGCTCCAGGATGGCGTCGACATCGACGTGCAGATCCTTCTCCGGCGCATTGCGAACCTCGGCGCCGCAGGCGCGGGCGCCGATGGCCCAGGCGGCGAAGCCGTGCTCGGGCTGGACCATGTTGTCGCCCGGCTCGAGGAAGGTCTGGCAGATCAGCTGGAACACCTCGTCCGATCCGCAGCCGAACAGCAGCCGTTCCGGCTCCAGCCCGTACTTCTCCGCGATCGCTTCGCGGACGATGGTGGTGCGGGGGTCGGGGTAGGTCGCCAGCTTGCCCGCGGCCTGCGCGAACGCTTCCTGGGCCTTGGGCGACGCGCCGAGGATGTTCTCGTTGGCGGACAGCTTGACCGGATGAGCGATGCCGTCGGCCTTGGCCTTGCCGGGCTTGTAGGCCTCGATCTCGAGGATGCCGGGTTTGGGAACCGGGCGGTCGGCCCTGGAACGGTCGGTCGTTGGATCGGTCATCGGGAAGTCCGTGTTCTATGCGAACCGGCTTCCTACACGGCGCCGGTCTAAAGGTCGAAGGGTTCGGGGGCCGCGCCGATAACGCCATGCAGCTGCCCCGGCGCGCGGGTCAGCCTGGCGTCGTGCTGCTGATAATAGCCGGCCAGGGCATAGAGGGTCAGGCCGCCGTGCTGGACCAGCGGGGCGGCGGCGACGCCGTCGCGGCTCAGGGCGTCGACGGTCTTGCCGATGTCGGCGGAGTCGGTGACCCACAGGGTCTGGTCGGCGCCGGTCGGGGCGATCTCGACCTGGGCCACGGCCACGGCGGAGGTCGGGCCGCTGGCGGCGAGGTCGGGCAGGGTGGCGAAGATCTTCAGGGTCGGCTCGGCGAGCAGGCGGCCCCACCAGCTCGAGTCCGGGGTCAGCGCCATCACCGCGACGCCGCCCGGGGTCTTGGCGGCGGCGAGGGCGTCTTCCGCCTTGGCGACGACCGCCAGCTTGGGCGTCGAGCCGAAGCGCAGGCGGGCGAGCTCGACGACGCGGCTCTCGGCCTTGCCGCCCCAGACGGCGAGATGGAACGGACCCTGTTGGCCGAGGCTGTCGCCCATGATCTCGCGCCAGACGCGGATGACCAGGTTGGCGGAGGCGGCCGGGTTGCGGTCCTTGAGGATGCGGCGGACGATCTGGGCTTCGCGGGCGGGACGCAGGCCGAACTTGCCGTTGTCGCCGGCGGCGCGCTTGGCTTCCGCCACGGCCCGGGCCAGTTCGGCGCGCTCGCCGATCAGCTGCAGCAGTTCGGCGTCCACGGCGTCGATGCGCGCGCGGACGGCGTCCAGGCTCAGCGGTGCGGAGGGCGCGTCCTTGCCCATTTTGTTCCCCGGAAGTGAGGGGCTGGACCTATGGCATTGCGGCCAAACGGGCAATACCCGTTGTGCGGCGCAAGATTATTCCCGCGTTTCAGTACAATCTCGGCGCAGGTCCGACCGTCAGCGGGCCGAGCGTCGACTTGCCGTCGCGCAGGGCGATGGCGCCGCCCAGCGCCTGGCCGCCGCTCTTGGCGTCCTTCAGCGAGGCTTTGAGCTCACCCTCGAGATAGCCGTTCGGGTCGACGCGAAGCGGGCCGCCATCGGCCGTGAGCAAGGCGTCGCCGCCGCGGATCGAAGCCTCGCGCACCGTGACAACGCCGCCGGCGTCGCGCCAGTTGCGCACCGCTTCCGGCCAGTCGCGGCCCTGGAAGGCGGCCATGCGGGCCAGGGTCAGGTCCCACAGCACCGACACCGGCTTGCCCTGGGCGACGCGGGCGGGAAGGCCGGTCAGGCGCAGCTTGGCGCCCTCGGCCTTGAACAGCACCCCGCCCTGGTCGTTCGGACCCGGCCGAAGATGCAGCTCCAGCCGGTTCGCGGACTCGACGGGATAGGGCTTGGCGCCCGGCGGCGTCTCGAAGGTCAGGTTGACGCCTTCGATCGACAGCCGCGGCGGGCGCTGGTCGACGCCGCTGAGACTGCCGCGCAGGGCGGTGGCCTTCACCGCCACCGGACCGCCTTCCGGGCGGGTCAGGGTGACGCCGGTCGGGGCGACGGCGACCCAGTGATCGAGCCGGTAGACCCAGGCCTCTCCCTTGAGCTCGTCGGCGGCCAATGCCCAGCCGGACGGCTCGGCGATGCGGGCGTCCTTGAGGTTCACGTCCAACCGGAACGGGAAGCCGCCGATCTCACGCGACTGCCAGGCGATGTCGTAGCCCTGGCGGCGCAGCTGCTCGACGCCGGCGTCCATCCGCGTGATCGCCTCGCCCTTCAGCCAGAACCAGCCGATGCTCCAGCCGACGACCAGCAGGATCATTAGAAGCCAGGGCAGAAAAAGTCCGCGTCTGCGGGGTTTGCGGGCGCGCTCGCGTTCGGGCAGGGTCATCGACTGTGGGCGCTCTTGTGACTGACGGCGGGACTTGTATGGACGGGGCGACAGGGCAGGATCGTTGGGTCTTCGGATATGGATCGCTCATGTGGCGGCCCGGGTTCCCGTTTGTAGACCGACGACGCGCCACGCTCCACGGTCGGCGACGCGCCTTCTGCATCTATTCGGTGCATCACCGGGGCACCTACGAGCGGCCCGGACTGGTGCTGGGCCTGGCCCCGGGCGGCTCGACCAAGGGCGTCGCCTACCGCGTCGCCGCCGCCGACTGGGACGAGGTCTACGCCTATCTGCGTGAACGCGAGCAGCCGACCGAGACCTACTTCGAGGCCTGGCGCGATGTCCGCATCGAGGGGGACGGCCCGGCCTCGGCCCTGGTCTTCCTCTCCGACACCAGCCACCGGCAGTGGGCCGGCGACCTTACCCTGACCCAGCAGGCCGAGCTGATCTCCGGGGCGACAGGACTTTCCGGCCGCAATGTCGACTATCTGGCAGACCTCGTTTCCCACCTGCGCGAGGATGGCGTGCGCGATCAGGCCATGGAGCAGCTGCTGACCATGGTCGAGGGTGCGACAACCGGTCTCGCCCCGGTAGCTATCTGAGAATTCTCGACTTTTCCGTTTCGTTAACCCAAGAGGGCGGAACGTCTCCGTACAAGCTCAACGCGAGCGACGTTCGCTGACCTTCCCATGGAGGCGGCGCTGACGGGGGATGCGGGATGGTTATGGGGTTTGGCGCGCAGCGTAAGCAGCAGCAGACTGCGCTGGATGAACAGTTCCGAGATCTGGAAGCCCAGGTCGCCGCGATGGACCGCGCGCAAGCGGTCATCGAGTTCCAACTCGACGGCACGGTGATCCGCGCCAACGACAACTTCCTGAAGACGCTGGGCTACGGCGCCGACGAGATTGTCGGCAAGCACCACCGCATGTTCTGCCAGCCGGACTACGCAACCAGCGGCGAGTACCAGGCCTTCTGGCGGTCGCTGAACAACGGCGAGTTCTTCTCCAACAAGTACCTGCGGCTCGGCAAGGGCGGGCGGGAGATCTGGATCCAGGCCACCTACAACCCGGTGCTCGACAGCTCCGGCCGGCCTTACAAGGTCATCAAGTTCGCCAGCGACATTACCGCGGTTGAGCTGGAGCGGATGGAGAACGACCGTCGGCGGGGCTCGGAAGCCGAGCAGCAACTGGTGGTCACCACCATCGCCGAGGGGCTTGGGCGGCTGGCCCAGGGCGACCTGACCGCCCGCATCGACGCCCCGCTGGCCGGCGGCTACCAGCAGCTGAAGGACGACTTCAACGCGGCGGTCGACAGCCTGCGCACGGCGATGAGCGCCATCAGCACCGCCACCGGCGCCATCGACGCCGGCTCCAACGAGATCGCGGGGGCTTCTGACGACCTGTCCAAGCGCACCGAGCAACAGGCGGCGCGGCTGGAGGAGACGGCGGCGGCGCTCGACCAGATCACCGCCACGGTAAAACGCTCGGCCTCCGGCGCGGAACAGGCGGCGGTGGTCGTGAACACGGCCCGCGGCGACGCCGAACGCTCTGGCGAAGTGGTCAGCGAGGCCGTCGCGGCGATGGGCGAAATCTCCAAGTCCTCGACCGAGATCAGCCAGATCATCGGCGTAATCGACGAGATCGCCTTTCAGACCAATCTTCTCGCCCTGAACGCGGGCGTCGAGGCGGCGCGCGCGGGCGAAGCGGGGCGCGGCTTCGCGGTCGTGGCCTCCGAGGTCCGGGCCCTGGCCCAGCGCTCGGCGCAGGCGGCCAAGGAGATCAAGACCCTGATCTCGGCCTCGACACAGCATGTGGGGCAGGGCGTCCAGCTGGTCGGCCGCACCGGCGAGGCCCTGATCGCCATCGTCGACAAGGTCGCGGAAATCCAGGGCCTGGTCGGCGAGATCAGCGCCTCGGCGCAGGAGCAGGCCACGGCGTTGGGCGAGGTCAATGTCGCCGTCAACCAGATGGACCAGATGACCCAGCAGAACGCGGCCATGGTCGAGGAATCGACCGCCGCGGCCCGCTCCCTGAAAAGCGAGGCCGCGCAGCTCAGCGCGCTGGTCGACCGCTTCGAGGTCGGCGCCCCGGCCCGGCCTGCGCCCAGGTCAGCCCCGCGCCCGGTCGACAACCCTGTTCACGCCGCCCAGAGCAAGGTCGCCGCCTTCGTCCGCCCGGCCAAGGCCGTCGGCGGGGACGACTGGCGGGAGTTCTGAGGCGAGGGCCTGCGTGCCAGGCGACGGTTGTCCAGATCGTTCAGCTACTAAGGACCAAACCAATTTAGCTCCGTCATCCTAGGCCTTGTGCCTAGGACCCCTCTCTCGGCTGAACTGTGAGAGCGCGAGCTTGCTCTGCGCTTGCGACTGACAAAGGGGTCCTCGCCACAAGGGCGAGGATGACGAGGTTGGGGGACCGCCGCTTTCCGGTCAGCTCATTGCGGATACGAATGGTCTAAGCCGAGCTCGGCGGAGCGAGACTCTCGAGACCTATAATCTCGAGACAAATGGGGACATTGCGAGACAATCCGCCCCGTCTCGCGCCGGGGACAGTCGAGCGTCCGTCCACCCCCGGCGCCCAGGCCTCACAATGGGGGCATGAAGGCGCGAGCTGGTATCGTTTCGGGGTTGATGAACCCTTGTCGGACACGGCGTCGCGCTGACCCGCGTGCGTTCGGCGGCATGGTGCTGGTCACCCGCCGGACAGGGCGGCGCAGCCCTTCAACCGTCTTCGACTCGGCGGGACAGAAAGTTTCCGGCCAGACCCTAAGTCTCGAAAATGCCGAAGCGGGACTCTTGAGACAGCCCGAGACGCTCGCACCGCTCCGGGCGCTACAGCCCTTCGGCGATCAGCGCGTTGCTGGCGGTCTCGATGCGGTCTTCCAGCTCGCGCATGAACTCGCCGCGCTTCAGGCCGGCGGGGATGGCGGGCAGGAACTCGAACACGATCGTGCCCGGGTAGCGCAGGATGCCGTGGGCCGGCCAATGGACGCCGGTGTTCAGCGCCATCGGGATCACCGGCATGTCGAGGTCGCGATAGATGGCGGCGATGCCGGGCTTGTAGGCCGGCGGCGCGCCGGGCGTGACGCGGGTGCCCTCGGCGAAGATGACCAGCTGGCGGGCGTCCTTGAAGCGATCGCGGGCGTCGGCGACCAGCTTGCGCAGCGCGGTGGCGTGACCCTCGCGGTCGACGACGATCATGCCGCCTTTCTGGGCGTACCAGCCCAGGAAGGGGATCTTCATCAGCTCCTTCTTCGTCACGAAGCAGCTGTCCGGCAGGAACGCGAAGCTGCCGAAGATGTCGAACATGCACTGGTGCTTGCCCGCGATCAGGGCCGCGCCCTGGGGCAGGTGCTCGCGTCCCCGCACCTCGACCCTGATGTCGCAGATCAAGCGCAGCAGCAGCGTCGTGCCCTTGCCGTAATAGGTCAGCGCCCAGGTGGTCCAACGCCGGGGGGCGAGGAACAGCGGAATCATCGCCAACGCCGTCAGCGTGGAGAACAGATAGAAGGCCGCCGTGAAGGCCAACGACCGGAGAAGGATCAAGACGTCGTCCCTTTCGCCGCCGGCGCCGTCGTGGCGGCCGGCTCATTCTTGGGCGTCACGGACCGGATGGTCTCCCGTCCCAGAATCGCCAGGTACTTGCAGTACTCCACCGTGAGCCGCCTGGCATCGCCTCCCTTGCGCCACCAGCGACGCACGTCGACGGGGCCGGTGACCACGGGATACTCGACCAGAGCCGCCTCGGGCATGGCCGCGCGGATCTCCAGGATCGAGCGCGGCATATGGTAATCGGAGGTCACCACGATCAGGCGGCGGTAGTCCTTGCCCCGCGCCCACTCGGCGATTTCCTCGGCGTTGCCGATGGTGTCGGCGGCCGTGTAGCCCAGATCCACGCAGCAGTCGTAGACCGGCTTGATCGCGCCAGTCACGGCCAGCACGTCGGCGCGGCTGGCCTCGCGGTTGACGCCGGAAATCAGCAGCCGCTGACCCTTGCCGCGCTCCAGCAGCCGCGCGGCCGCTTCCAGGCGCAAGTCGGAGGCGCCGGTCAGGGCAACGATGGCGTCGGCGCGACGTGGCTCGGACGGCGGCGTCGAACGCTCGATCCGCTGGGCGAAGGCCAGCAGCCCCACGCCCCAGATCAGGATGACGATCAGAATCGCCGCAAGCGTTCTCACGCCATCTCTCCGATCAGCCCCCGCGCGGCCATGCGGGCGGCTAGCGCGGCGACCAGCGCCGCGAGAAGCGGCGTCGGCGCGACCGCAAGAAGGTCTATCCAGGCCACCGGCAGCACCGGGGTCAGCCCCTGTCCGCCGCCGGCCAGCCTGGCCGCTGCGCCGATGATGGCGGCCCCGCCCGCGCCGAACAAGCCCGCCGCCGCCGCCACCTTGGCGAAGCGGGTCTGGAACAGGCTGACGACGAACTTTGCCTGCGCCCCGGACAGATGCAGCACCTCGATGGTCTCACGGTGGGCAGCCATGGCCGCCCGGGTGGCGAATCCGATCACCGCCGCCGCCGCCGAGGCGATGAGCAGGAACACGCCGAGGCCGGCCCAGCGGGCGATGCCGGCCGCGCGCTCGATGTCGGCGATCCAGAGGCTGTGGTCGTCGACCGTGGCGTCCAGGCCGGCGGCCTTCAGCGCCCGGTCGAGCGTCGCCGCCGTGGCCGGCGCCTTGGGGTCGAGATCGACCGCGACGAGGCGTGGAATCGGCAGGTCGTCGAGCAGGGCCTCGCGACCGAGCCACGGCTCCAGCAACGCCTCGGCCCGCGCCTTCTCCAGCGCTCGGGCCTCGGACACGCCCTTGACCCCGGCCAGGGTCTCGGCGGCGCGGCCGGCGGCGGCGTCAGGGCTCTCGGCGCCGTTGGCGCGGACGACGACGGTGGCCGAGCCGGTCAACTGGCTGGTCCAGCCGCGTGTGGCGCGGTCGGCGGCCAGGGCGCCGATGGCGGTCAGGCAGGCGAGGAAGCACAGCACCGCGACCACGAACACCAGCGAGCCGTCGCGCGGATCCCTGCGCGGCAGCAGCGGCGCGGGCTTCCAACGGAGGGGATCGAAGATCTCGCTCATTCGGCACGCTCGCCGACGCCACGGCCGAAGGTGCGCAGCCGGCCCTTGTCGAGGTGCAGCACCGGCTGGCCCGATCGCGCGACGAGGTCCTCGTCATGGCTGGCGATGAGCACCGTGGTGCCCAGGCGGTTCAGCTCGACGAACAGCTTGAGAATGCGCAGGGCGTGGGCGTCGTCGACGTTGCCGGTCGGCTCGTCGGCCAGCAGCACGTCGGGCCGGTTGACCACCGCCCGGGCGATCGCCACCCGCTGCTTCTCCCCGCCCGACAGGGTCGGGGGCAGGGCGTGCATGCGGTCCTTGAGGCCGACCCAGGCCAGCAGCTCGGCGACGTCGTTGCGGTACGTGTCCGGCTTGCCGCCGGCGATCCGCAGGGGCAGGGCGACGTTGTCGAAGGCCGAAAGGTGGTCGAGCAGCTTGAACTCCTGGAACACCACGCCGATGCGTCGACGCAGGAACGGGCGGTCGGCTGGATGAACCGCCTCGACGTCGCGACCGAACAGTTCGATGGTCCCCCTGGAGGGGCGCTCCGCGAGGTAGATGAGCTTGAGCAGGCTGCTCTTGCCAGCTCCCGATGCGCCGGTGAGGAAATGGAAGCTGCCAGGGGCCAGGTCGAATGAAACGTCCTTCAGCACCTCTGCCGCGCGGCCGTAGCGCATCCCCACGCCGTCGAAGCGCAAAATGGGTCCGGCGAAGGTCTCACCGGCAAATGCGGCGTCAGGGTTTCTGGACATGGGAGCCGAAATCGGCGACCTCGGGAAGAGGAGCGGGAGCGTCCGATTCGCTGGCATGATACTGACCTGTCCTGACTGCGCTACCCGGTATTTCGTCCCCGACGACAAGGTGGGACCCGCCGGCCGCACCGTGAAATGCTCCTCCTGCGGCAACCGCTGGACGGCGTATGCCGAACCCGATCTCGAACTGTTCGCCGATCCCAACGCCCCGGCGGAGGCGCGCACGACCGCGTCCAACGCCGAGGATGTTCCGGTCAGCGCCCTGCCGGGCGAGGAACTGCCCAAGGTCTTCCGCCAGAAGGCGACCACCGAACGCAGGGTGCGCGAGGCGGCGACCGCCGGTGTCGTCTGGGCCGGGATGGCCGTGGCGCTGATGGCGCTGGTCACCGCCGGGGTCGTTTTCCGCGGCAAGGTCGTCGACATCTGGCCGAGCGCCGCCGGGGCCTTCGCCAAGGTCAACAAGCCGGTCAACCGCCTGGGCCTGACCCTAGAGGACGTCCGCGCCGAGCCCTCGCTGCAGGACGGTCATGCCGCGCTCGCGGTGTCGGGCGTCATCCGCAACGTCGAGAACCACCCGGTGACCGCGCCGCCGCTGCGCGTCAGCCTGGTCAACAAGGCCGGCAAGGTGGTCGCCGCCAAGCTTGCCAGTCCGGCCGATCCGGTCGTGCCCCCCGGCGAGACCCGTCACTTCGCCATCGTCATGCTCGACCCGCCCTCGACGGCGGCCTTCCTCGACGCCGGCTTCGAGTTCGCGCCCAAGGCCAAGGGCGAGAAGCCGCACGCGCCCACGGAGGCCGGACACGCGCCGGAGACCAAGCGCCTCGCCCTGCGCGGAGCGGCCGAGGCCCCGCACGTGCCGCCGGCCGAGGCCTCCGACGCCCGGCCGCTGGCTGCGGACTCGCCCTATGCGCTGAAGGAAACTCACTGATGGCCGACCAGCCGACGGTGCTGCTGTCCGAGGCCGAGATCGCCGAGCGGGTCGCCGCGGTCGCCGCCCTGATCGCCCCGCGTATCGACGACGAGACGCCGATGGTCTGCCTGCTCACCGGCGGCATCTGGTTCGCCGCCGACCTCAGCCGGGCGCTGGCGCGGCTCGGCCGGTTCGCCCAGTTCGACGCCCTGTGGCTGTCTTCCTACCGCGACGAGCGCCAGAGCTACGGCCGCTGCGAGGTCCGCGCCGACCTCCAGCGCCCGGTGCTCGGCCGCAAGACGCTGATCGTCGACGACGTCTTCGACACCGGCCTGTCGCTCAGCGAGGCCGCCCGCATGGTCAGGGACGCCGGCGCCGCGGAGGTCCTGACCGCTGTCTTCGCCCGCAAGCCCTGGCCCACCCCCCGCGCCATCGAGCCGGACTTCGTCGCCTGGGAAGCCCCGCCGCGCTTCCTGGTCGGCTACGGCATGGACGTCTCCGGCGGCATGCGCGGCCTGCCGTATATCGGCGCGATGGACTGACGCCACGTCATACTTGTCGGCCGCCCGCGCGGCCTGACAGGCTGGCTCCATGACCGGCGCAAGACCGGCGCGGAGGAGACGGCGATGGCCTATGAACAGATCGAGACGGCGCTGGACGACGGCGTTCTGACCCTGACCCTGAACCGGCCGGACAGCCTCAACGCCTACACCGCGCGCATGGGCGCCGAGCTCGCCGACGCCTTCGTCCAGGCCGACGCTGACGACGCGGTGCGGGTGATCATCGTCACCGGCGCGGGGCGCGGCTTCTGCGCGGGAGCGGACATGTCGGCGGGGGCGGACGCCTTCGGCGGCGACGGGGCCAAGCTGTTCGGCGAGGGCCGGCCGACGACCGGCGCGCCGAAGGGCGGCTTCGTCGAGGCGATCTTCAACTGCCGCAAGCCATCGATCGCGGCGATCAACGGCGGCGCGGTCGGCGTCGGGATCACCATGACCTTGCCGATGGATATCCGCATCGCCTCGACCAAGGCCAAGATCGGCTTCGTGTTCGCGCGACGCGGCCTAGCGCCCGAGGCCGGCGCGGCCTCGTTCCTGCCGCGCATCGTCGGCCTGCCGCAGGCGCTGCGCTGGTGCTACTCGGGCCGCGTGTTCGGCCCTGACGAGGCGCTGGCCGGCGGGCTGGTCAGCGAGGTGGTCGAGCCGGAGCAACTGCTCGCGCGCGCGACGGAGATCGCCCGCGAGATCGCGGACGAGACCTCCGCCATCTCCATCGCCGTCACCCGCGCCCTGTTCCAGCGCTTCTCCGACGAGGCCGATCCGTTGAAGGTGCTGTCGGTGGACGGTCCCCTGGCCATGGCCATGGGCGCGACCGGGGACGTGCGCGAGGGCGTCTCGGCCTTCCTCGAGAAGCGCAAGCCGAACTTCCCGGGGAAGGTCTCGACGGACATGCCCAAGCCGTATCCGTGGTGGGAGTGAATAGAAGGTAGGGATTAGGCGTCGCTGCCTCTCCTAGCCCCTATTTTCTTGCCGCCGCCGTAGCCGCCCGGACGCCCTTGAACTCCGAACCCTCGTTCCACTCCGGCCAAGACCGCGAGTTCGCCAGCGTCGCCGCCGCGTCGAACACGAGCGCCACGTCCGCCGCCGCGCCGCGCAGGTCCCAGTCCGGGCTCCATCTGTCGCAGGGCTGGTGGTAGCAGTTGGTGGTGTAGTCGCTGACCCAGCGGTCGCCCGCCTCGCGACCGCCTTCGACCAGATCGGGCCCGCCGCCGATCCCCATCAGCAGGAGCACCGGCACGCCGCGCTTGGCGACGCTGAAGTGGTCGGCGCGATAGAACAGCGCCCGGTCCGGACGGGCGTCCGGCGTGACCACGCGGCCCTGTTTGGCGGCGGCGCGGACAAGGTCCTGTTCGAGGCTGTTCTGGCCGGACCCGACCAGCACCACGTCGCGGCTCGGGCCGGCGGTCTGCAGGATATCGAGCGTGAAGTTGGCGACCGTGGTTTCCAACGGCAGGGAGGGATGCTGGGCGTAATATTCGGAACCCAGCAGTCCACGCTCTTCGCCGGTCCAGGCGGCAAAGACCAAACTGCGCTCGGGCTTGGGTCCAGCCACGAAGGCGCGGGCGATCTCGATCACGCCGCCTACGCCGATGGCGTCGTCGGCGGCGCCGTGGCGGATGGTGTCGCCCTTGGCGTCGGCCGGGCCGATCCCGTAGGCGTCCCAGTGCGCGGCGAACATGATGCTCTCGGCGGGATGCTTCGCGCCGGTGATCTTGGCCAGCACGTTGCGGCTCAGCAGCCGCTCGGTCTTCAGCGCGTAGTCGGCGGAGAAGGCAGCGTCTTTCATGGCCACGGGCGTGAAGCCGGCGGTGCGGGCGCGCAGCTTTTCCGCCTCGAAGTCCAGGCCCGACCGCCGGAACAGATCGACGGCCACATCGCGGTGGATCCAGCCCTGCAGCAGCAGCTTCTCCTTCGCGGGATCGGCGCGGACGACGTCGAAGGCTTCTCCGTTGTTGGCCTGCACCGTGGTCCAGGGATAGGCGGCGCCCGCCGTCTCGTGGACGATCAAAGCCCCGATCGCGCCACGGCGAACAGCTTCCTCGTACTTGTAGGTCCAGCGCGCGTAGTAGGTGGCGGCATTACCGCCGAACTTGCCGGCGACAGGATCGGCCGCGACCGCTTCGAAGTCGGGATCGTTGATCAGGAAGACCGCGATCTTGCCCTTCAGGTCGATGCCCTTGAAGTCGTCCCAGCCCCGCTCCGGCGCGCTGACGCCGTAGCCGACGAAAACCAGCGGAGCGTTCTCTACGGTTACCCGATCCACCGGCCGCAGGCTGGTCACCATCACGTCGCGGTTCTGCTGCAGCGGCAGCCGCTCGCCGCCGACAATCAACGACAGGGCCGCGTCCTGCGGAACCAGGGTGTGGATCAGCGGCACGTCCTGGGTCCAGCCGCCCTTGTCGCCGGCGGGCTCCAGGCCCAGCGCGGTGAACTGCTTGACGATGTAGGCGATGGTCAGCGGCTCGCCGGGACCACCCGGCGCGCGGCCGGCGAAGTCGTCGGAGGCCAGCACCTTCACATGCTCGGACAGCCGGTCAGGCGAGATGGCCGTCTGCTCCAGTGCTTGAGCGGGCAGGGCGAGAAGGAGCGCCGCGGCGGCCCCCATCAGGTGCGACATGGGGGAACGCAGGGTCATTACAGCCACTCCGCCGGCGTCTCGTCGGCCAGCATCTCTTCATAGGTTGGACGGCGACGGATCACCGCGTAGCGATCGCCGCTGACCAGCACCTCCGGCACCAGCGGCCGGCTGTTGTACTCGCTGGCCATGGCCGCCCCGTAGGCGCCGGCGCTCATGAAGGCGACGACCTCGCCTGGGCCCAGGAGCGGCAGCAGCCGCTCGCGGGTGAAGGTGTCGCCGGTCTCGCAGACCGGGCCGACGACATCGAGCGCAACCGGGACGGCGTCGGTCGCCTGCACCGGCCGGATGTCGTGGAAGGCCTCGTACATCGCCGGGCGGATCAGGTCGTTCATGGCCGCGTCGAGGACCAGGAACTTCCGCCCCTCCGGCCGCTCGTGCAGATGGATGACGCTGGCCAGCAGCACGCCGGCGTTGGCGGCGATGACGCGGCCGGGCTCGAAGGCGAAGCGGATGTCGTCCATCCCCTTCACCACCTCGCCGACCATGGTCGCATAGGCCTGGGGCGAGGGCGGGTCGGGCTGGTTGAAGTAGGGCACGCCGAGGCCGCCGCCGAGATCGAGACGCTCGACGCTCAGACCCTCGGCGCGAAGGCTCTCGACGAGGCCGCGCATCTTGCGGAAAGCGGCCTCGAACGGGGCCATGTCGGTGATCTGGCTGCCGATGTGGCAGGCGACGCCGAGCGGGTTCAGGTGAGGATGGTTCGAGGCATTGGCGTAGAGACGGGCCGCCTCGGCGAACGAGACGCCGAACTTGTTCTCGGCCTTGCCGGTGGCGATCTTGGCGTGGCCGCCGGCCTCGACGTCGGGGTTCACGCGGAACACGATCGGCGCGCGCAGGGCCAGCCGCTCGGCGACCTGCGCGATCAGCTTCATCTCCGGCTCGGACTCGACGTTGATCTCGGAGACGCCGACGGTCAGGGCGAACTCGATTTCGCGGGCGGTCTTGCCGACGCCGGAGAAGACGATGCGCTCGGGCGGGATGCCGGCGGCCAGGGCCCGGCGGATCTCGCCTTCGGAGACGGTGTCCGCCCCTGCGCCGAGGTTGCCCAGCACCTTCAGCACCGAGACATTGCTGTTGGCCTTGACCGCATAGGCGACCAGCGGATCGACCAGTCCGGCCTCGACCAGCGCGTCGCGGAAGACGGTATAGTGCCGCTCGAGCGTGGCGCTGGAGTAGACGTAGACCGGCGTGCCGACTTCGGCGGCGATCCGGGAGAGGGGCACATCCTCGCAGTGGAGCTCGCCGCCCCGGACCTCGAAATGGTTCACTGATGACTCGTTCTAGCGGGGATCGGAGCCGGGGCCGGCGAAGGGGTCGTTCGGCGCGCCGCCGATCGGGGTCTCGCGGGCGGGACCGCCGGCGGTGGCGGGGTCGAGGATTTCCTTGTTCGACCGACGCGGGGCGGGCTGGTTGGCGTCGGCCGAGGCGGCGCGACGTTCGGCCTCCCAGGCGGCGCGCTTGGCCGGGTCCATCGGGGCCGGACGCTCCAGATCGCCCAGCGAGCCGCAGCCGGCGAGGGCGACCCCGGCGAGGATGAGCGAGACCGGCAGCAGGCGAATGGCTTTCATCGCAGGGAGTCCTTCCAGCGCTTGATCTGGGCCCGCACCTGGGTGGGAGCCGTTCCGCCGTAGCTTACGCGGCTTGCCGACGATGCGGCAGGGGTCAGCACCTGGAAAACGTCTTCGCCGATGCCCTGATTGAGCGCCTGCAGTTCGGAGAGCGGGAGGTCGGACAGATCGACGCCCAGCTGCTCGGCCCGCTTCACCGCCGCGCCGGTGACGTGGTGGGCGTCGCGGAACGGCAGGTCGAGCTTGCGCACCAGCCAGTCGGCGAGGTCAGTGGCGGTCGAGAACCCGGCCCCGGCTGCGGCGCCCATGCGCTCGACGTTGGGCTCCAGGTCGCGGACCATGCCGGCCATGGCCAGCAGGCTGAGTTCCAGGGCGTCGAAGGCCTCGAAAGTCGGGACCTTGTCCTCCTGCATGTCCTTCGAATAGGCGAGCGGCAGGCCCTTCATGACCACCGTCAGGGTGGTCAGGGAGCCGAGGATGCGGCCGACCTTGGCGCGCACCAGCTCGGCGGCGTCCGGGTTCTTCTTCTGCGGCATGATCGAGCTGCCGGTGGTGAAGGCGTCGCTGAGCTTGATGAAGCCGAACTGCGGCGTCATCCAGATCACGATCTCCTCGGCCAGGCGCGACAGGTGGGTGGCGCAGATGCTGGCCGCCGACAGGGCCTCAAGCGCGAAGTCGCGCGACGAGACGCTGTCCAGCGAGTTGGCGGTCGGACGGTCGAAGCCCAGCGCCTTGGCCGTGGCCTCGCGGTCGATCGGGAACGGGCTGCCGGCCAGGGCGGCGGCGCCGAGCGGGCACTCGTTCATGCGGTTGCGCGCGTCGCGGAAGCGCGAGGCGTCGCGGCCGAACATCTCGACATAGGCCATCAGGTGGTGGCCGAAGGTCACCGGCTGGGCCGGCTGCAGGTGGGTGAAGCCCGGCATCAGCACGTCGGCGTGGGCTTCGGCCTTGTCGAGCAGGGCCGCGAGCAGATCGGCGATCTGGGCGGTCGAGCGCTCGCAGGCCTCGCGGACCCAGAGGCGGAAGTCGAGCGCCACCTGGTCGTTGCGCGAGCGGGCGGTGTGCAGCCGGCCGGCCACCGGGCCGATCAGTTCACGCAACCGCGCCTCCACATTCATGTGGATGTCCTCGAATTCCTCGCGGAACGGGAACTCTCCGGCTTCCATCTCGCCCTGGATGGCGTCGAGACCACGCTGGATTTCGGCGCCGTCGTCGCTAGATATGACCCCGGCCTTCGTCAGCATGGCGGCGTGGGCCTTCGAACCGGCGATGTCCTGCGCCCACAGGCGCTTGTCGAAGCCGATCGAGACATTGATCGCCTGCATCAGGTCGCTGGGACGCGCCGAGAAACGGCCGCCCCACATCGCCTGGCCTTGAGCCTTGGAACCGTCGGAAGGGTTGTCAGTCATATGAGCGAAGTCCAGCCGGTCAAACCCAGGCCCGATCTGTTGAGGTGGGCGCTCGGGGGCTTCGCCCTGATCGGCGTCGCGGCGGTTCTATACGTCATCGCCAGCGCTTCGTTCAAACCCAAGGAATCAGCCGATCTGCGCGATCTGAAACGCGGGGGCCTGGCCAAGCTCGAGGTGCCCGTCACGCCGCGCCCGGCGCCGACCCAGACCTTCCTCGATCCCGCCGGCAAGCCGGTGTCGATCGCCGACTTCAAGGGCCAGGTGGTGGTGCTCAACCTGTGGGCTAGCTGGTGCGCGCCCTGCAAGATCGAGATGCCGACTCTCGCGACCCTCCAGGGCGCTTACCAGACCCAGCCGGTGAAGGTGCTGGCCGTCAGCGTCGATCGCGACGACGACCTCAACCTGGCCAGGTCCGACCTGGCCAAGAACCCGCCGCTGCAGCTCTATCGCGACCCCGGCTACAAGCTGTCGTTCGCGCTTGAGCCGCGCGCCAAGGGCTTCCCCACCACCGTCGTCTACGACCGTCAGGGGCGAGAGCGTGCTCGCGTGTCGGGCGAAGCCGACTGGTCCAGCAAGGAGGCCCGCGAGCTCGTCGAACGGCTGCTCCGGGAGGGTTGACCACCGTTCTTCGGCGTGCGCACGATTTCGCCCGCAATCGAAGGTTATGGGCCCGCAGACGTTTCTACGCCGCATTCCCAGACGACAGAGATTGTTACCGGGGCGGCCTTGGGGGCGGCTCTACAGTGTGGAACGGCTAAGGAGACGACCAATATGGCCAGCGGTACGGTCAAGTGGTTCAACACCACCAAGGGGTTCGGATTCATCCAGCCCGATGACGGCGGCAAGGACGTGTTCGTCCACATCTCCGCCGTCGAAAAGGCGGGCCTGCGCGGCCTGAACGAAAACCAGAAGGTCAGCTTCGAGCTGCAGGAAGAGCGTGGCAAGACCGCCGCGGTGAACCTGAAGGTCGACTAGGTCTCAAGACCGGAACATTCACGGGCGCCGGTTCCAGCAGGGATCGGCGCCCGTTTCTTTTGGGGGACGAATTGGTCGACATCATCGCACTGGAGGACGTCTCCTCACGGGCCTGGCCCGCGCTCCATCTGGCGCGGCTGGGCGGCTGGCGGCTGCATGCCTCGACCGGGCACACCGGACGGGCCAACACCTGCTGGGCGCTGGAAGCGCCGGACCGCGAGGTCGAAGCCGCGTTCGACGCCGTCGAGGCCTGGTATGCCGGCCACGGCCTGCCGCCGAAGTTCAAGACCGTCGATGGAGCCACCGCGCCAGCCGACCTTCCCGTGCTGCTCACCGAGCGCGGGTATGCCCCCAACGCCGAGACGAAGGTGATGGTCGGGCCGGTGGGCGGGACCCACGACGACGGAGTGATCATCGGCGACGATCCTGACGACCGCTTCCAGGCGGTGATGTTCGAGACGCTGTACCGCGACACCGCCGACGCGGAGGAGCGTTTGAGCACCCTGCGCCGCGTGCCGCCGCCGATGATGTTCGCCCGCGCCGACGTCGACGGCGTTCCGGCGGCGATCGGGGCCTGCGCGGTCGAGGGTGACTGGGCCGGGATCTCGGTGATGCGCACCTCGCCCAACCATCGCCGCCAGGGCCTGGCCGGCCGGATCGTCACGGCGCTGCTGGGAGAGGCGGCGAAGGTTGGCGCGACCCGCAGTTACCTGCAGGTCGAGGCGGCCAACGTCACGGCCGTTTCGCTGTACGAGAAGCTCGGCTTCGAGACGGCCTACCAGTACCGCTACTGGGCGCGCTGAACCGGCGCGCGCTGGGCGATGATCACGCCGGCCAGGGTCAGGACGCCGCCCAGCATCTGGATCGGGGTCAGCGCCTCGCCGAACAGGATCCAGCCGAACATCGCCGCGACCACCGGCTGCGCCAGCACCACCACCGACGCGATGGACGCCGGGAGCCGGCCCAGCGCCCAGGCGATCGAGCCCTGGCCGGCGACATGCACCGCCGCCAGTCCGATGCAGGCCCACCAGCCGGCGGGACCGGCCGGGAAGATGTCCTCGCGAAACAGCAGGGCCGCGATCAGCAGCAGCGGCGTGCTGACCAGCGTCGACCAGAACATCGCCCGTGACGCGCCCGACCCCTGCCGCGCCTTGCGCATGGCCAGGAAGTAAAGCGCGTACCAGACCGCCGTGATGATCGAGAAGAGGTCGCCGAGCGGGGCGTTGACCGTCTGGGCCTTCTCCGCCGCCAGGGCCATGGTCGCCGCGCCGCTGATGGCCAGGGCGAGGCCGGCGATGAAGATGCGGCCCGGCCGCTCGCGGAACAGGAACCAGGCCGCGACCGTGACCACCACCGGCGACAGGTTGGTCAGCACCGTTGCGTTGGCCACCGAGGTCAGGGCGACGCCGTAGTGCCAGAACGCCAGGTCCAGCGCGAAGAACAGCCCGGCCAGCAGCATCATCTTCGACGGCGCGGTCTTTACCCCCTGGCCGTCGCGCAGGGCGAGCAGCGCCAGCAACGGCAGGGCCAGGAACAGCCGCCAGAAACCGGCCGCCGCCGGTCCGGTCTCTGTCAGGCGCACCAGGATCGGCGCGAAGCCGATGGCGCAGGCCCCGAACACCAGCGCCGCGAGGGCCGGGCCCCGGGACGCAGCGGCCGGCGCCTCGCTCACCCTTCGAAGCCCAGCTCGGCGCGCAGTTCGGCGGCGGTGACTCCACGCTCGCGGATGGCCCGGAGGGTCTCGGCCTTGTCCCGCTTGGCGAAGCGTCGGCCCTGGGCGTCGAGCAGCAGGCGGTGATGGTGATAGGTCGGGGTCGGCAGGCCGAGGGCGGCCTGCAGCAACCGCTGGGTATAGGTCGCCTCGAACAGGTCGTTGCCGCGCACGACATGGGTCACGCCCTGCAGCGCGTCATCGACGACCACGGCCAGATGATAGGCGACGCCGACGTCCTTGCGGGCCAGCACCACGTCGCCGGCCAGTTCGGGACGAGCCTTGATCTTGCCGTGCTCGCGACCCGAACCCTCGCCGTCCTCGCGGAAGAACAGGGTGTGCACGCGCGGGCCCAGCGCCTCCTTGGCCGCATCGAGCGACAGCCGCCAGGCGAAGGGTTTGTCCTCCGACAGCCAGCGGTCTTCCTCGTTGGGGTGGATGGGGCCGCCGCGGAACGGCTCGGCCGGGCCGTGCGGCGCGCTGACGGCGGCCTCGGCGATATCCTTGCGGGTCCGGAAGCACCGATAGACGAGGCCTTTGGCGCGGAGCTTCTCCAGCGCGCGGTCGTAGTCGGCCATATGTTCGGATTGGCGCCGGACCGGCTGTTCCCACTTCAGCCCTAGCCAGGCCAGGTCTTCGAGGATGGAAGCCTCGTACTCCGGCTTGCAGCGGGTGGCGTCGATATCCTCGATGCGCAGCAGCAACTTGCCGCGGCCACGTCGCGCGACCTCGGCGGCGGTCAACGCCGAGAAGGCGTGGCCGCGATGCAGGTGGCCCGTGGGGGAGGGGGCGAAACGGGTGGTCAGGGGGGCGCTCACCGGCCGTGTTTAGACCGGAGAGCGCCTGACCGCATCAAGTCTTAGTTGTTGGCGGGGGCTTCGGAGATTTCTTCCAGAACACCGCCGGCCTTGCGGGCCGAGGCCTCCTGGGCGACGTCGCCGAGCGAGACGATGCCGGTCAGCTTGTCGGCGTCGTCGACGATCAGGATACGGCGGACCTGCTTGTCGGTCATCTGGTAGATGACGTCGGCGATCGAGGCGTCCTCGCGGCAGGTCTGGACTTCGGTGGTCATCACCTCGGACACCTTGGTTTCGAAGCTGCGCTGCTCGCCGACGACACGCAGGACGATGTCGCGGTCGGTGATGATGCCGAGAATCTTGCCGTCCTCGACGACGGGGATGGCGCCGGTGTCGACCTTGTCCATGCGGCGGGCGACGTCGGCGATGCTGTCGGACGGTTTTGCGACCTGCGGGTTGGCGGTCATCACTTCGGAGATCTGCATGGGGCTGTCTTTCGGCGGCTGTGGATCAGCACGCCTAACGGCCCCGGAGCCCCGGATGTTCCGCCGGAGCGCCCGTCAGCTCAGATGCGGGTTCGGGAACATGCCCATGTGCGAGAGCACGGCGCGCAGGAAGTTCTCCTCGCCGCCGACGGCGTCCTTGAGCGCGTCGAACTGATGGAAGGCGCTCATCTCGGCGAGGCCGTGGCCCGCGCACCAGGCAGCGATGGTGGCCAGCTCGACGTCCATCTCGGGCACTTCGGGACCGGCGGCGGCGCGGAAGGCGTCCTGGACCAGGCAGTAGGCGCTGTCTTCGGACTTCATGCCCTCGGGCAACGAGACCTTGTCCCGCGAGGCGTCGTACATGACGCGGTAGAGGGCGGGGTGCTGCTGGGCGAACTGGACGTAGGCGACGCCGATCTCGGTCATGGCGTGGCGCACGTCAGGCGCGCCGTCCCGTGACGCGCGCATGGCGTCGCCGAGCATGTCCCAGCCGACGTGAGCGACCGCATCGAGCAGCTCGCCCTTGTCCTTGAAGTGATGATACGGCGCCGCCGGACTGACGCCCGCCTCCCGCGCAACGGCGCGCAGCGACAGGGCGCTGGGACCCTCGTTCTCCAGGATCCGACGCGCGGCCTCGACGAGGGCGCGGCGCAGATCGCCGTGGTGATAGGGCCGGTTCTCGGCGGTTGCAGCGTCTCTCATCGTGCGCACTCTAAATCTGAATCCGAACAGCGTAAAGTTTCATCTTGACGCCGTTCAGATCGGTGTTATCTAAGCATTGTCCAGATCGGACATCCCCCGCTCCCCCGGGGGACATAACTGGGGGGCCGGCAATCGGCTCCAAACTTAGAGGATGTGTGTCATGTCGGTTTCCCGTCTCGTTGCTTTCGAACGCTTCTTCGACCGTTCGGTCGCCGTCTACATGCTGGCCCTGGGCGCCGCCCTGGCCGGCGCTGTCGCCTTCGTCGGCGCGTAAGTTCTGTAGCTCGATCCAGCCGTCCGCACCCGCACCTCGGGGCGTACGGCCCAAGCTAAAGACCCTGGGGCGCTTCGGCGCCCCTTTTCTTTGCGTGGCGCTCCGGCGTTGCCGAAGGATTGACGCGCCTGTCGTGGCGCCGTCGCGAAACCGGGTCTATCCTCCGAGTCGCGTTCGGGGATGATTGGCGATCTCCGAGGATGCGTAGGAAGCGAGGTCTGTTTTCAGGTCGATCGCGTGTCTGATCATCAGCAATGCCCAGGAGGCAGCCCATGCAGGTGCTTAAGGCGCCGCCGTCGGGCTGGCCCGCCCTGGTGCTGAACGCGGACTACCGTCCGCTCAGCTATTATCCCCTCTCGCTGTGGCCTTGGCAGGAGGTCATCAAGGCTGTCTTCCTCGACCGCGTCGAGGTCGTCTCGACCTATGACAAGGTGGTGCACAGCCCCTCGTTCGAGATGCGGCTGCCGAGCGTCGTCTCGCTGAAGTCCTACGTCTCGCAGGACCGGCCGCCGGCGTTCACCCGCTTCAATCTGTTCCTGCGCGACTCCTTCGCCTGCCAGTACTGCGGCGATGGCGACGACCTGACCTTCGACCACGTCGTCCCCCGCTCGCGTGGCGGCCGCACGACCTGGGAGAACATCGTCACCGCCTGCGCACCGTGCAACCTGGCCAAGGGCGGTCGCACCCCGCGCGAAGCCGGGATGAAGCCGTTCCGCGATGCGCGACGGCCCAGCGCTCACGAGCTTCAGGACCACGGCCGCCGCTTCCCGCCCGGCTTCCTGCACGAAAGCTGGCTCGACTATCTCTACTGGGACATCGAACTGGAGGCGTGAGGCGGCTCAGGCTAGGGTCCCGGCGTCGCCGTCGCCGAGGTTGTCCGTGAAGCGTTTGAGACTGCTGTTCGCCCTGGTCGTCGCCCTGACGGCCGGCTGGATCCAGACGGCCGCGGCGGAGGTGAAGGTCACCTTCTACAGCCACGGCTGGGGCGTCGGTCCAGGTGGCGTCACCTACTTCCCCCACGCCTTCATCCGTATCGAGGGAACGCCGGAAGGCGCCGAGCCGGTGGACCGCACCTTCGGCTTCACCGCCACCGATCTGACCACGGCGATGACCAACCGGCCGGGCATCGTGAAGCCCGCGGATCCCCGCTACATCGACGACAGCACGCCGCATTTCTCGGTGATCGCCACCGACGAGCAGTACCGCGTGCTGCTCGAGAAGATCACGTGGTGGATGACGCCGGAGGGCTCGGTCTACAATCTCAAGACCCGCAACTGCATCCACTTCGTCGGCGAGATGGCGCGGCTGCTCGGGCTGGAGCCGGGCAACATGAAGACCTGGAAGCCGGTGGTGTTCATGAACGACACCGTGAAGCGCAACCCCGGCAAGCTGACCGTCATCGACTCCGTCCCGAAGCCGGAGGCGCCGGTTCCGGCCGAGGCGCAGGCGCTCGAAAAGACGGGTCGGTGAACATCGGAAACGGGTTGGAAACCCTGTGGCGCTAACCTCGCGTCATGTCTTCTCTCGCAGCCAATCCCAGCCAACGACGTCGCGCCGAGCGCAAGCGATCGCTGTTGGCGGGCAAGCTCAGCAACGCGGATTCGTCGCTGACCGTCGACTGCACGATCCGCGACCTCAGTGACACGGGCGCCTTGGTAGAGCTGGTGTCGCCGGAGCTGCTGCCCAAAGCCCTGCGATTGCTGGTGATCAAGGAAGGCGTTGTCCGCGACGCCGAGGTCGTCTGGCGTCGCGGCAACCGCATGGGCCTCAGCCTCGGTGAACGCCACGACCTGCGCGAGACCTCGGAAAAAGACCTGACCGACAAGCAGCTGAGGGTACTGCGCGCGATCTGGAGCCATATGGCCCTGCGCTAGCTGTCAGGCGACGGTCGGTGGGGCTTCCGGGTCAGTGGCCGGTGCGATGTCCGGCTCCGTCGGCAGGTCGGGATCGACGGCCGGCGGCGTCGGATCGAACGCCGGCGCGGGATCGGTGTCGGGAAACTCGTCGGGATTGGACATGGCGTACCTCCGCCAAGCCAACCGATGGCCGCCGTGGCGGTTCCGCCTAGATCTTTTCGCTGATCTTGATGGCGGCCTTGCAGCCGGCCTGGATCACCGCGGTCAGCAGCGGATGGGCGACCGCGTCGCGAGCCCCTTCCTCGATGGCGATGTCGCGGTGCGCCAGCTCCTCGTCGCGGAACTTGGTCAGCTCGGCGGCCAGCTCGGGATCGCGATCGGCCAGTTCGGCGATCTGGCCGGCGTAGTGCTGCTCGATCACCGTCTCGACCGCTTCGGTGCAGGCGTGGGCGGCCTTGTCGCCGAGCAGGGCGGTGCCGGCGCCGAGCGCGAAGCCGGCCACGCGCCACAGCGGCGTCATCAAAGTCGGGCGAACGCGGTGCTGGTTCAGCAGGGCGTCGAAGCGGGCCAGATGGACGGCCTCGTGCCCCTCCATCTCCTCCAGCTGTGCGGCGGCGCGTTCATGCCCCTTGGCGGCGCCGAGCACCGCCCGCTGGCCGCGATAGATATGCACCGCGCCCAGCTCGCCGGCGTGGTCGACCCGCAGGATTTCGGCGAGGCGGGCGTGGGATGCGCCCCGGCCCGGACGCGGCGGGGTGGGACGGCCGGTCATTGGAAGCGCTTTCCCATCGCCAGGAAGCTCAGCACCGCCAGCTTCAGCGAGATCAGCGCGTTCCAGCCGGCCATCGACAGGCCGAGAAATACCCAGGCAGCCTTGTCGCAGGACGGGGCCGCGATCTTGTCGCCTTGCAGCAGGGCGGCCATGTCGGTCGCCCGGATCGGGCCGCCGGCGCCGCCCGCGCCGCAGATCGAGGGCCCGGGCCACCACTTCCATTCCGCGCCGGCGTGGTAGGCGGCCAGCCCCGCGCCGAACAGGAAGATCAGGCCGAGCCCGAGGTTGAACCAGCGCTTGGTCCCGGCGCCGACCTTCGTGCGCACCGCGATCATGCCGATCAGCGCCACGGTCAGGGCGACCCAGTAAACCTCCCGCTGCTTGAGGCAGAGGTAGCAGGGCGCCAGGCCGCCGATCCGCTCGAACCCGTGCGCGATCGCCAGCAGCAGGGCCGACGACAGGAAGGCCGTCTGGCGCCAGCGGATCAGGAAGGGTTCGTAGAGCTTGAGCATGTCAGCAGACCGAAGAGGACCCGGATCCGAGATAGTGGCTGGCCACGAGGCCGATGACGATCAGCCCGATGCCGAGCGCGGCGAACAGGGCAAGGCGCTTCTCGATCACCGGAAGCATGGTCGGGCCGAACTTCTTGACCACGGCGGCGACCAGGAAGAAGCGCGCGCCACGGGTGATCACCGAGGCGATGATGAACATCAGGAAGCTGAACTGGGCCAGGCCCGAGGCGATGGTCACCAGCTTGTACGGGATCGGCGTCAGGCCCTTGGCCAGGATCACCCAGGTTCCGTACTCGCCGTACCAGCACTTGAACTCGTCGAGGCCGCCGGCATTGCCGGTCAGGCTCAGCAGCCAGACGGCGAAGTCCTGCAGGAAGTAGCCGATGGCATACCCGAGGATCCCGCCGAGCACCGACGCGGCGGTGCAGATGGCGGCGTAGGTCCAGGCCTTGTCGGGTCTGGCCAGCACCATCGGCGCCAGCATCACGTCCGGCGGGACAGGAAAGAACGAGCTCTCGGCGAACGAAACCGCGAAGAGGCTCTTGGGGGCATGTTTGGAGGCGGCGAGCCCCATCACCCAGTCGTAAAGTCGGCGCAGCATCAGCCTGTGCTAACAGGGTGGGAGACCGTTGTCTCGCGGACTTGTCGTATCGAACGCCGGTCTCGCGTCTTCACCGATCTAGTTTCATCTGTTACTAACTCCGCAACTGACCATTGGAGAGTCCGATGAACGCCCAACCCAAGGCCGATCTGTTCGACAACCCCCTCGGCACCGACGGCTTCGAGTTCGTCGAGTTCACCTCGCCCGAGCCCGAGAAGTTGAAGGCGATGTGGGAGCTGATGGGCTTCATCGCCGTCGGCAAGCACCGCTCCAAGAACGTGCTGCATTTCCGCCAGGGCGACATCAACTTCATCCTGAACATGGAAGCCGCCGGCCAATCGGCCGACTTCCGCGGCGCCCACGGCCCGTCGGCCAACGCCATGGCCTTCCGCGTCCGTGACGCCGGCAAGGCCTACAAGCTGGCGCTGGAGCGCGGCGCCGTTCCGGCCACGGCCGGCAAGATCGGCCCGATGGAACTGAACATTCCGGCCATCGAAGGCATCGGCGGCACCAACCTCTATCTGGTCGACCGCTACGGCGCGCAAAGCATCTACGATGTCGACTTCGAGCCCATCCCCGGCGCCGCCGAGGCCGCGGCCCAGAACGGGGTCGGCCTGACCTACCTCGATCACCTGACCCACAACGTGCAGCGGGGCGGCATGAAGAAGTGGGCCGACTTCTACGAGCGCGTCTTCAACTTCCGCGAAATCCGCTACTTCGACATCGAGGGTAAGGTCACCGGCCTGTTCTCCAAGGCCATGACCAGCCCGGACGGCAAGATCCGCATCCCGCTGAACGAAAGCCAGGACGAGCACTCGCAGATCGAGGAGTTCATTCGCGACTACAAGGGCGAGGGCATCCAGCACCTGGCCTTCGGCACCGACGACATCTTTCACACCGTCGAGACCCTGCGCGACGGCGGCGTGAAGTTCCAGGATACCCCGGACAGCTACTACGAGCTGCTCGACGCCCGCGTAAAGGATCACGGCGAGAACACCCAGCGCCTGCAGGCCGACAAGATCCTGCTGGACGGCGCCCCGACCGAGGGCCAGGGCCTGCTGCTGCAGATCTTCACCGAGAACCTGATCGGCCCGATCTTCTTCGAGATCATCCAGCGCAAGGGCAACGAGGGCTTCGGCGAAGGCAACTTCAAGGCCCTGTTCGAAAGCATCGAACTCGACCAGATCCGCCGCGGGGTCGTGAAGGCGGACTAGGCCTCGGCCAGACCCAGCCGGCGGTCGATACGGTCGAGACGCTGTTCGAAGCGATCCATCCGGCGGTTCATGACCGCCATGTTCTCTTCGACGTTGGTGAGGCGGATCTTGATGTCCGCTACATCCTCGACAAGCCGGTCCACCTGCGTCGAGATATGGCGCAGGTACTGGAGCACGATGTTGTCGGGCCCTTCGATCATGCCGTGAACATAGAGCGAACATGGCGAGAGTGCAAATGAAACCACTCGCACTGATTGTGTTTTCCGGTGTGAGCCAAAGGACGAGCAGTAGTCATGGCCAAGGGTAACTGGATCCCGGTGCGCGGGGCGCAGGGCGAGCACAGCCGCCAGGCCCACGCCGACCTGCCTGAAGGGACCTACGAGCGCGAGGTGTCCAAGGAGGGCTTCTTCGGCCCGGCCGCCTTCCTCTACCATCGCCGCCCGCCGACCGGCTGGACCGCGTTCGAGGGGCCGCTGCGCCCGCGCGCGTTCGACCTCAACGGCCTCAACGAGGCGGCGCCGTCTCCGTGGGACGCGCCCGTGGTGCTCCACAACGCGTCCTGCGAGATGCGCTTCTGGAAGCTGAGCCAGCCGATGCCGGCCTTGGCCCGTAACGCCGACGGCGACCAGCTGCTGTTCGTGCATGCGGGGGCAGGGGACCTGTTCTGCGACTACGGCCGCATCGCCTATGTCGCCGGCGACTACCTCTACCTGCCGCGCGGGACCATGTGGCGGCTGTCGCCCAGCCAGCCGACAGCGATCCTGACCATCCAGGCCACCAACGGTCACTTCACCTTGCCGGACAAGGGCCTGCTCGGGCCGCACGCGCTGTTCGACCCGGCCATGCTCGACACGCCGGTGATGGACGACGCCTTCCGCGCCCACCAGGCCGACGACGGCGAGACGGCGGTACACATCAAGAAGCGCGGCCAGGTCTCGGTCGCGACCTTCCCGCACAATCCGCTCGATGCGGTCGGCTGGCACGGCGAGCTGGCGCCGGTGCGGATCAACGTGAAGCACTTCCGGCCCGTGGTCAGCGCCCGCTACCACCTGCCGCCGAGCGTCCACACCACCTTCGTCGCCGACCGCTTCGTGGTCTGCACCTTCGCGCCGCGTCCGTTCGAGACTGATCCGGGCGCGATCAAGATCCCGTTCTTCCACAACAACGACGACTTCGACGAGGTCCTGTTCTACCACGCCGGCGACTTCTTCAGTCGCGACCACATCGAGTCCGGCATGATGACCTTCCACCCGTCGGGCTTCACCCATGGCCCGCACCCCAAGGCGCTGAAGAGCATGCTGGTGCAGTCCAAGCCCGCCACCGACGAGTACGCGGTGATGATCGACACCCGCGACCCGCTCGAAGTCGGCGACGGCGCGGCCGGCGTCGAGAATCCCGCCTATGTAGACAGCTGGAAAGCTCAGGGATGACCGAGTCCATCACCAACCCCGACCACCTCGCCATGGCCGAGGACGAGCTGAAACGGGCCGTGACCCTCAGCTGGCGCGAGGCTTCCAAGGTCACGCCCTGGGGCGACACCTTCGACGGCATCTCGCCCGCGGGGGCGAATGTGCAGGTCGAACGCAACTACCTCTGGTCGGGAGACGCCGGCGGGGACATTCTGGTCGAGGTAGCGGTGTTCGGCGGCCCCTCGCGCTACGACGCGGGCGCCAAGGTCAGCCAGATCATCCGCAAGACCTGAGGTCTTCGACGGGGTGCGGGGAATGATCGATCACAGCGAGTTTCCCTGGGGCCCGGAGGCCGTGCCCGGTCTGCTGACGCCGCTCGGCCTGCTTGGCTGGCTGCTGGCGGCGGTGCTGCTGGTCCTGCTGCTGCGGCGAGGCGGTCGCGAGCCGGCCGGTCACGGCGCCCGCCCGAGCGACGCGGCCATCGCCTGGAAGTACGCCCTGATCGCCAAGGTCGCTCGCAAGGCTGCGCGCGCCGATCAGGACGAGGTGCTGAAGGCGCACCGGACCCTGGTCGATGTCATCGAACGCACGCTCGGCGGTGTCCAGCGCGCCGGCGGCGGTCTGGCCGCGCAGCTGAAGCTGCTCGACAAGGCGCGCTCTGGCGAACGCGACGAGCCTCACGGCCACGACGACGATCATGATCATCACGAAGGACACGGCCACGAGCCCCAGCACGCCGTCGCCGAGAAACACGGCGCCGGGGCCGACACGGTCCACGGTCCGAACGTGACGGTGAACATCGGCGTGGCCACCGAGGAACGGCCTAGGCCCGGCAAGCCCCACAAGCCGAAGCCCAGACCCCTGAGCCTCAAGGAACAACTCGCCGACCTGCAGGAGGCGTTGCGCGCCTTCGACACCTGGTGGTCGCGCGAAGACGAACGCACCCGCGAGCTCAAGGCCGCCCGCGATGCGCTGAACGGCCCGCCGAGAATTCCCCCCGACCTCGAGAAGCTGATCGAAGGAACAAAATGAAGCTTGCGTCCCTCAAGGGCGGCCGTGACGGCCGTCTCGTCGTCGTCTCCTCCGACCTGGCGTGGTTCGCGCCCGCCGACGCCATCGCCCCCACCCTCCAGGCGGCGCTCGACGATTGGGACCGGTGTGAACCCCGGCTGCGCGGCCTTGCCGACAGCCTCGAACACGGCGCGGTGCCGCGTGAACGCTTCCATGAGCATGAGGCCCATTCGCCGCTGCCCCGCGCCTATCAATGGGCCGACGGCTCGGCCTACGTGAACCATGTCGCCCTGGTGCGGAAGGCGCGCGCCGCCGAGATGCCGGACAGCTTCTGGACCGATCCGCTGATGTACCAGGGCGGGTCCGACGGCTTCCTGGCCCCGCGCGATCCGATCCCGCTGGCTGACGAGGCCTGGGGCTGCGACCTGGAAGGCGAGATCGCCGTCATCGTCGATGATGTTCCCCAAGGCGCGACCCGCGAGCAGGCTCTGGCCGCCGTGCGGCTGGTGCTGCTGGTCAACGATGTCTCCCTGCGCAACCTGATCCCGGGCGAGCTGGCCAAGAACTTCGGCTTCTTCCAGTCCAAGCCCGCCAGCGCCTTCTCGCCCGTCGCGGTGACGCCCGACGCGCTCGGCGACGCCTGGAAGGACGGCAAGCTCAGCGGCGCCCTTGAGGTCGAGCTCAACGGCAAGCCGTTCGGGGAAGCCGACGCCGGCGTCGACATGACCTTCGACTTCGGGACCCTGATCGCCCATGCCGCCAAGACCCGGGCGCTGGGCGCCGGCACCATCATCGGCTCGGGCACGGTCTCCAACCGCGACGCCGAGGGCGGCCCCGGCAAGCCGATCAGCAACGGCGGCCTGGGCTACAGTTGCATAGCCGAGGTGCGCACGGTGGAGACGCTGCTCGCCGGAGAGGCGAAAACGCCCTTCCTGCGCCACGGCGACACGGTCCGGATTGAGATGCGCGACGCCAAGCGGCACTCGATTTTCGGGGCCATCGAACAGACTGTGGCCGTACCGGGCAAATAGGAGACCCCCGTCGTGGGTTCGAACGTGACGCCGCTGCCGACCAAGGCCGGGAAGAGCGCCGGCCTTGAGCTGGACGAGTATCTGCCGTTCCGGCTCTCGGTGGCCTCGAACGGGGTCTCGCGGCTGATCGCCCGCGCCTACGAGGACCGCTTCGGCCTGACCATTCCGCAGTGGCGGCTGATGGCGGTCCTCGCCGAGGGCGGGCTGACGCCGCAGGCCGCCGTCGCCCGTACGGCGATGGACAAGGTCACCGTCAGCCGGGCCGCCAACGGGCTGGAGGCGCGCCACCTGATCGCGCGCACCGCCAGCCCGTCGGATGGCCGCTCGCATATCCTCGCCCTGACCGAGACCGGCCGCCGACTGCATGGCGAGATCGCCCCGCTGGCGCTGGCCTATGAAGCGGCATTGCTGACCGGACTGGCCCCGGCGGAGGTCGCCCAGCTCAAGCGCTTGCTGCAGCGGCTGGAGGCGGCGGCGGCGCGTCTGTCGGGCGAAACTCCGACGCGCTGAGTTTGTCGCATGGCGAGCGGGCCCGCCTTGTCAGCGCCACGGGCCGCTGCGAGTATCCGCGCCAATCGTTCCTCCGACGGACCAATTCACATGCGCACCCGCACCACTCTCGCCTGGCTGGCTCTCGCCGCCTGCGCGCCGCTCGCCGCCTGCGGTCAGCCCGCCGAGACCCCCGCCGCGACCGCTCCGGCGGCGACCCCGGGCGAGAACTTCGCCACCATCGAGATGAAGCCCGACACCAGCTTCCTCAACGCCGAGGAACGTCAGGTCGTGAACCTGCTGATCGAGGCCGCCGGCCAGATGAGCGCCATCTACGACAAGCAGCGCGTCGCCCAGGGCGGCAAGGACGGCCCCGGCCACGGCTTCTATCCGGCCGACCTGACCAAGGCCGAGTTCGAAGCCTATCTCGCCGCTCATCCGGCCGAGAAGACGGCGTTGATGGACGGCTACACGGTGGTCAAGCGCGACGGGGCCAAGCTGGTCGCCGTGCCCTACGCCGTCGAATACAAGGCCGAGCTGACCAAGGCCGCCGCCCTGCTGGAACAGGCCGCCGCCATCACCACCAACCCCAGCCTCAAGAAGTTCCTGACCCTGCGGGCCGAATCGTTCCGGACCAACGACTACTTCCAGTCCGAGATGGCCTGGATGGACCTGAAGGACACCCCGATCGAGGTCGCCATCGGCCCGTACGAGACCTACACCGACGAACTGATGGGCCAGAAGACCGCGTTCGAGGCCTTCGTCACCCTGATGAACCCGGCCGAAAGCCAGGCCCTGCACAAGTACAAGGGCTACCTCAAGGCCATGGAGGCCAATCTCCCGGTCGAGGACAAGTACAAGAACTTCAAGCGTGGCGGCGACAGTCCCATCGCCGTGGCTGAACAGGTCAGCGGCGGCGGCGACAACACCCACGGCCCGCAGACCATCGCCTTCAACCTGCCCAACGACGAGCGGGTGCGCGAGGCCAAGGGGGCCAAGAAGGTCATCCTCTCCAACGTCCTCGGGGCCAAGTACGACGGCATCCTCGCCCCGATCGCGGCGCGGGTCATCGTCAGCGAGCAGGCTCCGCTGGTGAACAAGAAGTACATGACCATGGAGACCCTGTTCCACGAGCTGTCGCACAGCCTGGGACCGGGCTCGATCACCGTGAACGGCCGCGCCACCACGGTCAGCGCGGAGCTCAAGGACATCGGCGGCACGGCCGAAGAGGCCAAGGCGGATGTCATGGGCGCCTGGAACATCCTCTTCATGATGCAGAAGGGCGAGCTGCCGGTCGCCGAGAAGCCGCAGATCCTGACCACCTACTTCGCCGGCCTGTTCCGCGCCGCCCGCTTCGGCGAGGACGAGGCCCACGGCCGCGGCGCTGCGCTCCAGTACGGCTACCTCAAGTCCAAAGGCGCCTTCACCTGGGATGCCGGCCAAAAGAAGTTCCGGGTGGATAACGCGAAGATGGAGACCGCCATCCGCGACCTGACCGCCGAGATCGTTCGGCTGCAAGGCGACGGCGACTATGCCGGGATGGTGGCCTTCTTCGACAAGTACGCTCACCTGGACGACAACGCGAAAACGGTGATCGCGACGCTCAAGGACATCCCGGTCGACATCAAGCCGGTCTATCCGAAGAAAATCTGACGCCTTCGGGGCTGGCGGTCGCGCGGAGGAGGCCCCGTCTTTCTACGTGGACGGGGAGCCCCGCCTTGTGGCAAATCAGCCGCACCAAGGCCCACTCGGGTCCGCTGCGGGCGTGGCGAAATGGTAGACGCAGCGGATTCAAAATCCGCCGTTGAAAGACGTGTCGGTTCGAGTCCGACCGCCCGCACCAAGCTTGAGCCAAACCGCAACCCTCTGGATGGCGTCCCTGGGCATTTCCGGGAAGGGAGTTCCGGCCTCGCTGACCAGCGCACGAACGGCGCTTCAGCTTAGGTTCGGTCGCGGCCAGACGTCTTTCAGGCGCGTAGCAGCAACGGCGTCCTGTTCGGCGTCTAGTGTTTCAGGTTGATTGCGGTTTTCATCAAAGCCCAGTGAGGCACGCGTCTACAGGCAGGTTCGCCTGAAGCTTTTCGGCGACGCAGCGATTGAGGCTGTCGCGTCGAGCGTGATCGCGAAGCAGCGAAATGGTCAGCGCAAGGTCACTCGCGGACAGTTGCGCCGTCGCCGTATTCTGCGCCACGCCCAAACCGGACTGCGCCTGGAGCTGAGCCAGATCAGCATTGATGAGATTCGTCGCGCCGGTTCGGGATCCCACGGCGAGAGCGTACTGCTGCTGGAGAAGCGCCAGCTCCGCGGCGGAGAGGTCGGCGCTACCTCGTATCGCTCCGATCTGCAGGGCGTACTGCGATTGGAGCAGAGCCAGATCCGCCCCCGTCAGACTGGTCTTGCCCTGAAGGGCGGCGAGTTGAAGCGCGTTCTGGGAATTGAGCAGCGCCATCTGGCTGGCGACCAGAGCCGCCTTGTCGTTGTTCTGTCCGGTGCGCAGACTGACGATCTTGCTGAAGCCGTCGAAGACGCCGTTCACCAGCCGCATGGGCAGGCGGGCGACCTCAAGGATCTCGCTTGGGCGCGAACCGGCATAGTCGACGGGTATGCCGTCCTTGAAAATCAGATCGTATTTCGTCTTTGTCAGCAGTCCGGAGTCCTGCCTCAGGAAGGATATCGGCCCCGCCTGAGGCAACGACAACGCCACCACCTCGGCGGCATGCCAATCGGAGCTTCCCTCGGTACAGGCGCCGCCCGCGTTCAGGCACTTCTCGATCCGGACCTGAAGCTCGATCGGCGAGCGGTAGACTATTCCCTCGATCGCGCCGTAGACGTTCGCCGTCTGGCTGGCCGATGGTCGTGAGCTGCCGGGCCAGTATCGACCCTCGGGAATGAGTTTCACGCCCAGGCACTGAAGATCGCCGTTCAGCCTTAGAACGGAGGCCGGGTCCACAAAATCGACCACGCCCGCATAAAGGGACGGGCTGGTGTCGCAGTTCTTGGTTTCGACCTGGTCACGATCGCTCTTGCCCACGCCGCCACCGGCGAAAGCATTGCCCCGGATCGCGCCGGCGAAGGCTGACACCTCGACCAGCATATCGGCCGTTCGGTCGGTCGCGGTGATGTTGGACGAGGTGAGGAGACCTGCCTGCGAGATGGTTATCTTATGCTCGTCGTCCCGGAAGATCGTATGCCGGGGGCTCAGGCGATAAGCTTGGCTCGGGTCGGCGCTGGGCGGCAGGAGTTCGATCTTCAGAGCGATCTTGTAGGCGCCCGGGCCCGTACTCGCGGTGACAGGCTTGCCCGCGAGGAGCGTCAACGCCGTCTTGGCGGCGGTCAGCGCCGTTTCCTTCTCGAGAACGGCCTTTCCGTTAGCCTCCAGCTCCCCCTTTTGCGTAGCGAGGCGCGCGACCAGAATCGCCTTGCCCGCATCGCCACCGCTTCCCGCAATGATCGACTCCTCGGTCTCTCTGATCGCTGCGGTGGAAGACGCGACCTTTGCCTTGGCGGCATCAAGTTCGGAGCGGGCCTTGATCACCGCATCAGCCGCGTCGCTAAGCCCGCCGCCGGTTCGCGTCGCGGTGACCCGAACCAGCTGCCTGGGAAGAAAATACGTCAAACCGCTCAGCAACGGAGTGGGCGCCGAAGCGCCAGGGGGATGACGGTCTTCGACGGGGGCAGGTTGTTCGCGGCCGCTACGCGACGTTGCGTCTCGCGCGCCCTCTGTTTGACTGACGGCGATTGTCGGCGGCTCAGGCTGTGCGCCTTCTTGCCCCGGCTTCAGAACACATCCCTCCGACGGACCGCAGGGCTCGACCGGAGCGGCTTGAGCGTCGGAACGGACTGCTCCGGCGACGATGGCCGAAATCGTTTCGCTCTGACCGACCTCTTGCGACGTCACGGTCGCGCATCCGACGCACGTCGATACCAGAATCGACGCCATCAATGTCCGTGCAACCTGCCTCATGGCATTCCCCCTCGCGCCTTTAGATGTCGTCTCTCGGCCGGATAACGATGAGCGGTCCGGCAACTCGGTTGGTGACCGTCGCCGGGTCGCCCGTCTGGGAGGCGATCCAGGGCGCGATAGCTGAAATCCGCGTATAGGCCCCGACCAGCACCCCGTCGGCGTTCGGTTGCCCACACGCCCCCGATGGGCCCCAGCTGACGATCCCGACCGTTTGCGGCTGGTCCGCGGATCCGATCACCAGGGGGCCGCCACTATCCCGAGAACAGGCGTCGTCGGTCCGACTTGCCGCGCAGAGCGTGAAGTCCCCGACGTCGTCGGCCAGACTTCCGGGCATGGACGCTCGGCAAACGGCGTTGCTGACCAGCGGGACCTCGACGGCGCGCAGAAACAGAGACGGAGCATCTGTGGCGTCATAGGCCCCCCATCCGCTCGTGACAGCCTGTCCGCCGGACAGAGCCACGGTTCGTGCGGGGGCGGGAACGGCGTCCCCGACAGGTCGAGCGAGTTTCAGGATCGCCGCGTCCCAGGCAAATGCCTGTCCGGTGGTTTTCCACTTTGGATGGAAACGGATTGCCCAGGTCGGATCGAGAGCCAGCCGGGCGCCATCGCCAAATTTGTCTCCACCGTGGAAGACGCCGATTTTCGCCTGATCCACGCGTACGATCTTTGAGAAATCCTTGGCGGAAGCCGCATCGACGCAGTGCGCCGCGGTCAGGACATAAGATCGGCTGATCAACACCCCGCCGCATCGCCAGCCCTTGCCGTGGCCGACCTGGATGGCGACCTGCCACTTGTAGTCGCGCGCTCGCACCGGCTTGCCAGTATTCAGGATCGATCCCGCGTACGGTATCGACAGCGTCCTCGGTGTCTCTTCGATCGACCTCGAAACTGCGAACTTCTGCGTGTCGAGGCTTTCGGCCGCCGCCGGCTTACGGTCCGTAGTCTCCCCCGGCGAGCAGCCAACCAGAATGGCGGCCGCGACCAACGCTAGCGTCCTGACGAACAGCCGAGCCACTGTGATCCCCCGATCCTGGCAAGTTGCGCAATCAAGCAGGGCGTTTAACCAAAAATCAACCCCTGGTGTGCCTTCGCCGGAATTCTGGATCTCGCGCGCTTGGACAGAAGCCTGTTGGATCGGCAACGCTCGGGGGGCGCTACAGTTGGCTGCGCGTACGAGTTTAAATAAAGGGCGCGAGCATGTTCGTGGTGACCTGCATAGCTGTGGTCGTGTGGTGCGCATCAGCGCTTTCGGCATTTGTGATTGAGCGACGGGGCGGGGGGCGCGCCGCGATGATTTCTGATGGCGTTTCAGTTCTGAGATTTTTCTTGTTTACGCCTCGTCGTCAAATCGCGTCGCGGCGCGCGTGGGTGTGTCTTGTCACGGCCAGGTGCGCATTCGCTTGTTTGCTCGTCTTGGCGGTCTTGCACATTGCCCGAGAGATCGCGCCGGCTGGTAGCCGGCAGAGGCCTGATGGGGGCGTTGTGAGAAGCATCCGCCCGGCGCGCGATGTTGCGCGTTAATCTGCGCCGAAGCGGGCGTCCGCGCCCGCAGCGGCCTGCCGAAGGCGGCTAGTGACGCTGTTGCTTCGCGGTCGCCAGAGGTTGCGGTCTATCGCTTCCCGTAGCCGTCCGGCGATGTCCCTCAAGGCGTCGGGATTGGCCTGCTCGAGAAATTCGCGGACGGTAGCGTCACCCAGGAAGGCGGCTTCGACGAGGTCGAAGTGGTGTGGTTTCACCAGCCCGGTGGTGGCGGCGAAGGCGAACAGGAAGTCGACCCCGGCGGCGATCTCCGCGCCGCCGCGATAGCCATGCCGCATGACCCCGGCGATCCATTTCGGGTTCACCAGCCGGGCGCGGAGCACGCGGGCGATCTCGTCCTCCAGCGTACGGATCACGGGTCGCTCGGGTCGCGAATGGTCGTTGTGATAGGTCGTCGGCGCCTGGCCGCGCAAGGCGGCGACAGCTGCGGTCAGGCCGCCCTCGAACTGGTAGTAGTCGTCGCTGTCGAGGAGGTCGTGCTCGCGGTTGTCCTGGTTCTGGACCACGGCCTCAACTTGCGAGAGCCGGCGCTCAAGTTCGCCCCGCACCGGCGCGCCCTCGATGCCCGGCCCGTACCCGAAAGCGCCCCAGACCAGGAAGGCCTCGGCGAGGTCGCCGCGGGTTTCCCACACGCCCTCGTCGATCAGCGCCTGCAGGCCCGCGCCGTACGCGCCCGGCATCGAGCCGAACACCCGCAGGCCGGCCAGACGCTCGGCCGTCTCGACGTCGGCTCCCGCCGCCAGATGTTCGGTTCTTTCCAGGCGGAAGCGGGCGGCCGCGGGGTTGTCGTCCTCCGGTTCGTCCAGCGTCTGAATGGCGCGGGCGGCGGATGCGATGAGGTCGATCTGGTCCGGGAAGGCGTCGCGGAAGAAGCCGGAAATGCGCAGGGTCACGTCCACGCGCGGCCGGCCGAGCATCGCCAGCGGCAGGACCTCGAACCCGATCACGCGGCCGGTCGAGCCTTCCCAGGTCGGCCGCGTCCCCATCAGCGCCAACGCCTGGGCGATGTCGTCGCCGCCCGTGCGCATGTTGGCGGTGCCCCAGGCCGACAGCGCGATGCCGCGGGGCCAGTCGCCGGTCCGCTGCAGGTGGTCCTCGATGAGAAGCTGGGCGGACGCCCAGCCGAGCCGCCAGGCGGCGGGCGTCGGCACGGCGCGGGTGTCGACGGCGTAGAAATTGCGCCCTGTGGGCAGGACTTCGGGCCGTCCGCGCGTTGGGGCGCCGGAGGGGCCGGGCGGCACGAAGCGGCCGGCGAGGCCATCGAGCAGAGCGGTGATCTCGGCCGGGCCGCAGGCGTCGACGGCGGGCGCGATCTCGGCGTCGACGACGGCGAGCACCGCGGCGGTGCGCGTCCATGCGGCGGCGGCTTTCCGTCCGCCCTCGATCAGGCTCGCGGCCAGCGCTTCCAGCCGCTCGACGGTATCGCCGGCCGTACGCCATGGCTGATCCTCGACGACGTCGAGCGCGACCGGACGAGGGCCTGTCCAGCGCTGCCCCAGCTCCGCCGCCAGTGGATCGAAGCCGAGGCCCAGGTCGTCCGCCAGCGCCCTCAGCAGGGACGCGTCCCCGCTTTCGCCCAGTCGCCGGGGCGCGCGCACCAACGCCGTCAGCAGGTCCGTGCGCAGCCGTCCCTCCGGCGAGAGGCCGAAGATGTGCAGGCCGTCGCGAATCTGCAGTTCCTTGAGGTCGCACAGGTAGTTGTCGAGCGCGGTGAGGGCGCGGTCGGTATCGGTCAGGTCGAGGCGGGCATCCACGTCCAGCCCCTGACTGCCGGCCAGGGCCAGGATCTCCTCGCGGAGGCCGGCGAGGCGGCGCGGGTCGAGGCCGGCGGCGTCGTAGTATTCGTCGACCAGGGTCTCCAGCGCCCGCAGCGGGCCGTAGCTGCCGGCGCGCGTCAGCGGCGGCGTGAGATGGTCGATGATCACCGCCCCGATCCGTCGCTTGGCCTGGCAGCCCTCGCCGGGGTCGTTGACGATAAAGGGATAAAGCTGCGGCGTGGGGCCGGCGACCGCCTTCGGGAAGCAGTCGGCCGACAGCGCCAGCGCCTTGCCCGGCAGCCATTCGAGGTTGCCGTGCTTGCCCATGTGCACCATCGCCTGGACGCCGAACGATCGCCGAAGCCAAGCGTAGAAGGCGACGTATCCGTGGGGCGGGACAAGGTCGGGATCGTGGTAGCTGCTCTTGGGGTCGATGTTGTAGCCGCGCGCCGGCTGGACACCGAGCACCAGGTTGCCGAAGCGGTGCAGCGGCAGGCGGAAGCCGCCGGTCGCCTGATCGAAGAACGGGTCGGTCTCCGGCGCACCCCAACGCGCGGCCACCGCCTCGCGGGCCGCGGGCGGCAAAAGCTCCCTCAGGAAGACCTCGTAGTCGGCCAGCGACAGCAGCTCACCACCCGCGCCTGAACCGTTGTTGGTCGGTCCGGCGCGCAGCCGGGCCATCAGCGCCGGACCGTCAGATGGCGCGTTCGAAACGTCGTAGCCCGCGTCGCGCATGACCGCGATCGCGACGGCGGCGCTGGCCGCCGTGTCCAGGCCGACGCCGTTGCCGATCCGGGAGTCGCGGTTGGGATAGTTGGCGAGGATCATGGCCACGCGGCGCTCGGCCGGCGGCGTCCGCCCCAGGTCGGCCCAGGCGTGGGCGAGGTCGCAGGCGAAGGCGACCTGCTCGGGGTCGGCCTCGTGGGCGATGATCGCGCATTGGGTCGCCGGGTCGAACCGCTGCTCCGCCTTGAAAGCCACCGCGCCGGCGAAGATGCGGCCGTCCACCTCCGGCAGGGCGATGTTCATCGCCAGGTCCCGCGATCCCAGCCCCCGGCCGCTGGCGGCCCAGGCCTCGCGGCTGGCGCCCGCGAAGACCAGCTGCAGCACGGGCGCGTTCGGTCGGTCGAGGACGCCGCCGTTTCGGGTCTGGCCCGGTGCGCTGGTGGAGAAGGCGGTGGCGTTCAGCACCACGTCGGGCCGGTGCGCGGCGAACAGCGTGTCGAGCAGGCGAACGGCGAAAGGGCTCTTCAGGCTCTGGACGTGGACGGGCAGCGGATTGAGCCCGCGCGCCAGCAGCGCCTCGATCACGCTGTCGAGGGCCGCCGTCGCGCCGGAGGAGACCAGCGCCCGGTAGAACACCACCGCGGCCAGCGGCGCGCCCGGCGTCCCGCGCGCCTGGATGGAGGCGAGGTCCGGCTGCGCGACACCCGGCCAATAGAGACCCGCCTCCAGGATCGTCGCCGGCTCCCGCCAGTCGACGGGATGGCCGATCTGATCGGCGACATGGCGCAGCAGGTTGCGGGCGTTCGCCTCGCCGCCCTCGCGCAGGTAGCGATCGAGCCGTCGCAAGGTCACCGCGTCGACCGTCGATGCGGCGGCGCTGTCCTCTCCGTCGGGGCGCTCGTCCACCAGCGTCGCCAGCGGAATGCCGCGCTCGCGGCAGGTGCGGGCGACCTCGTCCAGCCCATAAGGCCAGTAGGCCCGTCCGCCGAGCAGCCGCACGATGACGAACCTGGCCTTGGCGACCACCGCCTCGATATGCAGGTCCACCGAATAGGGATGGCGCAGCGCCAGAAGGTTGGCGAGCCGCACGCTCGGGAAATCGTCGCCCAGTCCCGCGACGGCGCGGGACAGGCAGACGAGGTCGGTGTCGTTGCTCGACAGGATGACGATGTCGCCCGCCGTCTGGCCGAGATCGACCGCCTCCTCGCCATCGAGGATCGCGCCCGGCTGGAGGGCGAGCAGATGCACTAGGCCAGCGCCGCCTGGATGGCTGGCGTGATGGCGGCCTGGTCGAGTCCTTTTTCGCCGATCACGACCAGGCTGGTCGTCCGGGCCTCGCCCTCGCGCCAGGGGCGGTCGAAGTAGGCCTGGATGCGCGGGCCGACCGCTTGGATGATCAGCCGCGCCGGCTTGCCCGCCACGGCGACGACGCCCTTGAGGCGCAGGATGTCGTGGCTGGCGATCAGCGGCTCAAGCGCCGCGACCAGAGCGTCCGGCACGGTGACGGCGGCGCCCTTGACCACGAAGCTGTCGAAGTCGTCGTGGTCGTGACCGTCGGGCATGTCGTCGTGATGCGAACGACGGCTGTCGAGGTCGTCCTCGGCGGCGACGCCCAGGCCCAGCAGCACCGCCGGATCGACCACGCCGTTGGCGGCATGGATGATCTTGGCGCCGGGGCGGAGGTCCACGCGGATGGCGGCCTCGGCGGCGGCCAGTCCCTCGGCATCGACGAGGTCGGTCTTGTTCAGGATGACGAGGTCGGCGCAGGCTACCTGTTCCTCGAACAGCTCCTCCAGCGGCGTCTCGTGGTCGAGTGTCGGATCCTCGGCGCGCATCCTGGCGATCGCGGCCTCGGCCGGCGCGAAGCGGCCGCGGGCCACGGCGTCGGCGTCGACCAGGGCGATGACCCCGTCGACGGTCGCGCGGGTGCGCACGTCCGGCCAGGTGAAGGCCTTCACCAGTGGCTTGGGCAGGGCCAGGCCGGAGGTCTCGACCAGGATGTGTTCGGGCGGGTTCGGCCGGTCGATCAGCTTGCGCATCATCGGCAGGAAGTCGTCGGCCACGGTGCAGCAGATGCAGCCGTTGGCGAGCTCGACGATGTCGTCGTCCTCGCAGTTCTCGATGCCGCAGCCGCGCAGGATTTCGCCGTCGATACCGACGTCGCCGAACTCGTTGACGACCACGGCGATGCGCCGCCCGCCCGCGTTCTCAAGCAGATGTCGGATCAGGGTGGTCTTGCCCGAGCCCAGGAAGCCGGTCACCACGGTCGTCGGAATTCTGCTCATCGCCATCCTCGGTTTTGGCGTGAGCGTGACGGCGCGCCGCGACGCGGATCCGCGTCGGCGAAGCTGCCGTCAGGCGCCCACCGCGCCTGCGTCGTCGTCTCGTCGGGGTCGGTCTCCTGGCTTACGCTCTCTCGTCCGGCGCCTTCCCAGGACAGGGTCCCAGTGGCTTCGTGCCGGTCGATCGACGAGCGATCACAGTTGCGGGGGCAGCCGCGGATTTGGCGCTCTAAAGCACCTCACCGCATTCCCGGAGAACGGCTGTTCTCCAAACCTCGACGCGGCAGCGATAGGCCCGACGCCGTCCCCGGGTCAAGTTGTGCGCCGCAGCGAAAGCGCTTGGCGAACCGTCACGAACGGACTAATGGCGAAAACAGGAGATCGTCGGAAACGTCGATTTCCCGATATCGCGCCGGCGCCCGAGAGGGCTTTACGGGAACACGGTGAGAGCCGCCTTCAGGCGTTTCGAATCCGGGGCTGTCCCTGCAACTGTAAGCGGTGAGCGCGATACGCAAGTGGTCCGGATCTTCCGGATTGCAGCCACTGGGGTCCGCCCTGGGAAGGCCGCGTATCGCGTGATGACCCGTGAGCCAGGAGACCGGCTGGTGCGTGTCGCTCTTGCCCTGACCCAGGGGATGGTCATGGCGCGGAACCCCGTCTGAGCGACGACGAGCGGCGGAGAGCCGTATCGACCAGTCGGTGAGCGCCAAGGCGTTCGCTCGCTGGCGCGTCGACTGCTGGACGGGATTCGAATCCCCCGTGCGGCGGAGGCTCTCCGTGGATGTCGCAAAACGCCAGGGGGTTGCCTTGTGTTCAAGAGCACCATTTCTCGCGCGGCTTTGACCGCCGCGCTTCTCACCGCGCCTGTGTGCGCTCATGCCGAAACCGCCGCCGCCGTCGGCGAGGTCGTGGTCACCGCCAGCCGCAACAATCTCGAAGAGCGCCAGATCGGCAGCGCCATCACCGTCAAGACCGCTGAAGACATCGCGCTGCAGCAGACGACGTTCGTGAAGGACATGCTGCAGACCGTTCCCGGCGTGCAGATCACCAGCGACCGTCCGGGCGGCTACAACAACGTCAGCATCCGCGGGTCGAGCAACGACGAGGTCCTGTTCCTCATCGACGGCATCGAGCTGGGCGATCCCAGCTCCACCAGCACCCAGTACAGCACCGAGCACCTGATCGCGTTCGACATCGCCCGGATCGAGGTTCTGCGTGGCAACCAGAGCTCGCTCTACGGCTCCGACGCCATCGGCGGCGTGGTCAACATCATCACCAAGCGCGCCACGCAGGACGGCATCCAGATCAACGCCGAGGTCGAAGGCGGCTCCTACGGCACGCTCAGCGGCGGCGCCTCTATCCTCGGCAAGCGGGGCGATCTCGACTTCCGCCTGACCGCCACCGCCTACAAGCACGATGGTCCCTCGCTCGCCGCGCCCATGTACGGCCCGACGCCAGAGGAAGACAGCTATGAACGCAAGGGCCTGAGCGGTCGTGTCGGCTACCGCTTCAGCGACAACCTCGAGGGCCAGCTGCTCGGCTTCTATACCGAGACCTCGACCGATCTCGACGACACCGGCGCCGACAGCTTCGACACCGTCGACAAGGACGAAAGCGGCGTCTCGGCCCAGCTGAAGCACCGCAGCGACGATGGGGCCTGGCGCAACGAGCTCACGGTCGGCCAGTACTGGGTCGAGCGGCTCTACTTCGGCCCCTGGAACCTGCCGCAGGGCGACAAGTACGAAGGCCAGAAGACCTCAGCCAACATCATTACCTCCTACGACAGCGCCGGCATCTGGAAGGTCGCCGCCGGCCTCAACGCCGAGAAGGAGGAGACCGATCAGGTCACCAACTTCTCCGGCAACTTCAACGCCTCGATCGAGACCAGGTCGGCCTTCGTCGAGCTCGCGCTTCGTCCGGTCGAGAACCTGACCCTGACCGCCGCCGCACGGCTCGACGACAACAGCCGCTTCGGCCAGTTCGACACCTACCGCCTGACCGGCGCCTATGTGTTCGCCGACGCTCTGTTCGGGGGTGATGTGAAACTGCGCGCCAGCTGGGGAACCGGGGCCAAGGCTCCCGGCCTCTATCAGCTGTTCGACCCCACCTACGGTAACCCGAACCTGGGCGTCGAGGAAAGCCAGGGGTCCGACATCGGGGTCGACATCTTCTGGGATCGCGTGACCGTCGAGGCGTCGCTGTTCCAGAACCACGTCGAGGACGAGATCGCCTGGGCCGGGACCTATGTGCAGATTGGCGAGACCAAGTCGGCCGGCCTCGAGCTGGGCCTCACCGCCAAGGTCAACCGCTGGCTCAGCCTGACCCAGAGCTACACGTATCTGGATGCCCAGAGCGAGGTGACCGGCCTGTGGCTCGGCCGCCCGCGGCATGCGGCCTTTACCTCCGCGACGGTGTCCCCGGATCAGCGCTGGCAGGCGACCCTGCGCGCCCGCTACCGATCGGACAACGAGTCCAGCTACGGCGGCGCTACTGACAGCTACGTCGTCTTCGACCTGCTCGGTTCCTACCGGATCAACGACACGTTCGAGGTCTATGGCCGGGTCGTGAACCTGCTCGACGAGGACTACCAGATCTCGTGGGGCGAGCAGACGCAGGAACGCAGCGCCTTTGTCGGCGTGCGGGCCTCCTTCTAGGGCGCCGGCGATGTCGGCGGCGACCATTCCCATGCTCACCCGTCGCGGCGACGACGGCCGGCCGATCGAGGACGTCTGGTCGCTGCCGCTTGCCGAGGCGGTCCTCGAACGGTTCCTGACGGCGCTGTTCGAGGACCACCACGACAAGCTCACCTTCGGTCCGATCATCCAGGGCGCGGCCTACGAGCTGCGCGCGCCGGGCAAGCCGACGTCGATCAACGTCGGCGGCGGCTACCTGACGGTGCACTGGGGCAGGGGCGGGCATTTCCATCTCTGCATCGGCGAGAACCGGGGACCGGCGGAGAATCCCAATCCGCCGGAACTCGTGGCCCATCGCCGACCCGGCCGGGCGGAGCTGTTCCGTGCGCGGGACAGGCGCGGCGATCCGGTCTCGTGGGGCTTCCGGATGTTCAACGGCAAGGGCGAGCCGCAGATATCGATCTTCTTCCCCAACCCGTTCATCACCGATGAGGACGGCCTGGCCGACACGCCGGACTGGTCGAGGCTGGCGCTGTGGACGCAGATCCTGGCGACCTGGGCGGGTCAGGCTCCGGACGGGCTAGACACCACCGGCAAGGGCTTCGGCTGATGAGGGCGGCGGCGATCCTGGCGGCGGTCGTCGCTGCCTTCGGCGCTTCCACGTCGGCGCAGGCGTTGCCTCGTGTCGCCTCCGCCGGCCTTTGCGCGGACCAGTACCTGCTGATGTTGGCCGACCGGGAGCAGATCGCCTCCGTGTCGTGGCAGGCGACCAGTGCGCTGTCCGTCTACGCCGATCGTGCGCGTGGGCTGCCGACCAACCGCGCGTCGGCGGAGGAACTGATCTCTTCCGGCGCGACGGTGGTGTTGAGCAGCGATGGCCTGAACAAACCGACGTCGGACGCGCTGAAGCGGCTGGGCGTGGAGGTCATCGACCTGCCGTTCGCCAACACCTTCGCCGAGGTTGAAGCCCTGACCCGCAGGATCGCCGCCCGGCTCGGACGGCCGCAGGCCGGCGAGCGGGTGATCCATGACATGCGGGCGCGGCTTGCAAACATCCGGGCGGTCGAACCGGCTTCGAGCTGGCCGGTGCTCGCCTACTACCGCCCCGACGGCGGCAGCGGCGGTATCGGCACCTTCGTCGACAGCACCCTTCAGGCGGCGGGCTACCGCAATCTTCAGGTCATGCGCGGCGTCTCCGGCTGGGGCGCGTTGCCGGCGGAAGCTGTGGTGACGACACCGCCGGACATCTTCGGCGTCAGCTACTTCGACACCGGAGCCAATTCCACCGCGGTCCTGCGACGCAACCCGGTGCTCTGGGGCGCGGCGCGCAACCGGCGGGTGGTCAGCATTCCCGGAAAATACTGGAACTGCGGCAGCCCCTTGCTGGTGGAGGCGGCCGAACTTCTGGCCCGCGAACGGCCGGCCGTTCTCTCCGAACGCAAGGCGAGGCGCGCGCGATGACGGTTGCGCCAAGTTTTCATCCCGACCGCGCGGCGGCGCGGACAGTCCTCCTCATGGTCGGCCTGACCGTGGCGCTGGTGGTGCTGATGCTGGTGTCGGTCAGCCTCGGTTACACCGGCATCTCTGTCGTCGATGTCGCCCGCGCGGTCTTCGGCATCGGCGACGAGAAGGCCGTCATCATCGTCCAGCAGCTCCGCCTGCCGCGCACCCTGCTGGCGGTGCTGATCGGCGCGGGGCTCGGAACGTCCGGCGCGGTGTTGCAGGGTCTGCTGCGCAATCCATTGGCCGAGCCGGGCGTGCTGGGCGTCAGCACCAGCGCCAGCCTTGGCGCGGTGGTGGTGATCTACTTCTCGCTGTCGGCGGCCTTCCCCCTGGCGTTGCCGATCGGAGCCATGCTCGGCGCGGCGGTGGCGACCGGCGTTCTTTACCTGCTCGCGGCGAGACAGGTCGGGACGCTGACGCTGGTGCTCTCCGGCGCGGCGATCAGCGGGCTGTCGATCGCGCTGATCTCGCTGGCCATGAACATGTCGTCCAATCCCTGGGCGATCAGCGAGATTGCCTTCTGGCTGATGGGTTCGGTACGCGACCGTACGTTTCACGAGGTCCAGATCGCCGCGCCGTTCATCGCTCTGGGCATCCTGCTGCTGGCGGTTACGGGCCGCGCGCTGGACGGTCTGGCGCTCGGCGAGGACGCGGCGCGCAGTCTGGGCGTCGATGTCACGCGCGTGCGGCTGCTGGCCATTGTCGGAACGAGCCTGGCGACCGGCGCCGGGGTCGCTGTCGGCGGCTCGGTGGGCTTCATCGGCCTGATGGTCCCGCACCTGTTGCGGCCCGTGGTCGGCTACATCCCCAGTCGGCTGGTGCTGCCCAGCGCCTTGGGCGGCGCCGTGCTGACCCTGGTGGCGGACCTGGCGGTGCGGCTGCTGTCGCGCGGGACGGAGCTGCATCTGGGCGTGCTGACCTCGCTGATCGGCACCCCGTTTTTCTTTTTCCTGATCCTTCGCCTGCGGAGGCAGATGCAATGACGCGGCTCGTGGTTGAGGACCTGGAGGTCTCGCTGGATCGGCGGCCGGTGGTGAAGGGGCTCAGCTTCGCCGCCGAGGACGGCGAGTTCGTCGGCCTCATCGGAGCCAACGGCGTCGGCAAGTCGACGCTGATCCGGGCGCTGACCAATCTGATCGCGCCCAGCGGCGGCCGGATCCTCGTCGATGGAACGCCGATCGGCGCCCTGTCGCGCAAGGCTCTGGCCCGCACCATCGCCTACCTGCCCCAAGGCCAGGCGATGCACTGGCCGCTCGAGGTCTACCATCTGGTGGCGCTCGGCCGGTTGCCGCACCTGTCACCGTTCGCGCGGCCATCCGCTGAAGACGAGGCGGCGATCCGACGGGCGATGGAACAGGCCGATGTGCTCCAGTACGCGGGCCGCAGCGCCGACAGCCTGTCCGGCGGCGAGCGGGCGCGGGTGATGCTGGCGCGGGCGCTGGCGGTCGAGACGCCGATCCTGCTCGCCGACGAGCCGGCGGCCTCGCTCGATCCCTATCATCAGCTCCAGGTCATGGAACTGCTTCAGGGCATCTCGCGGCGGGGGCGGCTGGTGGTCGCGGTCCTGCACGATCTGCCTCTGGCCGCGCGGTTCTGCGATCGGCTGGTGCTGATGAGCGACGGCGAGGCGCTGGCCGACGGCGCGCCCGGCGAGGTGCTGGAGCCGGGCAATCTCGGCGCGGCCTATCAGGTTGGCGGCTACTATGGCCGCCACGAGGCGGAAGACTTCGTGCTGCCCTGGCGGCGTCTGCGATTGAATGGAGAGGGACTCGATGTCGTTGCTGACCAAGAGCGCTGACGGACCCGGCATCGTCGTCTGCTCGACCTGCCGCATCGGTCCCGACCAGCGCGAGGACGAGCATGGTGTGCGGGGCGGCATGCGGTTGCTGGAGGCGCTGCGGTCCGCGGCGACGGACGATCCGACCCTGGCCGGCCTGGCCATCGAGCCGATGCCCTGCCTGTTCGCCTGTTCCACCTACTGCGCCATCCATCTGCGCGCGCCAGGCAAGATCGGCTACGTGCTGGGCTCGTTCCAGCCGACACCGGAGGCGGCCCGGGCGATCCTCGACTATGCGCGTCACTATATGGCCAGCGCCGAGGGGCTGGTGCCCTACCGCGACTGGCCCGAGGGCGTGAAAGGTCACTTCATCGTCCGCACGCCGCCGGAGGGGCGGCTGGTGGGCTCGTGATCCCGTCGCCGGCCGAGCTATCGGATGAAGACGTCTCGCTGGACGTAGAGGGCGCGACGCGGTGAACCGCTTGCTCGACAGGCGAACCATGGTCGCGGGCGCGGCGTTCGCCCCGGCGACGCTCGCCTTCGCTCGCGGCATGCCGCCCCGCCGCATCGTCTCTCTCAACGCCTGCCTCGACGCCATGGTCGTGGCTCTGGCCGATCGTCGGCAGATCGCCGCCCTCAGCCACTACGCGCGCGACCCGGTGGGCTCCACGGTCGCCGAGGTCGCCAAGACGCTGCCCTACACGCGGGAGACCGCCGAAGAGGTCATCAACCTGCGCGCCGACCTGGTGCTCGCCAGCCGCCACACCGGTGCGTCGACGCGTAACGCCCTCGCGCGCGCCGGCCTGTCCGTCGAGAGCTTCGCGACCCCGAAGTCCGTGGCCCAGAGCCTGGAACAGGTCCGTCTCATCGCCGATCTCGTCGGCCATCCCGCGAGAGGCGAGGTGCTGGTGCGCCGGATCGAGGCCGCTCTCGCCGCTGCCGCGCCGCCGCCGGGCTGGCGCGCGCCGTCGGCACTGATCTTTCAGCCCAACGGCTTTGCCGCCGGCCCCGGGACACTCGCCGACGAGATGATGCGCCGTGCCGGCTTCGAGAACGCCGCCCGGCGTTACGGCCTGAAGGCTTGGGGCAATGTTCCGCTCGAGCACCTGCTGGCCGACCCGCCGCAGGTGCTGTTGATCGGCGAACCTGCTCCCGGCGCCCGCAGATGGGCCGACCGGGTCATGACCCATCCCGCGCTCAGGGGCAGGGGCGTCGGTATCCGGCAAGCGATGCTGCCGGAGCGCTACCTCTACTGTGGCGGCCCGGTGCTGATCGCCGCCGCGAGCGCGCTGCAGGCGGCCAGGCGGACCTTGATGGGCTCCTGACCAACCTGGAGATCACCGTGGGGGCGTCAGCAGCGTCCTGATCGCCACGTCCAGCTGGGCGTCGCGGGTGTCACCGAGCAGGCGATCGACCTCGACATCGACGGGACGCGGGTTCAGCTCCAGGTTCTGGCCACGCTCGTCGCTGACCCGTCCGAATGGCAGGCGCACGTTGGTGCCGTCGATCAGCGGCGCCGAGCGGGTGAAGATAACCCAGCCGGAGGTCTTCTTGCCAACCACCTTGCCGAGCCCGAGCGAGCGATAGCCTTCGGTGAAATTCTCGGCGTCCGACAGCGAGCTCTCGTTGGTGACCAGAACCGTCGGCAGGCCAAGCGCGCGCTGGCCCAGGTTCTGCCGGCCGGGCACCGGGAAGCGGTCGCGGCTGGTCATGGTCAGGTAGTTGCGGCGAGTGAAGACGTCGAGGACGTAGCCGTTCACGTAGCCGCCGTTGTTGTTGCGCACGTCGATGACGACGCCCTGGCGGCCCTGATTCTGGGCGTCGAGGTCGATGTAGAGCTGCTCCAGCGAGCTGTCGCCCATGTCGGCGATGTGGACGTAGCCGAGCTTGCCGCCGCTGACGCGATCGACATAGGCGCGGCGGTCGTTGACCCACTGGCGATAGAGCAGGCCGTTGGCGACCGATCCGCTGACCGGGCGCACGACGACGTCGCGGGTCTTGCCGTCGGATCCGATCTTCAGCGTGACCCGCTTCTCGACCTGTCCGCGCAGCAGCAGGTCGAGGTTGACGCCAGGCGCGAGGGCCGCGCCGTTCACGGCCAGCAAGGTCTCGCCGGGTTTGATGCTGCCTTCGATCGCGGCCGGGCCGAGCACCACGACCTCGCGAATGACCAGCCCCTTGCCGGCTTCGTAGGCCTCGCGGTCGAAGCGCAGGCCGAGATCGCCGGTCTTGGCGGGAGATGGCGTCGAGCCGTCGTTGCCGCGGACGCCCGTGTGCGACGCGTTGAGCTCGCCGATCAGCAGGTTGAGGTTGCGGCGCAGTTCGTCGCCGGTGCGGGTGCCGGCGATGTAGGGCGCCCACTCCCGGCGCAGCGCCGCCCAGTCGGCGCCGTGGAACTTGGGATCATAGAAGCCGCGATCCAGCACGCCCCAGACCTGGTCGAAGATCACCTGCTTGTCGGCGTCGAAGTCGACGTCCAGTTCGGCGTTGGCGGCGATCGCCTTTGGCTTGGGCATGGCGACCGGGGTGGTCATGATCGCCCCCGCCTCGAGGTAGAACACGCTCTTGCTGTCGGCGGTGAAGAAGGCGCGGCCCTTGCGCTTGTTGTTCGAGGTCAGCTGGACGGGCGAGGGCGGCTCCTTGGCCAGCTCGTCGAGGCTGTAGGTGTAGAGGTTGGTCTGGCCGGCGCTGGTGGCGCGGAACAGCAGCGTCTTTCCATCCGGGCTGATCGCCGGCTCGCCGACGTCCATGCCTAGCGGAAGCAGGGAGGCGCGCTCGCGGATGCCTTCGAAGACGATGCGCACCGGCGTGACCTTCTTGCCGGGCTTGGCGTCCTTCGCGTCCTTGGCGACGACGGGCTTGGCCGGTTCGGCCTTCTCGGCATCCTCCTCGGCGGGTTCGTCGGGGGACGGCGCGGGCTTGTCCGGTGTGTCCGATGGCTTGAACAGGTCGCGGAAGGCGTCCTCGCGATACTTCGGCGTGTTCGGCAGCAGATCGATGCGCAGCATCCGCGCCGTCTCGCTGCGCTGGGCGGTGTCGACCAGGATGTACTTGCCGTCCGGGGACCAGGCGATCTGGCCGCTGCTCTGGCCGTTGGCGAGGAAGCTGATCGGCCGCGCCTCGCCGCCCGCCGCCGGGATCACATGGACGTTCTCGAACGCCTTGCTGTCGGTGACGCCGAAGGCCAGCCACTTGCTGTCCGGCGACCAGGCCGCGGTCGTGCCTTCGAAGCCGCTCAGGGCGCCGCTGTAGAGCGCCGCATCGCGCGTGGGACGGCCGTCGGCGCCCAGGGTGATGACGCGCAGCTCCTTGCCGCCGCGGATGTAGGCGATGGCCTTCCCGTCCGGGGAAACGACCGGCGTGGTGTTGCGGCCGGTCCCGGTGGTCAGGGCGCGCTCGCTGTCGCTGGCGAAGTCGTACTCGTAGAGGTTCGCGGCCAGGTCCCGCTCGGAGACATAGATCAGCTTGCGGGAGTCCTTGGACCAGGCCACGTCGCGCTCTACGCCCGGGGTGCGGGTGATGCGCTGGGCGGCGCCGCCGTCCTTGGCAGAGACCGCGAAGATCTCGCCCCGAACGACGAGCGCCAGCTTCTTGCCGTCGGGCGAGACCGCGAGGCTGTCGAACTTGCTCTCGTTCAGCCGCCGCTCGCTGGTCGAGGCCGGCGCGCCGCGAAGGGTGATCGGGGTCTGGACCGTTTTGCCGGTCGCGGTGTCGAGCGACCAGATCGAGAAGCCGCGCTCGAAGACGATGGTCTTGCCGTCATAGCCGATGGTCGGCCACAGCACCCGGCCGTCGGTGAAGCGAGTCACCTGCTCGGGCTTGCCGCCAAGCGTCAGCCGCCAGATGTTCTCGGTCCCGCTCGCGTCGCTCATGTAGTAGAGCGCGCCGCCGTCGGGCCGCCACATCGGGAACGCGTTCTTGGCGCCGGCGGGCAGCAGCTGCTGATAGGGCGCGGCCTCCGCGAGCGGCTTCAGCCACAGCTCCGTCTCGTCGATATGCGAGTGGCCGTTGCGCCACCATTGAGTGTTGCTCATGCCCTTGGCCATCAGCGCGATGGCGCGGCCGTCAGGGGAGGGGGCGGACTGGAACTCGCTCAGGAAGCGCTCGCGGCTGACCTCCAGCGGCGTGCCGCCGGCGGCGGAAACGCGGAAGATGTCACCCAGCCGGGCCACGTCGTTCACCGACGAGGTGAAGTACAGCCACTTGCCGTCGCGCGACCAGGCATCGAGCGTTTCGCCGCTCTCCGAATAGGTGATCCGTTTCACCTCGCCGGTGGCGATCGTCAGCACATAGATGTTGTTCGATCCGCTGCGGGTCGAGGTGAAGGCCAGTTTCGATCCGTCCGGCGAATAGAGCGGGCGGGACTCGGTGGCGGGATCGGTGACCAGCAGCCTGGCCGCGCCGCCGGTCGCCGCGACGGTCCAGATGTCGCCGCCGGAGGCGAAGGCGATCTCCGATCCGTCCGGGGACAAGCTGGGCTCGGCCAGCGACGGCAGCGCCGTCGTCGCCGCCAGCGCGGGGGACGAGAAGGCGGCCATGGCAAGCGCCGCCGACGATACCGCGCCCAATAGCGCCTTGATGCCCATGCTCATGACTTAAGTCCCCCTATGTACTGGCAGAGTCCGGCGCGGACGGGGCTAGAGCCCGCCGCGTGGGTCGTTTCAAAGATTGCGTCGGAGCTTCCGCTAGGCCGCGGTCGCCATTTCCTCAAGATAGAGCGCTTCCAGATCCTGGGCCGTCACCGAGGCTGCGGGCAGGACGCGGCGCAGCTTGCCCGTGCGCATCAGGCCGATCGTGGTCCCGACCTCCCGCGCCCGGAACAGATCGTGGGTGGCCATCAGGATGGCGGCCCCACGATCGCGCTGGCGATTGAGCAGTTCGTGGAATTCCGCCGAGGCCTGCGGGTCGAGGCCCGAGGTCGGCTCGTCCAGCAGCAGCACCTTGGCTTCCTTGGCGATGGCCAGGGCGATGCCGACCTTCTGGCGCATGCCCTTCGAATAGAAGGACACCCGCCGGTCGAAGGCCGACTCCTGCAACCCGGCCTCGCTCAGGCAGGCCTTGAGACGCGCCGGCGAGCGGTCCGCGACCTGGCCGAGGTCGGCGAAGTAGGCGAGGTTCTCGAGGCCGGTCAGCTCGTCATAGAGCGCCACCATCTCCGGGATGTAGAGCAGGCGCCGACGGGCCGCGAGCGGGTCCTTGTGGACGTCGACGCCGTTGACGATCGCGGTCCCCGACGTGGGCTGCAGCAGTCCCAGGAACAGCTTGATGGTCGTCGACTTGCCGGCCCCGTTCGCGCCGAGCAGGCAGTAGATCTCCCCCGCCCCGACGTTGAGGTCGAGGCCATCCAGCGCCTTGAAGTCGCCGAAGGTCTTGGTCAGTCCGTTAGCCGAAAGCATGGTGCGTCCTTCAGATGGTCGTGGCGGCCCGGCGGCCCAGGGCGACACCGGCGGCGAGCAGGAGACCGGCGGCCAGAATGGCGGCGAGGTCGATGAGAACTCCGGTCTGGAACGCGCCCGCGGGCGGCTCCTTGAACTCGAACTTCGGAATGTGGTCGTAATCGTCCGAGGTCAGCAGGGCGTCCCGGTCGAAGCGCTCGGCCATCCAGTCCTTGGTGACCTTCATGAAGGCCATGGCCTGGGCCTGGAACGATAGCGCCCGGTCCGCGTCCGATCCCGCGATGCGGTCCAGGGCGTCCTGGGTCGCCACGGCGGGAAGAAACAGCCGCAGGCTGTTCAACACCGCGCGGCGTTCGGCCAGCGCCTCTTCGTGGCGCCTGATCAACGGCGCGAGGGTGCGGTCCTCGATCGCGCGGTCCTTGAGGAAGCCTCGGGTGCGATCGGGGATGTTGGGCGCCGGATCGCGGATGACCTCCGGTCCCTTGGCCTCGCGCGCCAGTCGCTGCGCCTTGCGGATATCCTGGCTCTGGGCCTGATAGGCGCTGGTGAACTGAAGGGCCGAGGGCGCGGGCACGATGATGTCGACCGTGGCCAGGATCAGGGCCGGGGCCAGCACGACGATCGTCAGCCACGCCGCGCCGCCGGCGAGGGCAGCCTCGGTGGAGCGTTTGGCGAAAACGTTGATCAGGCTCGCCAGCGCGATCCAGAAGGCGCCGTAGGCCGCCACGACCAACGCCACCGCGGCCAGCGCCGCGAGGTCCCTGGCGCCGGCGACGTAGAGAACCGCGAGCGTGGCGAGAATGATCGGCGTCAGCAGCACCAACGCTCTCGAGAGCGCCTTGCCGGCCAGCAGGGTGGTCACGCTGACGGGCTGGGAGACGACCATCGCCGAGATGCCGCGCTCGCGTTCCCTGGACCACAGATCGAAGGTCGCCGCCATCAGCACCAGCGGCAGGACGAAGACGATCACGAACGCCAGATCGAACCGGCCGGCCGCGCGCACCGCCGGATTGTCTACATCGACCTTGAAGGCGTCGAAGATCCGGATGTCGCCCATCGGCGCCACTCTGGCCGCGTACGGATAGGCCTCCGCCTGACCGATCGACAGCGGCGCCATAACCCCGGGCCGGAGCACCGGTCGGAAGGGCGTGAACTGCGGCCCGGCGAACCCCGGGGTCGCGCCTGGCTTAAGTTCGGCGAATTGCTCGCGCTTCTTGGCGATGCCGTCGGTCGCCTCGTCAGCCACGATCTGAACGGTGTCGGTGCGCTCCTCGGCCCATCGGGCGCCGTTCCAGGCGCCGTAGGCGGCGAGGGCGGCGAACAGGATGATCAGCCAGGGCAGGGCGCGGTCGCGAAGGGACCGGCGCAGCTCGTGGCGTGTGATCGCGGCGAGCATGCTCATGTCGTGCGCTCCAGTCGGGTGGCTGCCCAGGCGGCGAACGCGAGGCTCACGGCGGCCCAGATGGACAGGATCAGCAGGTTGGATTTCTGCGCCGCCCAGGCTTCGGCCGGCGTTGTGATGCGGGGCTCGAACGCGACGCGGTCGGCGATCTCGGAAACGTCGGTCCGATAGATGGCTACGCCGCCGTCGGTCGGCTTGTTGCGCGTGATGTCGTTGTTGAGCGCCTGGACCAGTTCGTAGCGGTAGTCCTCGGCCTCGCGCAGAAACAGACGGTGCGCCGCGAAGTCGGTGCCGGCGAAGGCGCGCGACCACGGCGTCATGGCCATGTTCGGCGAGATGACGCTGAACGCCTGCTGGACCGCGGTCTGGTTCGCATAGGCGCCGAACAGCTTGTCGTAATGGCGGTTGTAGGTGTCGCTGGAGTTCTTCTCGCCGAACTCGAGCGAGACGCCCTCGAAGTTGAACGGCAGATCCTCGACCTTGGTGACGTTGTACTGCTTCAGCAGCTTTTCCTTGAGGGCGAGCAGGCGCTCGTCCCGCGGGTCATGGCCGCTGACGCCGTTCTTGGCCTCTTCGCTCACGGCGTCTTCGAACGCGGGCGCGCTCGGGGTCGGGTGAAGGTTCTCGGCGATGGCCGGTGCGATCCGCGGGATCAGCAGGGTCGAGGCGGCCCAGAAGGCCAGCAGCGACACCAGCGCCGCCCGAGCCGAGGGAAATAGCGCCGAGACGCCGATCGTCAGGCTGCAGAAGACGAGCAGGTAGAGGCCGTAGCCGATGCTCATCGCCAGCAGCCGCAGGCCCTCGTTCATCGAGGCGTTCGCGATCGCCAGGGTAAGAATCCCGGCGGCCACGAAGGCTCCGAGCAGTGTCAGGCTGGCCGTGGTCAGCCCGATCAGGCGACCGAACACCAGCACCCTGGCCGAGGCGCCCGATCCCAGTTCCTGTTTCAGCCGCTCCCGCGCGCGTTCGCCGGAGAAGATGGTGAAGCCGGCCAGGATGATCAGCAGCGGCGCGACCACCTGCAGCGCCCAGGCCGCCGAGAAGCCGGCGAACCGGCTGATCGCCGAGCCGCCCTCCATGGGGCGGTCCCGGGACGGGTTCTGCGAGTGGCCCTCGAGCTTGACCGAGCTTCCGAGGAAGTCGCTCAGGCCCGGTTCAAAGGCGGCGAGGGGGGCGACCGGAGCATATACGCTCCGGCCGGAGTGAACCGCGCCGTGGGGATTCACCGGACCCAGTGAATCCCACAGCCGCTTGTCTTCCTGGGTCGCGGCGTGGCGTTCGACCGCCTGCGCCTGGACCCGCGCCATCCCCGTCGCGAGGCTCGCGACCGCGAGCAACACGACGGCGACGGCCAGCAACCGCAACCGGTTGTCGCGAACCATCAGCCGCAGCTGGTTCCTCGCGACGACAAGCACCGGCGACGGCGCGTGAGCACTCTGCGTCGTCATCAGAACCTCGTGCGCAGGGCGACCGTGACGTTCCGGGGATCGCCATAGGTGTTGTAGGTGTTCGGGCCGCCGACCCGGGCGTAGTAGGTCTTGTCGAACAGGTTGTTGACCGAGACCGAGACCGAGACCTGCGGCGTGACGGCGTAGCCGCCGTGCAGACTGAAGACCGCGTAGGGGTCCTGCTCACGCACGCCGGCCACACCACCGCCGAGGAACTTGCTCTGGGCGTTCATGCCGGCCGCGATCCAGCCGCGATCCCAGCCGGGTGCGGTGGGAGTGTACTTCACGAAGGCCTTGAGGCTGCGTTCCGGCTCCCAGGTATCGAACGCCTTGCCGACAAGGGCGAGGTTCGAGTTCTCCAGGTGCTCGGTCTGGATGAACGAGTAGCCGATCGAGACATCCAGGCCCTGGAACGGCCGACCGGTGACCTCGATATCGACGCCCTTGACCTCGACCTCGCCCAGCTGAAGGAAGAAGCCCGGGTGAGCGGGGTCGGCGAACGAGCGGTTGACGTCACGGGTGTTGTAGACGGCGAACGAAGCCAACAGACCGTCGTTGAAGAAGGAACCCTTGATGCCGCCCTCGACTTGTTTGCCGACGCGCGGGTCGATGGGCGTGCCGCCGGTCGGATCCCACTTCAGCGCGGTCTGCGGGATGAAGATGTCCGAGTAGCTGCCGTAGACGGTGATGTTCGGGCGCAGATAGTAGACGACGCCGGCGTAGGGCGTGATCTCGCCTTCGGCCTCGGCGCCCTTGGCCCAGCTGGTGGTGACGGGACTGGGCGCGATCGTCCGGCTCTTGGCCGCGAAGTCGCTGATCCGTGCGCCGAGAACGACGGTCAGGCCGTCGAGCAGCTCGAAGCGTCCCTGGCCGTAGAAGCCGCTCTGCTCGGTCTGCGACTGGTTGCCGACGGTGTAGTTGAGGGCCGGCTTGGGAACGTCGGCGACGTCGTCGAAGGCGATGCCCGTGCCGGCTGGCGAACCGGTATAGAAGGTGGTCGGCACGGTCTTGGACTGGCTGTCGTACAGCGACCAGCTGTAGCCCACGGTCAGGAAGTGCTTGCGGCCGAACAACGTCACCGGGCCCGAGGCGTAGAGGTCGAGGCCGGTACGATCGATGATGCCGTCGTTGCTGCGCCGGTTGAAGCTGGAGAAGCGGTTGGTGACGGGGTTCAGGCCTGTGCCCGGGGTCGGGAAACCGTCGGTGAAGATCTTGTTCTGCTCGCGGGTGACGGCCTTGCCGCGGATGACCCACTCGTTGTCGAACTCGTGGCGGATGTCGGCGGCGTACTCGGTGTTGCGGTAGTAGTTCAGGTTCCAGTCCGGGTACTGGTTGGTCGAGCGCGGCGCATCCAGGAACTGGTTGTGAAGCGGGTTGCCGACCAGGAAGTAGTTGGCCAGGCCCATGCTCATCGCGTCGCCCTGGTCCTCCTGGTAGGTGGCCATGACCGACGCCGTGGTCCGGTCGGTGATGTCGAAGTCGAGCACGGCGTAGGCCACGGACTTCTCTTCGTGCGAGCGGTCGGTGAAGAAGTCGCGGGTCAGGTAGGAGCCCGCCACCCGGCCGCGCAGCCGGCCGTTGAAGGCCAGCGGCCCACCGACATCGGCCTCGACGCGATAGTTGTTCCAGGTCCCGACCGAAGCGCCGACCGAGCCGGCGAACTCGCTCAGACCGCGCTTGCGGACGAAGTTGGCGGTGCCGCTCGGCTGGCCCGAGCCCTTGAAGATGCCGGCGGGGCCGCGCAGCACCTCGACCTGCTCATAGACGATGAGGTCGAACTCCTGGCCCTGGTCGTTCGCATAGGCCGGAATGCCGTCGTACGAGGTATCCATGATGTAGCCGCGCGACCGGATTTGCCCGATCAGGCCATCCCACGAAGTGACATGGACGCCCGGGACCTGGGCGAGGGCGTCGACCATCGTCACCAGGTTCTGGTCCTGGATCCGCTGCTGGGTGATCACGCTGATGGTGTTCGGCACGTCGAGGACGGAGACCGGTTCCTTGCCGCCGATGGTGACGGTCTTGGCCGCGTAGCTCTTTTTGTTGGCCTCGACGGTCACGGAACTGACCGTGGTGGAATCGTCGTCGGCGTCCTCGGCTAGAACAGGCGAGGCGGCGAGCGCCACGGCCAGAGCCGGCGCCAGGGCGAGTGTCGCCAACACGCTTCGCGCGTCGGACATGAGTGCGGTTCGAGTGGATCGGATCGTCATGGTGCTACCCCCGGGAGCATGAGCGCTAGAGTATGTTATGATATAACATACGCATTGAGTTCGATGTCGCAAACCAGCCGCCGTCGCGCAATGGCGGCGTCGGCCGAAAGTCGAAAAAGGAGGTAAGGGAGCCCCCCGGCCCGACCTTGAACTGATCCCTAATGAAGGCTGAAATCGCCATTTCTGTGATTAGTTTTTCTAAAAAGAGTGGAGAAATTCCGCGTTGCCTCCAAGAGGGTCGATCGGCGCCCTCAAAGGAGCCACCGCCGATCCCGGCCTTCGGGTTCAGGTGGTGATCTGCCGCACAACAATCAGGCATAGATCGGGGCCGTTGTTGCGCGCTTGAAGAGGGGCGCTTGATGGCGGGCTGCGAGGTGTTCGCCAGAGCTTCGCTGCAGCGCGAGGATGTGGATGGGCGCCGCTCGATGAAGAGGGTCCGTCGAGGATATGGCGCTGTCTCATAGGTGCTCATCGGACGATGCTCATGGCGGCCAGAAGTCCGAGCGCGGCGACAAGCAGGGTGCCGAACGAGAGCGTCGCGACCAGCCGCATCGGCACGCGTAGGAGCGCCGTCGGATCGATCGAAGCCGAGATCGCGAACACCCCGCCGAGCACCAGCAAGCTGGACGCCTCCGCCAGCGGGGCGAGCAAGAGGGCCGGGATCAGATCGAGGCCGCGCAGGAGAACCAGGGCCATGAAACCCCATACAAAATAGGGTAGAGGCGCGAGGTCTCGGGTTCTTCCGGTTGTCGTCCTCGTCGGCTTCCGATGCGACAGGATGACCCCGAGCGCGAGCACGGCCGGGCCCAGCCAGACGATCCGGCCAAGCTTGGCGAGGGTGGCGGCATGGGTCGCTTCTGTCGAAAGCGCGGCGCCCGCGCCGGTCACCTGGGCGACGTCGTGGATGCTCAGGCCGAGGAAGACGCCGGCTTGCCGGGGGCTCATTCCGAGGGCCGTGGCGATCGGTGGATAGAGCAGCATCGCCGCCGTCGAGAGCAGGTTCACACCGACGATGACCAGCGCCGTGGTGCGCGCCAAATCCGCGTTTCTGGGCGCGACCTGGGACAGTGCGAGGGCCGCCGACGCGCCGCAAATCGACACCGCCCCCGCGGCGATCGCAGCCTCGGCGAGCGGCAATCCGACGGCCATGCCAAGCACTGTTCCGGCGCCCAATCCGACCACCACGATCGCGCCTCCGGAGAACAGCGCGGGCAGCCCGATGGCCGCAATTTCACCCCAGGAAATCTGCGACCCCATGAGGGCGACGCCCCATCGCAATCCGGCTCTCGCGAAGACATCGAAACCGGGACGCAAGATAACCGCGCCGGGCAGCATCGAGATGCCGAGACCGGCGATCACCGCGAGCAGCGGCGCGGGCGCATGAAGGAGCGTGGCGGCCGGCCGAAGGGCCAGAACCGCGGCCGTGGCGGTCAGCAGTCCGGGCGCCATCAGCGCAAGCCCGGTTCTCTTGTCCGTCGGCGCCAGCTCCTGGGTCATGGCGTGGCGCTGTGCTGCTGGGCGGCGTCAGCGGGCGGCGTCTCGCGGCGCATCCGCTTGTCGAGGCGCGCGACCGCGCGGCTGGCGGTGGTCTCGAACAGGAACGGGAAGAGGCCGTGGATCAGGCAGGCCGCGCCCGCGATGATCATGTCGGAGCCGAACGACCACGCCATTCCCATGTGCTCGCCATAGGTTTCCCCGACGGTTCGGGGGTGACGAGTGAAGTGGTCCAGCATGTACGCGCTCCGTGATCGGTGCGCTCAGCATGCGGTCGGACCCGGAGTATCGAATTGTCGAAGTTCGGCCGTTTCGCGATTGGTTTGGAACAGGGTTCTCCGAACCGGGCCCGCGGAAGAATGAGATTTCGAAGCGTCCGGCCGTCGTCGCCGAAGCCGCGCCCCTCAGACCGCGTGCAGCGGCAGGGCGGTGGTGTATTTGATCTGCTCCATGGCGAAGCTGGAGCTGACATCCGTCATCGGCGCCGTCGCGATCAGGCGCTTGTAGAAACGGTCGTAGGCGGCGATGTCCCGGACCACGATCTTGAGCAGATAGTCCGTCTCGCCACTGAGCCGGAAGAACTCGACCACCTCCGGCAGCGCGCTGGCACCGGACGCGAAGGTCTTCAGCCAGTCCTCGTCATGCCGGCCGGTCTTGACCGAAACGAACACCGTGAGGCCGAGGTCCAGGGCGTGCGGATCCAGCAACGCCACACGGCTGGTGATGACGCCCGAGTCCTGCAGCCTCTTGACCCGTTTCCAGCATGGCGTCTGCGACAGCCCGACCCTCGCGGCCATCTCGGCGATCGGGATCGTCGAGTCCTGCTGCAGGATAGTCAGGATCCGGCGGTCGATCTGGTCCAGCTGCAAAGCCATGCAAGCATTCCGTGTGAAAGATGAAAATTCTCCGTAAGCGTCGCAGGGCCGAAGCCTTGTTCCACCACGGAGCCATCAGTCGAATGCAAGGATCTGAAAGTCGCCCCGCTCATGCATCCACGCCGCCGACTTCCTCAGAACTGACCGTTCGCTGACGTCTGCTTGGGCCTGATCGCGTACAGCGCAGGCAGAACGGGCCAGGCAGGCGAGACAATTTCAGCGAATTCGGCAGGAAATCTGGGAGGCCTCACTCTAATTCCTACTTGATATGTAGGAATGAGCGCGGGCAAGAGAGGCCCCGATCCCGGCTACGCAGCGCAACGTGCGTCGCCAGCCGCCATAGAGCCGAGCCGACCATGACGTTGACGCAACTGCGCTATCTCCTGGCCATCATCGAGAGTGATCTCAATGTCACCGCCGCCGCCGTTCGCGTGCACGCCACGCAATCGGGTGTGTCGCGGCAGCTGAAGCAGCTCGAGGAGGAACTCGGGTTCCAGATCTTCGTGCGGCTGGGTAAGTGCCTGGACCGGATCACGCCGGAAGGCGAAGCGGTCATTGAGCACGCCCGCACGACCATGGCCGAGATCGCGCGCATCAAGGACCTCGCGAGCCGCCGTCGGGGCGAGGCCGACTACTCCCGCTTCTCCGCGGCGTCGCGGCCCGCCGAGCGCTGCCCCAAGGCGCTCTCGCGCGCCTGACGATCAGGCCCGGCGCGCACGGGCCTCGGCGAGCGGCTCCGGGTCGATCAGCGCATCCAGATCCAGCGCTGCCGGAAGCAGCCCGGCCTCGACCAGCTGATCCTGCTTGGACGCCAAGACAGCGCGACGCTTCGGCGACAGCGACAGGTCGAGCTGGCCGAAGATCCGCGGCGAATAGGCGTCCTCCACGAAGTCGAGCGGCAGGCCGGTATCCTGGGCGATGATCTCGCGTGTCGCATCGACGTTGGCGCGCGCCCAGGCGTCGGCGTCCAGCAGGCGGCCGAGCCAGCGGGCGACCAGGTCCGGTCGCTCCTTGATCAGCCCGCCGCTGGCGGTCAGCACCAGCGGGTGACCATTGACGGTGTCGCCGGCATCTTCGGGCGCGGCGAGGTCGATAACCGTGACCAGACCAAGAAAGGCCTGCAGCAGGGCGCCCATGGCCGCGTCGCTGTAGACCACGTCGACCTCTCCCCGCAGCAGGGCGGCCGCCTCCTCGCGCTGGACCGCGAACTGGCTGCGCGCGCCCCAGAGCGAGCGGCCCGCCTCCTGACCGGTGACGGCGTCCTCGACGTAGGCGCGTTCGATGGCGATCTCGACCAGTTCGATATCGTCGAAGGTCAGGCCGGCGACCTGAAGGGCGTGGCGGTAACCGGACAGGACCAGCGCGCGCCACCAGTCGACCTCATCGTTCAACCGGCGGGGCAGGGCGAAGCGCCGTCCCTTCAGGTCCGCCGCCGTGCGGATGCCGCTCTGCGGCAGCGCATAGAGCGCCGCCGCGCGATCGGACCAGGCGATGCCGACGATGCGCAGGTCGGCGCCCTTCGACGCAGCGATCAGGGGCGGGACATAACCGCCGAAGCGGAAGGAGTTCGCCTGACTGTGGTTGTAGTGCGAAAGGTGGACGGCGCGGTCCTTGGCCGAGGCCAGCGAGCGCACGGCGATGCCGTCGGCCGCGAACTCCTCCTCCAGCCAGCCCTGGCGAATGGCGATCGAGGCGGCCGTGGGCGCGGGGCAACGCGTGTACCAGAGGGTGTCGGTCAAGGCTGGGTTCCGAGTCAGGGGATGGTGAGGCCGGCGACGCCGATGTCCTGGCGCGCGGCGAAGGCCGACGGCGTCAGGCCGTGCGCCGCGAGCAGGTCGGTGATGTCCGGGGTGTCGAGGAAGCTCAGGCGGCCGTCCCGCCAGAGAAGGTCGTCGTCGAAGGCGATGGTCGGGTCGAAGATCTGGCCGCAGATCTGGCCGGGCGACGGCCCGCCCATATGGACGTGAGCGTAGCGCGGGCTGCCGAAGACCAGGCCGCTCCAGCGGTCGATGTCCGACAGGGCCGGGCGCGGGAAGAAGGTCATCGGATTGATGCCGGCGTGCCAGGATCCCACGCGCAGCTCCGGCCCGCCGAGCAGCGCCCGAACACGTGAAAACTGGGCGCGCGCGCTCGCCACCACATGCGGCGCGCCGTCGAAGCCGGTGATCTCGCCGAGCTGGAGCGCGAGCGTCAGAGGGGTCGGCAGAGGCAGGATGCTGTCGGGGTAGGGATGGATGTAGGTCGAGGTCAGCGCCTGGCTGAGCACCAGCGTTCCCGACGCCTCCCCCGCCGGGATGGGCGGGACGATCATCACCGGGAAGGTCGAGACGGTGAAGTCGAGCGGCGTCGACGCCTCTGACGGCTCCAGCGGCGTCGTCAGCCGCGTGCCGGCCGCGCAGGTGACGGTGCAATGCCGCGCTCGCCGGATCCGCGCTGTGAGGCGTTCGAGCACGGCGACCATCAGCGCATGTGGCACGGTGGCGAAGGGCGATCCCAGGACGCCGAAGTCCAGCGCATAGGACATCACCTTGCGCCCGGCGCCGGGAAGCGGCTGGAACCGCAGCTGGTCGCCGATGCGAGCGAGGAAGATGGTCCGGTCGGCCTGCTCGATGGCGTTCAAGATCCAGGGCGGCGCTTCGTCGACCTCCAGTAATGTCGGGACCTCGAGCAGGCGCGGCCGCGTGCCAAGAGCCTCGGCCTGGGCGGCGATGAACGCCCCCATCCCATCATCGTAGTAGTCGGCGCCCTGCGGCTCTACGAGCAGCAGCAGGTCGTCGCCGACGCCGACGCGGGCGGCCTCGACCAGCAGGTTGCGGGCGCCTGCGATGGCCTCCGCCGGGACGGGGGAGCTGGTGAAGGTCGCCATGTCTCCCTCTCCCGGTCCTCTCGCCCATGCCTGTCAGGATGCTGAGGTCATAAGGCCTCGGCCTCTGATCGCCTTATGATGAATGGTGCTTTCACAGGCGCGAGCGGCGCTGCCACAGCTGGGGCCAAGTCGCGGTTGTCGGCGGGCCTTGAGGGTCCGGGCGGCAGCTAGGCCGGGGGGCCGCCAGCGCCGCACGTCTGAGCGTGCGGGCATCTGTCCTCGGATCTTCAGAACGTCGCGGCGCTGGACGCCGTGGCGCAACCACGGGCGCGCTGGCCGCGCCCCTACGTCGTTATGTGAGGCGCCGACCATGAGATTTCAGTTCGCCGGAAGCAGTCTTCTCGTGATCGCCGCAGTGCTGGTTTCCGCACCAGCCTTTGCCGAAGATGCTGTCGCCCACGACGTCGATGAAGTGGTGGTCACCGGAACGCGCCGCGCGGACGTGACCGTTCTGAACGCGGTGACGCCCATCGACGTCGTCGGCGAGGATGCGCTGCGGGCCAGCGGCTCGCAGACGGTCGTCCAGGGCCTGCGGGCCACGGTCCCCTCGGCGACGTTCGCGCAGACGGGCGGCATCATCGGCGCCCGCCTCGCCAACTCGGTTTCGCTGCGAGGGCTTCCGGCCGGCAACACCCTGGTGTTGCTCAACGGCAAGCGACGGACGCCGACGGCGAAGGTCTCGACGGGCAACGAATGGAGCCGCGGCTCCCAGCCCGTCGATCTCAACGACATTCCGCTGGAGGCGATCGGACGGGTCGAGGTCCTGCGCGACGGCGCCTCCGCCCAGTACGGCTCGGACGCGATCGCCGGCGTGGTCAATGTGATCCTGCGCGGTGACGAGCCGGGCGGCTTCCTGCAGGGCTCCTACGGCCAGTACTACGAGGGCGACGGCGAGACCCGCGACATCAGCGGCTGGTACACGCTGCCGCTTGCGGACAAGGGCTTCGTCAACGCCTCGCTGCACTTGCGCGACAGCGGGACCACCGACCGGGACAACCCCGACATCCGCGCCTACTACTTCCCCGGCGACCCGCGTGAAGCGACCGTGGACAAGGACTTCGGCTTCTACGGCAATCCGGACGCCAAGTCGGCCGTCGGCGGCCTGAACGGCGAGTACGCGCTGTCGGACAACGTCACGGCCTACGGCTTCGGCACGGCGGCCTATCGCAAGTCCGTCGCCCGCTACCGGATCCGTCCGGCGGCCGACAACAACGTACGCGGACGGTTCCCGGACGGACAGATGGCGCGGGTCGCCTACGTCTTCCGCAACTACGACGTCGTCGGCGGGCTGCGGTTCGATGCCGGCGACCTCGGCGAGTTCGACGCCAGCCTGCAGTACGGCCACGGCCGTCAGGGCTCGAGCATGTACAACAGCCAGAACGCCACCTACGGCCTGGCGACCAAGACCGACTTCTTCCTCGGCAACTACAACCAGGCGCAGCTGAATGTGCAGCTCGACTATGTGAACGCGCTGTCGGTCGGCTGGTCGTCCGCGCCGGTCACGCTGTCGGCCGGTGTCGGCTACCGGAACGAGGAGTTCTCGATCGACGCCGGTGAGCCGGCTTCCTACAACGACGGCGGCGTGGCGATCCTGGACGGACCCAACGCCGGCCGCCGCCCGACGCCGGGCGCCGCCGACTTCGCCGGCCTGCAGCCCGCTGACGCGGGCTCGCTCGATCGCCAAATCTACAGCCTCTACCTGGGCCTGGAGCAGCAGGTCACCGAGCAGCTCCAGCTGGGCGCGGCGGTGCGGGCCGAGGACTATTCCGACTTCGGCTCGAACGTGACCGGCAAGATCTCCGGCCGCTTCGACGTGACGCCCCAGTTCGCCGTGCGCGGCAGCCTTTCGACGGGCTTCCGCGCCCCGACGGTGGGCCAGATCGGAGCGTCCCAGACCACGTCGCTCTGGATCCAGCCGACGGTCGGGCCGCAGTTCCTCGGCGTCTCCGCCTTCTACCCGGTGTCCAATCCCATCGCCCAGGCGCTCGGCGCGAAAGACCTGGACGCGGAAAAGTCGACCAACGCGTCGGTCGGCTTCGTGTGGCGGCCGGTGCAGGACGTCTCGCTGACCGTCGATGGCTACAAGATCGAGATCGAGGACGTGATCCTGCCGATCGACAACCTGACCGGTCCCGCGCTGACCTCGCGGCTGGCCCTGCTGGGGGTGACCAACGTCAGCGCCGTGCGCTTCTTCGCCAACCAGGCTGACGTGACCGTTCGCGGCATCGATGTCGTCGCCCGCTATTGCTGGGACTGGGACGGCATCGGATCGTTCGACGCCAGCCTTGGCGCCAACTTCAACACCGTGAAGATCGACTCCATCCGCGAGAATCCGCCGGAGCTGGCGGGGTCCGGACTGGTCCTCGTGGGCCGCGTCTCGCGCGGCTACCTCACCCAGTGGGCCCCGAAGGACAAGCTGATCGCCAGCCTGAACTACGCCAACGGTCCGGTGGACGTGGCCTTCAGCGCCGTCCGCTACGGCGAGTACAAGAACACCACCGCCAACCCGGCCAACGACCAGGTCTTCGACCCGCAGTGGGTGGCCAAGCTGGCCGTTTCCTACAGCTGGGAAAACGGGACCAAGATCACAGTCGGGGCGGACAACCTGTTCGACAGCTATCCCGACCGGCCGCTGCCGCAGAACCGGTTCAACGGCTTCAACAACTACGATCTCGTCGCGCCGGAAGGCGGCAACGGGGGCTACTACTATCTGTCGGTCAGCCGTCGCTTCTGACCCGTCTTCCTGTTGTCGAGGGCGCCGCTCCGGTTAACCGGGCGGCGCCTTTCGCCGTTTCACGACACCTGAGATCGAGACCGCATGAAAATCCGGATCCCGCACACCCTGATCCTGCTGCTCGGGTTCATGGTCCTGGCCCTGGTCCTGACCTGGCTGCTGCCGGCGGGCGCGTTCCAGATGACGGAGATCGCGCCGGGCAGAAGCGTCGTCGTACCCGGCACCTACGCGCCGCTGGCGGATCGGACCTACCTGCCGCCCTGGGCGCTGCTGACCACGGTCCCGCGCGCCTTCGCCGAGGCGCAGGGGGTGATCTTCTTCATCCTGCTGGTCGGTGGGGTGTTCGGCATTCTGCGCCGAACCGAGGCGATCGAGGCCGGGCTGGGCGCGCTGATGACCCGGCTGCGGGGGCGGCAGACCGTGCTCGTACTCGTCGCGACGGCGATCTTCGCGCTGCTGTCGGCCAGCTTCGGCATGGCGTCGGAGTATCTGGCCTTCGTCACCGTCATCGTCGCGCTGTGCGCGGCGATGAAGCTGGACGCCATGGTCGCTGCTGGGGTCCTGCTGGTCGGATACGGAGTCGGCTACGGCGCCTCGACGACCAACCCCTTCACCGTGGTCGTCGCGCAGGAGATCGCCGGCGTCCCGTTGGGCTCTGGACTGTGGTTCCGGTTCATCGTGCTGGCCCTGGCCTATGCCGTCGGGGTGCATCACATCCTGCGCTATGTCCGGCGTGCGAAGGCCGAGCCTGACAGGGCGCTAGCGCCGCAGCCGCAAGCGGATGGGGCAGAGGTCGGTAGTTTCCCGCCGATCGACGGCGGGCGGAAGCTGGTGCTGGCGTTGCTGGCGCTGACCATCGTCGTGCAGATGGCGGGGATCCTGATCGGGCACTGGCGACTGCCGCAACTCGGCGGCCTGTTCCTGGGGCTGGGGCTCGCCGTGGCGCTGGTCGGCCGCATTCCGGGCGATGAGGCCTGCCAGGCCTTCATCGAGGGCGCGTCACGCCTGACCGGAACGGCGCTGCTGGTCGGCTTCGCGCGGGCGATCGGCCTGATCCTTGAGGACGGCCAGGTCCTGCACACCCTGGTTCAGGTGACCTCGACCCCGCTCGCGGCGCTGCCGCCGGCCGTCTCGGGCGTCGGCATGCTCGGCATCCAGAGCTTCCTCAACATCTTCATTCCGTCGGGCAGCGGTCAGGCGTTCGCGACCATGCCGATCATGGCCCCGGTCGCCGATCTGGTCGGCATCTCGCGCCAGGCCTCGGTGCTAGCCTTCCAGTTCGGCGACGGCTTCACCAACCTGATCATCCCCACCAACCCCTACCTGATGGCGGTCCTCGGTCTGGCCGGCGTGTCTTACGGACAATGGGTGCGGTTCGTCTGGCCGCTGATGCTGAAGCTGATGGGCCTGTCGGCGGTCGCGATGATCGTCGCCGTGCAGATCGGGCTGTGAGAACAGAGCGGCGGCTTGAAAACATCCGGCCTGTCCCGCAATAGCGAGTCCGACGCTCCCGCCTCCGACACACAGGTCCCGCGATGGTCGCCATCGAGATCGATCCCGACAAGGTCCGCGAGTTCCGCGACCCGGAGGCCTTCTACGCCTGGCTGTCGAAGCATCACGACCGCGAGACCGAGATCGGGATCAAGATCCACAAGGTCGGCTCGGGCCTGGCGTCGATCAACGCCAAGCAGGCCATCGACGTGGTGCTGTGCTGGGGCTGGATCGACGGGGTTCGAAAGGGCTTCGACGCCGACAGCTTTCTCCAGCGCTACACGCCACGCGGCAAGCGGAGCATCTGGAGCAAGATCAACGTCGATAACGTCGCGCGCCTGATCGACGAGGGGCGGATGACGCCGCACGGCCTGCGGGAAGTCGAGGCGGCCAGGGCCGACGGCCGTTGGGACCGAGCCTATGGCAGCGGCAAGGACATGAAGATCCCGGACGATCTCCAGGCGGCGATCGATGTCAGCCCGAAGGCGAAGACCATGCTGGCGGTGCTGACCGAACAGAACCGGTTCGCGCTCGCCTTCCGCACCCACAACATGAAGACCGAGGTCGGGCGGGCGCGGAAGGTCGAGGCGTTGGTCGCGATGCTGGAACGGGGCGAGACGATCTACCCGCAGAAGAAGCAGCTGTAGGCGGCGGGCGGAGGCTAGCTCGCCGTGTCCAGCTCTTCCTCGACCATGCTGCGGGCGAGCCGCATCAGGGCCGCGCGGGCGCGGGGGCTTTCGATGGCGGTGAAGGCGTCGACCAGTTCCGCCACGCCCGGCGCCGCGAGACGGGCGAGCATCCCGCCGTCGAGATGACCGGCCGCGCCGTCCTCCTCGCCGACCAGATGCGCGACGCTGCATTCGAGGCGCTGGGCGGTGCGAACCAGCATCGAAGCGGAGACGCGGTTGGAGCCGCGCTCGTACTTCTGGATCTGCTGGAAGGTCAGCCCAAGGTGGTCGGCGAGCGCGGTCTGGCTCAGTCCAAGTTCCTTGCGTCGGATGCGAATCCTCGCGCCAACTCCGACGTCGATCGGATCAGCCATGCCATAATCTCCCGTACTGGCGTTGAACGCCTTTCACCTCGGTTGACGGGAGTCGTCTTCTAGTGAGTCGTTTCCGTCCGCATAAGAATACACGAAACATCATCGATCAGAGCAAGTGCGGCATCTTCGCCCTGTTGATCTTCAACCAGGGCGACGCGCTTGAGCAGTATCGCCACCATTCGCTGTAGGGATTTTGGCAGTTGCTCGACGTGATCGAGGAAATCCACTTCGTCTAAAGCGGCGCACATCAGCTCGTCTTCCGGGAACAACTCGCTCACGCCGACACCGCCGATTGCCAGCCGTGCGACCGGCCTTCACGCTCGACGACCATCGGCGTCAACGGCGTTGACAGCATGTCCGACGCCAGTTCGAACGCGGACTCGCCACGAATGTCGTGGGCGGTGCGCAGGCGGTCGATCAGGTCGTCCGTGACCGGGATTTCGTAACCGACCGCGGCTCCGCCTTCGGGGTAGACCAGCGGCAGGCCCAGGGGCTTGAGGTCGAACCAGGCCCGGACGCCATGGGCCAGCAACCCGACATCGACGGAGCCGACCAGCTTGTTGATGCCGCGGCGTCGCCCCGCTTCCAGCATGGCGATGCGGAATTCGGCCGCGCGGCGCCTGGCCTCGCCGACCGAGCGTCCCTGACCGGTCGCCAGGTGGCGGGCCATCTCCCAGACATCAGGCCGGCGCAGCGCCTCCGGATCGTCCTCGACGCAGCCGCTCATCTCGTCGAGCAGGATCGACCAGTCGACCACCGGGCGGACGCGGACGCTGACCTGCAGTCCGCCGTCCTCATCGAGCATCATCAGGTAGATGGCGTGCTCGTCGTCGCCGCGGTCGTACTCGCCGCCGTCGCGCTCCTGAAGCTTCCAACCCCGGGTCTTGATGAAGACCTCGTGGCGCATGCGATGCATGGCCGTGAGCTGCTCGGCGTAAACCCCTCGCAGCGCGTGTGTGACGACATGGATCATGGCGATCTCCCTCAAGCGGCAAGGCTCGGGGAAATCGGGCTGAGGCCCTATGGGGCGTTTACCCCATTGCCTAGAACAGCGGCGGCTGTACCAGACCCAGCGCGAAGGCGCGCCAAGCCAGTCCCGCCCGCGTGCTGACGCCCAGCTTCGTCTTGGCGGCCTCGACGTGGTGGTTGGCGGTCTTCTTCGAGATCGACAGGATGCCGCCGATCTCGGCGTCCGACTTGCCAAGGCACACCCAGTAGACACATTCGGCTTCGCGCCAGGTCAGCGGCTTCTCGAGCTCCTGAGGCGTCTCGGGATGGTCGACGAAGCCTTCGCCGGCGACGGCGTAGATGTTGGCTAGCGCGTGGGCTGTGGCGCGCTCGGCCTCGTGCAGGACCCGGCCGCGGTCCATGCTCAGATCGACGATCGACAGACCGCCGTTGATGCCGCGCACCGGGCAGATCAGCACCTCCGACCCCCACCATTCGAACGCCTCGCCGAACAGGGTGCCGGTCTCCTTCTGAACGCCGCGTCCGGCCGCCTCCGACCAGGTGAACGGATCACGCGACTGGAAGGACAGGGGGATGGCCGTGTCGAAGCGGGCGTAGTTGTTGGCGAAGTAGTGCTCTACCCAGCCGGCCGGCGGCTCCCCGAACACAGGACGCGGCGGCAGGGCCCGGCCGTTTGCCGACAGGCGGATGTAGACCGCCGCGGTGAAGCCGAGGGTCTCGACGGCCTCCACGAAGCGCGCGTTCAATTCCTCCAGCGTCGCCAATCCCTGGGCTTCCTGCAGGAACCGCAGAACGATCGCGCGATTGGCGTCGGCCTGTTTCATGCCTGTCTCGGGGGCGAAGGAACGGTGGGGGAGGTCATTCGCGCAACCGAGACTGGAGGGGTGCGCAAAGCAAGACCATCGCGACGAAATGCAGCAAGGCCGCCGGAGTGCACACAACCCGGGCGCCGGTGGAAAACTTGAGGTTGCGCGATGAGCTTGCTCAGGTGATCGTGGAGTGTGTCGCCGGGAGGGGAAAGTCGAATGCAGCTGCTGACCTGTGAGTCTTTCGCTGGCCGGGCGGGCGAAAGCTTCGATCTGGCCATGGGGGAAAGCACCGTGCCGCTGACTCTGGCGGAGGTCACGCCACTGCCGTCGCGGCCCTTCCCCGGCATGATGCGCGCGCCTTTTTCACTCATCTTCCGAAGCCCTACCCCGGTCGTTTTGCCGCAGCGGCTGTACCGGCTGCAGAACCAGACCATGGGGGCGCTGGACATCTTCCTGGTGCCGATCGGGCGCGATGTGCAGGGAATCGTCTACCAAGCCGTGTTCAACTAGACGACCTGGAGGCAGGGCGCTCCATCCGCAGATGAGCGCCGTCTTCGCCGACGACCACGAAGCCGAGGCGCTCATAGAGCCGCCGGGCCGTCAGGTTCTGGGACAGGACGTGCAGCCAGACCCGGGGCGCCCCCACTTGGCCAGCGTGGCGCAACGTCCATTCCAGAAGTGTCTGTCCGAGCCCCTGGCCACGGGCCGTCGGCAGGAAGCCGATGTCCACGATCAGCACGCCGGTGTCGTCGCGGTGCAGGTACAGCCGTCCGATCGGCGCCGTCTCACGCTCGACCACGAAGAAGTCGCCGCCGGCGAAGTGGGTGACGAAGTGCTGATGCTGCAGCCGAAACTGATCGTCCAGGAAGGCGTCCTTGGCGGCCTGCGTCCAGGGGACCGGCGCCATCTCCTCGGCCCGAAACGACCGATAGAGCGTTCTCAGGAACGGCAGGTCCGCCTCGACCGCGAGCCTCAGGCCCAGTCCGGGTTCGCGCCAGTCCGGCGGCGACGCGGGAGGCCGGCGGTCGACGGGAAAGGCGACCGGCCTCACCGCGACGCCCGCGTCAGCTAAAGGCCGGGAATATACCGTCTAGGGCGATGCAGAAGCCGACGGCCAGGAACGGCTCCCGGTTTTCGTGCGGCAGGGTCCCGCCGATGGGGACCAGGTTGTTGGGCGCGAAGTTCGTGTCCGGGCGAATGGTGTTGTCGGCATAGGCGAAGGACTGGGTCGGGCTGCCGAGCCAATTGCCGGGCGCCGGGGTGCCCACGCGCGCGGTCGATGATCGCGTATTGTAGCTGGTGACCACGTGGTTGTGCGTCGGCAGTTCGTCGACGCTCAAGGTGACGGCGTTCTCGCCGAACGTCTCGCCCACGACCCGGTTGGTCAGGCCCGCGCCCGTACCTTGGCTACAGGGCGCCGTGGCCGTGAAGTTGGGAAGGGCGAAGGTTACCGTACCGTCGCCGCCGTACTGGACGCCGAGCAGGGAATACAGGGCCGTGTTCTGGCGGATGGCGATCAGAGCGCCGCCCGCTACAGCCCAGTTCCTGGGCGCGAACTGGAAGCCTAGGATCTGGATCTCGCCGAGATAGGGTTCGGTCATCAGGAAACTCCCGAAGCGGATGTCATTGTTGCTGCGGGAAGACGCCTGCGGTGGCGATGCAGAAACTGACGGTGAGGGTGGGCATGCAGTTGTCGTGGGCCCGGCCGCCGCCGGCGAATGTCACCGCCGTGGGCGCCCAGGGCGCGGCCACCGCGCCGGTGAGGTCGTTGAGGAAGGTCGTGTCGGCGGCGAGCGCCCCGATCACGTCCGTTGGCCCCGGCGCGAATACCGTCGCGACCGTCGCGGACACGGCGAGGCCGTGCGTGTGAACGGGCATCTGTGTGCTGATCAGGGTCACGGACTCGGTGCCGGAGATCTCGCCCGCCACGCGGGGGGTGAGGCCGCCGCCGCGTCCGTTGTGCAGGGGAAGCCGGCCGCGCAGGTCGGGCAGGGCGAAGGTCGTCTGGCCGTTGCCGCCGTAGGTGGTGCCGATCAAGGTGTAGAGGACTTCGTACTCAGCGATCGACTGCAGGCTGCCGTCACAGGCAAGCCAGCCGATCGGAATGCGTGGGAATCCGAACATGCGGACTTCGCCGACGAAGGGTGTGGTCATGACGCTTCTCGCTCGAGGCCCTGAGGCCAGCCATGGTCAGTTGCGGGACGGGAAGATGCCCTGCAGCGCGATGTTGAAGTTGATCACGCTGTAGGGCTGCATGTTCGCGTGAGGCTGGTTCCCGCCCGCCGTCGACATGGTCTCCGGGGCGAGCACGACGTTGGCGCCGGAGGCCGGCGAATACAGCGCGGTGGCGGTGGTCTCGGTGCTGGCCCTGATGTTTCCTGCGGCCGCCCGCTGATTGCCGTTGGCCGTGGCTGCGGCGATGAGGTGGTCGTGCGCCGGCATCGTGTTCAGGTCCAGCGTGACCTGCTCCGCGCCGGCTATCGTGCCGAAGGGGTAGGGCTGCAATCCATTGGATACTTGGCCCGGACCCGCGCCGACAGGTGTTCGACCCTGTAGATTGGGAAGCTGGAAAGTCGTCCTGCCATCGCCGCCGTAGACCGTCCCGAGCAGGGAGAACAGCGCCTGGTTCTGACTGACCCCCAGGAGTTGTCCATTGCACTGGGCGAAGTATTTCGGCGCCCAGCTGAACCCGGTCATCATGATCTGACCGATGAAGAACTCGGACATTCGGCAGTCCCCCCTGGCGCCTCTTGAGTTGCCGAGATGCTACTCACGGTTTCAGGAGAAGGTCCAACTCTTTTTTCGCGCCCCACGAGAGCGGCTGTAGCCCTTTGGAAACAATGCACTCTTTGATGGTGATGTTGCGATTGACACGCTCTCGTCGTGACCCATAGTGGGCTGCTTATGCACGCTCAGCGTGTTGTCTTGCTTTGGGGGCGGACGGTGATGCGGTCGAGTGAGGGGCTTCTGTCCTGGACGGAATGGGCGGCCGATCGGCTTTGCGTTCTGAAGCGCGGTTTCCTGCGGTTCGCCGTGCTCTTCCTGCTGACGGGGATCGCCCTCGCGGCGCCGGCTGTCGCGGAGGCGTCCTGCACGGCCAATGTCACCACCCCCGCCAACACCCCCGTCACGAGAGACATCTACGACGACTACCCGCAGTGCCAGGCCGACCTGCAGTCGTTCACGCCGGGTCCAATTACCCAGGCGCCGGCTCACGGCGCCGTGGCGTTCGGCGTGGTGGCTCCGGACTTCTACACGACAGGATTCCGGTACACCCCGAACACGAACTATGCCGGCTCTGACACCTTCGTCTTCCGCGGCGACACGCCGACCGCGTTCATAACCGTCAACATCACGGTCACGCCGACGGCGCCGGTCGCCGCAGCCTCGAGCACGACGGTGGGCTACGGCAGCACCAACACAAACATCCCCCTGAGCCTGACAGGGGTCGCGGCCACGTCCGTGGCGATCGTGTCGAACGTCACTCATGGATCGACCGCGATCGCCGGAACCACGATCAGCTACACGCCGGCCGCAGGCTACGCGGGGCCGGACAGCTTCACCTACAACGCCACCAATGCCGCAGGCACGTCGAGCACGGTGACGGTTTCGCTCACCGTCAGCGCGCCAACCATCGTGGTGGGACCACCCACGCTCCCCAACGGCACGGTCGGAACAGCCTACAGCCAGTCTGTGACCGGATCCGGCGGCGCCAGTCCGTACACATACGCGATCTCGGCCGGGACCCAGCCGACAGGCCTCACGCTCAGCACTGCGGGCGTTCTGTCGGGGACGCCGACCGCCGCGAACAGCTTCACCTTCACTGTCCGGGCCACCGATTCAACGACCGGCCCGGCACAGCCCTACTCGGCAACGCGCAGCTATACCGTGGTGATTGTCGCGCCCCCGGCGCCGGTCGCGGGCGCGGCCAGCGCAACGGTCGCCTACAACAGCACGGCGAACCCGATCACCCTCAACCTCAGCGGCGGCGCGCCGACGAGCGTGGCGGTGGCGTCTCCGGCCACGAACGGTACGGCGACGGCCAGCGGGACGACGATCACCTACACCCCGACGGCCGGCTACTTCGGGCCCGACAGCTTCACCTACACGGCGACCAACGGCGGCGGGACCTCGTCGCCGGCGACGGTGACGATCACCGTCAATCCGCAGCCGCCAGTCACAGGCGCGGTCAGCGCCACGGTGGCGTTGAACAGCACCAACAACCCGATCACCTTGAGCCTCAGCGGCGGCGCGCCCGTAAGTCTGGCGACCCCGAGCCTGCCGGTCCACGGCACGGTCCAGATTACCGGTCTGGCGATCACCTACACGCCGACGGCCGGGTATTTCGGCAGCGACAGCTTCACCTACACCGCGACCAACGCCGGTGGGACCTCGGCGCCGGCCACCGTCTCGCTCACGGTCAATCCGAGCGCGCCGATCGCGGGCGCGGCCAGCGCGACGGTCGCCTACAACAGCGCGGCGAACCCGATCACCCTCAACCTCAGCGGCGGCGCGCCGACGAGCGTGGCGGTGGCGTCTCCGGCCGCAAATGGTACGGCGACGGCCAGCGGGACGACGATCACCTACACCCCGACGGCCGGCTACTTCGGGCCCGACAGCTTCACCTACACGGCGACCAACGGCGGCGGGACCTCGACCCCGGCGACGGTGACGATCACCGTCAATCCGCAGCCGCCGATCGCGGGCACGGTCAGCGCCACGGTGGCGTTCAACAGCACCAACAACCCGATCACCCTGAGCCTCAGCGGCGGCGCCGCGGTCAGTCTGGCGACGCCGAGTCTGCCCGTGAACGGCACGATCCAGATCACCGGCCTGACGATCACCTATACGCCGACGGCGGGATACAGCGGCGGCGACAGCTTCACCTACACGGCGACCAATGCCGGTGGGACCTCGGCCTTGGCTGCCGTCTCGATCACGGTCAATCCGACCGCGCCGATCGCCGGCGCGGCCAGCGCGACAGTCGCCTATAACAGCGCGGCGAACCCGATCACGCTGAACATCACCGGCGGCGCGCCCGCGAGCGTGGCGGTCGCCTCTCCGGCCGCGAACGGCACGGCGACGGCCAGCGGGACGACGATCACCTACACCCCGACCGCCGGCTACAATGGCCCAGACAGCTTCACCTACACGGCGACCAACGCCGGCGGGACCTCGACGCCGGCGACGGTGACCATCACCGTCAATCCGCAGCCGCCGGTCACGGGCGCGGTCAGCGCCACGGTGGCGTTCAACAGCAGCAACAACCCGATCACCCTGAGCCTCAGCGGCGGCACGCCCGTGAGCCTGGCGACCCCGAGCCTGCCCGCGAACGGCACGGTTCAGGTCATCGGCCTGGCCATCACCTACACCCCGACGGCCGGTTACTTCGGGTCCGACAGCTTCACCTATACGGCCACCAACGCCGGCGGGACCTCAGCCCCGGCCACCATCTCGATCACCGTAAATCCCACAGCCCCGATCGCGGGCGCCGCCAGCGCGACCGTCGCCTATGGCAGCAGCAACAACCCGATCACGCTGAACATCACCGGCGGCGCCGCGGCCAGTGTCGCGACACCGAGCCTGCCGGCCAACGGCACGGTGTCGATCGCCGGAACCACGATCAGCTACACCCCGACGGCCGGCTACTTCGGCGGCGACAGCTTCACCTATACGGCGACCAATGCCGGCGGGACGTCGGCGGCGGCCACGGTGTCGATCACCGTCACCCCGCAGACGCCGACGACCGGCGCCGTCAGCGCCACGGTGGCGTTCGACAGCACCAACAACCCGATCACCCTGGACCTCGGCGGCGGGACGGCGGTCAGTCTGGCGACGCCCAGCCTGCCCGCGAACGGCACGGTCCAGGTCACCGGCCTGGCCATCACCTATACTCCGACGGCGGGCTACTTCGGCAGCGACAGCTTCACCTACACGGCGACCAACGCCGGCGGGACCTCGGCCCCGGCCACCGTCTCGATCACGGTCAACCCGACCGCCCCGATCGCGGGCGCCGCCAGCGCCACGGTCGCCTACGGCAGCAACAACAACCCGATCACGCTGAACATCACCGGCGGCGCCGCGGCCAGTGTCGCGACACCGAGCCTGCCGGCCAGCGGTACGGTGTCGATCGCCGGGACCGCGATCACCTACACCCCGACGGCGGGCTACTTCGGCAGCGACAGCTTCACCTACACCGCGACCAACGCCGGGGGGACTTCGGCGCCGGCGACCGTGTCGATCACGGTCACGCCACAGACGCCGATCGCCGGCGCGGTCAGCGCCACGGTCGCCTACAACAGCAGCAACACCCCGATCACGCTGAACATCACCGGCGGCGCCGCGGCGAGTGTCGCGACACCGAGCCTGCCGGCCAACGGTACGGTGTCGATCGTCGGCGCCGCGATCACCTACACCCCGACCGCCGGCTACTTCGGTCCCGACAGCTTCACCTATACGGCCACCAACGCGGGCGGGACGTCGTCGGCGGCCACGGTGTCGATCACCGTCACCCCGCAGGCGCCGATCGCCGGGGCGGCCAGCGCTACGGTCGCCTTCGAGAGCACGAACAACCCGATCACGCTGGCCATCACCGGCGGCGCGCCTGTCAGCGTAGCCACGCCGGGCCTGCCGACCAACGGCACGGTCGCGATCGCGGGCACGGCGATCACCTACACCCCGAACACCGGCTACGCGGGCTCGGACAGCTTCACCTATACGGCGACCAACGCGGGCGGGACGTCCGCTCCGGCGACGGTCTCGATCACCGTCAACACGCCGCCGCCGCCGGTTACCGGCGCGGTCACCGAGACCGTCGCCGCGAATGACAGCAACGCGCCGATGACCCTCAGCCTGACGGGCGGCACGGCGACCAGCCTGGCCACCCCGACCCTGCCGTTGCACGGCACGGTGACGATCAGCGGGCTGACCATCACCTACACGCCGACGGCCGGCTTCTCCGGATCCGACAGTTTCACCTACACCGCGACCAATCTGGGCGGCACGTCCGCGCCGGCGACGGTGACGGTGACGGTCTCGGCGCCGACCCTGACCCTCTCGGCCCTGGCCACGACGGGCGAGGTGACCGCCGCCTACAGCGACACTGTCACCGCCTCGCTGGGCACGGCGCCTTACGGCTACGCGGTAACGGCGGGCGCGCTGCCGCCCGGCCTGACGCTGGCCAGCGGCCTGGTCTCCGGCACGGCGACCGCGGCGGGGACCTTCAACTTCACGATCACCGCCACCGACACCTACGGCGCGAGCGGTAACCGGGCCTATGCGATCACCATTGCCGCGCCGACGATCACCATCACCGCGCCGGCGGCGGGGGCTCTGCCCGGCGTCGAGGCCTACGGAGCCGTCAGCCAGACCTTCACCGCCACCGGCGGCGTTGGCCCGCGCAGCTTCGCGGTGACCGCCGGGGCGTTGCCGCCGGGGCTTACGCTGAGCGGCGGCGGCGTCCTGTCGGGCGCGCCGACCACGCCTGGAACCTTCAACTTCTCCGTCACCGCCACAGACGCCAGCGTCGGCGCACCCGGCCCCTATTCCAGCGCGCCGGTCGCCTACAGCCTGACGGTGTCGGCCCCGACCATCACCGTGGCGCCGGCCGGCATGCCCGGCGCGACCACCGCGCTCGCCTACAGCCAGACGGTCAGCGCCAGCGGCGGCATCGGCCCCTACGGCTACGCCGTGACCGCCGGCGCCATTCCCTCGGGCCTGACCCTGAGCGCCGCCGGGGTCCTGTCCGGGACGCCGACCGCGGCCGGGACCTACAACTTCACGGTCACCGCCACCGACAGCCACGCCTTCACCGGCTTGGTGGCCTATTCGGTGACGGTCGCCGACCCGGTGATCACGATCACCAGCCCCGCCGCCGGCGCGCTGCCGAGCGTCGAGGCCTACGCCGCCTACAGCCAGACCCTCACGGCGACCGGCGGTCAGGGCGCGCACAGCTTCAGCCTCGTCGCCGGGGCGCTGCCGCCGGGGATCGGCCTCACCGGCGCCGGCGTCATCTCGGGCACGCCGACGTCGCCGGGGACCTTCAACTTCAGCGTCGCCGCGGCCGATTCCAGCGGCGCACCCGGGCCCTTCTCCAGCACGCCCGTCGCCTACAGCGTGACCGTCACCGCGCCGGTGATCGCCTTCACCCCGACCACGCTGCCGGCGGCGACGACGGCGGTGGCCTACAGCCAGACCTTCTCCGCCAGTGGCGGCATCGGACCGTACAGCTATGCCCTGACCGCCGGTGCGCTCCCGGCCGGCATCGGCCTGAGCGGCGGCGGCCTGGTCTCCGGAACGCCGACGGCGGCCGGGACCTACAACTTCACGGTGACGGTCAGCGACAGCCACAGCTTCACGGCCGCCAACGCCTATTCGATCACGGTAGCCGACCCGACGGTGACGGTGACCTCGCCGGCGGCTGGATCGCTGCCAGGGGCGGTCGCCTACGCGGCCTACAGCCAGAGCTTCACCGCCAGCGGCGGGCAGGGCGCGCACAGCTTCTCCCTGGTCGCCGGGGCGCTGCCGCCGGGCATGGGCTTCACCAGCGGCGGCGTCCTTTCGGGCGCCCCGACCGCCTCCGGGACCTTCAACTTCAGTATCGCGGCCGCCGACTCCAGCGGCGCGCCTGGGCCGTTCGTCAGCGTCCCGGTCGCCTACAGCGTCACGGTGAGCGCGCCGGCGATCGGCCTCACGCCAACGACGCTGCCGTCGGCGACCACGGCCGTGGCCTATAACGAGACCTTCTCCGCCAGCGGCGGGGTCGGCCCCTACAGCTACGCCGTGACCGCCGGGGCGCTGCCGGCCGGCATCAGCCTGAGCGGCGGCGGCTTGGTCTCCGGTACGCCGACGGCCGCCGGGACCTACAATTTCACGGTCACGGTCAGCGACAGCAACGGCTTCAGCGCCTCGAACGCCTACGCGGTGGTGGTCACCGATCCCACGGTGACGATCACGACCCCGGCCCCCGGCGCCTTGCCGGGTGTCGAGGCCTACGCCGCCTACAACCAGGTCTTCGCGGCCACGGGCGGGCAGGGCGCGCACAGCTTCGCCCTCGCCGCCGGCGCCTTGCCGCCGGGGCTGAGTCTCAGCGGCAGCGGCGTGCTCTCGGGCGCGCCGACCACGCCGGGGACCTTCAACTTCAGCCTCACCGCCGCCGACTCCAGCGGTGCGCCGGGCCCGTTCGTCAGCGCGCCGGTGGCCTATAGCCTCACCATCACGGCGCCGACGGTCAGCTTCACCCCGGCCACCCTGCCGGCGGCGGTCACCGCGGTCGCCTACAGTCAGACCTTCACCGGCGCCGGCGGCATTGGCCCCTACAGCTACCTCGTCTCCGCGGGCGCCTTGCCTCCGGGGCTGAGCCTCAGCGCCGCCGGGGTTCTCTCCGGCACGCCGACGGCGGCGGGCAGCTATGCCTTCACCGTCACCGGCGCCGACAGCCACGGCTTCGACGCCGACAACGCCTATACCGTCGTGGTCACCGACCCGACGGTGACGATCACGACGCCGGCCGCCGGGGCCCTCCCCGGAGGGGTCGCCTACACCCCCTACAATCAGGCCTTCACGGCCTCCGGCGGGCAGGGCGCGCATAGCTTCACCGTCGTCGCCGGGGCCCTGCCGCCGGGCATCAGCCTGAGCAGCAGCGGCGTTCTCTCCGGCGCGCCGACGGCGACGGGGACCTTCAACTTCAGCCTCACCGCCGCCGATTCCAGCGGCGCGCCGGGACCGTTCGTCAGCGTTCCCGTGGCCTACAGCCTCGCGGTCGCCGCCCCGACGATCAGCTTCACGCCCGCCACCCTGGCGAACGGCGTCACCGGCGACGCCTACAGCCAGACCTTCACCGGCGCCGGCGGGACCGCGCCCTACGCCTACACCCTGACCTCCGGCGCTCTGCCGCCGGGGCTGGCGCTGCAGGCGACCGGAACGCTGGCGGGTGCGCCGACGGCCCCTGGCGCCTTCAGCTTCGGCGTCACCGCGACGGACGCCAACGGCTTTGCGGCGACCAACCCCTACAGCCTGACCATCGTCGACGCCTCGCCCGTCGCCGAGCCTGACAGCGCCTCGACCCCGGCCAACCAGCCGGTGACCGTGCCGGTGACCGCCAACGACACCGGCGTCATCACCAGCATCGCCGTCGCGACCGTCCCGAGCCACGGCACGGCGGTGGTGAGCGGTCTGAACGTCGCCTACACCCCGGCGGCCAACTACTTCGGCGCCGACAGCTTCACCTACACCGCGACCGGACCGGGCGGGACCAGCGCTCCGGCGACGGTCTCGATCACGGTGACGCCGCTGGCGGTTCCGACCGCCGAGGCCAAGACCGCGGCGGTGCTGTCCGGGAATACGGCGACCATCGACGCGGTCGCCGGCTCCACCGGAGCGCCGATCACGGCGGTGACCGTGGCCGCCAGTCCCGGCCACGGGACCGCGACCGTCTCCGGCCAGAGCCTGCTCTACACGCCGGCGGCGGGCTACTCGGGGACCGACAGCTTCACCTACACCCTGACCAATCCGTTCGGGGTCTCGGCCCCGGCGATCGTCACGGTGACGGTCAACCCGGCGCCGATCGCCGCCCCGCCGATCACGGTCGAGATCATGGCCGGCCAGGTGGCGACGGTGAACCTCAGCGTCGGCGCCACCGGCGGACCGTTCACCGGCGCGGCCGTGGTCGCGGTGACGCCGAGCGGGGCGGGGACGACGGCGATCGCCGCCGACGCAGCCGGCTATCTACTGAGCTTCACCCCGGACAACAGCTTCGCGGGCACGGCGGTCGTCAGCTACACCCTGACCAACGCCTTCGCGACCTCGGCCCCGGGCACGGTGACCGTCATCGTCACCGCCCGGCCCGATCCGACGCAGGATCCCGAGGTCACCGGCCTGATCGGGGCCCAGGACGAGGCGGCCCGCCGCTTCGCCGGCGCCCAGATCAGCAACTACAACAGCCGGCTCGAGTCCTTGCGTGACGGCGGCGGCAGCGGCATCAGCGCCAACCTCGGCTTCAGCGGCGGCAGCCGCGAGCTGATCGAGACGCTCGACCCGGTTACCCGCCGACGCTTCGCCGAGTTGGGAATGATCGATCCCTCGCCGATGGGCTACGACGCCCTGGGCGGCAACGGGATCAGCGGCGGCAGCGGCAGCGGCGGTCTCGCCGGCGGCCGTGCGAGCCCGGATGGTGGCGGCGGCAACAGCTTCGCCGGCGACGAGCCGTCGAGGCTGGGCCTGTGGGCCGCGGGCGTGGTCGACTTTGGCGAACGCGACCGGTCGCGGAACCAGGCGGGGGTCGAGTTCAGCACCGACGGCCTCACCGCCGGCGCCGACTATCGCTTCAGCGACCAGCTGGTTCTGGGCGCCGGCATCGGCTGGGGCCATGACGACAGCCGCGTCGGCGGCAACGGCACCCGAAGCCAGGCCGACGGCTACAGCTTCGCGGTCTACGGCAGCTACCAGCCCGTCCCGAGCTTCTTCATCGATGGCGTGCTCGGCTACGGGACCCTGGAGTTCGACTCGCGGCGCTTCATCTCGGCCACCGGCGACTTCGCCATCGGCCAGAGGGACGGCGACCAGTGGTTCGGGGCCGTGACCGGCGGCTGGGACATGCGGGGCGGCGCCTGGCAACTGTCACCCTACGGACGGCTGTCGAGCACCCTGTCGCGCCTCGACGCCTTCGAGGAGAGCACCGGCGGCCTCTACGCCCTGGCCTACGACGAACAGACCGTGCGGACCCTGACCGGTACGCTCGGCCTGCGCGGGGCCTACAGCTACGGGGTTGATCTCGGGGCCATCACGCCGCGCTTCCGGTTCGAGTACAGCCACGACTTCCAGGGGGCCGAACGCACCCGGCTCTCCTACGTCGACTGGGTCGGCGGGCCGGTCTACGGGGCCTACATCGCCCCGCTGGAGCGCAACCGCATCCTGGGCGGTCTCGGCGTCGATATCCTGACCCTGGGCGGCATGCGCATCAGTCTCGACTACGAGACCCTGCTCGGCAGCGACGGCCGTCAGCAGCAGGTCCGGATCCAAGTCCAGACGCCTTTCTAGGCGTCTGGACCCACCTCTCCACGGGACTTTCCACGCGATCGACGCGCGGCCGCTTCGGCGGTCGCGCGGAGCCGTGTCCGGCGCGCCGCGAGCCGCTATGGACAAGATGATTCGGCTACCTAAAGATAATTAGGTCGCAGGTTTATTTGAAATTATTTGTCAGTTCAGAATATATCCCAATGGTATCCATTGGATGTTTTGCGAGTACGTTTCAGGTCAATTCATAACGTTGCTGAACTCTTTATGAGATGTGATCGAGTTCAGGCTTGCCTACTGCCGTGGCCGATGCTGACCGCACCGACTTTTTCGCTTCCGTTCCAAGTTTAGGGTTCCCCATTTTGAGGAGGGTGGGCGCGCCTTCCTTGGCGCGCGCCAGCAGCACCCTGGGCACGTGGCCTTCTATCCCTTGATTGATAAGGGTTTTGAGCTCCTCGGCCGGTTGTATCCGCCGCGCTGCTGACGCGAATGAATCGGCATTGCGCATGCAGATAGCGCCGGCATCACGGCCGGTGTCAGGTGGCCGGAGCACGGTCCGAAGCGTCCTTCGCGTATGGGCGCGCGCGCCAGCATTATCTCCGTCAGCGCGAGCTTGTTTGACAGAACAAGTACTCAGTGCGACTTGCGTCATCGGATATGGTTGATATGAAGTAACGATGTTGTCCGAGTTTCGAATGTGGGCGGGGACGAAGTGAGCGGGAATACGTGGGAGTCGGGTGTCGAGCCCGGAGCCCTTTTCCAGCATTGGGCGGACATCGAAGCTCGACCCAGGGTCATCCTGGGACGGGATCGCGAACTGCTGTGGTCCAACGCGGCCGCCGACGCCGTCCTGGTCGACGCGATCGATGTCATGGTCGAGGCCGGCCGGTTCCGGCTGGTCAACACGGCCGAGCTTCCCGCCTTCGACCGCTTCCTCGCCTGTGCGGGCGAAACCGTCGCCGCCTGGTGCTCCCTGCAGCGTGACGGCGGCGCGATGGTGTTCCGGGTCTGGCGCATCGAGGCCGACGGCGTAGTCGCCAACGGCGTGGTCTTCCACCCGTCTGGCGTCCAGTACGTCCCGCAGTGGGCCGACTTCTCTCGCGTGTTCGGTCTGACGGGCGCCGAGTTCAAGATCAGTCTGCGCCTGCTCGATGGCCTGAAGATCGAGACCGTGGCCGAGGAGCTCGGCATCACCGTGGGCACCGCGCGCATCCACGTCCGCAATCTGTACGGCAAGCTCGAGGTCAGTTCCCGTGAGGCGATGTTCCGCCTGCTGGCCCCCTTTCGGGTCGCCTGACTGACAACAGCGTTAACGGTTTCGAGCCGACAGGCCCGCCAAGCCGTCGGAAAAGTTCCAGACGCTTTTCAGGAACTGTCCGGTACACGACGCGGCCCTTTAGTCATCTGATTTACTGATAGGGCGTTCGCGGTCCCAATAGTTAATCGGTTAACTTACCAAAGTTGGTTAATACTGATTTCGACCTCGGGAATAATTCCCCCGTCGATTGAAAGTGCATTTTCTATCACAATTTGAATATGGTGGGGTCAGTATGCACCCCGCTACAACCCCGACTGCTTAATCAGCCGTTAACCCGCATTTGGCGGGGCTGCCGGGGGGGTAGCGAAATGCGTATATCGAATTTCCAAGGCCGCCTGGCGGCGTGCATCCTGCTGGGCGCCCTGGCCACGACGGCCGGCGCCGGTTCGGCCCAGGCGGCTGACCAAGTGCAGATCACCGTCCAGGGCGAGGTCGAACCGGCCTGCGGTCTGAGCGGCGGTTCCGGGTCCGTCCAGCTGGGCGACATCTCGGTGGCCGGCGAGCGCACCCTGGCCTTCACCGTCAACTGCAACGCGCCCTTCGCCTATGCCGTGGTCTCGGCCAATGGCGGCCTGGCCTCGCAGTCGGGCACGAAGATCATCGGCGGCGACTTCACCACCCTCAAGCCTTACTCGGTCGGCGCCCGCTTCCAGACCGACCTCGGATCCTTCGGCGACGCGGCCCGGCAGAGCTCGGCTCTGACCGCGGCGGCCGCGGCGCCCTGCCTGGCGACTGCCTTCAGCGCCAGCTGCCCGTTCACGACGTCCGGCAACGGCGTCGCGATCAACAAGACAGGCGAACTGACCCTCCAGTGGGGGGCGGCGGCGACGCCGCTTCTGGCCGGGTCGTTTTCGGACACCATCACGCTGACGGTACGCGCCCTGTAGCGCCTTCGGCACAAAACCACTCGTCCTTGGGGGCGGGAAAGAGGAGAGACTTAGGATGAAAAACGTTCTCGGCATTACGGCGGCTCTCGTGGCCGTCTCGGTCGCCGGTTCCGCGTTCGCGGCGCCCACGGCCACCCAACAAGTCAGCATCAACGGCTCGATGGCCGACACCTGCACCGTCGGCCAACCGACCGTTGTCGGCGCCGCCACCAACGCCTCGCTGGCCGGCAACATCGTGACCGTGCAGCAGCTGGCCAGCGCCGCTGACGCGCTGATCGTCCCGACCACCATCACGCTGAACCTCGACGTGATGTGCAACAACGCCGGCTACCTGACCATCACGGAAGCCAACGGCGGCCTGGTTCGCGCGGGCGGCGTCGGCCCGACCGTCCCCGGTCAGGAAAACAACTTCGTCCGCAAGATCGGCTACAACCTCGAAACCGAATGGGACGGCCTCGCCGCCCTCGGCAAGAACCGTTCGCGTCCGCACAACGGCTCGGGCTTCATCAACGGCAACGCGCCGCTGCCGATCGCCTACATCACCTGGGGCGCCGCCCACTCCAACGCCGAAGTGAAGTTCACCATCCCCGCCGACAGCCGCCCGGTTCTCGCCGGCGACTACTCCACGACCGTGCGCGTCCGCGCCCAGTCGAGCCTGTAAGCTTTTCTCAACTCTACGGACGTCGTCGCTGACGGCGTCCTGAAACCTCAATCTTCCCCTTCGGGGGAGACCATCAAGGACTGAACACCATGAAGAAGATGATCCTCGGCGCCACCGCCGCCGCCCTGCTCGCCTCGCCGGCCCTGGCCGCGCCTTCGGCCGAACAAACCGTCACCATCAACGGCACCGCCCCGACCGTCTGCACGCTCGGCGCCCCGACCTCGGCCAACCTGGTCGGCAACCTGAACGTCACCGGCTCCACCGTGACCGTGACCGGCCTGTTCGACGCCGCCGACGCGACCATGGACGCCGGTTCGGTGACCCTGCGCTTCGCCGGCATGTGCAACTACCCGCACAACGTGTCGCTGAAGTCGGCCAACGGCTACCTCTACAACACCACCAGCAACGTCGCCCCGCTGTCGGGCACCTTCTTCCGTCGCATCGGCTACAACGCCGCTTACGCCTGGGCGAACGTGTTCCGTCCGACCGCGATCCCGGCCGTCGACTCCACCCTGGCCGGCCAGTCGGGCGTCGCCGTCACCAGCGCTGACGCCGCCGTCTCGGGCGCCAACCTCGGCACCCTGAACGTCACCCTGCGCTTCGACGGTTCGGGCACGACCCCGGTCGTCGCCGGCAACTACACCGACTCGCTGACCGTGCAGATCGGCGCCGACCTCTAAGAGGCCGACGTCGCGGCCGGGGCGGCTTCATGCCGCCCCGGCTGTTCTGCTTTGGACTTTCACTGGAAACGCCATGTCGCTCATCAGGCTCCTGACCGCCGCCGCCGTCGTTCTCGCACCGGGCGTCGCCATGGGTGCGGAGACCGTGCTCCAGGAAAACAACCTGAGTGGCCAGATGGCCTCGGTGTGCCGCCTCGGCACGATGGTTTCGACCAGCGCCGAGAACGCCGCGTTCCAGCCCTCGATTACCGGTGGTCTGCTGCAGATCACCAACCTCGCGTCGTCGCAAACCGCGCTCGTCCAGTCCGCCACGATGGCGTTGACCCTGGACGGCATGTGCAACCAGCCGCACACGCTCAAGATTCGCTCCTCGAACGGCGGCCTCACCACCGATGCCGGCCCGACCGGAGGCTTCATCAATCGCATCGACTATTCGGCCCGGGTGACCTGGGGCGGACAGACCGGAATCCTTCAGCCGCAAGGCCAGGTTGGCGCCAATCTGGCATTGACCGTGCCTACGGCAGCCGGATCGGGACTCGGCGTCGAAATCCAAATCATTCCCGCGTCGCTGCCGGCCGTCGCCGGTCAGTATGAAGACAGCCTGGTCATAGAGCTCCTCGGAGGGCTTTAGCCGCGACGGCGTCGGTGAAATCGACGCCGGTCTGAACGACGCGTATCAACTAGGGGGCTTTTCCAGTGTCACTGGCGACTACTTTCAAGAGACTGGGCGTCGCGATCGCGGCCACGGCGGCGGCGATCGTCATGCCGGTCTCCGCTTGGGCGATGAGCGTCACGCCTGTGCTGGTCGACATGAAGCCCAGCGGTCGCGAGAGCACCGCCCAGGTCCGCGTCATCAACACCGGCGCCCAGGATCTGCCCGTCGAACTCACCATCCTGACCGGCAAGATCGACATCAACGGCGAGCTGGTCTCGACGCCCTACGAGGGTGAAGATCTGCTGGTCTTCCCGCCCCAGGCCCTGATCGCGCCCGGCGCCACCCAGGTGTTCCGCCTGCAGTGGACCGGCGAGCCGGAACTTGCCAAGAGCACCACCTATCTGATCTCGGTCGCCCAGCAGCCGGTCGCGCTGCCCGAGGGTTCCTCCGGCATCCAACTGCTGTACGACTTCCAGGTCGCCGTGAACGTCGCCCCGCTGGTCGGCGAGCCGGCGCTGTCGGTCACCGCCGCTGAACTGAGCAAGGACGACAAGGGCGTGCGTCGTGCGGCCGTCACCCTGGTCAACAGCTCCGCCGTGCACGGTTATCTGAGCGGCTGCAACCTGAAGCTCGTGCTTCGCGACGCCGCCGGCAAGCAGGTCTGGTCCCAGAACTGGACCCCGGAAGAGCTGGTCAGCACGGTCGGCATCGGTCTGATCCAGCCCGAGACGACCCGACGCTTCCTGCTGCCCTTCGACCTGCCGGCCGATGGCGTGACCCTGAGCGCCGAAGTCCGCTACGAAGGCCGGCCCTAATGAAGGCCGTCCCCAGGCTTGGCTGCCTCAGCATCACGCTGAGCGTGGCCCTGACCTCTCCCGTCGGCGCTCAGACCGGCGCCAACATCACCATTCCGCCCCGGCCGCAGCCGCAGGCGCCCGCCGCGGGCAGCCCGGTCGTGACCTCGCCGCCGGTGACCAGTGTTCCGACGCCGCCCGCGGCGCGTCTGCCCCGGCGCGCCGAGATCCTGGTGCCGCTGAAGGAGCGCAGCTTCTTCCTCGGTGAAGTGCCGGCCATGGTCGACACCGCCGGCGGCATCGACATGCCCCGCGATCGTGTCGCGGTGCTGCTCGGCCCGCTGATCAGCCCGACCGCGCTGGCGCAGCTGAACGCGCTGCCCGACCGGATCACGATCGAGAACCTCAAAAGCCTCGGCCTCGAGGCCAAGTTCGACGTCGGTCTGCTCGAAATCGTCGTCGTCGTTCCGGTTGAAGACAAGCAACGTCGCAGTATCGAGATCTTCGATCGTGACAAGGTCGACCGCGGCCAGTTCGTGCCGCCGGCCGACTTCTCCGCCTGGATCACCTGGCGCTCGTCCTTCGACTACGTCCACAAGGGCGGCGAGGAGGGTCTCGACTCTCCTTATGTCAGCTTCGACAGCGGCATCCGCTTCCCGGGCGGCTGGGTCCTCGACAACGAGGCCAGCTGGGACACCGATCCCGACTCCGAGTTGGGCTTCCAGCGCCAGATGACGCGCTTCAGCTATGATGAGGTCAGCAAGGCCCGTCGCTGGGAAATCGGCGATCTGGCCCCGATCGCGCGTGGCTTCCAGGCCTCGCCCGACATGGCCGGCTTCAGCCTGCTCAAGTCCTACAGCGTGCTGCAGCCGAGCCGGAACATCCGGCCGCGCGGGCAGGGCGCTTTCAGCCTGCGCGAGCCCGGCGTCGTCGACGTCATCGTCAACGGCCGCGTGGTCCGTCGCCTCGAGCTCGACAGCGGCAACTACGACGTCAGCGACTTCCCGTTCGCGGCCGGCCGTAACGATGTCCGCTTCGTGGTCGAGGACCGCACCGGCCGTCGCGACCTGATCAGCTTCAACCGCTTCTACGACCAGACGCTGCTGGAAACCGGCCTTGCCGAATACCAGCTGGCCGTCGGCGTCGATGCGCCGTTCCGGGATGGCGCGCCGACCTACAACAGCGACCGCTGGGTCGTGACCGGCTACTACCGTCGCGGCATCAGCGACGTGCTCACGCTGGGCGGCAACCTGCAGGCCGACAACGACGGCGCCATGGCCGGCGCCGAAGGCCTGTGGGCCAGCCCGGTGGGCATCATCTCGTTCGGCGGCGCGGTCTCGAACCGCGACGGCGCGACGGGCTGGGCCTTAAAAGGCGACTACACCCTCGAAGTCGGTGACGACCAGACCGGCCGCTCCTCGGGCGGCGCCTATTTCGAAGGCCGCAGCGAGCGCTTCGCCATCGTCGGCGACGTTGATGCGGTCAACAGCATCGCCCTCGAAACCGGCCTCTTCTATTCGCGCGAGATCAACGAGCGCACATCGTTCAACGCCGACCTGGGCTACCTCTGGGGCCGTGGCGGCGAAGAAGACCGCGGCCGCGCCAGCGCCGGCGTTTCGCGCCGCCTGTCCAACGCCACGGCGATCAGCCTCGATGTCGAGTACGACCAGGGCCGTTCGAATGGAGAGCAGGCGTTCGGCGCCTTCTTCACCCTGAGCCACCGTTTCGGGGCCACGTCTTACGGCCGGGCGACGCACGACACCGCCGAGCAGCGCACGCGACTGTCCTACCAGCAGTCGCCATCGCGTCCGTACGACGGCTGGGCGATCGCCGCCGACCTCGACAACACCCCGGACGAGACCGCCTTCAACGGCTCGATCTACCGGACCTGGAATCGGATCGAGACCACGCTCTCGCACCTGGCCACCTACGATCCGACCGGCTCGGAGATCACCCAGCAACGCACCTCGCTGCGTCTGGGCGGCTCCGTCGCCTTCGCCGGCAAGCAGGCCACTTTCGGTCGGCCGATCTACGACGGCTTTGCGATCGTCAAGGGCCACAAGACCCTCGACGGCGCCACGGTCCGCGTCGATCCGACCAAGGACGGCGAGATCGCGCGGTCGGACATCTTCGGTCCGGCCCTGGTCACCGACCTCAGCGCCTACTCGCGCCGCACCATCACCGTCGGCGTCGACGATCTCCCGGCCGGCTACGACCTGGGCAAGGGCTCGTTCGATCTGTTGCCGCCGAACCGCGCCGGCTATGTGCTGACGGTTGGTTCGGCCTATTCGGTCACCCTGATCGGCGGCCTGCTGGATCTGAACGACAAGCCGGTGACCCTGGCCATCGCCAAGGCCTACGATGTCGCAGATCCGAAGCGCAAGCCGGTGACCCTGTTCACCAACCGCACCGGTCGTTTCGCGGCCCAGGGCCTGAAGGCCGGCTCGTGGCGGATCGAAACGGGCGAGGGCGCTCGCAAGCTGGTTTACGAAATCCAAATCCGTGAGGGCGACACCCTCGTGCGCCTTCCCGCGCCGCTGCGTCCCAAGGGGTCCACGAATTGAACGCTTCCAGAACGATTCTGAGCGCCGGCGTCGCCTTTGCCGCCTTGGCCTCCATCCCGGCCGCGGCCCAGGCCGCCTGCACCAACCTGCTGGAGACCCCGGCGGGGATCACGATCGACTATGATCCGCTGTCCGCCTCCGACACGGTGAAGACCTTCACCGTTCGCCAGCGCAACGACTGCAACAACCCGCGTGGCCTGCGCACCGGCGTCGCCAACTTCGGCTACTGGGGCGACCTGCCCACGCCGGGCCGGACGCCCGCGACCAGCCTGGACATTCCGATCCTGGTCGATGGTCCGACCGGCGATACGCTGAACCTGACGCAGAGCAACCGCGACGCGCTGATCCAGCAGAACTTCCAGACCCGTCAGCCGGGTCAGGCCCGTCAGGCCGAAGTCACCCTGACCGTTCCGCGCGGCTACAACGTGAAGCGTCGCGACCGGCAGTTCGACCTCTACGCCATCGGTGAAGAGCAGCGTCAGAACGGCGACGTCGAGGCGATCTATCAGGTGATCCCGGTGACGGTGAACACCATCCGCTCGGTGTCGATGTCGCTTCCGGGCGCCAGCACCTCGACGACGCTCGACTTCGGGACCCTGACCACGGGCGACCGCAAGGGCGTCAACGTCCAGATCCGCTCGACGACGCCGTTCAAGGTGTCGATGACGTCGGACAACAAGGGCGTGCTGGGTCTGGTCGGCGACACCGGCAACACCCGGACCAAGCGCTGGACCATCCCCTACACGGCCGAACTCGACGGGGTGACGATCAGCGAGAACACGCCGGTGACCAGCAATGCGCCTTCGGGACCGCTGGCGGCGCCGGCGAGCTGGCGCTTCCGCGTGACCATCGGCGATGTCGCCGGTGCGCGCGCCGGCATCTATCGCGATGTCATCACGCTAAAGGTCTCGCCGCTCTAGGCCTCCGCCTCGACAAGCCGACAAGAAAAGGGCGCGGCCAGTCGGCCGCGCCCTCTTTCGTTCCACGAACGTGGAAAGTTCGTTCGTCCTAGGCCCAGTTGGCCTGGAGCGAGATGCGCATCGACGACAGGCTGTTGTCACCGGGGCGATAGGCGATCGAGCGCTGGATGATGGCTGGGCCGCCGACGTTGGCGATGGTGGTCGAGCCGCTGGCCGACAGTTCGATCTCGCGACCGTCGACGATGATCGAGCCGACATCGCCCGAGCCGGTGTGCTCGATGACGACCTTGTAGCCACGCGCCGAATTGCAGAACTCGCGCACCTGGCCGAGGTTCACGACCCCGTCCTCGAACTGGCCGACCTGCGCGTCATAGGTGGCGCGGCAAACCACGGGCACGACGCCCTGAATGGTGAGCGTGCGGCTGGCGTCCTTCGCGAGGGCCAGTCCGGGAGCCAGCGCCGAGAGGGCGGCGGCGAGGGCAATGATCTTCTTCATCCGACTTGAGCTTCCGTTTTCGCGTGCCTTGTCTTGACACATAATGGGCTCCTCCCATTGCACCTTGCTTAAGAGGCACGCTTAATCTCAAGTTAAATTTGGTTTAGGTGTTTGTTACCTTTGTTGCATCGGAATTCGACGAAGCGACGAAGCCGGACGGCATCGTTAATGAGAGGTAATATTCATTATATGCTTTGCGTTGTTTCGATGATTTCTTGATGCGCATGCGGTCGGTGGCCTTTGCCGCCTATACATTGACAAGAAGCCTTGCGAGAACAAGGTTCTGCCAATGTCTTGCCGTGTATCGATGCACAATGGTCGCGAAACGGTTTCCCCCAGAAAAGGGGGATTTGTCATCGCGCTCTGGGGAGTGTTGATCGACAGCGCATTGACGGCAGGCCGAGTTCGGACGTTTGTTTGCCCCTTAGGAACGATCTGGAGCTGCGGTTGCACATCTCGCCCACCACGGACGACGCTTGGGGCGTCGAGGCGGAACTGGTCTCTTCAGGAGACAATCCGGTGGTGGAAGTGCGTCTGCGCAACGCCTTGATCGGCAGCCTGCCGCCGATTTCGATCACGCTGGAAGCGGAAGCGTCCATGTCCAAGGCCGACTACGAGGCCCAGGCCCTGATTCTGATGGCCGAGGCGGCGGTCGATCTCGAAAGCGCCTGCATTCGCGAGTCGGTGCGCAAGGGCCGCTAGGCCGCGCCGAGGATGTCCCGGTAAAGCGCCAGGTAGCGATCGGCCATGCGGTCGACGCTGAAGCGCGCTTCGACGGCGGCGCGACAGGCGGCGCGGTCGATCTCGCCGATGCGCCCGACCGCCTCTATGGCCTCCTCGACGTTCTCGACCAGGAAACCGGTGACGCCGTGGTCGATAAGTTCGGGCATCGAGCCGCGGTTTACGGCGATCACCGGCGTGCCACAGGCCAGCGCCTCGACCACCGACAGCCCGAACGGCTCGTCGAAGTTGATCAGATGCAACAGGGCCCGAGCCGAGCCGAGCGCCCGAGCCCGATCCAACCCGCCGACAGGACCGGTGTAGACCACGCGATCATCCTCAAGCGCCGGCGCGACCTCTCGGTCGAAGTAGCCCTGGTCCTGGACGATGCCGGTCATCACCAGCTTGCGCCCGGTCGCCCGCGCCGTGGCGATGGCCTCGGCGGCGCCCTTGTCGGGATGGATGCGCCCGAAGAACAACAGGTCCTCGCCGCCCTTCGGCTGGAACGGGAAGTCCTCCAGCCGGATACCATGGTGGATGGTGGCGGCGTAGGTCAGGTCCGGATGGCGGTCCGAGTCGCTGATCGAGACGTAATGGGTGCGCGCGTCATAGCGCCGATAGACCGGCAGGATACGCTCCGACGAGAAGCCGTGGATCGTGGTCACCACCGGCGTCTCGACCAGTTCCGAGAAGGCGAGGGCGGGGAAGTCGGCCTGGTTGTGGATCAGGTCGAACTCGGCGGCGCGCTCGAACACATGGGCGACATGCAACGCCTCCCAGACCTTGGCGTCGACGCTGGGGTCCTCGCTGTAGGAGGCCGGGGCGACCCCGGCGAGGGTCCCGGAGGTCTCGGAATCGAGCGTGGCGAACAGGGTCACATCGACGCCACGCGCGACCAGCGCCTCCGTCAGCAGGCTGGTGACCAGCTCCCACGGACCGTAGTGACGCGGCGGCGTACGCCAGGCGATCGGCGCCAGCATGGCGATGCGCAAGGGCTCAGACCTTTCCGGAAAGATCGAGGATGACGCCCTCGTGCGGCCTGAGGCTCAGGCGTCGGCCGTCGATCGTCGTCGGACCATCCAGCGTCGAGATCAGCACCGCGCCGACCTCGGGCAGGTCGAGGTGCTGCTCGGTCCCGCCTAGATTGAGCGCGACAAGCAGCCGGTCGTCGCCCTCACGCCGCTCATAGGCGAGCACATCGCCCGCGCCCTCGATGGCCTTGTATGTGCCGACCGACAGCGCCGGCCGCGCGCGGCGCAGGGCCAGCAGGCGGCGGTAGAGCTCGAGCATGGAGGTCGCATCACCGGTCTCGATGGCGACGTTGCGCTCGGGCCAGTCGGCATTGAGCGGCAGCCACGGCTGGCCGGTGGTGAAGCCGGCGTTGGTGCTTTCGTCCCACGGCATCGGCGTGCGTACCGGATCACGGCCGAGGCCGATGCCCGGTTCGCGCAGCTCGCGCGGATCCTGAACCAGCGCTGGCGGGATGTCGCCGTCGGCCAGTCCAAGCTCGTCGCCATAGTATAGCGTCGGTGTTCCGCGCAGGGTCAGCAGCAGCATCGCCGCCACTCGCGCCTGCTCGGGTCCACGCTTGCTGGCCACCCGCGGCCGGTCGTGATTGCCGAGCACCCAGTTGGGCCACCCACCATCGGGCAGCGCCGCTTCGTACTCGGCGATCTGCGCCGCGAGCGTCCGGGCGTTCCAGGGCGCGTCGATGAGCTGGAAGTTAAATGGCAGGTGTACGCCCGGCTCGCCCTGGCCGTAGTAGTGCATCAGTCGTTCGACCGGCAGATAGATCTCCCCGATCAGCACCCGGTCGCCGAAATCGTCGGCGATGCGGCGCATCTCGGCGGCGATGCCGTGCACCTCCGGCTGGTCGGTGGAATGGAGCTGCAGCACCTGGTGCATCTCGCCCATCGACGGATGGTAGTCGGGGTTTGCCGGGTTGTCGGGGAAGTCGGCGGCCTTGACCATGTGCCAGAGCACGTCGATGCGGAAGCCATCGACGCCGCGCGCGAACCAGAACCGCAGCACCTCCATCATCGCCGCCCGCAGGTCCGGGTTGCGCCAGTTGAGGTCCGGCTGCTCCTTCAGGAAGGCGTGGTAATAGTACTGGCCGGTGGCCTCGTCCCATTCCCAGGCCGGGCCGCCGAAATCGCTGATCCAGTTGTTGGGCGGGCCGCCGTCCGGCGCCGCATCCCGCCATATGTACCAGTCGCGCTTGGGGTTATCGCGCGACGACCGGCTCTCCTTGAACCAGGCGTGCTGGTCGGAGCTGTGGTTGGGCACCAGGTCCAACAGCAACTTCAGCCCCTTGCCGTGCGCCGCCGCCAGCAGGGCGTCGAAGTCGGCCAGGGTCCCGAAGCGTGGATCGATGTCGCAATAGTCGGCGACGTCGTAGCCGAAGTCGGCCATCGGCGACGGGAAGATCGGCGAGATCCACAAGGCGTCGACGCCCAGGTCGACGAGGTGATCGAGCCGCTGCTCGATGCCGCGCAGGTCTCCGATGCCGTCGCCGTCGGTGTCCTGGAACGATCGCGGATAGATCTGGTAGATGGCCGCCGACTTCCACCAGCTCATGCGAACAGGTCCTTGCTCAGCATCGTCATCCGGCAGGCGAGATCGGCCTCGCCCGAGGCGACGATGTAGTGATCGCCGCCGTCGGCGACGCCCGTCGTGAACACCACCGGGCTGGGCAGATACATCTGATGGGCGATGTCTGCGGTCAGCGCGGGGTCTGCTTCGAGCAGCGGCGTCTCGTCCTCGAGCCGCAGAATCGTGGTCGGATCGTCAAGGTCCAGCAGCGCCCAGAAGGTGCGATAGGCGCCGACGACGCCGCGTGTCTCGACGCCGTGGTAGAGCATCAACCACCCCGCGTCGGTGCGGATCGGCTGGCTGCCGCCGCCGACCTTCATCGCCGACGTCGAGCCCTTGCGCGCCCGGATGCCCGGTTTGTCGAGCGGCTTCCAGTGCAGGGCGTCGGGCGACTGGGCGAGGTTGATCGACGGCCCGCCGGCGAAGGGACTGTCCATCGGATAGGCGAAATAGACCTCGCCCAGCGGTCGGGTCAGGGCGATGAACCTGCCTCTGACCTTGCCTTCGAACAGCAGCATGTCCTTGTTCTGGTGGTCGAGGATGACGCCCTGCAGGTCGTAATTCAGGCCATCGGTCGAGGTGTGCAGGGTGGTGCAGTGACGTTCGGCGCCGACCGCGCAGCTGGTCATGTACCAGACGCCGTCGACCTTGCTGATGCGGGCGTCCTCGACGCCGTACTCCTGATAGCTCTGCGTTGGCGCGATGGCCTTGTCGTAGTGAACGGCGACGATCTCGCGGCCGTCCGGCGTCAGTTCCACCGGCAACAGCCAGGACAGTGAGGTGAGGCCGAGCAGCCGGTGGCGCGATCCGCGCACCTCGAACTGGCGCGGGTCGGTCTGATCGACAGCGCTCAGCGGAAACGGCTCCAGCCGGCAGCCCGCGGACGTCCAGCGGATGGCGTGGACATGGTCGCCGACGACCGGTTCGCTCAACGCTTCCGCCACCCTGACCATGAGCAGCAGGTCGCCATCGGGCAGTCGCGCGAGCCCCGGGTTGAAGGCGCCGAGCACAAAGGTCGGGGCGTCCAGCGACCCGCGCAACGGCGACCGCGAAAGATCGACGTCGTCCGGCCGGAAGATCAGGAAGTCGTCCGGGTTGGCCATGGGGGTCCAGGAGGCGGCTTGTTCCGTCTCAACGCCGACTGCGTGCGCCTGTTCCGACCCTTGCGCCACAACGGATCGCGGATTGCGTCGGCGAGCCGGCGGAACAGGCCGGGCGGCGTCGCATTACGATGTCATGAGCGACAAGCATCCCCCGGAAACCGATCCCATGACCGTCGACGTCCTCGACGATCAGGTGGTTATCACCGGCCCCGACGGCGTCGGCGTCTCGATCACGCCCGAGTCCGCCGCCGAATCCGGGCGTAGGCTGATCGAGGCCGCGGCCGTGATCAAAAAGGGTCAGGGTCACCTCTTCAACGGCACTGAAGACGAAAGCCCGCCGGCCGCTGACGCCCGTCTATCCAAGGATGAGTAGGCATTTTGACGCAGTTCAACCGTCCGGAATCGTACTATTGAACTCGGGCGAAGCTGACCTCGGCCCCGGTGTCTCATGATCGAGACCCGGGGCTTTTGCGTATCCGGGTGGCGGGTTGAACCGCGCGCCAAACACCGCGAGTTTGTGGCCGGTCTGAACAGGAGAGCGGCATGGCCCGGGAAAAGATCGGCGCGGCGGCGGCGGTGCAACGGCTGAAGGGCTGGTCGGTCAAGGCCGGCGACCGCGACGCCATCGAAAAGACCTTTACCTTCAAGGACTTCAACGACGCATTTGGGTTCATGACCCGCGTCGCCCTGAAGGCCGACAAGATCGATCACCACCCAGAATGGTTCAACGTTTACAACCGGGTCGAGGTGCTTCTGGCCACCCATGACGCCGACGGCGTCACCGACCTCGATCTCGAAATGGCCGGCTTCATGGACGAGATCGCCGGCTGACGCTCTTGCGCTCGCCCTCCGCAGACTGAACACTGATCATCCACCCGGAAAACCGGGGGAGCCGCGGGGAGGCGGAGCCAGAGTGACAGTGCATGCTTCGCCGGCCGCGCCGGGCCGCCTCGGTCTCTTGAGGTTGATCGCCTTCTCGACGCCGACCATTCCGCTGGCGGCGATGCTGATGCCGGTGACGGCCTATCTGCCCAACTACTATGCCACCGACCTTGGCGTTCGGGCGGCGGACCTCGCCTGGGCCTTCATGGTGGTGCGGTTCTTCGACCTTTGGTTTGATCCGGTGCTGGGCCTGACCATGGACCGGACCAAGGGCCGGTTCGGCCGCTTCCGGCCCTGGTTCGTGGTCGGGGCGCCGATCGCGATGCTGGCGGTCTACATGCTGTTCATGGCCGAACCGGGCATCGGCGCCGGCTACATCCTGCTGTGGCTGATCGTCGGCTTCGCGGGCCAGTCGATGGGCCAGCTTGGCCACATGGCCTGGGCCAGCACCGTGGCGCCGAGCTACGACGAGCGCTCCCGCGTCTACGGCTGGTGGCAGGCGCTCAGCGTCGCCGGGATGATCGTCATCCTGCTGCTGCCGCCGCTGGTGAAGTACGGCTTCGGCGGCGACTTCGCCGACGGGGTCAAGGCGATGGGCTGGTTCGCCATCCTGTCCCTGCCGGTCACGGTGCTGCTGGCGCTGTGGTCCACCGGCGAGCCTCCGTCCAAGCCGAACCACGAGCCGCCGCGATGGTCGCACTACTGGCAGATGCTGAAGCGTCCGACGGTGCTGCGGGTGCTGGGGGCGGACATCGCCTGGGGCACGGCGCTGGCGCTGTCGGGGACGCTGCTGTTCTTCTTCTTCGACGCGGTGAGAGGCATCGACCGGGGCTTGGCCGGATTGATGCTGATCGCCTTCTTCCTCGGTGCGTTGTGCGGCGCCCCGATCTGGTCGCGGCTGGCGCGGCGGATCGGCAAGCACCGGGCGCTGACCATCGCCGGGGTCGCCTGGGCGGCCATGCAGCTGGGCATCCTGATCGCGCCCAACATCGTCGCGCTCGGCTTCGCGATCATGTTCGTCGCCGGCCTGCCGTTCGCCTCTGGCCCGATCCTGCTGAAGGCGATGATGGCGGACGTCGCCGACGAGGAGCGGCTGAGCAGCGGCGTCGACCGCACTGGCCTGCTGTTCTCGCTGCTGACCGGCTCGGTGAAGATCGGTTCGATGCTCGCGGTGGGCGGCAGCCTGTATGCGCTGGATCTGGTCGGCTTCGACCCGGCCGCCTCGGCCGCCAACAGCGAGGGGGCCATCCTGACCCTGTCGATGATGTTCACCCTCGGCCCGGCCGCCCTGGCCCTGACCGCCGCCTGGCTGATCAGCGGCTACAGGCTGGACGCCGCCGCCCATGCGGAGGTTCGCCGCCGGCTCGACGAGCGCGATCAGGCGCTGGAGCCGATCATCCCGCTGTGAGGACGACTGAGGTGGCCGGCGCATCGCCCCGGCCACCGCACTGCCGCTACTTTTCGGCGTCTTCGCTGAAGGCGCCGAACCCGACCAGCACCACGTGCCAGGTCTCCAGCGCCAGGTCGGCGGTCTCGCTGTTGAAGCCCTTCTCCGCGTCGATGTCGTAGCGAACGAACGGATCCATGTCCTTGTTCAGCGCGATGCGGGCGAACCGCTTGCTGAAGTTCCACTCATTGGCCTTGGCGTAGGTCATGCCCTTGTCGAGATCGAACCCGGCCGAAAACTGGATGCTTTTGCAGCGGCCGGCGGTGCAGTCGTAGAAGAACATGCGCCAGTTGATGCCGGCCGAGGAGGCCGAGATCATCGGATCGCCGCCATCGTCCTTGCCGATCTCGGCCGTCACGCCGACTCCAGAGGCTTTCAGGACTTCAGCCATCTCCGCGGCGGTCACCCCGCCGGCGGGGTAGGGCTTGGCCTGGGCGGCGCCGGCGGCGAGCGTCAGCGCGCCGAGCGCGAGCGTGGCGATCATGGTCTTTTTCATTGCTGTATCCCCTCATACTTGGACGCGTCGTCGAACAGTTCGAACAGTGGGTCGGCCGCGAACCTAGGGATGGGGGCCGATGCGGCTACATCGGAAAGGGGGGCTGCGCGCCTGTCCCGACAAGGAAAAAGGGCGCGGCCGGCGCCGCGCCCTTCGGTCGTCCTGTCGAGCGGACGGATCTATTCGGCGTTGTAGCCGATGAAGTCGGTGAACGAGGCCAGCACCAGCTGCCAGGTCTCCAGGGCCAGCGTCGCGGACTCGGTGGTGAAACCCTTCTCCGCGTCGATGTCGTAGCGGACGTAGGGGTCCATATCGTCATCGAGGGCCGCGCGGCTGAAGCGTTTGGTGAAGTTCCACTCGTTGGTCTTGGCGTAAGTCATGCCGTTGTCGAGGTCGAACCCGGCCGAGAACTGGATGCTTTTGCAGCGGTCGTCAGTGCAGTCGTAGAAGTAGATGCGCCAGTTCACGTCACCGGACTCAGCCTTCAGCATCGGGTCGCCGACATCGTCCTTGGTGACCTCCGCCTTGATGTCGCTGGCCTTGAGGATGGCGGCCATCTCGGGGGCGGTGACACCGCCGGTCGGGAAGGGCTTGGCCTGGGCCGAGGCCGCGCCGAACGCGAGCGCGCCGGCCGTCAAGGCGATGGCGATGGTCTTCTTCATGTCAGCTGTCCCTCCAGTAGAACGTTTCGTCGCACGCACAGTAAGGCAGTCACGGCGTCGGACGAGACCGAAATAAGGGGTTGATGCCCCGTCGTGGGGACTGAACACTGCTTGTCCACAGAAGAGCGCCCGGAGAGACGCCATGACCCGTTCCAACGCCCTGACCATCGAGCCCCTGACTCCCGCGATCGGGGCGATCCTGCGCGGGGTGAACATGGCCGAGCATGCTTCCGACGAGTTGATCGGCGACGTGCGACAGGCGCTGCTCGACCACAAGGTGATCTTCTTCGAGGGCCAGGAGGCCAACCCGACCCAGCAGCGCGACTTCGCGGCCCGGTTCGGCGACCTGCATGTGCACCCGCTCTACGACCGCGACGACGGTCATCCGGAGATCATGGTCATCGACAACCACGTCGATAACCCCACCGACAACAACTTTTGGCACACCGACGTGACCTTCATCGAGACCCCGCCGATGGGCTCGCTCCTGGCCGCGCGGCAGCTTCCGCCGGTGGGCGGGGACACCATGTGGGCCTCGACCACGGCCGCCTACCAGGCGCTTTCGAAGCCTATGCAGCGGTTCCTGGAAGGGCTCGAAGCGGTCCACGACTTCGCCTACGCCTTCACCCCCGAGGGCCTGGCCGGCTCACAGGCGGGCCGCGAGAAGTACGAGAAGGCGGTGGCCGCCAATCCGCCGGTGACGCATCCGGTGATCCGCACCCACCCGGAGACGGGCGAGCCCTGCATTTTCGTCAATTCGGTCTTCACCCGCCGGATCAAGGGCCTGCGGCGCGAGGAGAGCAAGGCGCTGATGGCCTTCCTCAACAACCACGTCCAGCAGCCGGAGTTCGTCGTCCGCTGGCGCTGGCGCCCCGGCGACGTCGCCTTCTGGGACAATCGCTGCACCCAGCACCGGGCGGTGGATGACTTCCTGCCGCACCGCCGGATCATGACGCGGGCGACGGTGCTGGGGGATAGGCCGGTGTTCAAGGCGGCGTAGGCGCACTGATCTCAATCCTCCCTGACGAAGTCGGGGAGGGGGACCATGCGAAGCATGGTGGAGGGGAGTCGCCGCACGGCGCCCTACCAAGGCGCCGCTCCCGCCGCCTCGCCAATCATGCGCAACGCCCCATCCATGTCCGACAATACCAGCCGGCTAGGAAGGCGCAGTATCCTCACGCCCGAGGCCTCGATTTTCCGATCGCGCGTTGCATCGCTCTCGCCGCCAGCTTCAGTCGCGTGCACTTCCCCATCGACCTCCACCACAAGCTTTGCCGACGGACAGAAGAAGTCCACCACGTAAGGCCCCATCGGATGCTGTCGTCGGAAGCGCAGACCATCCAGCTGTTTGCCGCGCAAGGCGCTCCACAGCGCGACCTCTGACCTTGTCATGGTCTTTCGAAGGCGTCTGGCGACCGTGACAGAGCGAAGTGCATTCTCCATGAATACACTTTTAACGATATTAAATCGGCAATGCAAGGAGGCCGTGCGGCGACACCCCTCCACCACGCTTCGCGCGGTCCCCCTCCCCAGCAAGCTGGGGAGGATTGGCGCTAAGGGCGGCACACCTCCACGCACCGCTTCGCCAGTTCAAGTCCGGCGTCGATGAACGGCACATCCAGCGTCTCGATCACCAGCGGGACCTCGGTGCAGCCGGCGATCACCGCGTCCGCGCCGAGCGCGTCCGCGACCGTCCGCATGCCTTTCGACACCTCCGGTCCAAGATCGCCGGCCTTGATGCGGTAGAGGAGGGTCATGAAGCGCGCCTGACCGTCGGCGTCGGGAGCGACCGCCTCCAGCCCCATCGCCCGCAAACGCTCGGTGTACAGCGACAGCGCCAGCGGGGTGCCCAGCACGCCCACCCGCCGCGCGCCGGCGTCGCGGGCCGCCTCGCAGGCGACCTCGATCATGTCGATCAGCGGGACGCCGGCCGAACGGACCTTATCGGCGAAGGCGTGGGCGGTGTTGCAGGCGATGGCCAGCAACTGCGCGCCCTGGGCCACGAGCCCGCGCGCCATGTCGGCCAGCACAGGGCCGGGATCGGCCTCGCCGGTGTTGCGGTCGGGGACCTGGGGATTGATGTCGATCAGCACCCGTAGGTGATCCTGGTCGCGGACGGCGGGCGTCGCCGCCTGCAGCTTGGCCAGGAAGTCGAGCGTGGCCGCCGGCCCCATGCCGCCGAGGACGCCTAGGGTCTTCATCTAGAGCGACCCCTCCAGCTCGCCGTGATAGCCGAACAGGCCCTGGGCGCCGCCGGTGTGCAGGAAGACCACGGTCTGGCCCTCGAACGCGCCCTGTTTCGACAGCGCGATCAGGCCCTTCATCGCCTTGCCGCTGTAGACCGGGTCGAGCAGCAGGCCCTCGGTGCGCGCGGCCAGCTTCAGGGCGTCGATCACCGCCTCGTCGATCAGGCCGTAGCCGGCGCCGACGTAATCGCAGTCGGCGACGACCATCTCGCGGGTGACCCGCTCGGGGTGGCCGAGCAGGGCGGCGGTCTCGACGGCAAGCTTGAAGACGTTGTCCTCCTGCTTCTGTTTCGGCGCGCGCACGCCGATGCCCAGCACCGGGATGTCGGCGCCGCTGACCGCCATGCCGGCGACCAGACCCGCGTGGGTGCCGGCGCTGCCGGTGGCGGTGACCAGGCGATCGATGACCAGCCCCTCGTCGTTGGCCTGGGCGGCCAGCTCCAAAGCGCAGTCGACGTAGCCGAGCGCCCCGACCGGGTTCGAACCGCCGCCCGGGATCACGTAAGGCGCCCCGCCCGCCGCGCGCACGGCGGCGGCGTCCTTCTCCAGCTCCGCGTTCATGTCGGTGTCGGCCGGGACCATGCGGATCTCCGCCCCCAGCAGCCGGTCGAGCAGGACGTTGCCGTTGCCGACATAGTCGACCGCCTGGCTGCCGGTGCGGTTCTCGAGGATCACCCGGCAGGCCATGCCGAAGCTGGCCGCCGCCGCCGCCGTCTGGCGCACGTGGTTTGACTGGATGGCGCCCTGGGTGATCAAGGTGTCGGCGCCCTGCTCCAGAGCCTCGCCGAGCAGGAACTCCAGCTTGCGGGTCTTGTTGCCGCCGCCGGCGAGGCCGGTGCAGTCGTCGCGCTTGATCCACAGGTCGACGCCGAGCTCGGCGCTGAGCCGGGGCGCGGGCTCCAGCGGCGTCGGCAGATGGGCGAAGCGGGCGCGGGCGAACTTGGCGAGGTTCATCGGGATATCTCTGATCGGTGAAAGCGTGTTATGTTCACCGCTCTTACATCACACGCTGGGGAGGAGACATCATGTCCCCAAAGGCCGTGTTTGCTTACGCCGCCGCGCTGGCGGCCCTGATCGCCCTTACCGCCACGCCGGCTTCCGGCGCCGCCTTCGTGCTCGGCGGCGGCATGGCCGACAGCTGTTCCCGCGCCGCCATCGCCGGACAGGACGACCGCCCCTCGCTGGACCTCTGCTCGCTGGCGCTGGAAACCCAGCCCCTGCTGCGGCGCGACCGGGCCGGGACCTACGTCAATCGCGGGGTCATCCACCTGCGCCGCAAGGCCTATGCCGACGCCCGCCGCGACTTCGACTCCGCCCTGAAGCTGGAGCCGAGGCTCGGCGAAGCCTTCGTCAATCGCGGCGCCGCCTTCATCGCCCAGCGCCAGTACCAGGCGGGCGTCGAGGCGATCGACCGCGGCCTTGCCCTGGGGCCTGATGAGCCGGAGAAGGCCTACTTCAACCGCGCCCTGGCCCATGAGGGCCTCGACGACATGAAGGCCGCCTGGCTCGACTACCAGAAGGCCCTCGAGCTGCGCCCCGACTGGGACGCGCCGCGTCGCGAGCTGACCCGTTTCCAGGTCAGCCGGCCCTGAACAGGAGGCCGCCGTGCGTCTGGCCGCATCGCTGATCATCCTGGCCCTGTCCGCCGCCCCGGCCGGCGCCGCCGTGCTGGTGCTGGGAAACGACATCGCGGTCGACTGCTCGAAGGCGGCCTTCGCCGGCCGCGCCGACCCCACCTCGATCCAGACCTGCACCCGGGCGTTGGAGAATGACGCTCTCGGCCGCCGCGACCGCGCCGGCACCAGGGTCAACCGGGGCGTCATGCTGCTGCGGGCCAGGGACTATCAGGCGGCCCGCCGCGACCTCGACGAGGCCATCCGCCTGGAGCCGACGCTGGGCGAGGCGTTCGTCAATCGTGGCGTGGTGATGATGGCCGACGCGGCCTACGACGAGGCGCTGGCGGAGATCGAGCGGGGGCTGGCGCTGGGCGTCGACGAGCCGGCCAAGGCCTATTACAACCGCGCCCTGGTCCACGAGGGCCTGGCCGATGCGGGCGCCGCCTATCGCGACTATCGCCGGGCGCAGGAACTGGCGCCGGAATGGGAAGCGCCCCGTCGGCAGCTGGCGCGGTTCACGGTCACCACACGCTGACCAACCTATCTCGTTCTCGCGCGTTTGCTCCCTGACTCCGGAGACGACCATGCGCCTGCATAGCATCACCCCCGTTCTGATCGCGGCGACGCTGGCCGTCGGACTGGCCGTGGCCAAGCCCGCTATGTCGCAGAGCTCCAATCCCGCCCTTGAGCGTCAGCGCGCCGCGGCGGCCCAGGCGCAACGCGACGCCGCGCGCGACTCCCAGGCTTTCCAGCAGGAGCAACGCGCCCGCGATCAGCGCGCCCGCACCGAGGCCACGTTGCGCACCATGCGCTCCGACGAGCTTGCCGGCGGCCCGGCGCCCTACAGTTCCTATCAGCCGTCGAGCATCGCGCCGATGGAGCCGCCGCGCGCCGCCACGCCGATGCCGCTGAATGCTGATCAAGCCCGCATGGACGCGCTGATGGCTGACGCCCTGGCGCGCTCGAACGCGCGGGTGAAGGCGGCCAGTTCCACCGGGAACCGCTAGACCTCCCCAGCGGTTTGGGGGCAGCCTGCTGCTGCAGGACTTCAGGGGAGAGATGCATATGCGCTGGCAGGGTGGCAGGCGGTCCGGGAATATCGACGACAGACGCGGCCTGAGCGGCGGAGCCGTTGGCGGCATCGGCATCGGCGGCATCGTCGTCGCCTTGATCGGGGTGTTCGTGTTCGGCATCGATCCCGGGCAGATGATGGGCATCGTCGGCGAGGGCGGCGGCCAGCAACAGCAGGTCGCCGGCAAGCAGGGCAGCCCGCAGGACGAGGCCGGCGCCTTCGTCGACGTCATCGAGACCTCGACCACCGACGTCTGGACCCAGCTGTTCAGCAAGTCGGGCGAGCAGTATCGCCCGCCGGAGGATGTCGTGATCTACGATCAGGCCACCGGCACCGGCTGCGGAACCGGCCAGGCGGCGATGGGGCCGTTTTACTGCCCGACCGACCAGAAGGTGTACCTCGACCTCGGCTTCTGGACCGAGCTGGAGACCCAGTTCGGCGCCCGCGGCGAGTTCGCCCGCGCCTATGTCATCGCCCACGAGATCGGCCACCACGTCCAGAACCTCGAACGCACCCTCGGCGGCAGCCGGGCCGGCGGACGCGGCGCCGAGAGCGGCGCGGTGCGGGTCGAGCTGCAGGCCGACTGCTACGCCGGTGTCTGGGCGGCCCACGCGGGCACGGTCTCGAACGGCCAGATCGCGCTGGAGCAGGGTGATCTGGAGAGCGGCCTCGGCGCCGCCAGCGCCGTCGGCGACGACACCATCCAGCGCCGCACCCAGGGTCGCGTGGTCCCCGACGCCTTTACCCATGGCAGCGCCGAGCAGCGCATGCGCTGGTTCCGTCGCGGCTACGAGACTGGTGATCCCAAGAGCTGCGACACGTTCGCGGCGCGGACGCTTTAGGTTTTCGACCACCGCAGCCATGCGTGATGAGCAGACAAATAGGGGCGCGGCCGATCAGCCGCGCCCCTATCCGTGTCGCCCGTGTTCATGGGTGGCCCGGACGAGCCAGCCATGATGGTTTGAATTGAAAAACTACCCCCCGAACTTCTTCGTGAACCGCAGCCCGATGGCGCGGGGCGGCAGCACGGAGACATAGTGGTTGCGGGCGTAGACCGGGCCGCCGTTGTCGTCGTCGACCACCTGGTTCCAGACCGGCGTCGCCCGGGCTCCGGTCTCGGCATACTCATCGAACAGGTTGTTGATGAACAGCGTCGCGGTCCAGTCGCCGCCGGACAGCTTCACCGCTGCGTTGTGGATCGAGAAGCCGTCCAGGGTGATGCCGTCACCCTTGCCGCCCATGCGGGTCAGAACGTCGCTGATGGCGCTGAAGCCGTAGGACAAGTCGAGTTCCATGCCGTTGCTGAGCGGCAGGTTGTACTCGGCGAAGAGGCTGCCCTCGTGTTCGGGCGCGCCGGGCAGGCGGTCGCCGGGTTCGCCGTTCGCGTATTCGATGGTGTTCTGGAAGAACGACCCGCCGGGCGTGCCGGGAGCGTCGGGGACGATGTACGGGATCAGATTGATGGTCGTCTCGGTCAGCTCGGCGTGGGCGTAGGAGTAGTTGCCCCGGATCGTGAAGCGGTCGGTGACCTTGTAGGCGACGTCGAACTCCATGCCGATGCTCTCGGCCGCCTCGCCGTTCTTGGTGATCGGGATCAGGCCGTTCTCGGTGGCGGCGGCGACCTGCGGGTCGGTCCATTCAATGAAGAACCAGGCCCCGTTCAGCGTCAGCCGCTTGTCGAGCCACTGGCTGTGGATGCCGAACTCGTAGTTCAGCGTCTTGTCGGGGGAATAGGCCATCTCGTTGGGCAGGCCACAGGCGACCTGGCCGACGATGACCGGCGGGCAGGGACCGACGCCGTTCGAGTTGCCGATCCGGTAGCCCTCGCTGATCGTACCGTAGAGCAGGACGTCGTCGCTCAGCGCGTACGATGTGTTGAACTTGAACAGCCAGCCGTCGTCCTCCTGGCCGCCGGGCTCGAAGTTCAGGGTGATGTCGTTGGGACCGGCGCCGCCGCCACTGTTGAGCAGCGGGAAGTCGACCGCGTCGGCGGTCTCCAGCTCGTAGGCGTATTTGCGGGCGCCCACGGTCACCTGCCAGGCATCGGTGATCCGGTAGCTGAGCTCCCCGAACAGCGCCATTTCGGTCAGCTCGCTCTTGCTGACCGAATAGTACTCCAGCGCATCCGGCCGGTTGATGCCCCAATAGGCGGGCAGGCCGGGGGTGAACTCCTTGCTCGAGGCCGTGGACTCGAACCTGTTGTAGTAGCCGCCGACGATCCAGCTGAACGGACCGTCGCTCTTCGAGACCAGGCGGATCTCCTCGTTGAAGCTCTCCTCGACGGCGCGCTCGCTGGTGAAGGCGGTGAAGCTGGGGAAGTCCTCGTAGCCGTACTCCAGTCCGATCAGCAGATCGGTCTGATCGCGCTGGCCGTTCTCCTTGTAGTGCGAGTAGGCGGTGGCCGAGGTCAGGGTCGCGAAGCCCAGATCGTAGCTCCCTTCCAGCGCGATCAGATTGTTGTCGCGAGAGTTTGGCTCCAGCACCCGCAGCGCCGACTCGTAGTCGCCGACGGGATTGGGAAGCGAGGTGACCCGCTTGCTGCTGATCTGCCGGGCGCCGATATCCTGCTGCTGGAAGTAGTAGGTCAGGTTGACGTCCAGGGCGTCGGTCGGAGCCCAGCGGGCGGCGATCCGGCCCGACAGGGTCTCCTCGGTGTTGGCGTCCTTGACGGTGTGGGTGTTGGCCGCGTCGAAGACGTTGGGATTGGAGACGCCGATCTGGTTGACCACGTAGCGGTAGTCGATGAAGCCGCTGTCGCCGAGATAGTCGACCGAGGCGCGCAGGGCGAAGGTGTCGCTCAGCGGCACGTTGATGGTCATGCCCGCGTCGCCGCTGAGCTCCTCGGCTTCGGAGTAGCCGTAGACCGAGCCGCGAGCCTCCATCTCGAAGCCGGAGAACGACGGACGTTTGGGGATGTAGCGGATGGCGCCGGCCATGGTCCCCGCGCCGTACAGGGTCCCCTGCGGCCCTAGCAGGAATTCGACCCGCTCCATGTCGTTGAGCTTCAGGTCGAGGACCAGCGGCACTTCGCCGATGTAGGTGGCGACCATGCCGCCGGTGCCGTTGCCGACCCCTTCGGAAGAGGCCAGCGGATTGGCGTTCAGGCCGCGCACGACGATCAGGTTGCCGTCCCGGCCGCCCTGGTCGACCAGGTGCACGCCGGGCACATAGGCGGATATGTCGGCGAGATCGGAAAAGCCCTGGGCCTCGATCGCCGCGCCGCCGACGGCGGTGATGTTGATGGGCGCATCCTGCACGGTGCTGTCCCGGCGGGTGGCGGTGATGATCAGCTCGTCCACCGCGGTGTCCTGGGCGAAGGCGGGCGCGGCCAGGAAGACGGGCAGGGCGCTGATCGAGGCGAAGAGCAGGGCGCGCGAAAGCGAGCGTTTTGCAGGCATGAGGAATCCCCGACGACAAAATAGGTTGACCTGATCGGAGGCTGCGGCTGCGAATGCGCTGGCCCAACGGTGGAGCGACCGCTGTTCGTCGCAGAGCCGGGATAAGGTCGCGCCATGGGCGGATTTTCTGCGGGTCGCCTCGTTCTGAGGCAGTTTTGGTCGATAAGGCGGGGCGAGGGGGCATGAGCGATCGGCTCGACGAGGCGGAGCGGCTGATCGCGCGGCGTGACTGGCGACCGGCCCACGCCCTGTGCCTGACCGCGCTCGAGGCTGATCGCGGCGATGCCCGCGCCATCTTCCTGCTCGGCGTCATCGCCGCCGAACACGGCAATCACAGCCAGGCGGCGGAGCTGTTCGGCAAGGCCGTCGTCCTGGCCCCCAGCGTCGCCCGCCATCACGCGCAACTCGGCCGCAGCCTGACGGCGTTGAACCGGCAGGAGGAGGCGCGGGCCGCCGCCTTCCATGCCGAGGCGTTGGACCCTGCCGACGCCCACACGCTCGACACCCTCGGCGTGGTGTTCAGCCGCACCGGTCTGCACGAGCGCGCCCTGCCGCTGTTCGTACGCGCCGTGAGGCTGGAGCCGGACAATCCCGCCTATCGCCAGAATCTGGGGACGGCGCTGCAGTTCGCCGGTGACTTCGCGGGCGCTGAAGGTGCGTTCCGGGCGGCGGTGGCGGGTGACCCGACCCTCTACCGCGCCTGGTGGTCGATCGCCCAGCTGTCGAAGCAGACGCCGGAGCGCAACGTCGTCGCCGACTTGGAACCGCTATTCCCGGAGCGCCCGGACGAGGACCCCGACCGCGCCCTGCATGTCGGCCACGCCCTGGCCAAGACCTTCGAGGATCTCGGCGACGACGCGACGGCGCTGAGCTGGCTCGGCCGGGCCAAGGCGGCGCGGCGAGCGCAGGTCGCCCATGATCCCGCCCGCGACGCGGCCCTGCTCGCGGCCGCCGCCCGCACCGTGGGGCCGCCGGCGAAGGGCGCCAGCGACGCGGCTCCGATCTTCGTCGTCGGCTTGCCGCGCACCGGCACCACCCTGGTCGATCGCATCATCACCAGCCATCCGGACGCGGTCTCGGTCGGGGAGCGCACCGACGTCGCCCTGATCCTCAAGCGCATGGCCGGTACGCCCGGCGCCCTGGTGCTGGACGAGGCGACGCTGGCGGCGGCGGGCGACCTCGATCTGGCCGAGGCCGGCCGTCGCTATCTCGCCGCCGTCGCGCCGCTGACGGACGGGCGGCTGAGCGTCGACAAGATGCCGCTCAACGTCCTCTATGCCGGCCTCATCCACCGCATGTTGCCCAACGCGCGGATCGTCTGCCTGCGTCGCCATCCGATGGACGCCGCCCTGGCCAACTATCGCCAGCTGTTCGCGACCCGCTTCCCCTACTACGACTACGCCTTCGGGCTGGAGGAGACGGCGGCCTACGTCGCCGGGTTCGAGCGCCTCGCCGATCACTGGGCCAGGGTGCTGCCGCCCAGCCGCTACACCGAGCTGCGCTACGAGGCGCTGGTCGCCGACCAGGAGGGCGAGACCCGAAGGCTGCTGACCCACTGCGGCCTGGGTTGGGACCCCGCCGCCCTGGCCTTCCATGAGAACGCCGCGCCGGTGGCGACGCCCAGCGCGGTGCAGGTGCGCCAACCGATCCACGCCGGCTCGGTCGGCCGCTGGCGGCGACACGGCGCGGCGCTGGAGCCGATGGCGGCGGTATTCCGGGCCGCCGGGATCCCGCTCTAGGCGCCTCTGGTCGCGCTATCCCCGCCGTTTGCCGCGCGACGCGGGCGAAGCGGTTTCTCGTTGGGCAGGTTGTGCGCCCCCAACCGGAGCTGTTCCATGCGTCACAAACTCGTCTTTCAGGTCGCCGCCGCCCTGGCGCTAAGCGCCGCGGCCGCCGTGTCCGCGCTCGCCGCCGGCAACCCGCTCGCCGGAACCTGGAGCCAGTCTTCAAACACCGCCGAGTTGGCTCTGACCCCGAAGACCAAGGTCGTACCCCGGGCTTTCGCCGGCAGCGGCACCATCGTCGGCACCTTTGGCAGCGGCCCCAACCAGATGGTCACCGTCATCGACAACTCCTACAGCTCGACGAAGATCAATCGCCAGATGACGCTCAGCGTCCGCCCGGACGGCCGCTTCCTCTGGGACATCGTCAAGATCGCCCCGACCTCGGAGAAGGATCGCAGCTGCGTCGGCACCACCCACGAAAGCAAGGAAGGCCGGGTTTCGTTCTCGGGCAGCAAGGTCACCTTCGACGTCACCGGCGGCACCGGCTCGTTCAAGGACACCTGCAACGCGAACCGTAACAACACTGGCCCCTACGCCCCGCGTACCGAGACCTACGACTACAGCATCTCCGGCGGCGCCCTGCGCATCAAGGGCACCGGCGGCGTCGACTGGTCGTTCCGCAGGAAGTAGGGCCGAAAGACCTCGGCGGTCAGCCCTTCTTCGGGGCGTGGGCGATCAGCTGGATCTCCACGACCCCGCGCGGGGCCAGCAGGCCAGTGGTCCCGACCGCGGTCCAGGCCGGGTGCGGACCCTTGATGTACTCAGCCTTCACCCGGTTGATGACGGTGATCTGGTCCATCCTCGGCATCGGCGCGTCAGGGCCTTCCCAGACGTGGAAGCTGTTGATCATGACCACGTCGTCGAAGCTGGCGCCGGCGGCCTTCAGGGTCATGTCGAGCTGTCGGAACGCCCGCCGGGTCTGGGTCTCGAAGGCGGCGGCGTCGGTCCCTTCCTTGCCGACCGGCCCGATGATGACGCCGGACACATACAGCGTGTCCCCGGCCCGTCGCGCGGGCGCGAACTGGATCGCGTCATAGGCCTGTTTGTGCGGCGCGGAGGGGATGATCACTTCGCCGCCGGACGACGGGATCGTCTGCGGCCAGGTCGGCGCCTGGGCCAGGGCCACGGCAGGCAGGGCGAGGATGAGAGCGGCGAGGGGAAGGCGCATGGGGGACTCCGGCGTTGGTCGCGCGCACCCTCGACGACGATCCGGCGCCGTTCAACCTGACCCGCTCACATTGCGATGAGGACCGCTCTCGGCACGATGCGGCCGGCGCTTGCCCCCGCGTTCCGCCGCGCCTAGTCTCCGACCGTTCTCCGCGGGGTGGCGCTCAAGCCACTGAGATTCGACTGAAGTCGTGACGCGCCGAACCTGATCCGGGTCATGCCGGCGAAGGGAGAGACAACGGTTCCGCCACGCGGAATCCCCGTCGCCGGCGGACCCTCGACCCCGAGGAACCGCGCCATGAACATCCACGCTCCCGTCCCCCCCAAGACCGACGACGTCGCCATCGGCCCGCGTCTCGGCAGCCGCAAGGTCTATGCCTCGGGCGAGCTGTTCCCGGACATCCGCGTGCCGTTCCGCGAGGTCGCGGTGCACGAGAGCGCCAACGAGCCGCCGGTCACCATCTACGACCCCTCGGGCCCCTACACCGACCCCGCCGCGACCATCGACATCGAGAAGGGCCTGCCGCGCATCCGCGAGCCCTTCATCCTCCAGCGCGGCGACGTCGAACAGGTCGCCGAGCCCCGCCAGGTCCGCCCCGAGGACAACGGCTTTGCCCAGGGCAAGCACCTGGCCCCGCAGTTCCCCGACGCCGAGCGCCGTGTCTGGCGCGCGCGCGGGAACGCCCCCGTCACCCAGCTCGAATACGCCCGCGCCGGCAAGATCACCGCCGAGATGGAATACGTCGCCATCCGCGAGAACCTGCGCCGCGAGCAGAACGCCCCCTGCATCCGTGACGGCGAGGACTTCGGCGCCAGCATCCCGGACTTCGTGACCCCCGAGTTCGTGCGCCAGGAGATCGCCCGCGGCCGCGCCATCATCCCGGCCAACATCAACCACACCGAGCTGGAGCCGATGGCGATCGGCCGCAACTTCCTGGTCAAGATCAACGCCAACATCGGCAACTCGGCGGTGCTCAGCACCGTCGCCGACGAGGTCGACAAGATGGTCTGGGCGACCCGCTGGGGCGCCGACACGGTCATGGACCTCAGCACCGGCCGCAACATCCACAACATCCGCGACTGGGTGCTGCGCAACAGCCCCGTCCCGATCGGCACGGTGCCGATTTACCAGGCGCTGGAGAAGGTCAACGGCGTCGCCGAGGACCTGAACTGGGAGGTCTTCCGCGACACCCTGATCGAACAGGCGGAACAGGGGGTCGACTACTTCACCATCCACGCCGGCGTGCGCCTGCCCTTCATCCCGATGACCGCCAAACGCGTGACCGGCATCGTCAGCCGGGGCGGCTCGATCATGGCCAAGTGGTGCCTGGCCCACCACCGCGAGAGCTTCCTCTACGAGCGCTTCGACGAGATCTGCGAGATCATGCGCGCCTATGACGTCAGCTTCAGCCTCGGCGACGGCCTGCGCCCCGGCAGCACGCGTGACGCCAACGACGAGGCCCAGTTCGCCGAGCTGCGCACCCTTGGCGAGCTGACCAAGGTCGCCTGGAACCACGGTTGCCAGGTGATGATCGAGGGCCCCGGCCACGTGGCCATGCACAAGATCAAGGCCAACATGGATGAGCAGCTCAAGCACTGCCACGAGGCGCCGTTCTACACGCTCGGCCCGCTGACCACCGACATCGCCCCCGGCTACGACCACATCACCAGCGCCATCGGCGCGGCCATGATCGGCTGGTTCGGCACGGCGATGCTCTGCTACGTCACGCCCAAGGAGCACCTCGGCCTGCCCGACCGCGACGACGTCAAGACCGGGGTCATCACCTACAAGCTCGCCGCCCACGCCGCCGACCTCGCCAAGGGCCATCCGGCCGCCCACCTGCGTGACGACGCGGTCAGCCGCGCGCGGTTCGAGTTCCGCTGGGAAGACCAGTTCAACCTCGGCCTCGACCCGGAGACCGCCCGCAAGTTCCACGACGAGACCCTGCCCAAGGAGGCCCACAAGACGGCGCACTTCTGCAGTATGTGCGGCCCCAAGTTCTGCAGCATGAAGATCAGCCAGGAAGTGCGCGAGTTCGCGGCGGGCGTGAGCCCGAACGCGGCGCTGGGGGCGGGGGCTGTCGGGGCGGTGGATGCGAAAGCGGGGCTCGGCCTGTCGAAGGACGCGGCAGCGGCCGAAGCCGGCATGGCGGAGATGAGCGCCAAGTTCAGGGAGCTGGGCGGAGAGATCGATGTGGCGGTGAAGGGGTAGGGGCCATCAGTCTATGTAGGGCTCGTCTCCATCTCCGAACGAACCCGGCGCACCAAAGTGAGCTTGTCGATGCAGGTGGATGTTGACCCTAACGGCGGCGGCGGAAGCTTGACTTCGTATGCTTCCCTCCATCCCCGCTGCTGTTGCTTGAATCTGATAGGTGCCCCAGATCGTTAAGTCGCGGGGCCAGGAACTGTCCGCAATCACCCGCTCCGCTATCTTCTGATAGTCTTCCTCGCCATGCTTTCTGAAGCTGAGCCACTCGCGAGCCATCGGGAGATCAACCCGAGGCGGGATGATCCCCATGGGCGTGGGAAGTCGCGGCGGTCGAGTGCTGCCCCAATCGCCGTAAACCAGATCCAGTGAGTTGTGTCGCCGCACCAAGCTTTCGAAGACAACCCTTTCGTCCACTCGGATTTCGTCTTTAGCTTTGGACTTGAATAGTTCGGGGAAACTCGAACTTGCCACGACGATTTCTCTGCCGGGATCGTCGATCTGCGACAAAACTCCCGATGCCCAAACCTCTCTGTTGAGGATGTCGCGAGCCCATCCAAGATCAAGCAGAAGAACTGCGTCAGCTTGCAGAGCCAGCACTCTGGCGATGAGGGCGTGCGGGTTAGGTGATATGTCGTGTTGGATACGCAGAACCACGCCTCGATCTAATTCTCGAGCCCTATGTAGCTGAGCCTCTAGATTGGGAATGTCGTCGTTGGTGAGTTGTAGAACAGGAACCGCCGAACCTATCTTCGCTATCTCAGCGTAATAATTCCGGTGCCCGTCGGTAGGATCAAACAAGCCACGAAACGCTTCGGCCGCAGGTCTTTCAGAAGTGCTGTCGCGCTTGAAAGCGTCGATATCCAATGCAAATGGTCGAGCTCCAAAGGCTTCGCGGAGCTTGTCCCAAGTCTTTTCCAGGAGCTTGGCATTTGGCCAAGGTCGGCCGACAATGAGTGGGAAAAGAAGATCCTTCGAAGGCTCTGGTAACTGACGAAGGCCCTTTATTTCAGCAACGCGCGCGTGAAGAACCGGGCAATAGGGCTTTCCAGCAAGCATCTCGTGTCCGCTATGAAATTCCGAGTCTCACTCTCATAGCAGGGAGGGATACCTTAAAGATACCCGCTAGGATTTCTGCAACTTGTTCGGTAGCGGCACCGCCCTGGCGGGCTAGTTCCTGCTTCACAGCATTCATTGGCATGATGATATCTGCCGCCAGACGATTAGCTTCCGCTTCTTTGCGAGAGCTGAGTGCGGATCGATACATGACGCTATCGATTACGCCACCTTGAATATCGTCCTTGTGAATGAGGAAGTGCGCTATTTCGTGCGCAAGTGTGAATCTTTGCCTTTCAGGAACTTCATACTTGTTTATGCGGACCTCATACTCGCCATTCCCTTCAGAAGTGGGGCGAATGAGGCCTGAAATCTTAGGTGGCAATGGGGAGCGAAAAACTTTCAAACCTAGCGCGTTGGCGAGCTCGCCCACCTTCACAGGATGCGCGCTCATAAAGCCTTGTACGATCTCGGCTTCTTTTGGATCCATTCGGTCCCACAGACTCATCCGTGCTCTTCCTTTCGTTCTTCGGAAGCGTCCGGATCGAATTCCTCATCGAATTTCAGAACACCCTCGAACATTGCCTTGTCCTTTTGTTCGACGAGCATTTTGTGGAGAGGTTGACCGTCCTCAAAACCTCTACGCAGGAAAGAGTTCACTTCAGAAGCCACCTTGGTGTTAACCGACTGCCAGCCAATATAGGCAAGACCAGCAATAAAGAAGGCCAGTAGCGTCATCAGAAGTGATACTGCCGTAAGCATCACGGATATGAAGTCTGCGTACGATAGGGTGTATTCGCTGGTGCCGAAATGGCGGGTCATTGCGCCACCGATCGCCCCTGCGAAGAGGCAGATCGCTACGCAAGCGCCCAACACAAGGATGCGTTTCAATCCCAGCATAGCGGCCCATATGGGAACAAAAGAGGAACTTGTCAATATTCTACTCCTTGTTGCGCGGGGAGCGGGATTCGTCCAGTCATTGCCCTGACCAGCAGCTACGTCCCAAGCGGTGCCTCGACAGCTTCGAAGCCACCTACCGCGCGGGGCTAAATAGCCTCACTACACCCTTCATCTCATGCCAAGACGGTCGGCACGCTGACATCCATGAGATCGACGGCGAGGTCCGACCGCGCGCCGATCCTACCCCGCAGGGGGAGGGGGACCGCGCAGCGCGCGGTGGAGGGGTAGCGCGGGCGCGGGACGGTCGGCCGCGTTGCACCGCGCCTTTTTCGAATCCACCGGCGCCGCCCCTCCACCCTGCTCCGCAGGGTCCCCCTCCCCGCGAGCGGGGAGGACTGATCGAGGGCTTGCGCCGTCCCGCATCCGGGTCATTCTTCAGCGCATGACCCATCCCCCGCATCCCGGCCCAGACGCCGAAACCGCCGAGCCCATCGTCAAGGTCGAGGGCGCGGCGGCCGGCGCCGTGGCGACCGGGGCGGCGGCGGTCGGGACCTTCGCGCTCGGCTCCTTCATGCTCGGGGCCATGGCCGTGGGTGCGCTGGCCATCGGCGCGCTGGCGATCGGGCGGCTGAACGTCGGCCGGGCCCGGGTGCGGCGGCTGCATGTCGGCGAGCTGACCGTGGACCGCCTGCGGCTTGGCAGCGTCGAGCGGCTGGACTGACAGCCCGGGTCTTTGGGCGGGCTTGCGGCGGCGTATCGCGCTGCTAGACTCGCGGCTCGGTTGAGGGGGATTCCATGCGGACTATGATGATTGCGGTGGTCGCCGCGGCCGCCGTGCTGGGTTGCGCGCAGCCGGCGTCGGCCGGCTTGTTCACGGACACCCTGACCCGGTGCCTGGTCACAAAGGCCACCCCCGAGGACAAGCAGGACTTCGTGATCTGGGTGTTCGCCTCGATCGGCTCGCATCCCGCCGTCAAGGGCTACGTCCGCATGACCGAGGCGGATAACGTCCGGATCTCGCGCGAAGCAGCCCAGGTCATGCAGCGTCTCATCGTGCAGGATTGCCGCAAGGAAACGCAGGAGGCGATCAAGTACGAGGGCAGCGAGGCCATGAAGGCGGCCTTCGAGGTGCTGGGCGGTGTCGCCATGACCGATCTCATCAGCGATCCGGAAGTCGCCAAGAGCATGGAAGGGTTCGCCAGCCATCTGGACGAGAAGGCCCTTCAGGCCATGATGGCCGAGGCCAGCGTCCCGGCGAAATAGAGGCGCCCGAAGGGCCGCCAGGCCCGTCGCACGCGATCGAGACACCGGGACCTGCCGTCCACACGTTCGTCGCGCGCGGCTGGTCGTTTGTCGCGGGCGCCGTGCGGGGCGGCGAGGGCCTTGGCAGGGATGAGGGCATGAAAAAGCTGTCCTCCCCCCGCCTCGCCCCCATGGCCGTCATCGCCGCCGCCGTCGCCCTGACCGCGGTCTCCGCTCCCGCCGCTTTCGCCGCCGCGCCGGCCAAGCCCGCTCCCGCCAAGGCCGCCGGCGGCGGGCTTATCGAACAGCAGGGTTTCCGCATCGCCGGGACCAGCCGCACCGTCGCCTTCGGCGAGCCGGAAGCCGGCGTGATCGCCTTCGTGACCGGCGTCTGGGGTGCGGCGCCGTCCCGCACCACCGCCACCAACTGCCGCAACGGCGTGTTCAACTACGCCGACTGGGGCAAGGGCCTGAAGCTGGTGTTCAAGGAGGGCAAGCTGATCGGCTGGGTCGCCGACCCGCGTCTGGGCGCGACCTACAGCAACAGCCTGGGCATCGATTTCAAGGCGACCGTCGGGGCGCTGCAAGCCAAGCACGGCGGCTTCATGCTGATGGACGCCGTCAAGGGCAAGGAGTTCGCCTACGCCAGCCTCTGGGGCCGCGTGCTCAAGCCCGGCCCGGCCGCGACCATCGACCTGCTGTGGGCGGGCTCGGACTGCAAGCCGAAGTAGGACAAGCGGCAATCCTCCCCGTTTGCTGGGGGAGGCGCGCGCGTTGTTCTATCCTCTCCCGCAGGGGCAGGGGGACCGCCGGGACGGCGGTGGAGGGGCAGCGCCGAGCTGGACGGTTGGCCGCTGTGCACTGCGCTTGTTCCTGGACCGCCGGTGCTGCCCCTCCACCACGCTCCGCGTGGTCCCCCTCCCCGCGAGCGGGGAGGACCGCCGCATTGTTGTTGGATCCCGTCGGCTAACCGGTTGATTCACAAAGGGGCTTTCCGAAAGCCCCGACATCGACAGCCAAACCTATCCACCCCTCGTCGGCGTCTCGTATCCTCTGCCTGTCCCGATCACACGGGGAGGGCGCTCAGGCCGGCGACCTTGCGGTGATGGAGATGAAGTTCGAACGGGGACAGGCGTGCGGGGGTTACGCATCCGGTCCGGGAGACCTGCCAAGGTCCCCGCCCGTCGGAGGCTTCTGCCGGCTAAGCCCTAACAGGGCTGCCTACCGGCGGCTCCCGGAAAACGAGCTTCGCGGAGCGTGACGGTCTCGCCACTCTCGGACTCTCAATAAACAGACATCCGGCCGAGACCGGAGCGCTCCGCACCACCTCCCCAACTCGCCCGATGACGGCAGAGATCGCGAAGCCTTGGCCGCTAGCCAGCCCGGGCCATCCGCGTTACCCCTTTCGCATGACAAGGTTACGCCTGACCCTCGCCGCCGCTCTCGCGCTCTCGGTCGCCGCCTGCGGCCAGCCCGCCGAGGCTCCGGCCGACGCCCCAGTCACGACGCCCGCCGCCGCTGCTCCGGTCGCCGCCACGACGCTCGCCCCCGCCGACGCCTTGCCGGCGATCGCGCTGGAGGCCGAGGGGCTGCGGCTGGTGGCCCAGACCGGCTCGACGCGCCCGATCGGCTTCGGCCTCGCCAAGGCGGAGACGGTCGATATCCTGAACAGCGTTCACGGCTCGGCCGGCAAGGCCTCGACCAACGCCGAATGCGGGGCCGGCCCGGTCGAGTTCGTCAGCTGGGACGACGGCCTCAGCGCCCTGTTCCAGGACGGCAAGTTCGTCGGCTGGAGTCTGGACGGCAAGACCGCCGGCAAGGTGACGACGATGAACGGCATCGGCATCGGCTCGACCCGCGCGGAGCTGACCGCGGACTTCGCCGGCGTCACCGTCGAGGAGACGACGCTGGGCCAGGAGTTCAACGCCGGCGGCCTGATCGGCGTGCTCGACGGGGCTGGTCCCGGAGCCAAGGTCGAGGTCCTGTGGGCCGGAACCAGCTGCGTGTTCCGCTAGGTCGATGAGCGGCAAGCCGACCGACATCGACGCCTACCTGGCCAGGGTCGAGGACCCCGCCAAGCGCGCCGCGCTGCAGACCCTGCGCGAGCAGGTCGCCGCCGTCGCGCCGGGCGCCGTGGAGGGCATCAGCTACGGTATCCCGTCCTGGAAACTGGACGGCTCGCAGCTGGTGTCGATGGGGGCGGCCAAGGCTCACTGCGCCCTCTACGCCATGAGCCCGGCGGTGCTGGAGGCCTTCGCCGTTGAACTGGCCGGGTTCAGCGTCAGCCCGGGCACGGTCCGCTTCACGCCGGAGCGGCCGATCCCGCCGACGCTGGTGGCGGCGCTGGTCGAGGCGCGGATCGCCGAGAACGCCCGCATCGCCGCCGACCGCGCCGCCCGCAAGGCCGCGAAGAAGAAGTCCTGAGGAGACCGCCATGTCCCGCGTCGTCCTGCTCTCCGCCGTCGCCGCCCTGGTCCTGTCCGGACCGGCGCTGGCCCGCGACAACGGCTACCGCTGGCATCTGGCCCACGAGGGCGAGAGCGCTCAGTACGGGATCCCCGACAGCGACGACCGTGCCGGCCGTATCGACTGCGAGCCGAGCGGCGCCCTGAGCATCATGGCCGCGACGGCAAGCGACTCTCCGCCGGGCGGACCGGTGAAGGTCACGGTCGGAAAGCGCGTGCTCGACGGTCTGGTCGTGGAACTGGGCGACGGGAACAACTTCTCGGTCGAGGTGCCGGCGGACGACCCCGACATCCTCGCCCTGGCGGCCGGCAAGGACCTGACCATCGGCTCGGCCGGCGACGTCTGGACCCTGCCCGGAAAGGGCGCGGCAAAGGTGCTGAAACCCCTGCTCGCGCTCTGCGCCACCCGCTGAGCTAGACCTTGGGCTTGACCACCGCCTTCGGGGTCTTGGCCGGCGCGCCCTTGACCGCCTTGGCTGCCTTTGGCGCGCCCGGCCCGTAGAACCAGGACGCCTTCTGGCTGAACAGCCAGGAGAAGTCGCCGGTCAGCTGGCCGGAGGTGTTCCCGCTCTGGGTCGACGGATTGTAGCTGGTGTAGATCCCCGCCGACGAGTGGCAGCCCATGCAGCTTTCCGTCGAGAAGATGGTGGTGTGATTGCCGGGCAGGGCCGGCGTGCTGCTGTTGTTCTGCGGCGAGGTCCAGATGCGCGGCGTGGCGGCGGGCTCCGGCTGGTTCGGCGGCGCCCAGCAGTTGACCGTCGAGGGCACGTTTTCCTGCGAGTTGCAGGCCTCCTGGTTGCCGAACTGGAAGTAGGTTTCCATGGTGATGTTGGTCAGGAAGGTCGGGGTCGGCTGACCGCCCGGCTTGTTGGTCACCGAGTTCGGAAGACCGGAGTTCCAGGCCGACGGCGCCGTCCCGGGACCGGTCGGCCACTGGGTGTCGATCAGCTGATAGTACTGCCAGACCGATCCCTGGGCCTTCAGCGCCGCCTGGGCCTGGGCGTTCAGCGACTGCTTGGCGTCGGGGATCGGAATCGTCCGCGAGACCTGCGTCGGTACGCGCGGATAGGCGCCGGTGGTCGGGTCGGCGACCGGCTGCTGATTGACCGTGCAAAGCTCGCAGTTGGGGTCGTTGAACGAGGCCGGCACGCCGGGGTTGGCGATAGGGTCGACGTCGAGGTTGTCGACATGCTCGAAGGTCGCCCAGATCCACTGCGGCGAGGAGTTGGTCTTGTGGCCGATGTGCATGCCCACTAGGCCGACGGTCACCTGACGCTCGACCGGCTGGCCGTTGGGGCCCTGATCCATGATCGTGGCGGGCATGTTGAAGTATCGTGTTGCGGCGTCTCCGGGCTGCAGCACGCGCCAGGAAAGCTTGAGCTCGAAGGCCCCGCTCCAGTCCTGGCCGTCAGCGCCCCAGGGCATGTCGACCTTGCCGCCGGCGCCGCTGAACGCGACCTGACCGTTGATGTTGTAGAGGGCGTTGGCGCAGATGTAGCCGACCTCGTTCGGGTCGAGCAGGATCTCGTAGAAGACGAACTGGCCGTTCTGGTCGATCAGCGGTCCGGTGAAGGCCTGGCCGATCTCGCTGATGGTGGTGGCCGCGTTGACGTCGCCGACGGCGGAGATGACGCCCAGGTGCCGGGTCTTGCGCGGATCGGTCCTGGCGGCCGCGAGGCTGAAGGCCGGCAGTCCCTTGCTGATCGGCTTGCTGGCCAGGGCCGCGCGCTGCAGCACCGGCTTGCCCGCCGCCGCCTGGGCGCAGGCCGTGGGCTTGGCCCCGTCGGTCTGGAAGATGTCGCTGGAGGCATGCCACAGCGTCCAGTGCGGCGGGCCGAAGCCGGTGTCGGTCAGCGTCGACGCCGGCTGGCCCTGGTTGTTGGTCGGCCAGTTGAGGGCCAGGAACATCTGCCAGGAATAGAGGTCGAACTCCCGCTGCACCTGGGCGAACTGCTTCTGCGCCTCGAGCTGGGACTTCAGGTTGGGATCGACGTCCCCCGGCATTTGCGGCGTGATGTTGGGCGCGAAGTTGGGGAAGTTCTGCAGGTACGGGTCCGGCGGGTTCTGCCGCGCCGTGGCGGTCAGGGCGCCCGCGCCCGCGACCAGCAATGCGGCTCCCGCCACGCTCACGGCGCGCCAATCCAGTTTCGGTCGTTTCATGTCGATGGCTCCCCAGCCCGTCACGCCCCGGCGACACCACCCAAAACAGCCAAGGCCACAATCGCTACCTTAAGGAGAGTCATCGCAAGCGCAATGGAACAATCGCGTGACGGCTTCCGGCGCATGGCGAAGCAGGGAATGACTAGGGCATGATCAGGCTGTCGTTCCTCCTCCTCGCCATCTTCACCATCGCCGCCCCGGCCGCGGCGCAGCCGTCCGCGTCCCGACCGATCGCCGCCGGCGAGACCTTCGAGATGCCATCCAGGATCGAGGGCGAGACCCGCCACATCACCGTCTGGCTGCCGCAGTCCTATGCCGAGGGAGGCCAGCGTTACCCGGTGCTCTATCTGCTCGACGGCGGCGAGCGGCAGGACTTCCTGCCGGTTGTCGGTCTGGCCGCGCTGAGCTGGCTGAATGCCGCCACCGAAGAGGTGATCGTGGTCGGAATCGAGAGCGGTCGAGGCCTGCGGGTGCGCGACTTCACCAGCCCCAGCACCGTGCCGGCGGAGGTCAAGGACTACCCAGCTCACGGCAAGGCTGCGGTCTTCCGGCGTTTTCTGGCCGACGAGCTGAAGCCGGTCATCGAGGCGCGCTATCGCACCTCCGGTGAAACCGGCCTGATGGGGGAGTCACTGGCGGCCTTGTTCGTGGTCGATACGGCCCTGCGCGAGCCGGCGCTGTTCAACCGCTATCTCGCTATCAGCCCCAGCCTCTGGTGGGACGACCAGTCGCTGAGCCGCCAGGCCGAGGCGCTGCTGAAGGCAGGGACCTGGCCGAAGGACCGTAGCCTCTACCTGGCCATCGCCAACGAGGGCTCGACCATGCAGGCGGGAATGGATCGCCTCGTCGGCGCCCTGAAGGCGGGGGCCCCGGAAGGCCTGGCCTGGACCTACGAGCCGTTTCCGGAGGAGCGCCACCACACGATCTACCATCCCGCTGGCCTGAGGGCATTGCGCTGGGCCTTCCCTGGACCGGAGGCGATCAAATAAGCTCGGGCAAAATCAGGGAGACGAGACGATGACCGGGACGGTGATGGATCGCTGGCATGCCGTGATCGAAGGCAAGGACGCCGCGCTGCTCAACGATCTGCTGGCCGAGGACGCGGTGTTCGAATCCCCGGTGGTGCACTCGCCGCAGGTGGGCCGGGCGATCACCGCCAAGTATCTGCTCGCGGCGTTCGAGGTGCTCAACAACGACAGCTTCCGATATCTGGGTCGCTGGGACGCCGAGGGCTCGGCCGTTCTGGAGTTCGCGACCGAGATCGACGGCATCACCATCAATGGCGTCGATATGATCTGGTGGAACGCGACCGGGAAGATCACCCGCTTCAAGGTCATGGTCCGGCCGCTCAAGGCGATCAATCTCGTGCACCAGAAGATGGGCGCCATGCTGATGGCGCAGGCCGCCGCCACGGGCGGGGCGGCATGAGCGGGGTCGAGATCCGCAGGCTGAGGGCCGACGAGGCCGGCGCCTTCCGGGCGCTGCGCCTTGAGGCGCTGAACCGCGACATGCTGACCTTCGCCTCGGACGCCGGCGAAGAAGCGGTCAAGCCGGACAGCTGGTTCGTCGACCGGATCGAAGAGGGTGTGTTTGCGGCCCTGGTCGGCGGCGAGCTGGTCGGCATCGCCGGCTACATGCGCAGCCCCAACGCCAAGCAGCGCCACAAGGCCCAGCTCTACGGCATGTACCTGCATCCCGATCACCGGCGTCAGGGCCTTGCGGGCAAGCTGGTCGCCGCCGTCATCGAACACGCCCGGGCGGAGGGCGCGGAGAATCTGTTGCTGGCCTCCAACGCGACCAACACCGGCGCCATTCGGCTCTACGAGTTGGCCGGCTTCCGCCAGTATGGCGTCGAACCGAGGGCGTTGAAGCAGCCCGACGGCTCCTACTCCGACGACGCGCTCTACTGGCTGGCGCTCTAGCTTCAACCCCCCGTTAAGCCGCGCGGCCATAGCCTCGACGAAACAGGACTCCGGAAACGGGTCCGGCCTTCGAGGGAGGCAGCCTTGTCGATCAGCCGCACCGGCTCGTTCCGTCGCCAGAACGATCACTTCGAACCTCAGGACGACGCAGATCCACACGCCCAGCGGCGCATTCGCGGCCAGCTGGAGCAGATCGACTACACCGCCTTCGCCTCCAACAAGGCCGTGGTCGCCCAGGTGCTGGGCCAAGCCGATGCGCTGAGGTTCCAGAAGCTGGCCGTGGCCGCCGCCAACGCTCGCGCCGTCTGGGTCAGCCACGCCCTTGCCGCCGCCGACACCGCCGGCCGCCTGACGCCGGATGATCTCGCCAAGCTCACCCACCTTCGCGGCGTCTTCGAGGAACTGACCGAGGCCTATGAGGCCCTGCGTCGAATGGTCGAGCGCGGCTACATCGGCTACGGCGCCGGATAAGGTTATACCCGGGCAATATTGACTCCCGGTTTTATCCGGGTAGAAAGCGCGCTCCTGTTCTGGAGCGTCTCCCCATGGCCGATACCGCCACCCTCTGCACCGCCTTTGACGGCGACCGCTGGCTTGCCTCAGGCTCGCTGGGCGAGGTCGCCCGCACTGTGGCCGAAGCCAGAAACGCATCCACCGTCCAGGTCTTCACAGACGCCGACGCCCGGCCGATCGATCTCGACCTGCGCGGTTCGGCCGATGAAATAGTCGCCCGACTGGCGCCGCCTCTGCTCGAGGCGCCCAAGGGCCCAGGGCGTCCCAAGCTCGGAGTCGTTGCTCGGGAAGTCACCCTGCTGCCACGACATTGGGACTGGCTCTCGACGCAGCCCGGCGGCGCGTCCGTCGCCCTGCGCAAGCTGGTCGAAGCCGCGCAGAAGGACCCGCGCGAGCAGGCCCGCGCGGCACGGGAAACGGCCTATCGCTTCATCACCGCCATGGCCGGTGATCGCGCCGGCTACGAGGACGCCGTCCGCGCCCTCTTCGCCGGCGATCGCTCGGCGTTCGTGGCGCACATGTCGGACTGGCCGCAAGGCATCCGCGGCCACGCTCTAAAGCTGGCGGGTCTGTCATGAGCCGCGAGCGTCGTAAGGAGCTGACCGCCGCCTACAAGGAGCGGAAGACCCGCCCCGGCGTGTTCGCCGTACGGTGTAGCGCAAGCGGCGAAGTCTGGGTGTTCCAGGCCCGAAACCTCGAGAACCGGCAGAACGGCGTCTGGTTCAGCCTGCGCCAGGGCGGTCACCGGCACGTCGCGATGCAGGCGGCGTGGAAGGCCCACGGCGAGGCGACCTTCGCCTACGAGGAGCTTGAGGCTATCGATGGCGAGAACCTGGCGGCCTGGCAGGTGGCCGAGCGGCTCAAGGCGCTGGAAGCGGACTGGGCGGCGAAGCTGGGCGCTGCGTGACGTGACGAGCAGGCCGCGCTATGGCCAGCCCATGACCGCCCGGAGCCGCACCCGTATGCCCTGGATCTTCTACGCCGCCGCGGGGGCCTGCCTGCTGGCCGGCATGATGAATGCGATCCAGGCGCCGACCAACGCCAGCCTGGTGAGCTCGGTCGGCTCGCCGCTGAACGCGGCGCTGGTTTCGTTTGCGGTAGGGACGGCCGTGCTGCTGGTCCTTGCCCTGGCCATGAGGGTCAAGCCGGACCTGGCGGCGATGCGCGGTCTGCCTTGGTGGGCCTGGATGGGCGGGGTCTACGGCGCCTTCTTCGTCACCGTGGCGGCGTTTTCGGCGCCGCGCCTCGGTGTCGCGTTCGTCATTACCCTGATGATCGCTGGTCAGCTGATCATGAGCATCACCCTCGACCATCTCGGAGCCTTTGGCGTGGCGGAGCGGCCGGTGAGTTGGGCGCGTCTGGCGGGGGTGGCGCTGGTGTTCGCCGGCGTCATCCTTGTGCGCCGTAGCTGACACGCGAAAAGGGCGGCCCTCTTCCATGGAGAGGACCGCCCCATCAGGACGCCGCGCGGAGGGGCAATACGCGGCGACCCGTAGCGCGTTAAGCTACTGCGGTTCGGCCGCTGGCGGAGCCGCCGGAACCGGCTGGATCGCCGGGGGCGGCGAAGCCGGGGTCAGCGCAACCGGCGGCGGAGCGCCGAGGGGCGGTGCGGCCACGACCGGAGCCGTCACGCTCGCATAGGAGCTCGAGGCCGGATCGGTGGCGCTCGGCGCGACCGGAGCCTCACGTTCAGCGACCTGGCGCGCCGGAGCGCGGCGGACGGCTGGACGTTCGGCGGCGACGCGTTCGACCACTGGAGCCGGCGTGGCGGCCGGGGCCGGCGTGATCGCGGCGGTCTCCATCGGCTCGGCCGGAGTCACGGGCATCGGCGCGGCGGCCGGCGGCGCGGTGATGTCGGCGGCGGCGACCGTACGGCCTTCCTCGGCCGCATCGCGCGGCAGGGCGAAGAGGGCGATCGCGCCGGCGCAGACGGCAGCCACGCCCAGCGGAGCCACCAAGCGCCAGTCAACGCCCTTGCGAGCGCTCGGCGGCGGCATGTCCCGCGTGAACGGCGCGGCGGCGGCGAACGGCGGCTCGTCGATCTTGGTGTTGGTGGCGCGGTAGGCGCCCGAGGCGCGCGGCGCGGTCGTGGTGGTCGGCGCAACCGTTTCCGGTTCGCCGAACAACGAGGCGGGCGGGGCGAAGGGCGAGTCGTCGGTGGACGGCGTGGGTTCGGCGTTCGCGAACAGAGCGCGGGCGGCTTCACGATCCAAGGTCATTGGGAGGCCTTTCAGTGATGGGTTCGGCAGGGATAACGAACACCGATCGGCCGGGTTCCGCATTGAATGGCTCGGCATCTTCGATCAGAGGCGGATTTTCACGCCTATACGAAGCGTTGTTGGGTGGAGAGGCCGACGCCCATTCGATTTTCTCTGGCGGCGCCGGGAAGTTTCAGAATTGAACCGACGCCTGCTGATGATATCTTGCCATGACTTGGCCATGATTTGCTCGCCACGACGGCGCCGCCTGCCGGAGGTGCTACATTTCGGCAACGTTCATCGCCGTGAAACGCCTGAACCCTAGGCTCGGCTTGACCGGGATTCGCCTGCTGGGCGACCTTGGGGAATGTGGTCAGTGGGAGAGGGCGATTGGCGATGAAGCTTAAGGCGCGGATCGCGCGGGAGTTGAGGTTCATCAAGGGGCTCAGCCACACGCTGAAGTGGGTGAAGCCGATCGCGCCCGAGAGCAAGGACCTGATCTGCGACGACCTCGAGGCCGCCGTCGACAAGTACCGCGCCAAGCCGGCCATCACCTTCGAGGGCAAGACCCTCACCTACGGCGACCTCGACGCCCTGGCCAACCGCTACGCCAACTGGGCCAAGGAGCAGGGCATCACCCGCGGCCAGACCGTGGCGCTGTTCATGCCCAACCGCGCCGACTACCTGCCGATCTGGTACGGCCTGACCAAGGTCGGCGTCGCCACCGCCCTGATCAACAACAACCTCGGCGGCGCGGCCCTGGCCCACTGCCTGAACATCTCCGGCGCGCTGCATTGCCTGGTTGACGCCGAGACCAGCCCCGCCTTCGAGTCCGTGCGTGGTCAGCTGACCAAGCACGTCATCCAGTGGAGCCTCGGCCCCGCCGCCGGCGATCGCCGCGACCTGACCACCGCGCTGAAGAGCTGCAGCAGCCTGCGCCCCGACCGCCACACCGCCCGCGACGGCCTGCGGGGCAAGGACACCGCCCTCTGGATCTTCACCAGCGGCACCACGGGCCTGCCCAAGGCCGCCCGCATCAACCACATGCGCGCCCAGCTCTACATGCGCGGCTTCGCCGGCTCGACCCAGGCCACCGAGCACGACCGCATCTACCAGGTGCTGCCGCTCTACCACGCCACCGGCGGCCTCTGCGCCATGGGCGCCGGCCTGCTCACCGGCGGCTCCATCGTGCTGCGAAAGAAGTTCTCCACCTCCCACTTCTGGGAGGACATCCACACCGAGAACTGCACGATGTTCGTCTACATCGGCGAGCTCTGCCGCTATCTCGTCAACGCCCCGCCGGACCCGCTCGAGCGCGACCACAAGCTGCGCCTCGCCTTCGGCAACGGCCTGCGCGCCGACGTCTGGGAGGACATGGTCACCCGCTTCAACATCCCCCAGGTGCTGGAGTTCTACGGGGCGACCGAAGGCAACGTGTCGATGTTCAACTTCGACGGCCACACCGGCGCCATCGGCCGCATCCCCCGCTGGCTGAAGAAGCGCTTCAACGCCCGCCTCGTCCAGTTCGACATCGACGCCGAGCAGCCGGTCCGCGGCCCCAACGGCCTCTGCATCGAATGCGGCCCCGACCAGATCGGCGAGTGCATCGGCAAGATCGACGCCAGCGACCCCCGCTCCAACTTCACCGGCTATGCCGACAAGGCCGCCACCGAGAAGAAGGTCCTGCGCGACGTCTTCGAGAAGGGCGACGCCTGGTTCCGCACCGGCGACCTGATGCGCCAGGACGCCGAGGGCTACTTCTACTTCGTCGACCGCATCGGCGACACCTTCCGCTGGAAGGGGGAGAACGTCTCCACCGGCGAGGTCGCCGACCGCCTGGCCGACTCCCAGGGCGTGCTCGAGGCCAACGTCTACGGCGTCTCCGTTCCCGGCCAGGACGGCCGCGCCGGCATGGCCGCCCTCACCGTCGACGACGCCTTCGACCTCGCCGCCCTCCACGCCCACGTCGAGGCCACGCTGCCCAGCTACGCCCAGCCGCTGTTCATCCGCCTGCAGCGCCAGATCGAGACCACCGGCACCTTCAAATACCGCAAGGTCGACCTCGTCACCGACGGCTTCGACCCGGCCAAGGTCAAGGACCCGCTCTACTTCCGCAACCCGGTCAAGAAGGCCTGGACGAAGATCTCCGCCGCCGCCTTCGACAAGATCAACGAGGGCGCGTTCCGGCTCTGACGGAGGGCGACACGGCGCCGGCGAGGGCAGGGTGTCTCGGTTCTGTATCTTTCGCCCTCCCGACCGCGCTGCGGCCGACCCCCGTGCCGGCCTTGACGGTCCAGTATAGGGCCGCTGAAGATGGGGTGAGTTTGGGCGCAAGAGCGCTGTGGATTCAGCGGTTTGTTCTAGTTGAAACCGGAGTTTCGCTGTGCCGGGCGAGGGCGCCCGGGCGCCGTGGACAGGCGGATTCCGCCGCGCGAAGGCGGTGACGGATTATCTCGCAATGTCCCGCTTTGTCTCGAGATTATATGTCTCGAAAGTCTCACTTCTAGGAGGCGGCTTTGCGCCAGCATCGGACATTGGGCTCTCGCCAAAGGCCTGACATCAGTCGGGGTGTTTCCGCAAACGCTCCACGCCAGACGGTTTGTTTCGGCTGAGGGCCTGACATGTTTGCAAGCGCGCTAGCCGGTCGACAGCCCTGCCGGGCTACGCTCGACTAACTTAAGGTCCTCCGCGTTCTCCTGATCGTCCTCCGAGGCTGCAGGTGGAGCAATTGACCTTGATCATCGAGGCCAACCATATGAGCGCTTCCCTGGAGAAACAGTATGCGTCTACGCGCCCGACTTGCCGCCATGAAAGCCGCGATTGCCGAGGCCCGGAACTCGCGCGGTGAGGATGATCGCCTGCACCCGCTGGTTGGTGCCGTGCTGACGGACAAGACGGGAAAGATTCTGTTCACGGCACACAGAGGAATGGACGGTGCGGGCGGACATGCGGAGTACAATCTTCTCAAGGAGCTAGACAAGAATGCAGGCCTCAATCGTTCGGAGCTCTCGCTTTTCGTTACGCTAGAACCTTGTTCACGTCGGTCGGAGCGCAAGACGCCCTGCGCGGTCCGGGTCGCAAAAAGCGGCATTGGGACGGTGTATGTCGGCACTCTTGATCCCAATCCGCAAATCATCGGCAGAGGGGTGAACCACCTCATCAGCGCAGGACTGGTCGTCGAACATTTTCCAGCGGACCTCCGAGCCGAAATTCTCGATCTCAACGCCTCATTTCAGGGCTCGCACAGCTTCCTCGTCGATCCGGTCGTCGTTCGCGATGACGAAGATTCCCCCCGTCAACGGGCCGGCATCCTCGCTTCGACGCTAGACTTGATTGCCGGGGCTGACACAGAAGTGATGATCCATGCTGGCGACGCAAGTTGGCTGCCGAAAATCTTTGTAGCTCTGGTCGAGGCAAGACTCCGAAATGTGCCGATCAGGCTCATTGCCAACGCGGAGTCGAACGAGAAAGTGCTCGATTGGGTCTCAAAGATCGGCGTGGATGTCGTTGTTTCCAACACGGATACGGGCCTCCGCGCGACTTTGTCTTCGAACGCGAACGGACCCAAAGACCTGATCGTCATCGAGCAACGTCCTTCGCGACATGCCCTGACGTTCTCCGGTCCGCACGAGGGCAGTATCCTAGACCTGGTGGCCCGGGAATTTGAGATCGTATGGAAAAAAGGCGTCCTTCGTAGTGGCGGTGCCCGACGCCCCGTGCTCCGCCCTATCGACCATGCCGAACTCTTCGAGGCGCTCCGGGACGGCGTGCGAGAATACCGCGAGGCGGCATTCTCGATAGTTGACCTCCCCCCCAGCAAGATGGCGCGGCTTACCGCCGAGATCGAGATTTTCAAGCTGAGGCGGGTAGCCAGCACCCTGCGCATCCTGAAGTCGATCTGCACGAGGGAGCCCCTGAGCATTGGGGAGACTCCTTGGGGGTTGTTCCCACCGATCGTCGAACAGGACGCTGAGGGTAATCTTACCCTCATCGACGGCATCCACCGGCACTATCTGACCGGGCACGAGTCAAGCATCCCCGTCGTGCTCGTTAAGAACGTAAGGGCTCCATTGCCGGCTGCGCCTACCTTGGACGCGCCCAGGATCGTCGCTGGGAGGAGTGATCGCCCGGAGAGGTACATCAACTATTCCGGTCAGACCTTCCGTGACATCAAGAAGGCGCTGCAAACCGGGCCTTGGACAACATCCTAAGCGATCCTCGGCGCGCGAGAAGCGTCGCGATCGCGCCAGAAGCGGCAGCTTGCCGTTAATGCCCCGCCACCTGGACCCTGTTCCAGAGGTTGATCATCGCCACCGTCGCAGTCAGGGCCGCGATCTCCTTGTCGGTGAAGCTTTCCCGCAGCGCCGCGCGGAGCGGGCCGAGGTCCGCCGCCGGGTCGATCACGGTGAGCGCCTCCGTCCAGGCGAGGGCGGCTTTTTCGGCGGGGGTGAAGTCGGTCACGTGGCGCCAGACGATCAGGCGGCCGAGGCGGTCGTGGGTCTCGCCATCTTCAAGGGCCTCGCGGATGTGCATCTTCACGCAGAAGGCGCACTGGTTGATCTGCGAGGCGCGCAGGGTGACGAGGTGGGCGAGCCTGCGGTCTAGGCCCTGGGCGCCGAGGGTCTGGGCGGCGACGGCGAAGGCCTGGATGGCGTCGGGGATCAGGGCGTGGACGTTGATCGGGGCGGTGGCGGCGGCAGTCATCGGCGGGTCTCCTTCAGAGGGGGCTGAAGGGGAGACGAGGCCGGGGCGGGCGGTGTGACATGCAGGCTGCCGCTTTTTGGCGAAGCCAGGCCGGAAGGGCTTTGCGTCCTTCGAGACGCGGCTTCGCCGCTCCTCAGGATGACGACCGTGGGTGGGCTGCCACAAGGTCGGTCATGGTGAGGAGCGCGCAGCGCGTCTCGAACCACGCAACGTGGGTCAGTCCTCCCCGAACCCCACGAACACCGCCGCCTCGTCGACGCTCTTGCGGTTGCTGACCACGGCGTTGGCGGGGAAGCTGTCGTCCGGGTAGCCCATGGCGACGCAGATCATGATCACCTGGTCGTCGGCGATGCCGGCGTGCTCGCGGACGACGGGCGACTGCATGATGCCCTGGCTGTTGATCACGCAGCCGAGGCCGCGCGACCAGGCGGCGTTGACCAGGGCGTTGGTGACCGCGCCGCAGTCGAACGGGCCGATGTCGCTGCCGTGGATGGCGCGGTCGTAGGTGACCACGATCGAGACCGGGGCGTCGAACTGGCGGAAGCCGCGCATCACCCAGTCGAGGCGCTTTTCCTTGTTGTCGCGCTCGATGCCCATGGCCCCGAACAGCTGCTTGGCGATCTCGACCTGGCGGTCGCGGTGGGCGCCGGCGTACTCGCCCTGGGTGCGGAACTCGCGGCTGTGGGGGACGCCGGCGAGGTTGCGCTCGGTGTTGCCGGCGCGGATGCGGTCGAGCACCTCGCCGGCGACGACGTAGAAGTTCCACGGCTGGGTGTTCAGCGACGAGGGCGCGCGCATGGCCAGTTCGATGACCTCGCGGATCACCTGTTTGGGCACGGGCTCGGGCTTGTAGCCGCGGATGCTGCGGCGGCCGAAGACGATGTCGTCGTAGGTGGGAGTGGGGGTCATGGTTGGAGCCTCGAATGGGAGGGCGGCGACCGCGTTGCGTCCTTCGAGACGCTCGCTTGAGGCTCGCTCCTCAGGATGACTGATTCTGAGTTCGTCATGGTGAGGAGCCGGCTCTTGGCCGGCGTCTCGAACCACGCAATGAGCCTCAGCCCGGAACCACGATGAAGCCCGCGCGGGGGAAGTGGACGTGGACGGTCCCGACGGCCGGGTCCTCGCGGCGCAGGACCACGCGTTCGCGGTTGGCGGCGACCAGGGTTCCGGCGACCGGGTCGCGGCCGTAGTCGTCGGCCATGACCACCACCGCGGCGCCGGGCTGCAGGCCCAGCGGGTCGGCGGCGTCGTGGGCCGGGGCCGGTGCGGGCGTGGCGGCCTTGGCGAGGGCGAGGGCGTCGGGGCCGCTCATGACCTCGCGCGTGCCGTGGCCGATGGCGCGGACGCGGGCGCTCCAGGCGGGGAAGTGCTCGAAGCCGGCGGTCAGGGTCTCGACAACGCCGGGCAGGGCGCCGCCGAGGAACCAGACGTTCATCCAGGCGGCGAGGTCGGCCAGGCCCGGCTCGGCGCCGTTCAGCCAGCCCGTGCCCGAGGCGGCGAGCTGGTCCTCGATCCAGCCGGCGTGCGTCCGCCACTGACCCTTCAGCGGTTCGCCGGCCGCCTTCATCGCCTTGATGTCGAACGGGCGGCCGGACATCGCCTCGCGGTCCTTGATGAAGGCCTCGGGCACGTTGTCGCCGATGACGCCGAAGATGATCGGCACCGTGGCGCCGAAGAACAGCCGGTCGGCCCAGAGGTTGACGGCCCAGTCGAGCCCGCCGCGCACGGCGCGCGGCTCCGGCCAGCGGCGCTCGATCTCGGCGATGATCACCTGCGTGTCGCAGTAGACATCGGCCCCGATCTGCAGCGACGGCGTGCGGCGATAGCCGCCGGTCAGCGGCAGGTAGTCGGGCTTGGGCAGCAGGCTGGGGATCTCGACCGAGGTCCAGGTCAGGCCCTTGAGCCCGAACAGCAGCCGCACCTTCTCGGAGAAGGGCGAGGTGTCGAAGTGATGCAGGATGGGCTGGTCGGCGGCGGCGGTCATGGCGGCGTTTCCTGAGGTCTTTTCTGTTTTGCCGACAGTCCGCGCCGCTGCCCCTAGGGCGGTCCAACAAAAAGCACTTTACAATCCAAAGTGAAATGATGAGGATCGGGGTCACAAGCTCATGAGGCCTGGGAGGGCCGCGACCGATGACCGACGAGAAGATGCAGATCCTGAAGGACGACATCGCCTTCATGCGCGCCCTGGCCCAGGAGGGCAGCACAACGCCGCTGCTGTTCGGGCGGGTGATGGTCGCCGCGGGCCTGGTGTTCGGCGCCGGCGCGGTCGGCCACTGGCTGATCGTGTCGGGCGTGCTGCGCGTGCCGTCGCCGTGGTTCCTGACGCTGAACTGGCTGGCGACCGGCCTGGTGTTCGCGGCGATCTTCATCCGGGTGATGCGTCACGCCCGCAAGCAGCCGGGCTTCGGCGCTGGGCTCAACAAGGCCGTTGGCGCGGCCTGGACCGGGGTCGGCTTCGCCATCTTCACCATGTGGCTGGGGATGACCGCGATCGGCGCCGTCACCGGCGACTGGCAGGTGATGAACATGTTCCCGGTGCTGATCTTCGCCCTCTACGGCGCGGCCTGGTACGTGGCCGGGCAGCTGGGCGGCAAGGGCTGGATCAAGGTGCTGGCCTTCGCCTCCTTCGCGGCGGCGGTGGCCATGGGCGCGCTGACGGGCAACCCCTACCAGATGCTCGGCTACGCGGCCTGCCTGGTGCTGCTGGCGACCGTGCCCGGCTGGATCCTGATGCGTCAGGAACCCACGGACATCGTCTAGGAGCCGACCGATGGAAGGCTTCGACATCGACCGTATCGACGAGGTGATCCACGGCCGGCTGCGGCTGGGGGTGATGGCCTACCTCTCCGGCGCCGGGGCCGCCGACTTCAACACCCTGAAGACCCGGCTCCAGGCCACCGACGGCAACCTCTCGGCCCATCTGCGCAAGCTGGAGGACGCTGGCTATATCTCCGCCGAGAAGGCGTTCGTGAACCGCAAGCCGCTGACCACCCTGACCCTCACCGACGCGGGGCGGACAGCGTTCGCCGCCTACCTCGACGCCATCGGGCGGCTGGTCGAGGGGCCGCGCTAGCGCCGCCCGCCGGTCATCCCTAGGGTGGGGAGATGATGACGAGACGGATTGGTCTGACCGCGATCGCGGCGAGTCTGGCGGCGGCCTGCTCGCCGCTTTCCATGTTCGCGACCCTGACGCCCAAGGACGCCGCCCGGCCACGCGGCCGCGGGATCGCCTACGGCCCGGACCCGCGCCAGAAGCTCGACGTCTACGCGCCGCGCGCCGAGGCGGGACCGGCGCCGGTGGCGGTGTTCTTCTACGGCGGGTCCTGGGACTCGGGGCGGCGGGAGGACTACGGCTGGGTCGGACGGGCGCTGGCGGCGCAAGGGTTCCTGACCGTGGTCGCCGACTATCGCCTGTATCCGCAGGTCCGCTATCCGACGTTCGTCGAGGACGGCGCGCTGGCGGTCCGCTGGGCGGCGGATCACGCGGCCGAGCTCGGCGGCGATCCGGCCCGGCTGGTGCTGGTCGGTCATTCGGCCGGCGCCTACATCGCCGCCATGCTGGCGCTGGATGCGCGCTACCTGTCGAGGGCGGGCGTGGCGCCGGGAACGGTGAAGGCCTTCGCCGGCCTGTCCGGTCCCTACGACTTCCTTCCCCTTGATGGGCCGATCACCCGCCAGACCTTCGGCGAGGCTGTCGATCTGCCGGGCAGCCAGCCGGTGCGATATGCGCGCGCCGACGCGCCGGCCGCCTTCCTCGCTACCGGCGACGCCGACACCACGGTCCGGCCGCGCAACACCCGCAAGCTAGCGGCCGCCCTGCGCGACGCTGGGGCCAGGGTCGAGGAACGCCACTACGCGGGTCTGAACCACGCCGATACCGTGCTGGCCCTCTCGCGCCCGCTCCGCGGCAAGGCGCCGCTGCTGGCGGAGATGACCGGGTTCCTGAAGACGGTCGTCGGTTGAAGCAAGCCTTTGGCGGCGTTAGGAGTTTCGCGGCATTGACGCGCGCGTAAAGCGAACGTGACTAGCCGCTGCCGCGACGTCATGTTGCACTGCGATTGAACGGGGGCGCGTGAACCGCTATATGCGCTGCCTCCCAAGGCGGCCTTTGTGTTTGCGGCGCCGCGAACCTAGTTCGATTGCAGGATTAGACGCCATGCTGCTGACCATGCTGAAGGCCAAGCTGCACCGCGCCACGGTGACCCAGGCTGATCTCGACTACGAAGGCTCGATCGCCATCGACCGCGACCTGCTGGATGCGTCGGGCATCCTGCCGAACGAGCAGGTCGATGTGCTGAACATCACCAACGGCCAGCGCTTCACGACCTACGCCATCGAGGCTCCGCGCGGGTCGCGGGTGTTCGGCGTCAACGGCGCCGCCGCCCGTCTGGTGCAGAAGGGCGACCGGATCATCGTCGTAACCTACTGCCAGCTGCCGGCCGAAGAGGCCCGCAACTACAACCCGTCGGTCGTCCTGCTGGACGATCACAACGAGCCCAAGCTCGCGGCGTAAGCCGTCACCGATTGAGTCCAACGCCCGTTCGTCGCAAGCTCCCGGTCAGTAACCGGGAGATCCGATCGTGCGCGCCGTTGTCCTCAGCCTTCCCGTTCTCGTTCTGTTGGCCGCCTGTGAACCCGGTGGCCCCAAGGGCGTCGAGCCAGATCGCCTGACCACCGAGATCGGCGGGGCCATCGGCGACCCCAACACCTGCGTGCTGATCGTGGAACAGGGCAGCGGCAAGCTGGTCTACCGCTATGGCACGCCGCTGCGCTGTGCCCGGCCGCTGCCGGAATGCAGCAAGCCCGGCGAGATCAATACCGAGAGCCTGGCCAAGCTGGCCGCCGCCGGCGACGTGCGGACGATCAGTTGTGACGCGGGGCCGGAGGGCGCCGATCGCGTGGGCTGGGCCACCGGCCCTGTCGTGAAGAGCGCAGGGTCGAAGTATGGCGATCTCGCCTACGCCGCCGTCATGGTCGGCCCCAGCGTCCTGCCCGGTCGCGAGATCAAGGCGCGGCTGGAGCCGGCGCTGAAACGGGCGGGGATGTAGGAAGAGAGATAGGGAATAGGGGATAGGGAATAGGGCGTAGCTCCCTACTCCCTACCCCCTACGCGCTATTCCCTACTTCACCAGTTCGAACGTCGCGCTGACGTCGACGCGGACCTTCAGTTCGCCGGCTTCCACCGGGGTGCTGGAGTCCTTCTCCATGCGGCCGGCAAAAGCCATCATCGGCATCGGCGGGGGCGGGGTGTAGCCGCCGCCTTCGCTGAGGGTGACCAGCCGCGCGACGCGGTAGCCGGTGGCCTTGGCGTAGAGGTCGGCCTTGGCCTGCAGCGCCTTCACGGCGTCGAGACGGGCGGCGTCCTCGGCGGCGTCGCCGTTCTGGAGACCGAAGGCGATGCCGCCGACGTTGGTGGCGCCGGAGTTGACGGCGGCGTCCACGGCCTGGCCGAGCTTGGCGAGATCACGCACGACCACGGTCACCTGGTTGGAGGCCTGGTAGCCGTTCAGGCGCGGGGGCAGGTTTTCCTGATAGACGTACTGCGGGTTCAGGTTGAGGCCGCTGGTCTGCAGATCGCGGTCGGCGATGCCGCCCTTCTTCAGGGCCGCGATGACCTGGCTCATCTTCGCCGCGTTCAGGCGCATGGCCTCGGCGGCCGTCGGAGCCTCGGTGGTGACGCCGAGCGTGATCGTGGCCTGATCCGGACGGGTGCGGGTCTCGCCGTAGGCCGACAGGTTGAGCGTGGTGGCGCGGAACAGCGAGTCGGCGGCGGCGGCCGGGACGGGAGCCTGTTGGGCGGCGGCCGCGGACGCGGTCCCGGCAACGATCAGGGCGCCGATAGCGGCGGCCCGGAAGAGGGCTTTCATGTCTTCATCTCCAGTGCGGGTCCGTTACGTCGGCCCGTCGACTTACCTTTAGCCAGACCGAACCTGAACCGGAGCTGTCCGAACCGTTGTCGCGATGAAAGCCGCACCGCGTGCGACGGTTCCCTTCCGCCGCGTGGCGCCGGCATGTCTTGCGTCTTCCGGCCCAGTCCTGGTCATGCTACCGCCCTGTTCTCCGCCCCTGGGGGCGCGTAGCTCAATGGTTAGAGCCGACCGCTCATAACGGTCTGGTTGGGGGTTCGAGTCCCTCCGCGCCTACCACCCCCATCGCCCAAGCGCCCAAAACAAAGACCCCGATCGATGATGCGATCGGGGCCTCTGGCCGTGTTGAAAGGGGGAGGCGCGAAGCCTCCCCGATGGTGGCGCTACCAGTTCCAGCTGGCGCCGAACCGGCCGGTGAAGCCGCCGGCGTTGTCGCCGACATTGGCCTCGCCGCGGATGAAGCCGTGGACACCGGGGGCCACCTGGGTGGTGGCCCCGAACTCGATGCGTCCGTAGGCGTCGGCGGGCTTGTCCTTGATGGAAACGCTCGTGCCGCCATTGGTGAAGGTCATCTCGTTCTCGCCCTCGAACTCCTTGACGGCGTAGCCGCCGGCGAAGGTGCGCAGCTTCAGGCCGCCGACGGTGGCGGTGGTCGAGACGCGGACGCCGACACGGCCCTCGAGGCTGATCGCGTCGTCGAACTCGATCTCCGAACCGGCGACCTCGAAGCCGTCGAGTTCGGTCTTCACCCAGGCCACGCTGGCCTGAGGCTCGACGGTCCAGCCGCCGGCGTCGAAGCGGGCGCCGACCTCGCCCTGAACGCCGAGGGCCTGGCCGTCGAAGTCGACCTGGGTCGTCATCTCCTGCAGGTCCGCGTTGGCGCTGAAGCGGTCCAGCTTGACCAGCGCGTTGGCGTAGAAGGCGCCGGCCGAGACGCCGCCGTAGGCGCCGATGTTGAAGCCGTCGAGGGCGATCAGGTTGTCGTGGCTGACGAAGTCCAGGCGCACGTCGCCGTAGCCGGCTGTCAGGCCCCAGGCAAAGCTGGCCGGCTCGGTGCTGATGACGCCGTCGACGCCGGCCTGGACGCCGAACCACTGGGTCTGCGTGGTCAGGTCGCGGGTGACCGGGCCGTTGGCGAGGTCGTAGACCTGCTTCTGGCCGAATTCCTCCTCGCCGCCGTAGGCCTGGGTCCAGACCTGGATCCCGTCCTCGCGACCGCCGAGCGCCTCGATGTCGCGGATCTGCTGCATGCGGACGGACCAGACCTCGGCGGTCTTGGTCCAGGCGCGCTGGCCGGCCGCCGCGGTCTTCAGCGGCGCGAAGGCGGTGACGGTCGGCGCGGCGGCCAGCCGGACTTGGCCGCCAGTCTCATAGACGAGATCGAAGCCGACCAGGGTGGTCTCGCTGGCCGGGGTCAGGATGAACTCGGTGCCCACCAGCTCGGCTGTGGAGTCGACCAGCAGGAAGGTGTCAGTGAGGTCGATCGTGCCGATGGTGCTGATGTCGAGCCGGGTCACGCCCGTCGCCGAGGCAATCTCGATCTGGTCGGCGACGTTGGTCGTGAAGTCGACGTCCATCTCGATGACTCCGGTCCCCTGACCGTCGAGCCGGGCGCTGGTAGCCACCAGACGATCGCCGGCGCGACCATTGGCCAGGTCGATACGGCCCCGATTGGTGAGCCGCTCAAGGCCGGTGAAGGTAAGCGTCTGCGCCGTCTCGCCGAAGCGGAGCTCGATCAGGGCGCTGTTGTCGACCAGGTCATCGCCGGCGCCGAAGTCGCTGGCGCCCGAGGTCAGCCAGGTTCCGGTGTTGAAGATGGAATCGCCGTTCGCGGTAAGCAGCACCGTGCCGCGCAGCTCGCCGGCATTGTTGATCCGCGCCGCGCCACCGGAGACCTCGATGGCGTGACCGCTGTCGGAGCTGATCTCACCGTTGTTGGTCAGGGTCGTGCCGGTTCCGGAAGCCAACCGCATGCCGCCGATATCCCCCGTGACCCAGCTGTCCGCGCCGATCGTCGCCGTGAGCGCGCCGCCGGCCGAAAGATCGACCCCGCGACCGTCGAAGGAGACGACCGTGTCGGTGAAGGTGGCGGTGACGTTTCCGGCCGCCGTGGCGAACACGCCCGTGCCGTTGTTGCGGACCTCCACCCGATCGACCTCGAGGGTGATGTTACCGGTTTCAGAGGCGGCATAGATGCCGTCCCGGTTCGCGCCGCCGGCGACGACGGGGCCGGTGCTCCTGACGATGACGTTCCCGCCCGCCTGGGCTACGATCGCCGCGCCGATTTCGTCGTCGGGGACGGCGCCGAGCGAGGTGACGGTCTCGCTGTCGATGGTCACCGCGCCCGTCTGGCTGAAGGCGTTGATGCCGTCCGCGCCGACGCCGCGCGTGCTGACCGCGCCGCTGTCGACGACGATGTCGCCACCGAAGGTGCTGAGTAGAATCCCGGCCGCGTCAAGGGTGGTGATGCTGTCGCTGTGGACCTCGATGTCGCCGCCCCCCGTATCGACCTGCAAGGCCGTGGCGCCCGCGCCGCGTGTCGCGATCTCGCCGGAGTCGATCGTCACCTTGCCGCCGCGTCCCGAGACGGTGATGCCGGTCCCATTCTCGCCAGAGGTCAGGATGGAGGTGCTGTTGACGACGATGTCGCCGCCGGGCTGATCCATGTCCTCGACGAGGACATCGATGCCGCGCGATCCGGCGCCCGAGGTCATGATCTCTTCGCTGTCGATGAGGACGTCGCCGGACAGGGCGGTAACGCTGATGGCGTCCGAGTTGTCGCCCTCGGTGGAGATCCAGAGGGAGGCGACGTCGATATCGCCATCGTCTGACTGGACGTTCACCGCGTCCGCGTCCGCGCCGCGCGTGATGATGTCGTCGGTATCGATCTCGACATCTCCCGCTTCTGTGGTCACGCGAATGCCTTCGGCGAGGTTGCCGGTCGTGTCGATGAACTGCGAGTCGATGGTCACCTTGCCGTCCAGGCCGGCGACGATGATGGCGGTCGCTTCCTCGCCGAGGGTGGTGATGGAGCCGCTGGTGATGTCGACAGTCTCGACGCCGGCAACGCCGTCATCGTCCCGGAGGTCGACGTAGATGCCCACGCCGCCGGCGCCGGTGGTGGTGATGTCCTCGCTGTGCAGTTCCACCGGCCCATTGTCGCTGCGAACACTGATGCCAACCGCGGCCCGTCCGGTCGTGAGTATGCTGCCCACATGGGCCTCGATCGCCCCGCTCGCGCTCTCGAGGTAGAGGCCGATGGCGAACTCGCCGCCGACGACGAGCTCGGTAGCGTTGATGAGGATGTCGCCGGTGCTGGTGCTGGCCGAGATCGCCACCCCGCTTGAGCGCGTGGCCTCGCTCCGGGTTACGGTCAGGTCGATGTCGCCGCTGTTCGACCAGGCGCTGACCGCGCTCCGGTTGATGCCGGTGCTGATCACGTCCTGGATGACGGCGGTGATGTTGCCGCTCTCGCTGCCCAGGTTGACGCCATAGGAGGCGGAGCGCACGGTTTCGATCTCGGCGGTAATGGCGCCCGTGTCGGTGGTGGCCTGAACCCCGACGGCGTCGCCCGTGGTGACCGAACCGATGTCGAGACCGATCGAGGCCGCTCCTCTCATGGAGGCGGCCACGCCGTGAGCTTCAAACTGTGACGTCACGACGGTGTCGACGGCAATCGTGGAGTTCCCCGCCGCATCGATTGTGATGCCGGCGGTCCCTCGACCGTTGGCCGTGATCGTGCCGACGTCGACGATCACACCCGAGTCGCCGCCGTCGCTGGTATTGAAACGGATGCCGTTGGCGCCGTTGCCGCTGGTGGTGATGGTGTCCGCCGTGATCCGGGTGGTGCCCGTGAGCGACGTGACCTGGATGCCGTGGGACGCGCCGACATAGGAACCGGCCGTGTCGTAGCCGCCCTTGGTGACGATGTCATTGACGTTGATGGTGACGTCGCCTTCGGCCTCGACGAGCACGCCGACCGAGTTGTTCCCCTCGGTATGGATCTCACCGGTCGAATTGACGACCACCGGGGCCGTGCCGCCGACAACATGGATGCCGTGGCTGACGAGGCCATTGGTGGAGACGTTGGTCGCGCTGACGCCCGCCGCGCCTCCGGCCTCGACATAAATGCCCGTGGCGCCGCCGTTGAGGGTAGTGACCGTATCGACATTGACGCCCGCGGCGCCGGTGGTGGTGACGCTGATGCCGGCCGTACCGTCGGCGGTGATCACCGCGCCGGTCTGGCCGACGACCCGGATAGCGCCGGTGCCTTGGACATGGACGCCAGACTGGGACACGCGTCCAGTCGGGGTGATGGTCAGCTGCAGGGCGTCCACACCGCCATAGCTGATGCCCGTCGCATAGGTGGAGGCGCAGAAGAGCTGGGTCGAACCAGCGGTATCGGCGCCGCATTCATTGGCGGCCAGAGCCTGCGCCGGCGCGCCGAGGATCATCAGCGAGCAGCCGAGGGCGGTGCCGCCCAGCAGGGCGCGGCGGGCGGGCAGGGGCAGGGAGCGTTTCAGGGTCACGGGAGCCTCGTCTGGGGGGACAGCGAACGCCGATCGTCGGCGCAACAGAGGTCCCGGCGATGCTTGGCTGCCCGCGCGCGTTCAAACTGCCTGCGACAAACAGCGGGCCCTCGGCGACGGCGCCCGGCCCCGTCGCGGCGGCGTCGGCCTTTGTCGCGTTTGTCACAAGCAAAGACCCCGACCGACGTGAGTCGATCGGGGTCTCTTTCAGGGCTCGGTGGGGGAGGTGAGGACCCCGACCGGTCCCTACCAGCTCCAGCTGGCGCCGAAGCGACCGGTGAAGCCGCTGGCGTTGTCGCCGACATTGGCTTCGCCGCGGATGAAGCCGTGGACGCCGGGCGCGACCTGGGTGGTGGCTCCGAGCTCGATGCGGCCGTAGGCGTCGGCGGGCTTGTCCTTGAGCAGGACGTCGCCGCCGGCGGCGGCGAAGGTCATCTCGTTCTCACCCTCGAACTCCTTCACCGCATAGCCGCCGGCGAAGGTGCGCAGCTTGAGGCCGCCGACCGTGGTTGTGGTCGAGACCCGGACGCCGAGCCGGCCCTCGAGGCTGACCGCGTCGTCGAAGCCGATCTCGGCCCCGGCGACGTCGAAGCCGTCGAGGTCGACCTTGACCCAGGCGACGCCCGCCTGCGGCTCGACCGTCCAGTCGCCGACGGCGAAGCGGGCGCCGGCCTCGGCCTGCACGCCATAGGCGCGGCCGTCGTAGTCGGCCGAGGCGGCGGCTTCGCGCAACTCGGCTTCGGCCGAGAAGCTGTCCAGCTTGATCAGGGCGTTAGCGTAGAACGTCCCCGCCGAGACGCCGCCGTAGGCGCCGACGTTGAAGCCCTTCAGGGTGATCAGGTTGTCGTGGCTGACGAAGTCCAGGCGAACGTCGCCGTAGCCGCCGGTCAGGCCCCAGGCGAAGCTCGCCGGCTCGGTGCTGATCACGCCGTCGACGCCGGCCTGGACGCCGAAGAACTGGGCCTCGGTGGTCAGGTCGCGGGTGACCGGGCCGCCGGCGAGGTCATAGACCTGCTTCTGGCCGAACTCTTCCTGGCCCCCGTAGGCCTGGGTCCAGAACTGGATCTTGTCCTCCCGGCCGCCCAGAGCCTCGATGTCGCGGATCTGCGACATGCGGGTCGACCAGACCTCGGCGGTCTTGGTCCAGGCTCGCTGACCGGCGGCCGCGGTCTTCAGCGGTGCGAAGGCGTTGACGTTCGGCGCGGAGGCGAGGCGGACCAGACCTTCGGCTTCGTAGACGAGGTCATAGCCGACCAGGGTTTCTTCGCTGCCGGGCGTCAAGACGAACTCGCTGCCGCTAAGAGCGGCCGTCGAGTCAATCAGGTCGAAGCTCTGGCCGAGCGCGACGGTCCCGAGGGCGTTGATGTCGATCCGGGTGACGCCCGTCGCCGAGGCGATGATGAGCTGGTCGGCGACGCCGGTGGCGAAGTCGACGTCGAGGTCGATGACGCCGGTCCCCTGGCCGTCGAGCACGGCGCCTGTGGCCACCAGGCGGTCGCCGGCCAGGCCGTTGGCCAGGTCGATGCGGCCCCGGTTGGCGATCCGCTCAAGGTCCGTGAAGGTGATGGTCTGCACCGCCGCGCCGACGGCCAGTTCGATCAGTCCGTTATTGTCGAGAAGATCGGTCCCGGCGCCGAACTCGCTGACGCCGGTGGTCGTCCAGGTCCCGGTGTTGAAGACGCTGTCGCCGTTTGCGGTCAGCCGCACCAGGCCACGCAGCTGGCCGGCGTTGTGGACCGTGGCCGCGCCACCGACGGCGTCGATGGCGTAGCCGCTGTCGGTCTGGATGCTGCCGTTGTTGCGGATCGTGGAGCCTGCCGCGCCCGACTCGACGCGAACCGCGCCCGTGCCGCCGAAGACCGAGGCATTGGCGCCGATGGTGGCCGAGACCGCGCCGCTGGTGCTGACCAGGTCGATGGTCTGGGCGAGGTCGGCGTCGATCGCGCCGGTGAAGGTGGCGGTGACGTTTCCGGCCGCCGTCGCCCAGACGGCGCGGCCGCCCTCGCCGTTGACGTCGACGCTGCCGATCTGGAGCGTGACCGGGCCGGCGCTCGAGGTCGCCATGACACCGTGGCGGTTGGCGCCGTCGGCGACAACCGTGCCGCTGGTGATGCTGACGCCGGTGCGTCCCTGGCCCCAGATGGCGGCGGCGCGGACGCGACCCTCGCCGACGCCGCCGGTCGAGGTAACGCTGGTGCTGTCGATGGAGACCGAGCCCTGCGTGCTGTAGGCGCCGATGCCGTGCGCGCCGTCGCCGGTGGTGGAGACCGAGCCGCTCGTCAGCTTGATATCGCCAACGGTGGAATGCAGCTCAATGCCGGTGGCGAAGGCGCCGGTGGTGGTGACGCTGTCGCTGGTGACGTCCATATCGCCGTTGTCGGCCTGCACCCAGAGCCCCTGGGCGTTAACGCCCGTGGTCTGGACCGAGCCGGAGTCGACGACGATGTCGCGTCCCTGCGACTTGACCTCGATGCCGATCGCGTTCTCGCCGCTGGTGGTCACCGAGCCGCTCGTCACCGAGATCGGACGCGTATCGCCCTCCTCGGGATATCCGATCGCGAGGATGCTGATCCCCAGGGCGTCATCGCCCGAGGTGGTGACGCTGTCGCTGATGAGGGTCACGGCGCCGGTCTCGGTCTCCAGGCGGATCCCCGTGGCGTCCGCGCCCTCGGTGACGACCTCTTCGCTGTCGACGTCGATGTCGCCGTCGACGGTCTGCACCAGCAGGCCGAGGGCGCTGTCGCCCAGCGTCGTGATCGAGGTCGATCGGGCGGTGATGTCGCCCTCCGCGCTGGCCAGCCACATGCCGCCCATGGCGCGTCCTTCGGTGGCGATGGAGCCCGAGACCACGGAGATGTCGCCGCTGTCGGTGACGGATTCGATCGCGGCGGCGATGTCGTCGCCCTCGAAAGTATCGCTGCTGGTGATGATCGAGGTGCTGGCGATGAGAATGTCGCCAGTCTCGCTGCGGGCGTTGATCGCAATGGCCGCTTCGCCGGTCAGCGTGATCTCGCCGCTATCGATGTCGATATTGCCGTCCACGCTCCGCGCATCGATGCCGCTCGCGACTTCGCCCTCGGTGCTGATGCTGTCGCTGTCGATCTCGATGTCGCCCTGGTTCGTCGAGGCCATGATCGCCCAGGCGCCTACGCCGGTGGTGCTGATGGTTCCGGAATCGACGGTCACCTTGCCGTCGAGCCCCTCGACGGTGATCGCTCCGGCGTTTTCACCGGTGGTGGTGATCGATCCGCTGGTCACCTTGACGGTCTGCGGACCGGTCTGCTCGCCGGCGGGGCCATAGACGACAACGTCGATGGCGCGTCCGGCCACGCCCGAGGTGGTGATGTCGCCGCTGGTCACATCGACCGCGCCGACGTTGGTGGTGACCTCGATGGCGGTCGAGCGAGCTCCGCCGCTGGTGATACTGGTCGAGGTCAGCGTAATGGCGCCGGTCTCGTTCTGAGCCGAGATGCCGACGCTGTCGCGGCCGTTCGAGAGAATGGTCCCGGCGTTGACCGTGATGTCGCCGGAGATGTTGGCCACCGTGATCGCACCCGCCAAGGCGCCGTCGGTGCGGGCCTGGGTCACGGTCAACACGATGTCGCCGGACTCGCTGCTGGCGCCGACGCCGGACTGGGAGCTGGTCGTCGCGACGTCGTCCACCTGGAAGTTGATGTCGCCGCTGACCGTGTTGAGCAGGACGCCGGAATTGCCCGATCGTACCGTTCCGGCGCGGCCGCTGATGTTGCCGGCTTCTGAAGTCGCCCAAACGCCGACGGCGGCGCCGGTCGTGACTGAACCGATGTCCAGGACGAGGTCGGCGTCATCCAGCATCCGCGCGTAGACGCCGTGGCCCTCGAAGGCCGTGGTGGTAACGTTGCCGACCTTGATCGAGGAATCGCCGCGAGCGTTCAGATTGATGCCGAAGGTGTCGCGGGTCACGGTGTTGATCGTGCCGACGTCGATGATCGCCCCCGCATCCCCGTACGCCTCGCTGTCGAAGTGCACGCCGTGTGAGCCGATGCCGTTCGTGGATATGCTGTCGGCGGTGATCCTCGCCGTGCCGCTGGAGGTTCGCACCAGGATGGCGGTGGCTGGACCCTCGTACGGCAGGCCGCCGGCGAAACCGCCCTGGGTCTCCACCGTGCCGACGTCGATGGTCACGTCGCCCCCGGCCTCGACGTAGATGCCGACCGCGTTGTTGCCGTTTGTGCGGACGGTGTCGGCCTCGATCGTCACCGGCCCGGCGCCCGCGATCACCTCGATGCCGTGGCTGGAATGGCCTTGAGTAGTCACGGACCCGACGTCGACGATGACCTCGCCGGCGGCGCTCAGTTCCACGCCATAGGCGTTGCGGCCCGTGGTCGTAATCGTTTCGACCGTGACCGTCGCCGAGCCGCCGGTGGAGGCCTGCACGGCCGGGGCGTTGTCCAGGGTGCTCGACGCGGTCGGCTGGTTGATGACCACGTCATCGGGAGCGGCCAGCGCCAGAGCGGGCGCGCCGACGATCAGCAGCGAGACGCCGAGGGCGGTTCCGCACAGCAGCGCGCGGCGGGGAGCATGGGACGAAATCTTGCTGGGGGTCACGGACGCCTCGACGAAATCAGCCGCACCGGCGATCCGGAGGGCTTGGGGGACGAGGCGAGTGCAATCGGAGGGACGTGTGTTCAACACGACCTGCGGTGAAATCCGCGCGGGCGTCGATCAGAACGGACAGCGAGGGCGGCAGGCCTATTCGGCGGCGTGCCGGGTTGCGGCGACCGACGCGCGGCGCGGGGCTGCGGTGACCCGATTCCGCCCCCCCTGTTTCGACTGGTACAGCGCCGCGTCGGCCGAGGTGACCAGGTCCGACGCCAGGGCGGCCGTCTCCGGCAGCGTCGAGACCCCGAAGGAAGCGGTGACGCGTACGTCATGCAGGTCCGACAGGCCTTCGATCCGGGCGCGCAGAATCTCGGCCTTGGCCATGGCGCTCTCCATCGAGCAGTCCGGCAGCAGGATCAGCAGCTCCTCGCCGCCGTAGCGGCAGGCGACGTCGCTCTGGCGCATGGCCCCGGCTACGGCGGCGGCGGCCTCACGCAGGATCGCGTCGCCCATGGCATGGCCGTGCTCGTCGTTGAGCCGCTTGAAATGGTCGAGGTCGATCATGATCACCGAGACCGGACTGGCGCTGCGCTCGGACAGGACCGTGAACCGCTCGAGCATGTCCTCCATGTAGCGGCGGTTGTAGAGGCCGGTCAGCGGGTCGCGCAGAGCCTGGTTCCGCAGCCGCTCGCGCAGGGCGATGTTGGCGATCGCCAGCGACATGGCGTCGGCCATGGCGGTGGCCAGGGGGGCGGCGGCGATCAGCCGGGCCTCGGCGTCATCGCCGTCCGCCTGCAGCTGCAGCAGGCCGTAGACTTCGCCCCGGGCGGTCATCGGCAGCTCCAGCACCGTGCCGTCCCGATAATGCTCGCAGCGAAGGGCGCCATCTTCGGAGAGGTTTCGATGCGGTTTGCCCCGTTTCAACGCCCAGCATTGGGACGGTGCGATGGCCTCCGGCGCTTCGTTCTCGACCCTGCCCCAGGCGACGGACAGATCGAGCCGGTCGCGGGAATTGTTGAACACGTAGAGAGCGCCGCCGAGGTCCGGCAGCAGCTTGTCGGCTGTCGCCCTGAGCACGGCGTTGGCGTCGGCGTGGTCGGCGGCGCTCTGCAGCATGTCGGTCATCTCGAACAGCCGCTCGACCTGATCGCGGGACGCGAGGGCCTCATTCACCGCCGCTCGCCGGCCTCTCGCTTCGAGCCCTCCGACACGAATGGCGTAGAGCAGTCCCGCCAGCGTCAGCGCGCCGCCGATGAGCTGCAGGGCGACGACCCAGATCTGGCCCTCGCGGATCCGCAGCTCGTAGTCGACCGCCACCGTCGTCTGGGTAGCGAAGGCGTCATCGAGGTCCGAGCGCAGGCTTTCAACCAGAGACCAGGTCTCGCCTTCGGCCAGCATCGCTTGCGCCGTCTCGCGGCCCGTGACACGCGCTGCCTCGAGGGTCTCGCTCCAGTTCGCGGACAGTCGGTCCAGACGCGCTGTTCGGCCGGCGCGCTGGCCGCCGTCCATCCGGAGGACGATGGGACGTCGGGCGTCCAGCGCCTTCCGGGCGTCAAAGTAGTAGCTCAGATGCCGGGCATCGCCGGTGTGGGCGTAGCTTTCCACCGCCAGTTCCGCATCGACCAGCGCCGCGCGTGCGGCGCGCAGATCGCGGGCTTCCGCGGAGACGTTGTTCAGCCGCTCCTGCAGCGCCGCCGTGTAGAGGAAGCCGCCGAACTGGACGAGCAGCGTCAGGGCCACGATCGTCACGATCGCGGTCGAGACCTGGCGGCGGCGCCATTTGACGCCGCTCGTGGATTCCGAAACGGGGACCGTGCGACCGGCCATCCTCGCCTCCAATCCCCCCGTTGCGGATGTCCGCGTGGTGCAGAATGGAGGCTGGAGCCTTGCGATAGGGACAACAGACGCGGTTAGCGCCGGTTTACCAAGGATGCTCCATTAGCCGCCGGCCTTGGCGAGGATGTGCTTCCATTCTGCTGCGGTGACCGGCTGTACCGACAGCCGGAACGAGGTGACCAGCGACATCGTCTTCAGCGCCGGGTCTTCCTTGGCCTCGGCCAGGGTAAACGGGCGGGGTAGAGGCTCGAGCGCCTTGAGGTCCACGCAGACGAACTGACCCTTGGCGTCGGTCGGATCGGGGTAGTGCTCGCGGATCACCTCGGCGACGCCGACGATCTCCTTGCCCTGCTGCGAATGATAGAAGAAGGCGCGGTCGCCCAGCTTCATCGCCATCATGTTGAGCTTGGCGGTGTGATTGCGGACGCCGTTCCAGGGTTCGCCCTTGGCGCCGGTCTTAACCAGGTCGTCCCAGGAAAAGACGTCCGGTTCGGTCTTAAGCAGCCAATAGGCCATGGCGTGGCGCTCCCGTCGTTCTTCAACGCGGGCAGACTACCCGCTTTGGCTGCGGGAGCCAGGCGCCTGCCCGCACGACCATGATCGCGCGGGCAGGGCTTGGGTGTTTCTAGAAGCGATAGGCGGCGGTGACGCGGAAGCTGTGGATGTCGAACTCGTCGTCGCTGCGGCGGATGTCTGTGCCGGTGGTGTTCGGCGCCAGGACGAAGGGGTTGCTCGGCAGGGCGGCGCCCTGGGTGACCCGGACGACGGCGTCGTCGTCCTCGAGCGTGGTGTAGAGGTACTCGGCGCCGAGCGACCAGTTGCTGTTGACCTTCCACTCCAGGCCGCCGCCGAGCTGATAGCCGTTGGCGCGCGAGTCGCTGTCGTTCAGCTCGAAGGCATTGGCGACGTTGGTGGTGTCGAAGCGGGTGTCGATCTTCGCGGTCGCCAGGCCGGCGGTCGCATAAGCGAGATACGGGCCGGAGGCGTAGCCGCCGCGAACGCGGGCCGCCAGGATCCAGTCCGTCTCGCGGGTGAAGGTGTAGGCCGCCGGTGTGCTGCTGAAGCCGGTGACGGCGTCTTCGAGGTTGACGTAGGTCGCCTCGACAAGGCCGCCGACGACCCAGTTGCCGAATTGCCGGTCGTAGCCGCCGCGCAGGGAGACCTCGATCTCGCCCTCGTCGTCACGGCAGCCGGCGCCGGCGTTGTTGCCCTTTGCCGTGCCGTTGCAGAAGCCCGGCGCAAACGCGTCAGCCGCCAGCGACGTCGTCACCGTGTCGTTGAAGGCGCCGTCGAGGTCGCGGTCGAACTGGAGGGTCTCGTCATCCTCGTCGGGGTTGGCGTAGCCGGCCGCGCCGCCGATGTAGAGGCCGCTCCAGTCGGTGGTCTGGGCCAGGGCCGGCGTGGCGACGGCGAGCGAAAGAAGGGTTGTGACGAACAGGGCGCGGTTCATGGAGGTCCTCAGGAGACGTGGCGAAGACCCCATCAAGGTCGACAACGGACGGTCGGTTCCGTCCCGGGGCGGAGACAAAAAATCTTTTCGAACAAGCACATCCAGAGCCGTTTCGAGATCGTATATCTAACCCTCGCTATCCTGCGGACGCACCTCGCGCCGCTGTTCCGAACCCGTCGAGACCCATGGCCGAAGCCTTCAACGACCTGACCCTGTCCGCCGACCGCGAGGCCCGTTACGCCGAGGTCGCCGTCGAGATCGCCTCGGTTCTGGACGGCGAACCGAACCTGACCGCGCGGATGGCGACGGTGGCCTCGATGCTGGCCAACAGCTTCGATCACTATTTCTGGACCGGCTTCTACGTCGTCGATCACGCCAAAGGCGATGAGCTGGTGGTCGGGCCCTATCAGGGCACGCTCGGCTGCCTGCGCATCGCCTTCGGTCGCGGCGTCTGCGGCGCGGCCGCCGCGACCGGTCAGACGCAGCTAGTGCCCGACGTCCACGCCTTCCCCGGCCACATCGTCTGCGACGGCCGCTCCCAGAGCGAGGTCGTGGTTCCGGTGTTCGGCCCGGACGGCGCCCTGATCGCGGTGCTGGACGTCGACAGCGACCAGCCGGCGGCGTTCGACGAGGTCGACGCGCGGTGGCTGGAGACGATCCTGAAGGCGACGTTCGGCTAGGTTAACCCCGCTGAATCTTCTGCCATGCAAATTTCCCGCATGGCTCCTCGCGTCTCCATCGTCATCCCCACCCAGCGCCGGCCCGAAGGCCTGGCGACCGCGATGGCTTCGGCGCTGGCGCAGACGGGAGTCGACCCGAGCATCGTCGAGCTGGTCGTCGCCGACAATGACCAGACGTCCTCCGCCCGCGCGGCCGTCGAGGCGGCGGCCAAAGCAGCGCCGTTCCCCGTCATCTATGTACATGAGCCCGCCGCCGGCGTGGCCAACGTTCGCAATACGGCCCTGGCCACGGCCAAGGGCGAGCTGATCGCCTTTCTTGACGACGACCAGGAAGCGCCGGCCGACTGGCTGGCTTCGTTGCTGGCGGTGCAGGCGGCGCATGGCGCGGACGTCGTTTTCGGTCCGGTCCACGGCCGCGCGCCGGAAGGCATCGAGCATCGCGCCTACTACGAGACCTTCTTCTCGCGGCTGGATCGGTCACCCGAGGGGCCGATCGATCACTTCTGGGGTTGCGGCAACAGCCTGATCCGCCGCGCCGCGCTGCCGGGGGCGACGCCGTTCGCGGTCGAGCGCAACGCGATCGGCGGTGAGGATGACCTGCTGTTCGGGAACCTGCAGGCGGCCGGCGGTCGCTTCGCCTGGGCGCCGAAGGCCTGGGTCTGGGAGGACCCGATCTCGTCGCGCCTGACCCTGCGCTACACGCTGGCGCGGTTCTTCGGCTACGGCCAGGGACCGACCGAGCACTGCTGGTCAAGCACGCCGCGCGACCTGGTCGGGGTGGCCAAGTGGATGCTGGTCGGCATCGCCCAGACAGCGATCTACACGCCGCTCGCCGTCGTGAAATGGGCGCTGCGCAGACCCGATCGCGCCAGGGCCCTGGCGCTGGTGTTCGGGGCTTTGGGCAAGACCTTCTGGTGGGGCCCGTTCCGACTGCAGTTCTACGGTCGCAGCGCCTGACGCTAGGGCGGGCTTGCCGCAAGGCCCGGCAACGGCCAGATAGATCGGGATGGACCGCCAGCACACTTTCGAACTCGGCGACGATCCGGCGGCCGACGCCCGGGCGCTGCGTGACGCCTTCGGCTGTTTCACGACCGGGGTGACGGTGGTCACGACCCTGCACGGCGAGACGCCGGTCGGGTTCACCGCCAACAGTTTTACCTCGGTTTCGCTGGACCCGCCGCTGGCGCTGGTCTCGATCGGCCTCAACGCCTCCTGCCTGCCGGCCCTGGTCGAGAGCGGGCGCTTCGTCGTCAACGTGCTGCACGTCGACCAGGAAGCCGTGGCCCGGCAGTTCACGCGCAAGGACGGCGACCGCTTCGAGGGGCTGGGCGTCCAGATCTGGAGCACCGGCGTGCCGGTCCTCGACGGCTGCATGGCCAGTTTCGAGTGCGAGACCCATCACAGCTTCGAGGCCGGCGACCATCAGGTGTTCGTCGGCCGCGTCCTCAAGGTCCGCTACGATCCGCATCACGAGCCGCTGGTCTATCTGCGCGGCGGCTATCGCAAGGTGCATACAGACGCCGCCGGCGACGAACTCGGCCAGGCGACCCCCGCGGGCGGCCGCGCGCTCTAGTCCGTCGCAATTGTGAACGGGCGCTGACGCCACGTCATACTCGACTCGAACGGCTGTTTGCCTAGATTGCCGTGAACGTAAACGAGAACCTCGAGGGAGAGGACCATGGGCGAAGCCTATATCGTAGCGGCGGGTCGTACCGCCGGTGGCCGCAAGGGCGGCCGTCTCAGCGGAGTCCATCCGGTCGACCTGGCCGGTGAAGTCCTTAAGTCGCTGGTCGCCAGCACCAAGGCCGATCCGGCCCTGGTCGAGGACGTGATCATGGGCTGCGTGGGCCAGGGCGGCGAACAGGCCGTCAACGTCGCGCGCAACGCCGTGCTGGCCGCCGGCCTGCCGGAAAGCGTGCCGGCCACGACCGTCGACCGCCAGTGCGGTTCTTCGCAACAGGCCCTGCACTTCGCCGCCGCCACCGTGATGAGCGGCCAGATGGACGTCGTCATCGCCGCCGGCGTCGAGAGCATGAGCCGCGTGCCGATGGGCTCGCCCTCGGTTCTGGCCGCCAAGGCCGGCATGGGCAACTACATGAGCCCGGCGATGCAGGCCCGCTATCCCGGCATCCAGTTCAGCCAGTTCGCCGGCGCCGAGATGATCTCGAAGAAGTACGGGTTCACCAAGGACCAGCTCGACGAGTTCGGCTTCTCCAGCCAGCAGAAAGCCATCGCGGCGACCAAGGGCGGCGCCTTCGACGGCGAGATCGTCGCGGTCGAGATCACCCTGGCCGACGGCACCAAGGAAATCCACGCGATCGACGAAGGCATCCGCTTCGACGCCAGCCTGGACGCCATCAAGGGCGTCAAGCTGCTGGTCGAGGGCGGCACCGTGACCGCCGCGACCTCCAGCCAGATCTGCGACGGCGCCTCGGGGGTGATGGTCGTCAACGAGCGTGGCCTGAAGGCCCTGGGCGTCGAGCCGCTGGCCCGTATCCACCATATGACCGTCACCGGCGGCGACCCCGTCGTCATGCTGGAAGAGCCGGTCTTCGCCACCCAGAAGGCCCTCAAGCGCGCCGGCATGTCGATCAACGAGATCGACCTGTACGAGGTCAACGAAGCCTTCGCCCCGGTGCCGCTGGCCTGGCTTCAGGGCAACGACGCCGACCCGTCCAAGCTCAACGTCAACGGCGGCGCCATCGCGCTCGGCCACCCGCTGGGCGGTTCCGGCACCAAGCTGATGGCGACCCTGGTCCACGCCCTGCGCAAGCAGAACAAGCGCTACGGCCTGCAGACCATGTGCGAAGGCGGCGGCCTCGCCAACGTGACCATCATCGAGCGCCTCTAAGCCCTCGACGACGGTCTTGAAATCGAAGCCCCTCCCTCGCGGGAGGGGCTTTTTCTTTGCCTATGAAGCGGGAGCGGACGCCGCCGCCGTCACCCGCCACACCACGTTCCCCACATCGTCCGCGACCAGCAGCGCGCCCTTCGCGTCCACGGCTACGCCGACTGGCCGGCCCAGTGACTCGCCCTTGGCGTTGAGGAAACCGGTCAGGAAGTCCTCCGCCTTGCCCGACGGTTTGCCGCCGCTGAACGGCACGAACACGACCTTGTAGCCGCTGACCGGCTTGCGGTTCCAGGAGCCGTGCTGGCCGACGAAGGCGCCGCCCTGGTACTTCGCCGGGAACGCCGCGCCCTCGTAGAACGTCAAGCCCAGGGAGGCCGTGTGCGCGCCCAGCGCGTAGTCCGGCGTGATCGCCCTCGCCACAAGCTCCGGCCGCTGCTCCTTGAAGCGGGTGTCGACGGTCTTGCCCCAGTAGCTGTCCGGCCAGCCGTAGAAGCCGCCCTCCTTCACGCTGGTCATGTAGTCGGGCACGAGGTCGTGGCCGAGCATGTCGCGCTCGTTGACCGAGGTCCACAGCGCCCCGCCCGACGGCTCCCAGCCCATCCCGACCGGGTTGCGCAGGCCGCTGGCGTACTGGCGCAGCGCCCCGGTCGCCAGATCGAGCTCGAGGATCCCGGCGCGGTTCTTCTCCAGGGCGATGCCGCCCTCGGCGAGGTTGCCGTGGCTGCCGACCGAGATGAAGAGCTTCTTGCCGTCGGGGCTGGCCAGCAGGTTGCGGGTCCAGTGGCCGTTCGGCTCGCCCGCGGGCAGGTCGGCGACCTTGACCCCCGGCCCGGTCACGCTGGTCGCGCCCGGCGTATAGGCATAGCGCAGCACCGCGTCGGTGTTGGCGACATAGAGCTGATCGCCGACCAGGGCCACGCCCAGCGGCGAGTTCAGCCCGTCGAGGAACTTCGTCCGCACCTCGACCTCGCCGTCGCCGTCGGCGTCGCGCAGCAGGGTGATGCGGTTGGCGCTCTTGGTCACCGCGCCGGCGCGGCTCATCACCTGCTTCTGCACCCAGGCCTTGATGCCCTTTTCCTCGCGCGGCGGAGCGTTGCTCTCGACCACCAGCACGTCGCCGTTGGGCAGCACATAGACCCAGCGCGGATGGTCCAGCCCCTCCGCATAAGCGGTGACGACGAAGCCCGCCGGCGCCGTCGGCTTGCCGCCCGGCGACCAGCGCACCGCCTTGGCCGGGTTCAGCACCGGGATCGGCCCGTTTGGGTCCGGCGCGCCGATCTTCGGCGTCGCGCCGTAGGTCTCCTCCGGCGCCAGTTCGGCGGTGCCGTTGCAGGCGGCGAGCGTGAGCGCGCAGAGCAGCGCGGCAGCGGAGGCGGACTGTCGGAGCATGGAGGTTCCCTCTTCCCTGGCCGGCAGTATGGACCCGGCGTTCGGGGTGACAATGGGCGGCGGGGGAGGGCGGTTGCGTGGTGCGTCCTTCGAGACGCGCTGCGCGCTCCTCAGGATGACAGACGTGGGTGGGTCGCCAAAAAGGTCGTCATGGTGAGGAGCGAGCCTCAAGCGAGCGTCTCGAACCACGCAGGGCCGCAACGCGACTGGGGGCGCCAGAGAAACCGCCGCGAGAAGCCGTCGTCCCGGGAGTCTCCATTCCGCATTGTCCGCAGATTTCGCGCGAACCGCACAATCGAACCCGGCGGCGCCCGCAACGACCCCGACGCCGCGACCAACGCCATGCGCCACGCCGACGCGTGATGCCGAGACCGCGCAGGCACGGCCGCATCCCTTGCGGGGCAAGGCGCGGCGGCGGTCGGAGCAGGGCGGCGAGGGCGTCATCCGCACAGTATGGCGCCGTGGCGGGGAGGGTGGATGAAACGGCGCCGGTCCCCGCCTCCGGATGTCCCACGAAGGGGCGGAATGTCCCGCTTTGTCTCCAGAGTATATGTCTCGAGAGTCCCGCTTTTGGGGAGCGGCCGCGCCTCGGGTCAGTCCTCCCCGCTTCGCGGGGAGGGGGACCGCCGGAGGCGGTGGAGGGGAGTCGCCGCACAGTCTGGAAGCGCCGCGCGAGACGTCCGTGCACCGACTCCCCTCCACCACGCTCCGCGTGGTCCTCCTCCCCAGCTGAGCTGGGGAGGATTGGCAGCGCGCGTCGGCCCTACGCCTCGTTCACAGGCGCGCCGATCTCGCGCAGCAGCGCCGCCGCGTCGACCGCCTCGCCGTCCACCCTCGCGGTCGTGGTCCCGTTCCAGTCGACGCTGATGAAGACGCCGGTCTTCTCCGCCTCGGCCAGCGCCGCCTCGGTATCCTCCGGCAGCAGGGCGCCGCACCAGGGACAGTACTGGATCACGGTATTGGCCATGGTGTAGGCGCGCATGCCCTCGGACCAAGCCACCAGAGGCTCCCAGTCCGGCAGGTCTACGGGCTCGTCCTCGAACGCGGGATCAGCGGCGAGCGCCTCCCGGGTCAGGGACATGGTTTCGAACGTGCTGCAGCAGCTGTGGGTCATGAGCCGATCATGGCGCCGGACGCGCGCCGACGGGAAGCCCGGTGTTTCGTGGGCGCCGAGGCGGCGGCGCGGAAGAGGGGGAGGGCGCGAGCGCTTCAGACCTCTCGATTCGTCTCATGGATGCCAGCGTGCCGGCCGGGCCAGGTCAGTCCGCCGACACGGGCCTGCGGCCCGCCGCGTCGCGGCCGCGCGAAGCGCGGTCCTTGAGTGACCTGACCCGACCGGCGATCGTCTCGCCATGAGATGAAGGGTGGGGTGGGGGCTTTGCGAGCCGGCTAAGTCGAAGATTTAAGGCGTTCTTCTAACTTTCGAGCGATAGCCTGAATAGCCGAGATTCGCCTCGGGTCAATAATGGACGCTTCGGGATCTTGATCAAGAATATCTAAAACAGCGTAAGCCAAATTTACTTTTGAAAGTTCACGAGAGGTACTTTTAAGGAAGAACTTTTCTGCCGAGTCCATGCGAGATTTTGAGGACAGGTCAGACTTCTGGATCCTTTTTGCATGAGGATGGTGCATATCGATAATGCTATTTATCGCCAAAATTAAGATGTCGGGGTTCAAAAAATCTTCTGTCTCGGTAGCGCTCTTGTCGGAGTTGCAAAGTGTAATGACATTGCGCTCCTGTATGCCGGTAGAAAGCAGGTTTTTCTTAATGGATTCTCCACCTTCGTCGCCATCTACAAGGTAGGTTACACGGTGAGCTTGGCTTATGACCGAAGTATTCTGAGGGCTTATGCTCGAAAGGCCAGGCACAAACTGAAACCCGAGGATTTCGGAGCCTGTCGCTTGTCGAAGCATGGTTGGAAGGAGGAGCATGTCTGACGCTCCTTCGACAACCACCGCGTTCCGAGTCGGAAAGAACGCCAGCGTGCTGGCCCCCATACCGAAGAGCATCGGTGAGAGCCCTGGTTCATTGTCGGCCCAGAAGCGATTATTTATATCGCTTTGCGTCGAGTTCCCTTTGTCTGGGTAAGCTAAGCGAACGCCATTCCCGAGGTCTTCAGGGAGGCAGCCAGCCGAGTGTGTTGTATAGATAACTTTGGAAGCGACTTGCTGGCGCGCTAGCATTTGCACGAGGTCAGCTTGGGCGTCGTAATGCAGGCGTTGCTCCGCCTCATCGATGAGCATTATAGGCTTGCCAAGCCAATTGCCGCCAGCGAAGCCCAGCAGAGCGACGAACTGTCTGAGTCCGTCGCTGCGTTCTGCAAGCGAAGTGAACTCAGATTTCTCGTTCACGACTTGAATGGCTAGCCTATCGTTTTGAATTCGAATGGATACGTGAATTCCAGATTGCCGCCATTCCGCTCTAAATTTGTTCTCCAAATTCCTGTTTGCTTGATGTTCAATAGTTGTGAGTTCGGCGGTGTTGCCGGATTTGTGGGCCTGAACGACTAGGTTTACGTCAAGGGCCGCGATGTCGCACAAATTCTCCAGGGCAACGGGAATTTCATCTTCGAGATCAGAAATTATATACTCAGGCTGTAGATCGCGAGAATCGTCGTCAAAAACGAGAATTGCGGGGACCAATTTCGACAGCGTCGACAAGGCAAAATCGCGAGGATTTGGCATTCGTTCTGCTGTATGAACATCCTCCCACATGACGGGAATGTTTTTGATAAATGCCGGATTTTTTTCCGAAATTGTTTTTGATAATTCATCAACAAATTCAGAGACGGTTTCGAGATTGTTTGTAGATAGATTTTCATTATCGCTGGCGAGTATAGCATCGCAAGCGGTCCAACTTTCTCTGAGATCTTCTAAATCGCCGTCGTCAATCTTTGATGTGAATTTCTTGTTTTCCAGCGCTGCGGCGACTGCGCCGCAAAACGTAGCTCGCCCGCTTGTGTCGCGAACCGGGGGTGGGGGGCTGATCCGAAACGTGCGCTGCCCATCATCGCTTTTTCGCACGATTAACCAGTGAGGTCCGTGGAGGCGCGCCCCTTCTAAGTCCGTAGCAGACAGAAAGAAGCGTCCTTCAATCGAAAACAGCGTCCTATCTGCTCCGCGCGCGAAGTCTCCGGGCTGCGGTGGATCATCGCCGTTCAATAGTGCGATAGCATCGAGCAGTGATGACTTGCCGGCCTCGTTGGGGCCTAAAATGGCGACAAGTTTCCCGTTCGTCTGAAGCGTCTTGGCGGTCCTGAAGCGGCGAAAGCCAGTAACCGTAACTGAGCGTAGATCCATATGCGCTCCGGTCTTTCCTTTGACGCAGTGAGTGGGCCCCGATCGGGGTCTGATTCGAACTTTACTATCGTCAAGATGGCACGCTGCACTTCTTCGAGCCAAGAGCCTCTCACACCCCCATAACCACCGTATTCTTCACCTCCTCCAGCACCGCGTACGTCCGAGTCTCGCGCACCCCTGGCAAATTCACCAGCGTCTCCCCCAGGAAGCTCCGGTACGCCGCCATGTCCGACACCCGCGCCTTGATCAGGTAGTCGAAGCCGCCGGCGACCATGTGGCACTCCAGGATCTCCGGCGTCCGGCGCACCGTGGCGGCGAACTTTTCGAAGGTGTCGGCCGTTGTACGGTCGAGCTGGATTTCGACGAAGATCAGCAGGGCGCGGTCGACCTTTTCCGGGTCGAGCAGGGCCGCGAAGCCGAGGATGTAGCCGCGCTCGCGCAGGCGCCGGAAGCGGTCGTGGCAGGCGGCCGGGGACAGGCCGACCTGGGCGGCGAGGTCCTGGTTGGTGATGCGGCCGTCGGCCTGCAGCACGCGCAAGATGCGACGGTCGAGGTCGTCCAGCGGCGGCGTCGGGGTCTGCGGCGTCGTGGTCATGGCGTTGTCGAACAGTCTTCGGCCAGAGGGTCGGATATCGCTGAAATCTACGGTTCGGGTTCGAAACTACCAAGCACATTCGCCGCGACCCGGCGCATAACCGGGATATCTTCAGTTCTCCGGTGACGCCCATGCCTCCCCCCGCCCGCAAGCCGTCCACGCCCTCCACCGCGCTCGACAAGGCGCGGGCCGCGATCGCACCGCTGTACCGCGCCCCCGAGCCCGAGCGGCTGGCGGCGCTGATCCCGGGCGCGACGCTCGGCATCGACGAGCGCAAGCGCGTGGAGACGCAGGCCAAGGTGCTGCTGGCCGACCTGCGCAAGGCCGGGTCCGACGGCTGGGTCGAGCGCTTCCTGCAGGAATACAGCCTGACCACCGAGGAGGGCGTGGCCCTGCTGTCGCTGGCCGAGGCCTATCTGCGCGTGCCCGACACGATCACCGCCGCCGAGCTGGTGCGCGACAAGCTCGGCCGGGCCGACTGGAAGGCGCACAAGGGCCAGTCGGACTCGGTGCTGGTCAACTCCGCGACACTGGGCCTGATCCTGGCGCGCGGGCTGATGGACGAGGACGCCGGCGCGCTGAAGACGCTGGTCGCGCGCATGGGCGAGCCGGCGATCCTGAAGGCCGTGAGCGTGGCGATGCAGATGATGGGCGAGGCCTTCGTGCTGGGCCGCACCATCCAGGAGGCGCTGAAGCGCGCCGACCGGGGCGGGTCTGCCGCCTTCCGGCACAGCTTCGACATGCTCGGCGAGGCGGCCAAGACCGCCGAGGACGCCGAGCGCTATCTGAAGAGCTACTTCGACGCCATCGAGGCGATCGGTCGGAGCGAGGGGGGCAAGGGCGAGATGCACGCCCGCGACTCGATCTCGGTGAAGCTCTCGGCCATCCACCCGCGCTACGAGACCGCGCAGGAGGGCCGGGCCGTGGCCGAGCTGACCGAGCGGGCGCTGCGGCTGGCGCGGGTGGCGAAACTGCACGGCATCGGCCTGACCATCGACGCCGAGGAGGCCGAGCGGCTGGAGATGAGCCTCGACATCATCGCCGCCCTGGCCGCCGAGCCGGACCTCGCGGGCTGGGATGGCCTCGGCATGGCGGTGCAGGCCTATCAGCGGCGCGCGCCGGCGGTGATCGCCTGGGTCGACGCGCTGGGCGTGGCGACCGGGCGGCGGATCACCGTGCGGCTGGTCAAAGGCGCCTACTGGGACAGCGAGATCAAGCGCGGCCAAGAACGCGGGCTGCCCGACTATCCGGTGTTCACGCGCAAGGCGGCGACCGACGTGAGCTACCTCGCCTGCGCCAGGGCGATGCTGGCCGCGCCGGGCATCTATCCGGCCTTCGCCACCCACAACGCCCTGACCGTGGCGACCATTCTCGACTGGGCCGGCGATCGTCGCGACTTCGAGTTCCAGCGCCTGCACGGCATGGGCGGCGGCCTTTACGAGCGGCTGATCGCCGAGAAGGGCGGCGCCGCGCGGGTCTATGCGCCGGTCGGCGGCTACCGCGACCTGCTCGCCTACCTGGTCCGGCGGCTGCTCGAGAACGGCGCCAACACCAGCTTCGTGCACCAGATCGCCGACAGCTCGATCAGCGACGACGAGCTGCTGGCCGACCCCGTTTCCATCGTCGAGGCCGCGGGCCTCAAACCCCATAGCCGGATCCCGAGCCCCATGGACCTCTACGCCCCCGAACGCCGCAACAGCGCCGGCATCGACCTGACCGACCGCGCCGTCATCGACGCCCTGACCGCCGGGATGGCGACGACCTGGGGTAGGAAGCAGAAGGCGGCCGCGCTGATCGGCGGCAAGGCCCTGACCGGGACCGCCACGCCGGTGACCGATCCCGCCGACCACCGCCGCGTGGTCGGGGAGGTGGTCGAGGCCTCCGCCGCCGACGTCGAGCGGGCCGTCGGCCTGGCCGCCGCCGCACAGGGGGCCTGGGCCGCGACGCCGGTGGTCGAGCGGGCCGCGGTGCTGGACCGCATGGCCGACCTGATGGAGCGCGACCGCACCCACCTGATGGCCCTCTGCGTGCGCGAGGCCGGCAAGTCGATCGCCGACGCCCTGGCCGAGGTGCGCGAGGCGGTGGACTTCTGCCGCTACTACGCCGCCCGGGCGCGCGAGACCTTTGTGCCGGTGGCGCTGCCCGGACCGACGGGCGAGAAGAACGAGCTGGTGATGGCCGGCCGGGGCGTGTTCGCCGCCATCAGCCCGTGGAACTTCCCGCTGGCCATCTTCCTGGGCCAGGTCTCGGCCGCTCTGGTCGCCGGCAACAGCGTCGTCGCCAAGCCGGCGCCGCAGACGCCGCTGATCGCCCACGCGGCGGCGAAGCTGCTGTTCGAGGCCGGTGTGCCGGCGAACGTGTTCCACCTGGTCCCCGGCGGGCCCGACGTGGGTCAGGCCCTGACCGCCGACATCCGCGTCATGGGCGTGGTCTTCACCGGCTCGACCGGCACCGCGCGGCGCATCGCGAAGACGCTGCTCGAGGACGACCGCCGGCCGCTGGTGCCGCTGATCGCGGAGACCGGGGGGCTGAACGCCATGATCGTCGACTCCACCGCCCTGCCCGAGCAGGTGGTCACCGACGTGATCGTCTCCGCCTTCCAGAGCGCCGGCCAGCGTTGCTCGGCCCTGCGGCTGCTCTGCCTGCAGGAAGAGATCGCCGACAAGGTGCTGCACATGCTCGAGGGCGCCCTGGCCGAGCTGCGCCTGGGCGATCCGGGTGTGATCGAGACCGACATCGGCCCGGTGATCGACGCGGCGGCGCAGAAGACCCTGCTCGACCACATCGAGGCCAACCGCGCCCGCGTCGTGCACCAGCTGGCCCTGCCCAAGGGGACCGAGCACGGGACCTTCGTGCCGCCGACGGTGATCCGGCTCGACAAGGTCGAGGACCTGACCAAGGAGGTGTTCGGCCCGGTCCTGCACGTGGCGACCTGGAAGGCCGGCAAGCTGGAGCAGCTGGTCGAGCGCATCAACGCCTCGGGCTTCGGCCTGACCATGGGTCTGCACAGCCGCATCGGCGAGGCCGCCGACACCGTCCGCGCGACGGCGAAGGTGGGCAACCTCTACGTCAACCGCTCGATGATCGGCGCGGTCGTCGGCGTCCAGCCTTTCGGCGGCGAGGGCCTGTCGGGGACGGGCCCCAAGGCCGGCGGCCCGCACTACCTGGCCCGCTTCGCCGTGGAGCGGACGCTGTCGGTGGACACCACCAGCGCCGGCGGCAACGCGACCTTGCTGAGCCTGGAGGACTAGCGGAGCGCCCGCACCAGCGCGTTCGCGATGTTGTTGCAATTGATGCAATTCATGGGCGTTTTCGCGCCCTCCGTGCATGTTTTGCCGCGCAAAATCGGCCGCTCCGTCCGGTGGGCTTGCAGCGATCATGGCGTGCGAGTCCCGCCGGGCTGCCGGGCTGCCGGGGACTTGGGCGTTCAGCGAGCGTCTGGCGCCCTTCTTGCCAACCCCGACAGGTTCGCCTTGAGGGGTTACGGGTTTCATGACTGCCATAGAGTCCGTCGGCACGCTGACGCCCGCCCAGATCAAGGCGATGTCCACGGCCGACATCAGTCAGTGGGACAACGCCTTCGTCGCCGCGCTCAGCAACGCGCAGATCAATGCGCTGTCGCAGGCCCAGGTTTCCGCCCTCAAAGTCTCGGCGGTCGCCGGCCTCTCGGGCAGCCAGGTGGCCTCGCTCTCGGCCAGGGCGGTCGCGGGCCTGACCTCCGAGCAGCTGGCGACGCTGACCAGCGACAAGGTCGCCAGCTTCACCAGATCGCAGGTTGCCTACCTCACGACCGCCCAGATCACCGCCTTGAGCCCGCAGCAGGCCGCGGCCCTGACGCCCGCGCAGATCTCCGGCTTCAATGCGCGGCAAGCGGCGGCCCTGACGCCGGCCGCCCTGGCGGTCTTCTCCACCCAGGACATCGCGTCGCTCGCGCCCAGCGCCATCGTCGGCCTCGGCGCCGAAGCCGTCGCGTCCCTGTCGGCGGAGCAGATCGCCGCCCTGACGCCGAGCCAGGTCGCGGCGCTGAAGCCCAACCAGATCGCCGCTCTGACCCCCGCCCAAGCCAAGGCCTTCAGCCCCGCGCAGATGTCGGCCTTCAGCCCCACGCAGATGGCCGCCTTCACCCCCAACGCCGTCGCGGGCCTTTCGGCGGAGCAACTCGGCGGCGTCACGGCCAAGGCGATCGCCTGCCTGAAGCCCACCCAGATCGCCGCGATGTCAACGGAGCAACTGACGGCGCTGTCGCCGGCCCAGGTCGGCGCGCTCACCACCGCGCAGATCGCCGCCCTCGGCGCCAAGGCGGCGAGCCTGTCGCCCGCGACGCTGTCGGCGATCAGCCCCAAGGCGATCGGCGGACTGCCGGCCACGATCCTGGCCACGCTCGGCGAGGACCAGATCGCCGCCCTGACACCCAGCCAGATGACAGGGCTCACGACGACCCAGATGGCCGCGCTGACGCCGTCGCAGCTGGCGAAGCTGTCGAAGGAGCAGGTCGGTGCGCTGAACGCCAAGCAGGTGGCGGCCATCGCCAACATTTCGACCCTGTCCAGCGACCAGATCGGCGCGCTGGCCAAGACGGCGGTCAGCGGCCTGACGGCCGCTCAGATCGCCTCGATGTCCACGAGCCAGGCGCAGGCCCTGGTCACCGCCCACGCCGCGAAACTGAGCGCGACCCAGCTCAAGAGCATTGCCCCGGCGGCCCTGGCGTCTCTGCCCGCCGCGGCTATCGCCGCCCTGAACCCGTTGACCATCTCGGCGCTGTCCAACCCCCAGATCGCGGCCCTGACCACGGAGCAGATCGCCGGCCTGTCGACGGCGCAGATCGCCGCCCTCAAGGCTGCGCAGGTCGCCGCCCTGTCGGACGACCAGGTCGCCGCGCTTTCCGAAGCGCAACTGAAGGCGCTCAACGGGTCGCAGATGGCGGCCGTAAGCGGCGACGCCTTCGCGGGCCTCACGGACGCCCAGATCGCGGCCCTGAGTCCAGGCGCCATCTCCGGTCTGACCAGCGCCCAGGTGGCGGCCTTGACGGCGTCCCAGGCCGCGGCCCTGTCGCCGTCGCAGATCGCGGCGCTGACGGCGAAGCAGCTTCCCTCGCTGACCGCCGCCGCTCTCGAGGCGCTGTCGGCTTCGTCGATCGGCGCGATCAAGCCCGCAGCCGTCACGGGCCTCACCAACGACCAGATCGCGTCGCTGTCGGCGGAGCAGCTCGCGGGGCTCACCGCGGGCCAGATCGCCGCCCTGAAGTCCACTCAGGTCGCGGCCTTCTCGCCGCAGCAGCTCGAGGCGCTCACCCCGACCCAGACGGCGGGGTTCACGGCCGCCCAGGTCGCCGCCCTGCCGACCGACAGTGTGGCGGCCCTGTCGACCGACCAGATCGCGGCCCTGTCGACGAAGGCCATCGCCGGCTTCACCCCCACCCAGATCGCCGCCCTGACCACGGCCCAGGTCGGCGCCTTCACCAAGGCCCAGCTCGGGGCCCTGACCGCGAGCCAGGTGGGCGCGCTCAGCGCCCAGACGCTCGCCGCCCTCTCGCCCGACGACATCGCCTCGCTGAGCGCCGGCGGCATATCGGGGATGAGCAACGAGGCCGTGGCGGCCCTGAGCGAAGGACAGATCGAGGCGCTGACCGCCACCCAGATCGCGGCATTGCGGGGCTCGCAGATCGCGGCGCTGACGCCGTCGCAGATCGCGGCCCTGAGCACGACGCAGATCGGCGCCCTGAGCGCGGGCCAGGTGTCCGCCCTGACGACAGAGAGCGTCGCCGCCCTGACCACGGAGCAGATCGCGGCCATCAAGCCGAAGTCGATCATCGGCCTGACGGCCGCCCAGGTCGCCGTGCTCAGCGAGGCCCAGACCCAGGCGCTCACCTCGGCGCAGATCGCCAGCCTGACCGCGGCCCAGGTCGCCGCCATGAAGGGGGACAGCCTGGTGGCGCTGCCGTCCGCCAGTATCGGCTCGATCAGCGCGAGCGCGCTGGCGGGGCTCACGGCGGAGCAGATCTCGTCCCTGTCGCTGGAGCAGATCAAGGCGCTGACCGCCGCCCAGATCGCGGCGCTGAAGCCCACGCAGATGGCGGGGCTCACCGCATCGCAGGTGGAAGCCCTCTCGGTATCCCAGATCGCCGCTCTCAGCGCGGCGCAGGTGGGCGGGCTTTCCCCCAGCGTCGTGGCGGGCCTGTCCACCGAGCAGATGGCTGCCCTGAACCCAAAGGCGATCGCCGGCTTCACCGCCGCGCAGATTGGCGCGCTGTCGACCGACCAGTTCGGCGCACTGTCGACGACCCAACTCGCGGGGCTCACCGCCACACAGACCGCGGCGCTGACGCCGGCGCTGCTGAGCGGCCTTTCCGCCCAGGACATAGCCGCGCTCACGCCGAGCGCCATGGCCGGCCTCCCCGCCGGAACGATCGCCACCCTGAACTTCGAGCAGATTGGCGCCCTGACCGCCGGCCAGATTGCCGCGCTGAAGGCGGCCCAGGTCGCGGCCCTGACACCCACTCAGGTCGGGGCCCTGTCGACGACCCAGATCGCCGCCTTCACCGCCGCGCAATCGGCCGGCCTGACGACGGACGCCGTCGCAACCCTGTCGAAGGAGCAGATCGCCGCTCTGTCCGCGGGCGCGATGTCCGGCCTGACGGCAGCCCAGCTGAAGGCGTTCAGCGCAGCGCAGCTCGGCGCGCTGACGGCGGCGCAGATCGGCGGCCTCACGGCGACCCAGACGGCCGGTTTGACGCCGGAAGCGCTGAAGACATTCTCGGCCGAGGATATCGCGGCGCTGACCCCCGCGGCGATCGCAGGACTGCCGGCCGAGACCCTTGCCGCGTTCGATCAGACCCAGATCGCGGCCCTGACGGCGGCCCAGGTCGCCAAGCTCACCGTCGACCAAGTGACGGCCTTGAAGCCCGACCAGCTCGCGGCCCTGACCACCGCCCAGGTCGCCGCCTTGACGGCCGCGCAGGTCGCGGCGCTCCCCCCGGCGACCGTGTCCGGCTTCTCGACCAGCCAGATCGCGGCGTTGAACACCACGGCGACTGCCGCCCTGACCAATGCCCAGATCGCCGCCCTGTCTCCGGCGCAGGTCGGCAGTCTGACGCCCGCCCAGATCGGGTCTCTCACCGCGGCTCAGGTCGGGGCGCTCTCCGCCGAGGCGCTGGCGAGCTTCGACGCCGCCGACATCGCCGCGATCAACGCCAAGGCGATCCCCGGCTTCTCGGCCGGCCAGCTGTCGGCGCTCAGCCGCGAGCAGGTCGCGGCCCTGACCACGGCGCAGATGGCCGCGCTGTCGACGACCCAGGTCGCGGGGCTCACCGCCGGCCAGATGTCCGCCTTCTCGGCGGCACAGATCGGCGCGCTCACCACCGCCCAGATCGCCGCGCTGCAGCCGTCGACCACGGTGGCCTTGTCCGGCGAGCAGATCGCCGCCCTGGGCGCGAAGGTCTCGGCCCTGACCACCAGCCAGATCGCCGCCTTGACCCCGGGCCAGGCCGACGCCCTGTCGACCGCCCAGATCGCGGCCCTGACCAAGGCCCAGATCGGAGCCCTGAGCGCGGAGGCGTTCGGGACCTTCTCGACCACGGACATCGCGGCGATCGGCGCCGACGCCGTCCAGGGCTTGTCGCCGCAGGCCATCGCCGCGTTCGACCACGAGCAGATCGCGGCCCTGACGCCCGCCCAGCTCGCCAAGTTCAGCTATTACCAGCTCCGGGCGCTCGACAACGGGCAGATCGGCGCCCTGACGACGACCCAGATCGGCGCGCTGAACGCCGTGCAGATCGCCGCGCTGGGCGAGGACAAGATCGGCGCCCTGTCGCCGGCGCAGATCGCGGCGATCGATCCGAAGGCCGTCGCGGGCTTGACCATCGCCCAGATCAACGCCCTGACGCCCGCGCAGGCCGAGGCTTTCACCCCGGAGCAGGTCGCCAAGCTTTCGGGCGAGCAGGTGGCGGCGCTCAGCAACAGCGCGCTCGCGACCTTCTCGACCCAGGACATCGCGTCCCTGAGCAACGCCGGCCTCGGCGGTCTGTCGGACTACAACATCCGCGCCCTGTCACGAGATCAGCTGCAGGCGATGACCACCCAGCAGATCGCCGCCCTGAACGGCCAGCAGATCGCCTCGGTGATCGCCGCCTACAAGGATCTCGGGGTCTGATCGCGGCGGCCGGGTGTCCGTGATCGACGCGGACAAGCCGCTCTCCTCGCCAGCCAGCTTCGACTGACCCTGCGGCGCCTGTTGCAGGGGCGCCGCGCGATCGTCCGGGCTTGGTCATTTAGCGAGAATGACTTGCATTCGCCCTTGACCTCGTGGCCGGCGCCTCTCAAAGACCCTGCTGATAATCACTATCAAATGCATGTCTGGGTTTTTGCATGTCGGTTCGCGCCGCTCTCTTCGCCACCACCGTCCTGGCGTTCGCGCCTGTCCTGAGCGTCGCCCATGCGGCCGAGGCCGACGAGGCGGTCGTCACCGCCGTCGCCGAGGACGAGCAGCCGACCACCGTGACCTCGGTCACAGTCGAGGGCGAGCGCCACCGCGTGTCGGACGGCGCCACCGGTCTGGCGCTGACCCTGCGCGAGACTCCGCAGTCGGTGACCCAAATCCCGCGCCAGCAGATCGAGGACTTCGCCCTCACCAACATCAACCAGCTGCTCAACCAGGCGGTGGGTGTGAACGTCGAGAAGGTCGAGACCGACCGCACCTATTACAACGCCCGCGGCTTCGACATCACCAACTTCCAGGTCGACGGCATCGGACTGCCGCTGATCTGGGGCATCCAGTTCGGCGACCTCGACACCGTGCTGTTCGAGCGGGTCGACGTCATCCGCGGCGCCAATGGCCTGATGACCGGCACCGGCAGCCCCTCGGCGACGATCAACTATATCCGCAAGCGCCCGACCGCCGCGTTCCAGGCCGAGGTGTCCGCCGCCTACGGCAGCTGGGACGACGTGCGCCTCGAGGGCGACGTCTCCGGTCCGCTGAACGCCGCCGGGACCCTGCGCGGCCGGCTGGTGGCCGCGTACGAGGACAGCGACTCCTACCTCGACTACTACGGCGTCAACCGCACGGTTCTCTCCGGCCTGCTGGCCTGGGACGTGACCCCGGACTTTACCGTCACCGCCGGCTATTCGCGCCAGGACAACAACGCCGACGGCGTGCTCTGGGGCGCGTTGCCGCTGACCTACTCCGACGGGACGAAGATCAACTACGACGTCTCCGCCAGCACCTCGGCCGACTGGACCTATTGGGATACGATCGACGAGCAGGCGTTCATCGAGGGCGTCTACGCCTTCGGCGAGGGCTGGACCCTGAAGGCGACCTACACGCACAAGACTTTCGAGGAGAACGCCAAGCTCCTCTATGCCAATGCGACCAGCGACCCGACCGCCCCCTATCCCGACCCGGTGACGGGGCTGGGGCTGACCGGCATGAGCGGCCTCTATCCGTCGAAGTACGAGCAGGATCTGTTCGACGCGAGCGTCACCGGCCCGGTGACCCTGTTCGGCCGCGTGCACGAGCTGGTCATCGGCGGCGCGACCGCCAAGGGGACCGGCAAGGAATGGGAGAACTTCTCCTCCGACGTCGTCGTCTACCCGGCGATCCAGGACCTGGGCCGGATTCAGCCGCTCGAGCCTGTCTATCCGGGCGCCTATCTGGCGGCGGAGAGCGAGGATCGCCTGAACCGCTTCTATGCCGCCGCGCACCTGGACGTGGCCGACCACCTCAAGGTCGTCATCGGCGTCAACGCCATCGATCTGGAATCGGAAGGGACGTCCTACGGCTCGCCGCTGCTCCGCGATGAATCCAAGGTCAGCCCCTACGCTGGCGTGGTCGTCGAGGTGACGTCCAACATCTCGCTGTACGCAAGCTACACCGACATCTTCAATCCGCAGTCCGAGGTGGACATCAATCGCAACCCGCTGCCGGCGGTCCAGGGCAAGAGCTACGAGGCCGGGGTGAAGAGCGAGTGGTACGGCGGCCGGATGTACGCCACCGCCGCGGTTTTCAAGTCTGAACAACTGGGCCTGGCTTCCTACGTCGGCGAGATCCCGGGCACCTTCGATAGCTACTACGGGCCGATGGACACCTTCGCCGAAGGCTACGAGCTGGAGATCAGCGGGCTGGTCACCGACCGCTGGCAGGTCGCCGGCGGGTGGACCCACCTGACCAAGCTCGAGGACGAGGCGGGCAATGACGCGCGCGAGTTCCTGCCGCGCAAGACGCTGAAGCTTTCGACCACCTACACCATCCCCGAGTTCAGCAACCTCAAGCTCGGCGCGGCCCTGCGCTGGCAGTCGGAGGTGGGCATGCAGGATCTGGTCTGGATCGAGCAGGGTTCCTACGCCGTGGTCGATGTGATGGCCGGCGTCGATGTGACCCCGAATGTCCGCGCGACGCTCAACATCAAGAACCTGTTTGACGAGAAGTATCTCACCAGTCTGATGTGGAACCAGTCGTACTACGCCGCCCCGCGCAATGCTTCGGTCACTCTCAACTACCGCTTCTAGTTCCCTGGAAGGGCCGCGATGACTCAGCAGCAGAAAGGTCAGCAGCCCGTTCGCGAGGCCGCCACCGACCTCGAAGGCGGAGCCGCGCCGGCCGCCGTGTCCTCCTTCACCCTCAAGCGGGCGGGGGCGGCGGTGCGGCCGCTGCTGACCTTCGTGCACCGCTGGGTCGGGCTGATCATCGCCCTGTTCCTGATCGTCTCCGGCGTGACCGGGGCGATCATCTCCTGGGACCACGAGCTCGACGACATCCTCAATCCGCACCTGATGGAGGCGCGCACCCCGCAGGGGACGCCGCTGTCGTCGCTGGACATCGCCAAGCAGATCGAGGCGCGGGACCCCCGGGCCCTCGTCACATTCGTGCCGCTGGCGCCCGAGCCGGGCGAGGCGATGCAGTTCGGCGTCTCCGGCAGGCACGATCCGTCGACCAAGAAGCACTACGAGCTCGGCTATAACGAGGTCTTCATCGACCCGCCGACCGGCGTCGAGCAGGGCCGGCGCGAGTGGGGCGCGGTCTGGCCGATCACGACCGAGAACGTCGTCAGCTTCCTTTATGTGCTGCACTACACCCTGCACCTGCCCGAGCTCTGGGGCATCGACCGCTGGGGCCTGTGGCTGATGGGCGGGATCGCGATCCTGTGGACGCTGGACTGCTTCGTCGGCTTCTGGCTGACGCTGCCGCCCAAGCCCGTGAACCCGAAGAAATCGGCCAATTCGAAAGGCTTCTGGGCGCGGTGGAAGCCGGCGTGGATGATCAAGACCAACGCCAGCACCTACCGGCTCAATCTCGACATTCACCGCGCCTTCGGCCTGTGGCTGTGGGGCGTGCTGTTCACGGTGGCCTTCACCGGCTTCTCGCTGAATCTCTATACCGAAATCTTCTACCCGGTGATGTCCAAGGTCTCGCAGGTGACACCGGGCCCGTTCGACGTGCGCACGCCGGTCGACCACGACTTCCCGATCATCCCCAAGAAGGGCTACGCCGAGATCATCGATACCGCCAAGGCGGAAGCCGCCAGGCGTGGCTGGACGGCGCCGGCGGGCGGCGCCTTCTACTCGCCCGACTACGCGATCTACGGCGTCGGCTTCTACGAGCCCGGCGGCGACCACGGCTCGGCCGGCGTCGGCCCGCCCTACCTCTATTTCGATGGCAACGACGGCCGCTATCTCGGTGACTCGCAGCCGTGGAAGGGCACCGCCGCCGACATCTTCGTCCAGGCGCAGTTCCCCCTGCACTCAGGCCGTATCCTAGGCCTGCCGGGACGGATTCTGATCTCGATCACCGGCATCGTCGTCGCTGCGCTCAGCGTCACCGGCATCGTCATCTGGTGGAAGAAGCGCGCCGCGCGCGTGCGGCGCAGGCGGCCGGCGGCGGCCTGACGCTTCAGTAGATCGCAAACGAAAACGCCCCCGGAGAGGGAGAACCTCCGGGGGCGTCGTCGTTCGGTCCGGTCGGCTGTTCTAGTTGAACAGGCCGATGACGACCGAGGTGATGAGGCCGGTGGCGATCGCGGTCAGGACCACGTCATTGCCGACCCGATGATAGGCGTAGCCACGCGGCGGGGGCGCCAGGCGATAGGTCCGGTAGTCGACCCGATAGGCGTTCGACCGATAGTTCGCCGGCAGGCGCTCGCCGCGATGCCAGCTGCGGGTCTGATAGCCACGCGGGGCCTGATAGCGGCCGGCGTTGTAGCGACGTTCGGCGCGGCGCTCGTAGCGGTTGTCGCGACGGTCGTCACGGACTTCACGACGGTCATCGCGGCGCTCGGCCCGGTTATCGCGACGGTCGTCACGACGGTCTTGCTGCTCGTAGCGGGCGTCGCCACGGCCCTGGTAGGGCTGGGCGCTCGCGGCGCCGGCGCTGGCCAGAACCGACAGGGCGATGGCCGCGGTCAGGATCTTCTTCATGGCTCGATCTCCTTGGACGGCGGCTCCGGGAGACTGTCTCCCGGTTCGCCGTCGTTGGAGGTGTTATGAGCCGTCGCGCTTGAGCCCAGTCTGAACGGCCATGGTCAGTCGCCGTTCATGTTGCGGTTTCGGTGGAAGGCCGCCTGCCGCGCTATTTGAAGGTGATGGTCATACCCTTGGGGGCCAGGGTGAACTGAGCCCCGGCGCGGGTGGCGTCCATGTGGATGACCACGCCCTTGTCGTTCTTCAGGGCGGTGGCGCTGGCCCCGCCGCCGACCGTGGCGCCGACCTCGGCCGAGGCGTAGGTCCCGGCCAGGTCCTGATAGCGCTTGAGATTGTAGACCTTGCCGGTGGCGCTGTACTTGCTGGCCCCGATATCGACCACCGACAGGCCCCGGATCTTGAACGGGTAGGCCGCGCCGCCGTAGCTCAGGCTGCCCTTGCCCCAGCTGTAGCCGACGCCGAGCGCGAGTGCGCCGCCCTCGATGGTGACGACGCCGTCCGGCGGTCCCTGTTGCGCGGTCGCGGGCAGGGCGGAGAGAACGAAGGCGGCGGCCAGGGCGGCGGTTCCGCGGGTCATTGTGGTCAGGATGGTCATGAGGCGCGCTCCTCGGCGCGAAGGGGATCACGAACCGTCACAGTGTGACGGCCCATGATCCCCCGCGATCCGGCGAGCCCCCTAGGCGGCTGCGGGATAACCCTTGGTCGGCAGATGGTCCCGGGTCAGCAGGTGGAAGCGCAGGCACATGGCCGCCGCGGCCACCGCCAGCCCGAAGGCCAGGCCGATCCAGACGCCCAGGCCTTCCATCTTCAGATAGACGCCCAGGAACACGCACATCGGGGCCCCGGCCAGCCAGTAGGCGGCGCCGGCCAGCACCATCGGCATGCGCGCGTCCTTGAGGCCGCGCAGGCACATCGCCCCGACCACCTGCAGCGCGTCGACCAGCTGGAACGCCGCCGCCACCTTCAGGAACAGCGCCGTCATGGCGATCACCTGCAGCGACTGCTCGTCCCGGCCGCCGATGTAGAGGCCAGCGATCCACTCGCCGCCGAACAGCATCAGCAGGCTGAACACGCTGATCAGTCCGGAGCCCACGACCATGGCGGTGAAGCCCGCCCGCCGCGCGCCCTCGCGGTCGCCGGCACCGGCGAAGCGGCCGACGCGGACGGTGGCCGCCAGCGCGATCCCCATCGGCACCATGAAGGTCACCGAGGCGAAGTTCAGCGCCACCTGGTGCGCCGCCAGCGGCACGCCGCCGAAGGTCCCGACCACCAGGGTCATGGCGTTGAACAGCATCGCCTCGAACAGGATGGTGATCCCGATCGGAATGCCCAGCCGCATGATCTCGCGCAGCCGCGGCCAGACCGGCCGGCCGAAGCGCTTGAAGATGCTGTAGCCGCGCAGCACGGGCGTCAGGTGGATCACCCCCAGCATGGCCACGAACGCCCAGATCGCCGACAGCGAGGTCGCGATCCCGGCGCCCGTCAGGCCCAGCTTCGGCAGGCCGAGATGGCCGAAGATCAGCGCCCAGGCCGCGACCAGGTTGACCAGAATCGAGCTCAGCATCACCCACAGCGCCGCGTTGGGCTTGTTCAGGGCGGTGGCGTAGTTGCGCAGCACCTGGAAGCCGAACGAGAACGGCAGGCCGAAGCAGAGCATGGCCGTGAACTGTCCCGCGCCCAGCGCCAGCATCGGGTCCTGTCCGAGGTGGTCGAGGATGAAGCGGCTGGACAGCAGGATCGGGAACAGCGGCAGCGGCAGCAGAATCGCCGCCCACAGGCCCATGCGCGCGATCTGCCGCACGCCGGCCTTGTCCTTCGGACGCGCGCCCAGCAACTGGGCGATCATCGGCGAGACGGCGGAGGCCGGCCCGCTGCCGATCAGCCAGCAGAAGTAATAGACGGTGTTGCCGATCGCCGCCGCCGCCAGCGCCTGGGTCGACAGGCGGCCTAGCAGGATCATGTCCGTGGCCAGCACGGCCATCTGCGCCAGCTGGGTGACGACCAGCGGGCCGGCCAGGATCAGCAGGTCGCGCGCCTCGACCACGAAGCGGTCGCGACCCGCGCGGCGCTGGTCGCCAGGGGCGTTGTGGACGGTCGCTGCGGCCGTCGTGTCGGGTCTGTTCAATTCGTCGATCATCGACTGGGTCTTTGTTCTTGCCCGAACCCGAGGCTGGCGGCGGATAATAAAAAACCCTCCGGAGCTGCGGGCTCGGGAGGGGTGTGGAAGGCGTAGACCGGAAAGGCGGGTCTAGGCGGTTCGTTCCTCGCGAGCAGGGACGGCAAGCACGCCGCCACGGATGGCGGACGGGTGCGTCCGGATAACCGTGCTGGTGCTGACGTTCATGGTTACAAGCTCGCTGAAACGGGTCCGGGCGGACCGGTTCGGTGGTCTCGGGTACGCCCGGCGAGCGAGGGTGTCAACTTTCGACGGCGTCGACGTCGAAGCTCTGCGTCATCAGCTCGGCCTTGCCGAAGATGGTCATGAACGCGGTTTCGGCGGCGTCGAGACCAATGGCGACGCGGACCAGACCGTCGAGCGGCGCCCGCCGGGTGGCGTCGATCATGCGCCAGCGGCCACCGACGAAAACCTCGGCCACGGCATGCATGTCCGGCGGGGTCAGGTCCCAGGCGTAGGCGCTGACGGCGCGCGCCGGGATGCCGGCGGCGCGGCACAGGGTGATGGCCAGGTGGGCGAAGTCGCGGCAGACGCCGGCGCGGTCTACGAAGGTGTCGCGGGCTGTGGTCGTCGCGTCGCTGACCCCTGGCCGGTAGTCGATGTGGGTGTGGATCCAGTCGAGGATGGCCAGCACCTTGTCGCCGCCATCCACCGACGCGAACTCACGCTCGACGAACGACTCGAAGCGGTCCGAGGGGCAGTAGCGGCTGGCCATCAGATAGCGCAGCGCCTCGCCCGGCAGGTCGCGGATCGCCGCCGCCGGCGCGCCGGCCAGGGCGCCGTCGCGGGGCGACACCTCGACCTCGGCGTCATAGGTGATGGCGACGTCGCCGACGGCCGTGAACACCGCCCGGCGCTCACCGGTCACAACGTCATCCAGCCGCGCGATGTCGCCGGGGCCGGAGATCGTCAGACTGTCGGACAGCACCGACTGGTCGCCGCTGCGCGCGGCCTCCAGCAACAGCAGAACCTCGCTGGCCTCGTCGAAGCGATAGGCCAGCCTTGCCCGGATCAAAAGTCGCATGGGTCCCTCCGCCGGGACGAACACGCGCCGGCCGCAAGGGTTGCCTCCGCGCGCTCGCTACCTTGCACGGATAGCGCGGGCGCGCATCCCGATGTCAGTCGGCCACCCGTCTGGCGCGGACGCGGGTCGAGGGCGGGGTCGCGAGAAAGTCGGCGGCGATGCCCAGCCGTGCATCACACGTGGGGCAGCGAATGTCGTCTTCCGGAGCCTCGCCGCCGGTGATGACGACCACGGCCCCGCAGGGTTTGCACTTCCAGCGTGACCCCACCGGGGTCGGCGGCTTGGGTCTCGCCTTGAGGCTCAGGATGGGGCGGCGGGGCGGGGCGGACATCGGCGACGGTTCCATGGCGCGTGTGTGGTGGTCAGTGGGAGCGAAGGGCGGCGAAAAACGCCGCGAAATGACGTAGAAGCGCGTGGAAAGCCTTTGATCCGACGTCCCGAGACTAATCGAAATTGCATAAAATTCAACCGCATACGCTCTCCGTTGCGCCCATGATGGACTGGACTGATCGGCATTGCCGGGCGTTCCATCGGGTTCTGACGCGTCAGGCGCTGCTCTATACGGAGATGGTGACAACCGGCGCGGTGCTGCACGGCGATCGCGAGCGGCTGTTGGGCTTCGACGCGGTCGAGCATCCGGTGGCGCTGCAGCTGGGCGGCTCGGACCCGGCGGACCTTGCGGCTTCTGCTCGGATCGGCGCCGAGCTTGGCTATGACGAGATCAACCTCAATGTCGGCTGCCCGTCCGACAGGGTGCAGAGCGGCCGTTTCGGCGCCTGTCTGATGCGCGAGCCGGCGTTGGTCGCCGACTGCATGGCCGCGATCCTGGACGCCGTGGACATCCCAGCCACGGTGAAGTGCCGCATCGGCGTCGACGATCAGAATCCGGAACAAAGCCTGTTCGCTCTGGTCGATCTGTCGGCGAAGGCAGGGGTGACGCAGTTCGTCGTCCACGCCCGCAAGGCCTGGCTCAAGGGCCTGTCGCCGAAGGAAAACCGCGATGTGCCGCCGCTCGACTATCCGCTGGTCTACCGGCTGAAGCGTGAGCGACCCGAGCTGACCATCGTCATCAACGGCGGGGTCGCCTCGCTGGACGAGGCGGAAGAGCACCTCAAGCACGTCGATGGCGTGATGCTTGGCCGCGCCGCCTATCACGAGCCCGGCCTGCTGGGCGAAGTCGACCGCCGGCTGTTCGGCGAGGCCGACGCCGATGTCGGCATGTTCGAGGCCGTCCAGCGCTACAAGCCCTACATCGCCGGCCAGCTGGACAAGGGCGTGCATCTGGCCGCCATCACCCGGCACATGCTCGGCCTGTTCCACGGCTTGCCCGGCGCGCGAGCCTGGCGGCGGATTCTGACCGTCGAAGGCAACCGGAGCGGCGCGGGGCTGGAGGTCGTCGACGCGGCCCTGGCCGCGGTGACCGAAGCGGTCGAGCGGCGGCGGGAGAGCGCGGCGGCTTAGGCTGTGCGTCCTTCGAGACGCGGCTTCGCCGCTCCTCAGGATGACAAACTCGGAAATCAGTCATGGTGAGGAGCGAGCCTTGCGAGCGTCTCGAACCACGCAAGGCGCTTCGGCGCAGCCTCAGGGCTTCAGGATCAGCGCCGTCTGCGTCGCCTCGAACGCGCGCAGGCGGCCGAGGTAGCTCATGCCCAGCAACGAGGTGTCGAGGCCCTTTTCGATGACCAGGGCGTCGACGTCGTCGATGCGGGCGCCGGCGATCGAGACTGTGGCCAGCTTGACGCCGGCGGCCTTCACCCGGCCCTCGGCGGTGACCACGTCATAGACATAGTCGAGCTTGGACGGTTCGAAGCCGAGACGGCGCGCATCGTCGCCGGTCAGGGCCACGGCGGTGGCGCCGGTGTCGACCAGGAAGCGCACGGCGCGGCCGTTGACGTTGGCCTCGGCCCAGTAATGTCCGTCGGCGGCCTTGCGCACCGAGGCCACGGCGGGGGCCGGAGCGGGCGCCGAGATGGCGGTCTGGGCGCGCAGCGGCGCGGACTCGTCGCGGACGTCGAGGCCGGCGACGGCGTTGGCGGCGCCGATGGCGGACAGCGCGGCGATCGCGGCGATCGCGACATACCTGATCATGACAAAACACCCTGCCGTATTGGCTCGTCCAAGGGCGTTTCTGCCCCGTTGATCGCACCTTAGGGCGAGCGGGGTTTGCAACGCGTGAACGGGTGTAAGACTCAGTTAAGGCCGAGCTTTTCAGGCCTGATCCGACCGCGTCTCGACGGCAGTTCGCGCATCAGCGCCGAGCGTTCCTCTTCGGGGATCCGCGCCCAGCCGGCGATCTCCATCAGGGTGCGGTAGCAGCCCAGGCAAAGGCTGCTCTCCGGGTCGACGATACAGACCTTCACGCAGGGCGTGGCGATGGCCTTCGGCGGCGTCGGCGGGGTGCTCATGCGCCGGCCTCCGGGATGGCGTAGGCGACCGTGGCCTTGGCGGCGGGGCGGCCGGGCCCCTCGGTGGACATGACCACATCGCAGGTGGCGATGCGCCGGCCCAGCTTCAGCATCGTCGCCTCGGCGATCAGTTCGCCCGGTTTGCACGGGCGCAGGAAGTGGATGGTGAGGCTGGTGGTCACCGCCATCGCCACCTCGCCGATATGGGCCAGCACCAGGGCGTAGGCGGCGGTGTCGGCCAGGCTCATCAGCGTTGGCCCGGAGATGACGCCGCCGGGCCGCAGGTTGCGGCTCCCCGTGCCCAGGCTCAGCCGCACCCGGCCGGGCCCAACCTCGATCACCCGCGCCATCTGGTCGGGTGCGGCCTCGGGAAAGGCGCGCCTCAGGAAGGCGTTGAGCGCCTCGGCGTCGAGGCGAGGCGTCAGAGAGTCGGAGGCGGGCGCGGTCATGGCCCCAGCATCGCGACGACATCCCAAGGTTTCAAGCGCCCTCGGTTCGCCATGATTTCGTCATGTCTTCGCCGTCAACATTACAGACATGTAAGACATGAATTCTGTGTAATGCCTAGAGTCTGTCGGGTAATTAATTTGCGAATACACTGGAGCGGAAGCATCATTCCATTGCACCAATCAGGGAGATGGAGCGACCCAATGCGTATTCTGACCGCCGCCGTTATTCTGGCCACCGCCGCCACCAGCACCAGCACCGTCGCCTTCGCCCAGACTCGCCTGAGCGACAGCCAGTTCATCAAGGCCGCTCGCTGCAGCGGTCTGGCCGGGGACGACGCCGGCCGCTTCGACAGCATCGTCAAGGCCAACAAGCGTGGCCGAGCCGACTTCGTCCTCGCCAGGGCCATGACCGCCAAGGACGACGCCGTCCGCCAGGTCCGCCGCGCCGGCGAAGGCGGCAAGGCCGAGATCCAGGCTGAACTCGCCGGCGTCTGCGCCGGCCTCGGAGCCTAGCGCTCCACACCTCTTCCAAGTCGAGCACCTGCCTTGACGCCTCGTCCTTCGGGACGGGGCGTTCTTTTTTTGCGCGATGCACCCCTGCCGTCCGGCGCTGGACGCCGGCCCGTTTCTCCTCGAAGGTTGCCGGCAAGGCGAGCCGTGGGTGGGGAAATGCTGGTTTCGATGCTGTCGATGGTCGTGGCCCTGGCGGCGGGGCCGCCGGTCATCACCAATCCCCAATGGCTGCGGAGGCCCGACGGCGACGACGTGGCCAGGCATTATCCGATCCCGGCGCTGCGGGACTGGGTTGATGGGGAGGCGACGATCGGCTGCCTGGTCTCCACGACGGGGCTTCTGAGCGACTGCGCGGTCATTCGGGAATCGCCTGCCGGCTATAACTTCGGCGTCGCGGCGCTGAGGCTTTCCGGGACCTTGAGGATGAAGCCGCCGAAGGTCGACGGCGCACCTGTCGCCGTGGCGGCTGTCCGGGTGCCGATCACGTTCAAGATGCCGGGCCTGGAGCCCGAGACCCTCGAAAACGGAATCCAGTGCTACGGCCTCCTCGGGGCGGAGCTCGACGCCAATTCCGCCGGATCGGCCGATCTGGTCGTTCATCTGCGTCAGAGCTACACCCGGATGGGCGCGCTGATGGGGATCGGCGACCGCGCGATCGCCGACCGGATGTCCGCCGCTCGGCGGGCGCCGACCACGGATCCGGCGCAGATCGCGGAGTGCCGCCGGACGCGGGAGATCTGGAGCGGCCGGCGCTGACAGCTTTACGTTGACGCTCGCGTTATCTTTCCAAACAAATGTTCGGCCGCTATGGTCCTGCCGACTTAAAACGGCCCCTTCAGAGGCCGCGCCGGGAGCCCCGAATGAACCTCGAATTTTCCGCTGAAGACAACGCGTTCCGTGACGAGGTCCGGGCTTTCATCGCCGAGAACTATCCCGAGCAGCTGCGCGGGAAGCAGGACGAAGGCGACGACCTGACCAAAGACGACTACCTGTCCTGGCACAAGGTCCTGGCCAAGAAGGGCTGGGTCGCGCCGTCGTGGCCCAAGGCCCTGGGCGGCACCGACTGGACCTCGACCCAGAAGTACATCTGGTCCGAAGAGCTGGCCCGCGCCGATGCGCTGCCGGTGCTGCCGTTCGGCGTCGTCATGGTCGCCCCGGTGATCTACACCTTCGGCACGCCGGAGCAGAAGGAACGCTTCCTGCCGAAGATCTACAACGGCGAGGAATGGTGGTGCCAGGGCTACAGCGAGCCGGGCGCCGGCTCCGACCTGGCCAGCCTCAAGACCAAGGCCGAGCGCTTCACCGGCGACGACGGCAAGGAATACTACCTGGTCAACGGCCAGAAGACCTGGACCACGCTTGCCCAGTTCGCCGACTGGGGCTTCTTCCTGGTCCGCACCGACCCCACCGCGAAGATCCAGGAAGGCATCTCCTTCCTGCTGATCGACATGAAGACCCCGGGCATCGAGGTGCGCCGGATCACGACGCTGGAAGGCGGCCACGAGGTCAACGAAGTCTGGCTCGAGAACGTCAAGGTGCCGGTCGAGAACCGCGTCTACGAGGAGAACAAGGGCTGGACCTGCGCCAAGTTCCTGCTCGCCCACGAGCGTAGCGGCATCGCCGGCGTCGCCCGCTCCAAGCGCGGCGTCGAGAAGATCCGCGACATGGCTTCGAACGAACTGGGCGACGACGGCAAGCCTCTGATCCAGGACGCCGACTTCAAGCGCAAGGTCGCCGAGCTCGAGATCGACCTGACCGCGCTGGAGTTCACCGAACTGCGCACCCTGGCCAGCGAGAGCGCCGGCAAGGGCCCGGGACCGGAATCCTCGCTGCTCAAGATCAAGGGCACCGAGATCCAGCAGCGCCTGACCGAGCTCGCCCTCGAAGCGGCCGGCCCGTACGGCGCGCCCTATCTGCGCGACTTGGGCGACAACGCCAAGATCGGCCCCGACTACGCCGTCGGCCGCGCCGGCGCCTACTTCAACACCCGCAAGACCTCGATCTACGGCGGGTCCAACGAGATCCAGCGCAACATCATCGCCAAGATGGTGCTCGGTCTCTGACGCCCCCGCCCAAACAGAACACGATTTAGGGACGCCCCATGGATTTCAACTTCACCGAAGAACAGTCGATGCTGCGCGACACGGTCGCGAGCTTCCTCCAGGACAAGTACGACTTCGAAAAGCGTCGCAAGATGATCGGCACGGACGCCTGTCGTGATCCCGCGATCTGGGAAGCCTTCGCCAACGAGTTGGGCATCCTCGGCGCGCCGTTCTCGGAAGAGCTGGGCGGCCTCGGCGGCGGCGCCATCGAGAATATGATCGTCATGGAAGAGTTCGGCAAAGCCCTCGTGGTCGAGCCGTATCTGGGCACGGTCGTGATCGGCGGCGGCTTCCTGAAGCACAGCGGCTACGCCGGCGCGGCCGACCTGATCGGCGGCGTCATTGAGGGCAAGACCATCTTCGCCTTCGCCTACGCCGAGCCGCAGGCCCGCTACACCTGGCAGGACCTGAAGACCACCGCCAAGAAGGACGGCGCGGGCTATGTGATCAACGGCCACAAGGCCGTGGTCGTCGGCGCGCCCTGGGCCACCCACCTGATCGTCACCGCCCGCACCGGCGGCGGCCAGCGCGACGCCGACGGCGTCTCGGTGTTCATCGTCGAGAAGGGCGCCAAGGGCGTCGTCACCCGCGACTATCCGACCGTCGACGGCCAGCGCGCCTCGGAAGTCTATTTCGAGAACGTCTCGGTCGGGGCCGACGCCCTGATCGGCGTCGAGGGCAAGGGCTTGCCGCTGGTCAACAAGGTCATCGACGAGGCCACGGCCGCGTCCTGCGCCGAAGCCGTCGGCGCCATGCGCCAGCTGCACGCCGGCACGCTCGACTACGCCAAGCAGCGCAAGCAGTTCGGCACCGCCATCGCCAACTTCCAGGTGCTGCAGCACCGGATGGTCGACATGTTCATGAACCTCGAGCAGTCGGTCTCGATGACCTACATGGCCACCATCAAGCTCAGCGAAGACGACGCCGAGCGCGCCAAGGCCGTATCCGCGGCCAAGGTCCAGATCGGCAAGGCCTGCAAGTTCGTCGGCCAGAACGCCATCCAGATCCACGGCGGCATGGGCATGACCGACGAACTGGCCATCGGCCACTACTTCAAGCGCGCGACGATGATCGAGGGCCTGTTCGGCTCCGTCGACCACCACCTGCGCCGCTACGAGACCCTGTCGTTCGACAAGGCGGCCTGAGCGTCGCCATCGGACAGGATTGACTGAGAGGGCGGGGGCTGAGGAGCCCCCGCCTTTTTCTTTGGGGGCGTCGGCAGGATCTGTCGCTGTCTCCACTGTCTCCCTTCCCACGCCGCGAGCCCCCGAGACCCGCCCGCCCGGCCGTCGGATGTCAGCGACCGGGAACAGTCTACGCCTGTGCGGGGGAGGGTGGAGAAACGGGAAAAGCCGCTGGAAAAACAGCGCTTAGGCGGCTGAGGTTTGACGAGACGCGCGCTCAACCGCGTAGGGCACACACTTGAACGGAGCCGTTCAGCCCGCTTTCAGCGTACGCGGTCGCGGGGGCAGATTGTCTCCGAATGTCTCGCTTTGTCTCCGGATTATACGTCTCCAAAGTCTTGCTTGCGCCCAGAGCGGACACTAACTCAGGGGCGCCAGAGGTACTCAGCGCTGTGTCGGCGTTTGCCGGCGAGCTTCCGGTTGACGAAGGTCACTTACCGCCCTGCGTGCTATTTCAGCGCCTGTAGAGATTGACGCGCAGATCTTCGGTGAAGAAGCCCTTGTCCACCTTCCACGACGATATGACGTTCCTCGAGTCCAACCAGCCGAGCAAGGTCCTGTTCTCGGAATTGTTGTCCAGTCTAGGCGTGTAGTAACCGGTTTTAATGTCGGAATAGGGCAGCGGAAGGCCAGCGAGGACTTGGCGAACGTCGTCGTCAGTCAGGGCAGCGTGGACCTTGTTTAGTATCGAGATACGCGTCGAGACTGGCGCTGAATGCGCGATTAGGCTTTTCGCTACGTCGGCGTTCAGTTTCGACAGGCCGGAGTTGGTGCGATCCATGATTGGGCCGAGGAGGGCGGCTCGTTCCGGAAGATCGACAACCGAACCCAGGTTCATCAGCCCGATCACCGACGCCTTTTGCTCATCGGTGATCTCCGTCTGGAGGAGCTTGTCCAGAAAGTCGTCGTCGAGCGCGAAGGTGTCAGGCTCATCCAGATAGGATTCGATATTCTTGGTCACGAAGAGGACCTGCAGCTCCACCTCGCCGGCGAGATCGTCGAAGCCCTCCTTCGTAAATGTTATCTTCCGCTGGTTTATGAGGATCCTTCGCTTCGAGCTCTCCACAGCTTCGGGAAACCGTTTGAATGGCTGCGGCAGCGCGCCCACGTAATCTGCATAGGCTTCGTCGGAGAGTCCGGAGGCGTTAAGCAGGAAGATGCGCAGCGGTCGTGAATCCGGATCGGCTGGGATAGGCTCCCTCTGCAGGGCTGCGCGCACCACGCCGCTGTCCAGATAGGAAATCAGGTGCTCGTCATCGAACCCGCTGCCCCTCAGGAAAGCGAGGCAGTTCTCCCAGGTCGGATTGATCCTGCGTAGCTCGAACAACATCGCATGCAGCTTCTCGGGAACTTCGCTCAGCTTGAGGACGAGCGCTGACTGCCGCCCGACGAATTCACGCAGGCTCTCGGGGGCGACGTCGTCACGTCGCAAGATCGCCACGATAGATGAGATGTCTTCATCGGAATTGCCCTCCAGCTTCAGAACGACTTCGTCGAGGTATGCCTGGAATTCGCGTTCGATCCTGCCTTCTAGAACGTCGCTGCCCATCGACCTGAGCGTGGTGTAGTTCCTCGTTCGCAGAGCTTCGAGGTTCGAACCGCCCAGAATCTGCCGATAAACGTGTTCTATGTTCGCGACCGAGAGCTCGAAGAGGCCGGCTTCGACCATTGCTCGCGCGATGGAGGGGTATTCGGCGATCGCGGGCAGGTTCTTTACCTCGAAATCCAACAGCTGGAGGCGCTGGGGCGGTAGTTCCGGCACATGCGCTAGGATTTCCGGGAGGCGTTCCGACACGAATGCAGGGAGGTCGTCTACCGTGGCCTGGGCCTGGAGCGCCTCTTCGGACAGATCCGCAACAAGCCGGGTGGCATGGGAGATGTTGCGCGAACTCGAGAGCACTGTCGGGATGAACTGCTCCCAGAACGCGGTGAGCTTCGTGAGCAGCGGCGCTGTTCGCTTCCCGCGCGTGTAGTAGGCTTCAAGGAAGTCCTCGCACCTGTCAAATTCTGTCGACATTAGCCCCAGCAACTTCGCAATCTGACCGGTGTAGCGGTGTTCATCGCTCAGCAGGCAGTCGACCAAATTGACGTTGAGGACATAGCCTTGTCCGAAATCCGGCTCGCGCATCGCGTCGACGACTTCCTTGGCATTGTCGATCTGAAAATCGGGATCTGGCGTGATAAACGCCCGTATCTGGATGAGGAATTTGTTGTCATTGGGCGATAAGCGCCCCGAATGAAACAGCGATGTATACTGATAGTATGTGTCGTCGAGATAGCCTTCCATGATGAGGAAGCGGGCAAGCTCGACGTTTTCTCCGGTGCCTTCGAATAGGTCCTCGACACTCGCCGGGCTAACGCGGAAGAGCTCGTTAAACTTCATCGTCCGGAGCTTCGCGATAGCCGCCCTCAATTCCGCTATGCGACGCTGGCTCTCCCGCTTCCGGGGGCCCGATCTTTCCAGGATTTCGTCCCTGCGTTGCGAATAGGTTCGCCGGGCATCGACCTTGTCCTCAATGTCCGTCAGCTGGACCTGTTGGCTATACTGATGTCCGTGTTGCAATGTGCGGTAGTTGAACCTCCCAGCACTGATCCACGGTGCGAAGGGGTCCTGCTCGGCCAGCTGCCGGATGTTGATCCATGGCTTCCCGTCAATGTTGACCTGGACAACGTTGTCCGGGAGCTGCTCGATAAGTGCCATGGCATAGATTTGATTCAGCTCCCGCAAGTCGGCGGGTATCTGCCGCTCCGCCAAGGCGGTCTTTTGTTCGAGGGCGGCGATCTCTGCCCTGTGCGCGGCCTCGCTCCGCGCGACGAACTCATCATGGCGAGCGAGGATCTTGGCTAGATTGCCCTCCCCGCGATGCAGATCCTCGAAGTCTTTCGGGTAGACGTTCTTGTATATCAATACGGCGAGCAACTTGTTCGCGTCGAGCAGGTTCTGCTCGTCGGCTTCGAGGTTCGCCACGTAGATCGCGTATTCGTTGAAGATGTTCGTGATCAGCCGGAGATCGCTGAGATATCTCGAGACCTCCCGGAGGAACTGACGGTCTAGGCGCTCGATTAGCGCGAGCCTCTTGCCTTGATTCAGCACCATATCGATCGAGTTCGACGCGTTGATGATCGGTATGACCGGGATAATGAATTCGAAGAACTTAGTCCTATCGGTGTTGATGAACATGTCGTCCCTCAACGCGTACAGGAACTTGATCTGCCGTGTGATGCCGGCATTGGCATTCACAAGGCTGTTAATTTCCCGCAATGTGACGAAGATGTCCGCGTCGTTGAAACGATCGAGGTCCTCCACTACAACGAGGTCGTACTTCGTAGATTGGAAGAAGTAGATGATCTCGTCGAGATGACGGTTCAGTATGGACTCCCCCGCATCTGAAGCGGGTTTTATCTCGATGTCCTTCAACGATATGCTCTTTAGCGACAGGCCGAAGCTGGCGACGTAGAAGTGGTGGATCGTCACCCACAGAAAAAGGCCGACCAGCGCGATACTCCCAAGATGGAGCCAGTTGCTTGCCGCCAGCGGACTGAGGAAGGTGCCGCCGAGTACTGCTTGGCGGTTGAGGAAAACGTACGCCGTGGCGGCTACGCCGGTCAGAATGAAGAGGGTCTTGAAGATCGACCAGAAGCCGGGGGACCGGATCCTCTTGAAGCGTGATAACGGGAGCCTGTTCGCGTCAGCACCGTAGAGCATCTGCTGTAAGATGCTTCTTTCTATCTCTTGTCGATGGACCTCCTTGCTCGCGGCATCGACCCCCGGCACGAAAGCGGCCAGGGAAATGTTCAGCGCCGGTCGCTGGTATCGCTTCAGGAACGACTTGATGATGCTGCTCTTGCCCGATCCATACGGACCGGTGAGCGCTATGTTGAACACTCTCTCGTTGCTCGTGGCGTAATTGAGGGCTTCGGCGTAGACGCCCTCCTTGTCGGCCTCGTCCGTCGGAGCAAGGTCGATGAACTTCAGCTTAGGGCTGGTGGGATGCGTCAGCTTGTCCAAGAAGGTCGCTGCTCGACCCAGTTGTCCGCTGGTCCAGCGTAGGATGGATGTGAAGCGCGAATTCATTGCTTCCGGTAGCACAAGCTTAACCTTCGCCCTACAGCAGACCTTCCGAACATCCGCTAAGAGTCACTAGCGGAACCGCACCACCCCCTACCGCACCCGCTCCTTCTCCCGCGGCGCGCTCACCCGCCGAGGCTTCGCCTCGAACTTCGGTTTCGGGAGCAGCCTGAACCGACTCTGGCACCACGCCCACCCCACGCCCACATCCAGCAGCGCGTCCGACCGCCCGCAGGGGCAGGCGAAGTCCATGACCATGTGGACGCGGTAGGTCTCTCCGGCCTGCAGGGGCACGGGCTCGCCCGTCACATGGTTCGGGGCGGCGTTGACGCAGAGAACCAGATCGCCGGGGCCGACAGCGTCGCTCATGAGCTTCCATCCCTCCGTCCGACGCCAGACTAGCCTGTGCGGTCCAGCGGGCAAAGGCCGGGACGCGCCGTGGACGCCCGGCGCGGCGCTGGTTGCATCCCCCGGCGGACTGCGCTCACCTGTTTCCACCGACACCGCCGAAGGACTCACCGCCGATGCACGCCGTGGAAGCCTTCGAGCTGATCCTCATCCTGCTGGCGCTGATCATCGCCCTCTACTGGCTGGCGCTGAAGCTGCGGCTGCCGCCGGCGACGGCGCTGCTGATCGGCGGCGGTGCGCTGGCGTTCCTGCCCGGGCTGCCGTCGATCTCGCTGGATCCGGAGCTGGCGCTGGTGCTGTTCCTGCCGCCGCTGCTGATGGACGGCGCCTACTCCACGGCGCTGGGGCGGTTCCGCAAGCATCTGCCGGGGATCCTGTCGCTGGCGGTGGGGGCGGTGGTGTTCACCACCCTGGTCATCGGGGTGGTCGCCCACTGGCTCGTGCCGCAGCTGCCGTGGGCGGCCTGTTTCGCGCTGGGGGCCATCGTCTCGCCGCCGGACGCGGTGTCGGCGCGGGCGGTGCTGAAGGGCGTGACCCTGCCGCGCCGGCTGACCGCGCTGCTCGAGGGCGAGAGCCTGCTCAACGACGCCACCGGCCTGATCCTGTTCCGGTTCGCGGTGGCGGCGACCCTGAGCGGCGTGTTCGACGCGGGGGAGGCGGTCGGCAATTTCGCGGTGGTGTTCGTCGGCGGCGTGTTCGTCGGCCTGGCAGTCGCGGCCTGCTGGGTGCTGGCGGCCAAGAAGCTGCGCGACCGGACGCTGGTGGTCGTGGTCACCGCCATGCTCGGCTGGGCGGCCTATCTGGCGGGGGAGGCGGTCCATGTCTCGGGCGTGATCGCCGTGGTCACCGCCGGGCTGGTGATGGGCTGGTACCAGCATGTGATCTTCACCGCCGACGTGCGCATCGTCGGCAACTCGTTCTCGCACGTGATGGTGTTCGTGCTCGAGGCCATGGTCTTCATGCTGATCGGCTTCTCGCTGCGCGGCGTGATCGACCGGATGGGCGGGATCGAGGCGGTGCCGGCGTCGATGATCTGGACGGTGCTCGGTGTGGTGCTGGCCGTCATCGCCACGCGCTTCGTCTGGGTGTTCGGATCCGACGCCATCATCGCGATCCTGCGCAAGGCGGGGCTGAAACGCCTCAACCCGCTGGGCTGGCGGCAGGCGACGGTGCTCGGCTGGGCGGGGATGCGCGGGGTGGTGACGCTGGCGGTGCCGCTGACGCTGCCGCTCGACATGCCGGGCCGCGACCTGATGCTGGTCTGCGCCTTCGCGGTGATCTTCGCGACGGTGGTGGTGCAGGGCTCGAGCCTCGGCTGGCTGATCGGCAAGGTCGCGCCCGTCGACAGCGACCCGCCCGCGAAGATGGGCATGCCGGCGGCCGAGGCGGCGATGGCGCGCGCCCGTGTGGCCGCGGTCGAGCGGCTCGCCTACGGGTCCGACGGCACGCTGCTCCACCCGATGCTGCTGGAGGAGTCGCGCAAGCGGGTCGGATACATCGAGCGCTACGCGGCGGACGCCGACGCGGCCATGGAGATGCTGCGGCCGCATTTCGACGTGCTGCTCGAAGCCATCGCCGCCAGCCGCGAGGAGCTGATCCGCCTCCATCGCGCCGGGCTTATCGAGGACGAGGTGCTGCACGAGCTGGAGCGCGACCTCGACGTCGAGGAGATGGGCATCACCTTCCAGCGCGGGGAGTAGCGGCTTCCCGGCTCTGGAACAGGCGTCGCCGCCGCCCGTTGAACACACGACCTCAGCCCCTAGGTAAGGAACGACACCCATGACCGACCTGAGCGCCATCAAGGAACATATGGAAGTCATCGGCGCCGACGGCGTCCACCTGGGCACGGTGGACAAGGTCGAGGGCGACCGGATCAAGCTGACCCGCGCCGATAGCGGCTCCCACGGCGACCACCATCACTACATCTCCGCCGGCCTGATCGCGGACATCGAAGGCGACAAGATCCGTCTGTCCGCCAGCGGCGCCAACGCGGTGCTGCTCGAGGAAGAAGAAGGCGGCGAAGCCATCTCCGACGGTTGATCGGCCTGCTCGTCGTCACGCGTAGGCGGCCACGCCGCGCTTGTGTCTCCCGGCAGTCGCGCTAATCCGAACCCTAGGCGTACGCACGCCTTGGGGGACCTACATGCACGACTTTCCGGACGACATCTTCACCGAACCCGAGGACGTCGATCCTGACGGGATCGCCAATCTCGGCCCGCTGCGCCGTCTGGCCGGCGTCTGGGAGGGGCTCAAGGGCGTCGATGTGAACCCCAAGGGCGAGGGGCCGGAGCGGCGCGAGTTCCTCGAGCGCATCGAGCTGCAGCCGATAGACCCGCAGGCCAACGGGCCGCAGTTGCTCTACGGCCTGCGCTATCACGTGCACATCGTCGCCTCGGACGAGGAGAGCACCTTCCACGACCAGGTCGGCTACTGGCTATGGGAGCCGGCGACCGGGCTGGTCATGCAGACCCTGGCGCTGCCTCGCGGGCAGACCGCGCTGGCCGGCGGCATGGCTGCCGCGGACGCCGGCGCGATCACCGTGCGGGCAGAGCGCGGCGGCGCCGGCTACGGCATCAGCTCGACGGAGTTCCTGGAGTGGGCGTTCCGGACGGACGCCTATCAGCTGGACGTGACCTTCCATGAGGACGGCGACTGGTCCTACGTCTCGACCACCACGCTTCAGGTGCGCGGCCGCGACGAGCCATTTCCGCACATCGACCGCAACCGGTTGTCCAAGGTCGCCGAGCCGAAGCCTAATCCGCTGCTGCGGGTCATGCGCGACGGCGTCTCGCGCGCGGAGGCGCATGGGTTCTCGGGGCCTGCTCCGGTGCTAGAGGCGTGAACTATCTTTTCACCTAGAGTACTGAAATAAATCACTTTCCGTCCACGGATTTAATCCGGACCCGGATAATCCTCTTGCGGCATTGGGTTCACGTGCCGCAGCCTGAGCCTCGACGCATAGACGACCACGAGGGCATCCGCGGAACACCCTGAAGGCCGCAGCGTCTCTTTGGCTCACGGCTTCAAGGAGATGCCGCCATGAACGTTTCGAAGATGGATCACGCCATGCTGTCCTTTGGGCTCATGGGCAGTCTGCTGGTGCCTCGGCCCGCGCCGAAGCGCCGGTCGCTGCTTGCGATCCTGTTCAGGCCCCGGCCTCGCTCGCGCTGAGCCTTTCCGCCGGCCCCGTCCCGCGCTAGGCAAGGGACGGGAGACCCGATGGTGGACGATCCGGACAACGAGCGTGACGAGACGCGGCGACGGCTGGAGGCCGCGCGCGGCGTCTTCTTCGTGCCGTCGTATCAGGGGCACTGGGTCGGGGTGATGCTGTTCGCCGCGACCTTGGTCGGCGTGACCATGCTCGGCAGCTGCTGGCCGGCGGCGAAGGCCGTGATGGGCGGCGGGGCGACCGGCGCGGCCGACAGCGGCACGGCGGCGACGTTCCTCACCCTCTACGCGGCGATGGCCGTGGGGCCGATCGCGGGCTGGGCCCTGTGGATCTATCGACGCCAATGGGCGGCCGTGGCCGTGACGGCGCTGTTCGCGGCCTGCGTGGTCTGGCTGAGCCCGGCGGCGACACTCTAGGTCAGGCGCCGAGCGCCTCGCGCTTCTCTTCCAGCGCCAGCCATTCTTCCTCGGCGGCGGTGAGATCGGCGCGGGCCTTGTCGGCGGCCGTCATGACGCGGTCGAAGCGGGGACGATCCTTGGCGTAGAGGTTCGGATCGGCCAGTTCCGCGTCGAGTTTGGCGATGTCCCCCGGCAGCTTGTGGATCAGGGCGTCGAGCTCCTCGAGCCGACGCTGGTCCTTGTAGCTGAGCTTGACGGTCTTCTTCGGCGCGGCGGCGGTCGCCTGAACGGCCTTGGCCCCGCCCGGATTGCGGTCCTCGAAGAAGCCCGGGTTCTGGTTCATGAAGTCGGTCCAGCCGCCCGGGGTCTCGGCGACGCCGCCGCGGCCGTCGAGAGCGATGGTCGAGGTGGCCAGCCGGTCGATGAAGTCGCGATCGTGGCTGACCAGAAGCAGGGTGCCGTCGAAGTCCGACAGCAGGTCCTCGAGCAGCTCCAGCGTCTCCATGTCGAGGTCGTTGGTCGGCTCGTCGAGCACCAGCAGGTTGGCGGGGCGGGCCAGCGCCCGGGCCAGTAGCAGGCGGTTGCGCTCGCCGCCGGACAGGCTCGAGACCGGCTGCCGCAGCTGCTTGTCCTGGAACAGGAACTCCTTGGCGTAGCCGGCGACGTGGCGCGGCATGCCCCGGACCATGATCTGGTCGCCGCCGCCGTCGGTAAGCACGTCCCACAGGGTCTGGGTTTCCTTGAGGTCGGCCCGGGCCTGGTCGATGTAGGCGATCTCGAGATTGGTCCCCAGCTTCACCTCGCCGCTGTCGGCCGGCAGGTCGCCGAGCAGCAGCTTGACCAGGGTGGTCTTGCCCGCGCCGTTGGGGCCGACGATGGCCACCCGGTCGCCGCGCTGGATGCGGGTCGAGAAGCCGCTGACGATGACGCGCTCGCCGAACGCCTTGCTCAGGTCCTTGGCCTCGGCCACGCGCTTGCCGGAGGTGTCGCCGCTGGCGATGCCCATGCTCAGCTGGCCGCGCGCCTCGCGCAGGACGGTGCTCTTCTGCTCGCGCATGGCGACGAGGCGCCGGCGGCGGCCCTCGTTGCGCGCGCGGCGGCCGGTAACGCCGCGCGCCATCCAGTGCTGCTCGCGCTCGATGGCCTTGTTCAGGCGGCGGAACTCGTCGGCCTCGGACTCGAGAATACTTTCCGACCATTCGTCGAAAGCCGCGAAGCCCTTGTCGAGGCGGCGGACCTTGCGGCTCTCGAGCCAGAACACGCGGCTGGTGACACGCTCGAGGAAGGCGCGGTCGTGGCTGACGATCAGGGCGGCGCAGCGGGCCGAGGACAGGGTGTCCTCCAGCGTCTGGATGGCGAAGATGTCGAGGTGGTTGGTCGGCTCGTCGAGCAGCAGGATGTCGGGCTTCTCGGCGAAGGCGCGGGCCAGGGCGACGCGGCGGATCTCGCCCCCGCTCAGGCCGCTGGTCGACTTGTCTGGGTCGAGGCCGAAGGCCATCAGCTCCGCGTCGGCCTCGTAGTCCTGGGCGCCGCCGGCGACGACATGGTCGCGCAGGGTAGCGCCGGTGATCACCGGCTCCTGCGGCACCACGGTGACGCGGGCGCCCGGCTTGGCGAAGCGATCGCCGGCGTCGGCCTCGATCGCGCCGGTCAGGATCCGCATCAACGTCGACTTGCCGGCCCCGTTGCGCCCGACCAGCGACGCCTTCACCCCCGGCTCGATGGCCAGGTCAACGCCGTCGAACAGCATGGTGGCGCCGTCGGCGAGACGGACGTCTTTCAGGGCGAGGATCGGGGCGGCCATGCGTGAGGGCTACTGTCGGTGCGAGGGAGGGGGAGCGAGGGGGTCTATCCCTCTTTTCGCGGGCGGGGGGCAAGTGTTCTTCCCGTCCCGGCGGGCAGAGGTTCAGACGGACTCGGCGGCCTCGGCCAGGATCCAGTCGCGGAAGGCCGCGATCTTGGGCGAGCGCCGACGATCCTCGGGATAGGCCAGCCAGAACCCTCCGCCCAAGCGCATGACCACCTCGAAGGGGCGGACGAGGCGGCCCGCGGCGATATCGGTGGCGAAGAAGATCGGCGAGCCCAGCGCCACGCCCTGGCCGCTCATGGCGGAAGCGACCTCCAGGGTCTGGGTGTCCGCCGCCAGGCGCGGCTCGGCATGGGCGGCCTCGGGCATGGCCACACCCGCCGCCCGGAACCAGGCCGTCCATTCCTCGGCGATGCCGATCCGTGGCGCGTCGAGCAGATCCTCGGGCCGGCCGAGGCCCCCGAGACGCTCGCGCATCTCCGCGGTGCAGAGCGGCGTCTGTATCGAGGGGAACAGGAAGTGGGTCTCCAGCCCGGGCCAGTCGCCGTCTCCGGAGCGCACCGCCACGTCGATATTCTCGCGCATCAGGTCCGCCAGCCCGGCGCTGCTCTCAAGGCGCACGGCGAGCTTCGGGTGGGCCACCTGAAAGGCGCCGATGCGCGGGGCCAGCCATTGCATGGCGACGGTCTGCAGGGTGGTGATCGACAGCACGCCTTCGCCGGCCTCGGTGAGGTCGGCCACCGCCGCGCGCAGCAGGTTGACGGCTTCGGTCGCGGCGCGCGACAGCCGCTCGCCCGGCGGGGTCAGCACGACTTCGCGGGGGAGGCGCAGGAACAGGGTTTGGTCGAGGCGGCGCTCCAGCGCCTTCACCTGCCAGCTCACGGCCGCCTGGCTTATGCCGAGCTCCTCGGCGGCGCGGGTGAAGCTCTTCAGGCGCGCGGCGGCTTCGAAAACACGGACGGCGCTGAGCGGTATGGTGGCGAGGATGTCTGCCATAAGCGTTGCTTATGCATACAGCAGGAGGACCCGTTTGTCACGGTTCGGGTCCCGAACCATCTTCTCCCTGCCCGATATGGAAAACCGATGGAGAAGAATGATGGAAGAGTTCAGCAGGCCGCATAAGGACGTGCCGTTCGGCTGGCTCCTGGCCGTACAGGATCTGGTCGCCGCCCGACGCCGCGCCTCGGCTCGCCGGCGCATGAAGCGGTCGATCGATCGCCCCGGCCTGGCGCGATGATGAAGACCGGCCAGGGGACACGCACCGACGGTGCATGTCCCCCGCCTTGGCGTGCTTAGGCCGCCATCGCGATCTTGAGGTTCTCGTCGATCTTGTCGAGGAAGCCTTCGGTCGTCAGCCAGCCCTGCTTGTCGCCGACCAGCAGCGCGAGGTCCTTGGTCATGAAGCCGGCTTCGACGGTGTCGATGCAGACCTTCTCCAGGGTGTCGGCGAAGTTCGCCAGGTCGGCATTGTTGTCGAGCTTGGCGCGGTGGGCGAGGCCACGGGTCCAGGCGAAGATCGAGGCGATCGAGTTGGTCGAAGTCGACTCGCCCTTCTGGTGCTGGCGGTAGTGGCGGGTGACGGTGCCGTGGGCGGCCTCGGCCTCGACGATCTTGCCGTCCGGGGTCAGCAGCACCGAGGTCATCAGGCCCAGCGAGCCGAAGCCCTGGGCGACGATGTCCGACTGCACGTCGCCGTCGTAGTTCTTGCAGGCCCAGACGTAGCCGCCCGACCACTTCAGCGCCGAGGCGACCATGTCGTCGATCAGACGGTGCTCGTAGGTGCCGCCGAACTCGGCGAACTTGTCCTTGTACTCGGCGTCGAAGATTTCCTGGAAGATGTCCTTGAAGCGGCCGTCGTAGGCTTTCAGGATCGTGTTCTTCGTGGAGAGGTAGACCGGGTACTTGCGGCTCAGGCCGTAGGCGAACGAGGCGCGGGCGAAGTCGCGGATCGACTCGTCGAGATTGTACATGCCCATGGCCACGCCGGCCGACGGAGCCTGGAAGATCTCGTGTTCGATGGTCGCGCCGTCGTCGCCGACGAACTTGATCGACAGCGTGCCCTTGCCCGGGAAGAGGAAGTCGGTGGCTTTGTACTGGTCGCCGAAGGCGTGGCGGCCGACGATGATCGGCTGGGTCCAGCCGGGCACCAGGCGAGGCACGTTCTGGCAGATGATCGGCTCACGGAAGATCACGCCGCCGAGGATGTTGCGGATGGTGCCGTTGGGCGACTTCCACATCTTCTTGAGGCCGAACTCCACGACGCGCTGTTCGTCGGGGGTGATGGTCGCGCACTTCACGGCCACGCCGTGCTTCTTGGTCGCCTCGGCGGCGTCGATCGTCACCTGGTCGTTGGTGGCGTCGCGGTTCTCGACCGACAGGTCGTAGTAGTCGAGCTCGAGGTCGAGATACGGGAAGATCAGCTTGTCCTTGATGAGCTTCCAGATGATGCGGGTCATTTCGTCGCCGTCCATGTCGACGACGGGGTTGGCGACCTTGATCTTGGTCATGTGAGGATTTCTCTCCGTTGAGGCGCGCTCTGGCCGCACGGCGCACAGGGCCGTAGGGGGCGCGCGGATGGGCACGCCTATAGCGGCTAGCGCGGCTGGGGGGAAGGCTGACGGGACGGTTCGGAAATCCGCGGGGCGGTCTATCCGGCCGCCTTCACGATCGCCTTCATCGTCCTGGCGATGGTCGCCTCACGCTGGGCCTCGTCCTGCGGCGAGGCGGCGAGGAACACCACCACGGCATAGCGGCGGCCGTCCTTGAGGGTGACGATGCCGATGTCGTTGGTGGCGGGCGTAAGGCCGAGGTCGGTGGCGGCCGTACCGGTCTTGTGCGCCAGGGTCGCGCCCTGCGGCAGGCCGGCTTTCAACCGGTTCGCGCCGGTCGGGCTGTCGGTCATGATCTGCAGCAGCAGCTTCGTCGACGCCGGCTTGAGCAGCTCGCCCAGCGCCAGCCGCCGCAGGAAGTTCAGCGCCCCGCCGGCGGTCGCGGTGTCGCGCGGGTCGGACAGGTAGGTCTGCTGGGCCCGGCGGCGGACGTCCTCCGGCACCGTATCGCGTGCGGCCTTCCAGGCCGGCCAGCCCTTCCAGGCGATGCGGAACGAGGCCATGCCCTGGGCGTCCGGCTGCAACTCGCGCTCGTAGCGGTCGACGCGGAACTCCCGGACCCCGTGCTCGCGCAGGAAGGCGCTGACCACGCCTGGCCCGCCGATCCGCTTCATCAGCACGTCGGCGGCGGTGTTGTCGCTTTCGCCCACCGCGCGGGTGAGCAGGTCGCGGACGCTGTAAGTAGTCACCGCCGGCCAGTTGTCGGCCACATCGCCGATCGGGGGCGAGATGTCCTTCTCCTCGATGGTGATCTGCTCATCCAGGGTCAGACGGCCGGCCTCGACCTCGTGCAGGACGGCGGCGCCGAGGGCGGCCTTGAACACGCTCTGCAGCGGGAAGGCTTTCTGGCCGTTCCAGGCCCACATCTCGCCGCCGTCGAGGTTCTGAACCGCCACTTCGAGCACGCCGGGCTGGGCGGCCTCGGCGATGTCGCCGATCTCGCGGTCGAGCAGGGCGGCGTCGATCTCCGGCGTCTTCGCCCCCGTCGTGGGCATCGGCGGCTCACAGGCGGCGAGCAGGACGGCGGCGGCGAGCAGGGCGATGAAGCGCATCCGCCTTCATACCTCCCTTCCCCCCTCCATGGGGAAGGGCTTAGTAAGCGGCATGGACTCGAAACCGCCCGTCGTCATCCTCAACGAACCCCAGCTGGCCGAGAATATCGGCTCGGTCGCGCGGGTCATGGCCAACTTCGGCCTCTCCGAACTGCGCCTGGTGCGGCCGCGCGACGGCTGGCCGCAGGAGCGCGCCTGGGCCAGCGCCTCGGGCGCCGACTGGCCGCTCGACAACGCCAAGGTCTATGAGCGGCTGGAGGCGGCGGTCGCCGACCTGAAGCTGGTCTACGCCACCACGGCCCGACCGCGCGGGACCCAGATGACGGTGCTGACGCCGCGCGAGGCGGCCGAGCGCCTGCACGTCGCGGTGGATCGCGGCCAGCGGGTCGGGATGCTGTTCGGTGGTGAGCGGGCAGGGCTGGAGACCGACGACATCGCGCTTTGCCACGCCATCGTCACCATCCCGGTCGACGAGAAGTTCCGCTCGCTGAACCTGGCCCAGGCCGTGGCCCTGAACGCCTATGAGTGGCGGATGGGCGTGGCCGACAAGCCGCGGGAGGCGTTCGCACAGAACGTCGACGAGCCGGCCCCGATGGAGGTCGTCGTCGGCCTCTACGAACAGCTCGAAGCCGAGCTCGACGCGGCGGGCTTTTTCCATCCTCCCGAGAAGAAGCCGTCGATGGTCCGCAACCTGCGCATCTCGCTCGGCCGTTCCCGGCTGACCGACCAGGAGGTCCGCACCTGGAGGGGCGTGGTCACGGCGCTGTCCAAGGGGCGTGGCCGGGTACTGGAAAAGCTCGCGAAGCAGAAGGCGGAGAAGGGCGGGGCTTAAACTCCCGCTCATCCCGGCGCCCCGACTGGGTCCCGGCCTGCGCCGGGATGACCGGGTGGAGAAGGCTTGCGTGTTTCGCCGTTCCCGGTTCAAATGAAACCAAGGGGTAACATTAAGCCCTGGGTCAGAGCCGGGGAGCCTCCCATGAATCGCCGCGAACTGTTTCTCGCCCTCGCCGCCGCCGGCATTGCGCCGCAGGCCCTGGCGCGATCTAGCGATCCGACCACCGCCGCGCGCGATCTCTGGCTCTATGGCCTGCCGCTGGTCGAGATGGCGACGACGCGGGCGCTGCACCTGAAGGCGGGGGGCAGGGTGAACCGGCTCGGCCACGCCCGCACCCTCGCCGACCACAGCTTCCGCTCGGTGACGACGCCGAACAACGACACTCTCTATTCGTTTGCCTGGCTGGACCTGACCAAGGGGCCGGCGACGCTGACCGTCCCCGCGACGGGCGACCGCTACTGGTCGGTCGCGCTGATGGACATGTACACCAACAACAATGCTGTTCTCGGGCTGCGCACGGTCGGCGGAGAGGGTGGAACCTTCACCGTCGTCGGGCCGGGCCAAACGGGAAGCGGGCCGCGAACCATCCGCTCGGCGACGCCGCACGCCTGGCTGCTGCTGCGGCTGCTGACCGACGGCGGCGACGACCTGCCGGCGACGCATGCGCTGCAGGACGGCTTCAAGCTGACCGCGCCCCAGGCGGCGATGCCGCCCGCCTACGCCGGACGCGACGCCTCGCCGGCCGAGTACTTCGCGACGCTGCGTCGGCTGCTGGAGTCCGATCCGCCGCCGGCCACCGACCTGCGCATCCTTTCGCGGCTGAACGATCTGAAGCTGGACAGCCCGGAGGTCGCCGTCGGCGTGGCCCAGGCGCAGGCGATCACCCGGATGGCCAAGGGCCGTCAGACCTTCATCCAGGGCTGGAGCTACACGCGGCCGAACCTGGGCGACTACGGCCAGGACTATCTCTATCGCGCCGTCATCGCCCTGATGGGCCTGGGCGCGCTGCCGGTGGCGGAGGCCATGTATCTGCGGGCGGAAGGCGAGGGCGGCGGGGTCTTCACGGGCGACGGGCCTTACGTCCTCAAGCTGCCCGCTCAACTGCCGCTGGAGGCCTTCTGGTCGCTGTCGATGTACGAGCAGATGCCGGATGGGCAGCTGTTCTTCACCGGCAATCCGCTGAACCGCTTTGCCATCGGCGACCGCACGCCGGGTCTCAAGCGCAACGCCGACGGCTCCGTCGATCTGTGGATCAGCCGCACCGACCCCGGCGGCGACCGCACCGCCAACTGGCTGCCCGCGCCCGGGAAGGGTCCGTTCGGCATGATCATGCGGATGTATCTGCCGAAGGCCGAGCTGCTCGACGGTCGCTGGAAGCTGCCGGCGGTGGCGAAGGCCTAGGCCCCCCAAACCCGAGTACCGTTCGTCGATGCGCTCGCTAAGCTGTTCCCGCACAGGGAGTAGCGCATGAGCCGGACCATCAACGACGCCTTCGGCGGCCAACTGACCACGCTGGAGGAGCAGCGGGCCATCTGGCCCGAGGCCGTGCACGAGGACGCCATCTGGGAAGGGCCGATGTTCGAGACGCCGGTCGTCTTCATCGGCCGCGAGGCGGTGGGCCGGTTCTTCGAACTGCTGCTCAGCGTCGTGCCCCGGTTCTCGACCGAGCTCGCCGGCGCCTGGCCGACCAGCGACCCGGACACCGTGATCGTCGAGTCGCACGGCGGCGGCCCTACCGCCGACGGCGGCGTCTATACCCAGCGCTACTTCTCGCAGGTCACCAACAGGGACGGGCAGGCCTTCCGGATGCGCGAGTACTGCAACCCGTTCCAGACCTACAAGGCGTTCGGCAAGGACCGCTGGGAGGCGGCCACCAACGCGATCATGGCGACGTACAACCGGCCCTGGCCAGCCTCGCAGGCCAAGGACCCGATCTCCCTGCCGCCGGTGAAATAGGCCGGCGACGGGGCTCCTCAGGACGGCCGCCGCCGCTATAGTCCGCGCCGCAGTCCCAAGGAGTCGCCCAGATGAAAACCCGCGCCGCCGTCGCCTTCGAAGCCAAGAAGCCGCTGGAGATCGTCGAGGTCGACCTGGAAGGCCCCCGCGCCGGCGAGGTGCTGGTCGAGATCAAGGCCACCGGCATCTGCCACACCGACGCCTACACCCTGGACGGCCTCGACAGCGAAGGCCTGTTCCCCTCGATCCTCGGCCATGAGGGCGCCGGCGTGGTGCTGGAAGTCGGCGCCGGCGTGACCAGTGTGGTCCCGGGCGATCACGTGATCCCGCTCTACACCCCCGAATGCCGGCAGTGCAAAAGCTGCCTCAGCCGCAAGACCAACCTCTGCACCGCGATCCGCGGCACCCAGGGCAAGGGCGTGATGCCGGACGGCTCCAGCCGCTTCTCCTACAAGGGCCAGGCGATCCATCACTACATGGGCTGTTCGACCTTCGCGAACCACACGGTGCTGCCGGAGATCGCGCTGGCCAAGATCCGCAAGGACGCGCCTTTCGACAAGGCCTGCTACATCGGCTGCGGCGTGACCACGGGGGTGGGCGCGGTGACCAACACCGCCAAGGTCGAGCCCGGCGCCAACTGCATCGTCTTCGGCCTCGGCGGCATCGGCCTGAACGTGATCCAGGGCCTGAAGATGGTCGGCGCGGGCATGATCATCGGCGTCGACATCAATCCCGACCGCGAGGCCTGGGGCCGCCGCTTCGGCATGACCCACTTCGTCAATCCCAAGGACATTGAGGGCGACATCGTCCCGCACCTGGTCGCCCTGACCGACGGCGGCGCCGACTACACCTTCGACGCCACCGGCAACGTCACCGTCATGCGTCAGGCGCTGGAAGCCTGCCATCGCGGCTGGGGCGAGAGCATCATCATCGGCGTGGCCGAGGCGGGGAAGGAAATCTCCACCCGCCCGTTCCAGCTGGTCACCGGCCGGGTCTGGAAAGGCACTGCCTTCGGCGGCGCGAGAGGCCGCACCGACACCCCGCAGATCGTCGACTGGTACATGGACGGCAAGATCGAGATCGACCCGATGATCACCCACACCATGCCGCTCGAGGACATCAACCGGGCGTTCGACCTCATGCACGCGGGCGAGAGCATCCGGTCGGTGGTGGTGTTCTGATGCGGGCGCATGCGGTCGCGCTGTTGTTTGTGTTTGTCGCCGGAGGGGCGCTAGCGGAAACGCCCGAGCCAGAAGTCTGCGTGGCCACGCCGGAGGAGGTGACCCTTACGAAAGCGACCGTCGCGCGGATGGTGCGCCGGCCGGATCTGTCGCCGATCTACAGCCAGGTTGATAGAGCGGAAGGCTGCGGCGTCTGGCGGGTCACCGTCACGCCGAAGGGAACAATCGCGAAGCTAGAGCTCATCAGAGGACAGGCGAAGCCCGACTACGAGTTGCTGCTCCGGCGCCCAATCCTGAGGACGACGTTTCAGCCTTCCGAGACAGAATGGGTCGGGATGCTGCAGTTCATAATCAAGGCGCCTGACTAGCCAAGCACCACCCCCACTGTCTTCGCTTCCGGCGCCACGAACCGCAGCAGCGTCTCACCCTCGGCAACGATCTCATCCTTCGCCGCTTTCGCCAGCGTTCCGAACGGTGTGGCTGTCAGCGTCGCCTTGGTCCTGGTTGCCGCCAGGCTCCAGCTTCCCGCCGCGAAACCGTCGACCAGGAACACCGCCGGCACGCGCAGGTTCTTGTTGCCCAGCCGCTTGCGGTTCTCCTCGGAGATCACCCGCGTGCGGTCGGCATGGCCGAGCATGACGCCGTCGAAGTCGGGCAGGAAGCGCACGGGCGCCGACACGCCGCCATCCGTGAGCAGGCCGTCCTTCACGTCGAACAGCGCCTTGCCGGCCCCGTTGCGGTAGGTCGCCAGGTCCATCGCCTCGACCACGGCCTTGAGCCCCTTGAAGCCGGTGAAGGTCTGAATGTCGGCGACCGTCGCCGGGCCGAAGGCGGCGAGGTAGCGATGGATGACTCCCTCGAGATCGGGCTCCTTGGCCGGCGCCTTGCCCAGCCAGACGTCGGCCAGGGCGAAGGCTGCGCCGGCCTTGCCGCCCCACGGGCTGTCGTCGGGCGTCGCCACCAGCGGCAGGTTCAGCCGCACCGCGTAGCCCATGTGCCGCTCGTTCAGGTCCGGCCAGCGCTTGGCCAGTTCGGCCCGAAGCTCGGCGAAGGTCGCCGCGCCGTCGGCGAGGAACCGATGCGCCGCCGCGATCAGGTCGGAAACCGGCACGACCTTCGCCATCGCCTTCATGTCGGGCAGCATCGCCGCCTCCAGCACCGCCGCATGGGTCGCGCGGAAGCGCAGGTAGTCGGCCGCGCTGACCAGATGCAGCGTGCCGCGCGTGAAGGTCGCCTTGACCACCGTCCGATCGGCAAGCGCCTTCAGCAGGTCTTCGCGCGAAAAGCCGTCGAGCCGCGACCACAGGCCGAGGAACGGCGGCCGCGCCTCCTGCGCCTGCAGCCCGTTCAACCGCTCGATCGTCTCCACCGCCGTGGCCGTCTCACGCTTCAGCAGCATCTGCCGGGCGAGGAAGGTGCGGTTCAGGACACGATCGTCGAGGCTTTCGGGTTTGGCGGTCATCAGCGGCAGGCTATATCGAAGTCATCATGGCTTCAGTCGAAATCCTCTCCACCACCCGCACCTTCGGCGGGACCCTGCGCATCTGCCGGCATGACAGCGCCGCCACGGGCACGCCGATGCGGTTCTCGCTGTTCGTTCCGGACGGGGAGGGGCCGTTCCCGATGCTGGTGTGGCTGTCGGGCCTGACCTGCACCGAGGACAACTTCACCACCAAGGCCGGCGCCTACGGCCCCGCCTCCGACCTCGGCCTGATCGTGCTGGCGCCGGACACCAGCCCCCGCGGAGAGGGCGTCGCCGACGATCCCGCCTGGGACTTCGGCCAGGGCGCCGGCTTCTATGTCGACGCCACGCAGGCGCCGTGGACCCCGCACTTCTCGATGGAGACCTACGTCACTCGAGACCTGCTGGAAGCGGCCGCCTCGATCGCGCCGATCGACGTCGGGCGGGTGGGGATCTCCGGGCACTCGATGGGCGGCCACGGCGCGCTGACGCTGGCCCTGCGTCATCCCGACCTGTTCCGGTCGGTGTCGGCCTTCTCGCCGATCAGCTCGCCGACCCGCTGTCCGTGGGGCGTCAAGGCGCTGGGCGGGTATCTCGGACCTGGCGAGGCAGTGTGGGCCGAACATGACGCCGCCCTGCTGATCGAGGCCGGCGTCGCCAAGGGGCGCTTCGACGAGATCCTGATCGAACAGGGCCTGGCCGACAGTTTCCTGGTCGAGCAGTTGAAGCCGGAACTGCTGGAAGCGGCGGCGGCCAAGGCGGGCCAGCGACTGACCGTCAATCGCCGGGAAGGCTACGACCACAGCTACTTCTTCGTCTCGACCTTCATCGCCGACCATCTGGCCTGGCACGCGGCGAGACTGCGCCGCTAGATCCCCGCGCCCAGATCCAGGAACGCCGCGGCCAGCGTCGGCGCGCCAGGCGCGTCCTGGGCCAGGGTGTGGACGAGGCCGTCGACCTGGGCAGTGATCTCGGGCACGGCGGTGATCTCCCACCATGCCGGCCGGGTCAGCGGGCCCAGCGCATAGAGCCAGGTCGAGACCTCGCCTCGTGCGCCCAGCACCGCGCAGTCGTCGGTTTCCAGGCCCAGCCCGAGCACGTCCGGAGCGATCAGGCCCTTGCGCGCCAGATCCGCGAACAGCGGGACCTCCAGCCCCTGCAAGTCGCTGCGCGGGCCGGTGCAGTTGATGATCCGCGCGGCGGCGATGGTCTCGGGCGCGCCGCCGCCTCGGGGCGTCAGCGTTGCTTCGAGCAGACCGCCGGCCTTGCGCCAGTCGCGCAGGCGGCCGCCGCGAACGGTCAGCTGACCGCTGTCGATCAGGGCGTGGGTGCGGGCGGCGATGCGCGGAGCCATGCGGTGGCGGTGGACGTCCCAACGTGGCCGCTGGTGGCGAAGGAACTGGCGGCGCTGGGCCGGCGTCCAGCTCGACCAGATGCTGGCGATGGCCGGTCGTACGGCGTCGATCACCCGCTGCCACGGCTGGCCCTCGGCGTCGGCCCGGCGCACCTCGGCGCGGATGGCGCGGGACAGGGCCAGCGGGCTCGCCGGCAGCAGGTCGCTGAGGAACGGGCTCCATTCGCCGCCGTAACGATGGCCGGCCGGCAGCAGGCCCCGGCGCGAGATCGCCGTCATCGGTCCGCGATGGCCGTCCTCGGCCAGCTTCAGGGCGATGTCGACCATGGTCAGGCCGGTCCCGAGCAGAAGCACGGGAGCGTCGGGATCGAGCCCCTCCAGCGCGCCGCGCGCCCAGGGATCAACGACGAAGGCAGGCTCGTCGCGCAGCCAGTGATCGGCGGGCAGGGGCGGGCGCGGCGGCAGGTTGCCGGTGGCCAGCACCACGGTGTCGGCCTCGACCTCACGGCCGTCGAGCAGCACCAGTCCGCGTCGCGGTGCGTCCAGCATCCGCACGGCCTCGCCACGCAGCACGGTCAGGGCGCCGGCGGCGCGGGCCTCGGCGACGCGCTCGGCAAGATATTGTCCAAGGAACTCGCGCGGGGCGAAGGCCGCGGTCAGGTCGCCGCCGCTCTCGGCCAGCGCCTCGTCCATGCCGCCATGCGCGGTCAGCCAGTCAACGAAGCGCGGCGTCAGGCCGGTCTCCATCCGCGAGACCGGCACATTGAGCAGGTGGGAGGGGGCGCAGGCGCCGTAAGCCAGCCCGCGACCCGGCCGGTCGCCCGGCTCGATCAGGGTCACGCGCCAGTCCGGCCGCGTGGCGACGAGTTTCAACGCCAGCAAGGATCCGCTGAAGCCGCCGCCGACGATGGCGACGGTGCGGCTGCCGGCGGGCGGTTCGAAAGCCATCGGCCCTGAGGAGTTCGAGTGGATGCCCAAGCCGTCATCCTAGAGGACCGCGCGAGTCGGAACAGTGCTGCTTTTTCACCCCCGTTTCTGGGGGTGGAGCAGCGGGCGGCCGGGCGCATGACCGGGGCCGTCGGTAACCGGGCGAACGGCGCCCTTTCGCCGCCTGCCTGGAGCTGCCCATGAACGCCTTTCGTATCGCCGGCCTGACCGCCGCCTTCGCCGTCCTGGCCTCCAGCGCCCTGGCCGCCAGCCCTGAGAAGGAAGCCGCCGGCTGGGCCAAGTGGGTCGAGTTCAACCAGGGCATCCTCGACGCCAACGAGCAGCAGTCGCTCGCGCCGCTGAACCAGGCCTGCAAGGGCGTCACCGGCATGATGATCTCGCAGGGCTTCCAGTTTCCGTACTGGGCCCAGCAGTCGATGATGCTGTGTCAGGGCGTCGGCTACATCACCAAGGGAAATCGCAAGAACGCCTGCAAGACGCTCAAGGCGGTCTCCCGGGAACTCGGCAAGGCCAAGCCGGTCGAGGTCGAACCCCGCGCCGAGCCGATCGCCCGCCAGCTTAAGGAGCTCGCGGACGGAGCGCTCGGCGCGAACCGCTGCTGAGCCTGGGGCGGGGGCTGACGTTGACTCTCCGCCCCCCCTTCTTCATAAGCGCGCCTTCCAACGCCGCCGGGACACCGGTCGGCGCCGGAAAACATGACGGGTGATGCGAAGCCGCCGTTGAGATTGCACTTCCATTCGGGGAGGGGCCGGCTCGGATCGAAGACAAAGAGCGACACATGTCCAAGCGCCACAGCGCCAAGTACAAAATCGACCGCCGTATGGGCGAAAACATCTGGGGCCGTCCGAAGTCCCCGGTGAACTCGCGGTCCTACGGTCCCGGCCAGCACGGTCAGCGTCGTAAGCAAAAGATCTCCGACTTCGGCCTCCAGCTCCGCGCCAAGCAGAAGCTGAAGGGCTACTACGGCAACCTGACCGAAAAGCAGTTCAGCCGCACCTACACCGAAGCCGCGCGCCGCAAGGGCAACACCGCCGAGAACCTGATCGGCCTGCTCGAGTCGCGTCTGGACGCCGTGGTCTACCGCGCCAAGTTCGTGCCGACCCCGTTCGCCGCCCGTCAGCTGGTCAACCACGGCCACGTGCTGGTCAACGGCAAGCGCGTCAACATCGCCTCCTACCGCGTGAAGGCCGGCGACGTCGTCAGCATCCGTGAGAAGTCGCGCAACATGGCCCTGGTCATCGAAGCGCTGTCCTCGGGCGAACGCGACACCCCCGACTACATCACCATGGACGGCCGCCACTTCTCGGCGACCTACGTCCGGGTGCCGGAACTGGCCGAAGTGCCGTACCCGGTGAAGATGGAACCGAACCTCGTGGTCGAATTCTACGCGTCGTAAGACGCCGCCACCGAGACGATCTGCGAAGGGCCCGGAGAGCGATCTCCGGGCCCTTTTGCTATTGGACCTGCGTCGCCAGCCGCACGGCCTGGGGCAGCACTGCCCCGAGGCGCGCGGCGTGGGCGCGAGGGCCTTCGTTGGCGTGGAAGCCGGCGAGGACGTCCGGGCTGATACCGCCGACCTCGTTGGTCCCGTCGGCGCGGAAGCGGGCGCAGTCGGGCAGGCGCAGGATGCCGCCGCTGTGCTTCAGGGTCACCGGCGCGCCGCCGTTGGTAAAGCCGCAGCCCGAGCCGAGGGTTGGTGATCCGACGATCACCCCGGCCTTGTTGTCCTGGATGATCGCCGTGAACTGCTCGGCGGCTGAAGCGGTATCCTTGTCGACGGCGACAACCAACGGGCCGGACCAGACGCCTTCTTCATACGGGAAGGCGACGGGGTTGAAGAGCGACGAGGCCCAGGACTTGCCGGACAGGGCCTTCGGATCCGCCGAAGCCATCGGACCTGAGCTGTGGAAACCGCGCGCCAGGTAGTCGCAGCCCAACGGCTTGCCCGTGGTCAGAGGGGCGCCGTCGCAGGGCGTGGCTACGTCGATGCGCCGGGTCTTGAGCTCGGCGAGGTGGCTTTTGAGCAGGGCGCGGTCGGCGCTTTTGGCCTTGCGCAGTTCGGCCTCGATGTCAGCGATGTCGCGGTCGTAGGCCTTCGTCCAGTGATCGCCGCGAACGACGCGGACCTCGGAAGACTTCAGTCGCTTGCCGCTGACCATGCGCACGGCGGCCTCTACCCATTCGCTGCCGCCGCCGTTGCCGGTCAGGTCGACGATCAGCACCTCCGCCCCGGCGGCCTTCACGGCGCGCAGCTGCTCGGCGAAGGCCAGCGTCAGGCGACCGTAGACGCCGTAGTAGAGCCTGTTGAAGCAGTCATCGACGCAGTCGCCGCCCTTGGGATTCACTTCGGCCAGCACCTCGGCGCAGAGTTTCGGCTCCAGATCGGCGCTGAACAGGGCTATGCGGACGACTCCGACCTTGCGGCCATCCAACGGCAGCGTCCCAGCCGGGAACAGCGCCGATCCGGGCGTCTCGATCGCGGCGTAGCCGGGCAGGGTGGCGACGATCGGCTTGCCCACGTTGGCCTTGCGGCCGGCGACGCGGGCGCAGGGCGGACGAGGCCGGCTTGGCGTCGATGTTTCCGCGGGCGCGCCCGACGGCCATTCGAATCGTACGTGGCCATCGCCGAGATATCGGGAGAATCCGTCAAACAGCTCTCGCGCCTCGCGATCGCTCTTCAGCATGCTCAGCCGTTGGTCGGCGCCGGCGAAAGCGCGGCCGAGGTCGGCTTCGCGCACGGTCTGGGCCCATTCGAGGTTTGCGTAGCGAGTGGTCATCGCTTCGCGCACCTGGGCGGCGTCGGCGTGCCATCCTTCGACGTCGTAGGCGGCCTCCTGGGCCATCGTCGGGGCCGCGGCGGACAGGGTGACGAGGCAGGCGAAGGCAGTGGCGAAACGGCGCATGAAACTCTCCCGAGAGGCGTTTCGGCTAACAGCCGGAACGTCGGTCTTCCAATGACTTCGGTTTCATGTTCGGCGCCGCTGGACAGGACCCGCGCCCGCCGCTTTGCTGGCCCGCATGAACCGACGTCATTTGATACTGCTGGGCGCTCTGCTGCTCTCGGGCTGCGCGACCAAGGCCATCTATTCGTCGCCGGACGCGGGGATGGTCGAGCTGGAAGCCTTGCTGGGCGCCAGGGTGGACGCCGACGCGCTCACCATTCGCGTCACCTCGAACGGCTGCACCGCCAAGGACAGCTTCGCTTTCTTCGTCGAGCGCAAGGATCGTCGGGTCGCGGTGGCGTTCGGCCGCAAGCGTCTGGACCTCTGCAAGGCGGCGCCGCGGCCGGTGGACCTGACCTGGAGCTTTGAGGAACTGGGCCTGCCAAAGGGCGCGCAGGTGGCGGTGGTCAATCCGCTGAGCGTCCAGCCCTAGCTGAACATCTCTTCCATCCACGCCGGCACGCGGGCGGGACGTTTGCTGGCGGCATCGACCAGCACCCATTCGGAATGGGTCTGGGCGCACATCTCGCCATCCGGACCGTCGATGCGGACGTAGCGATCGAAGCGCGGGCCACGACGCTCGCCGACCCAGGTGCGGCCCGTGGCGGTCTCGCCGGGCATCAGCGGGCGGCGGTAGTCGATCTCGTGACGCAGCACCACCCAGGCCCACTTGGCCTGCTCTTCGACCGGCGCACGGCTTTCCCAGTGGGCGATGGCGATGTCCTGCACCAAGCCGAGATAGACGACGTTGTTTACATGGCCGTTGGCGTCGATATCGCTAGCGACGGGCGTGAAGGCGCGGCTGAAGACCTGCCGGTCGTTAGGCGGGTCGAGCGGCTTGTTCACGCAGCCAGGACGCCTTGCTGCTCGAGGAACGGCTTCAATTCACCCGCCTGGAACATCTCGCGGATGATGTCGCAGCCGCCGACGAACTCGCCCTTCACATAAAGCTGCGGGATGGTCGGCCAGTCGGAATAGATCTTGATGCCGTCGCGCAGGGCCTCGCTCTGCAGCACGTCCACGCCGACGAAGTCGACGCCGAGGTGATCGAGGATCTGCACCACCTGCGAGGAGAAGCCGCAGCGGGGCTGCTCGGGCTCGCCCTTCATGAACAGGAGGACCGGGTTGGTCGCCACGGCGTTGGCGATCCAGTCATGGGCAGGGTTGGCGACGGAAGCGTCGGTCACGGCAGGAGCCTTTGGGCTTGAGAAACAGGCCTATCAGCTAGGGACGCGGCCCCTTCGGGTCAAGCTCAGACCGGGCAGAAGCGGGCCATCTCGATCTGGGCGGCGACGCCGGTGGGCAGATCCTTCTCGGCGACGTCGGCCAGTCGCTGCAGGCGATCGGTGCTGTCGGCCTCGACTCGGACGGTGGTCACGGCCGGTTCGGTGAGGACATAGGCGAGACAGATTTCCTCCGCCGTCCAGCCTGGGGTCGTCTCCATGAACCTGTAGCTGCCGGCGCCGGCCAGCGGGTCGGAGCGGTCCTTGAGCAGCGACTTCTTGAGGATGCCGCCCTTCTTGGGGTGCATTTCCTCGGGCCAGATGCTGTGCGCGAACACGGCCATGTCCCGCCCGGCGGCGGCCTTGATGCGGTTTCGGTCCTTCCAGCCCGAGATCGGGCTGTAGGGCGCGGCGATGGCGTCATAGGCGCCGCGCTGGATCAGCAGGTCGCTCTCGTCGTCCTGCCCGGCGAGGCCATAGGCGCGGACGCGGCGGGTGCGGCGCAGGCTATCGAGCGAGGGGCTGGTCACCGGCGGGCCGTCGAAGGCCAGCAGGTCCAGGTATTCCAGGCCGGTTCGGGCCACGAAGGCCTCGACGGTGTTGCCCGGATCGGCGGTGAAGGCCTTCGGCCTCCAAGTCACGAACAGGAGCTCGCGCTCGACCTCCGACAGCATCTCGGCGGCCCCCTCGATCACGGCCGGCGAGTCGCCGGCGATCTCGAAGGCGTTGATGCCGCAGTCCAGTCCCAGCCCGACGAGATTGCGCCACTCGCGCGCGGACCGGCGCGTGGCGCCGTCCAGCAGCAGGGACACCGCTGACACGACGAGGCCGGTTCTGCCGAAGGGGCGATAGCGCATCGGTCAGGTTTCCGGCGCGGCGGTTTCGAGCGCGAGGGCGTGCAGCGTACCGCCGAGCACATCGGCGAGCGCCTTGTTGACCAGCTGGTGCTGACGCACACGGGGAAGACCCGCGAAGGCCGCGGACACGATCCGCGCCTTGTAGTGGTCGCCGTCCCCGGCCAGGTCCGTGATCGTCACGTCGCCGTCCGGAAACGCGGCGCGGAGACGACCTTCGAGGTCGGCGGCGGACATGGGCAAGACGCGAAACTCCCGAAGCTGGAAACTCTAATGCACGACAATGTTTAACAACGGCTGGATGCCCGCGAACGCTCCCGACCGGCTTCGGTCGCCATAGCGCGGGGGCTTCATCGCAACGTCCGCGACACGGGCCGGTGAGTGGCCGGACATAGGCGCGGGGACGGAACAGGTGGGCGCCAGGCTAAGGCCGCGCCCGGTTCCAGGGGTTTGCGTATGAGACTGTTTCTGGCGTTGTGCCTGGCCGTCGGTCTCGGCGGTTGCAACATGGTGCTGTCCGAAAAGCCGCTGTTTTCGCCCACGGACGAGACGGGGCCGCGGCTCCGCGACGGCCTGTGGCTGACGATCGAGGACAACTGCCCGGTCGATTTCGACCAGCCTACCTATCGCTGGCCGGACTGCGCCGAGTGGGGCGTGCTCCGCAATGGCGTCCTTCAACGTAGGGCGGAGCTTCCCAGCGAGGACGCGCCGGTCGGGTGGAGCGAGCCGTGGGGCCAGACCTCGCTCGTCCTCGTCGACGGCGCCCCGATGCTGCTGCAGGCCGGTGAAGAGCAGGAAGAGGCCTTCTTCGACGAGCGCCCCGAGCGGGGGACGCAACCGCTCGAGCTCTTCAGCTACCATGGCCTTGAGCCGACGGCGCTGGACGAGCAGAGCCGCATCGTCGCCGCCCAGGTCTGGACGGCGCAATGCGGTCCCCGCGCGCGCAAGGCGAACGGTCGGCTTGAGAACGAGACCCGCCAGCTTCTGCCCGGGCTGAAAAAGCGCAAGCCCAACTGCAGCGCCGACACCCGCGAGGCGGTGATCAACGCTGCCGGGGCCAGCCGCGCCTGGACGCCAAAGCCGGCGACGATCCGCTGGGTTCGCGACGGCCGCCGCTGAGTCCTCAGTCCTCCATCGCCGAGTAGATCAGGCTCTTGAGCTGGCCGCGGAAGTCGAAGGTGGCCGACGGCATCAGCTGGGTCAGGAAGACCACGGCCAGTTCTTCCTCAGGGTCCACCCAGAAGATCGTCGAGGCGGCGCCGCCCCAGTAGTAGTCGGAGCGCGACAGGCCGCCGGTGGCGGTCTGGTCGATGGTCATGGCGAAGCCGAGACCAAAGCCGATGCCGGCGTTGGAGGTCTCGGAGAAGGTCCCGATCGCCATCTGCGTCAGGTCGACATCGCCCTTGAGATGGTTCTGGGTCATCAGCTCCAGCGTGCGGGGGCCGAGGATCCGCGCGCCGTCCAGCTCGCCGCCCCGGCGCAGCATCTCGGCGAAACGCATGTAATCGGCCATGGTCGAGGCCAGGCCGCCGCCGCCCGACTTGAACACCGGATCGGCGAGGTAGGGGCTCTTCACCGGATCGTCGGCGAGGCGCAGGCTTCGGTCGGGCATGCGGCTGTAGTTGGCGGCGAAGCGGTCGGCCTTGTCGGCGGGCACGCTGAAGCCGGTGTCGACCATGCCCAGCGGATCGAAGATCACGTCCTGCAGATACTTTTCGAATGGCACGCCGCTGACTCGCTCGACCAGCGCCCCGCAGACGTCGGTGGAGAGGCTGTACATCCAGCGCTCGCCCGGCTGGTAGCGCAGCGGGACCTGACCGAGCTTGGCAAGGAACTGGTCGGCGGTCTCGCCCTGGTCCCTGCGCACGCCGACGGCGTCATAGGCCTTGTCGACGGGGTGCTCGATCGGCAGGCCGGTCAGGGCGGCGAGCATCGAGCCATAGGTCAGGCCGCCGGTGTGGGAGAGCACGTCGCGGAAGCTGACCGGGCGGTTCGGCGCCTCGGTCACCATGTCGGCGCCCTCGCCGGATACCCAGACCCGATGGTTCTTCCATTCCGGCACGAAGCGGTGGACCGGGTCGTCGAGCTGGAACCGGCCCTGCTCGAACAGGGTCATCAGCGCCACCGAGGTGATCGGCTTGGTCATGGAGTAGATGCGGACGATGGTGTCGTCGCTCCAGGCCGTGCCGCGCTCGCGGTCGCGCAGTCCGAAGCTCCTGGCGTAAGCTAGCTGTCCGCGCCGCATCACCGCCACCTGGCAGCCGACGATCTTGCCGGGCTGGATGTAGTTGCGCTCGATGTGATCGGTGATCCGATCCATCCGGCCGGCGTCGAGCCCCGTCCACTGCGATTGGGCGTCCATGTCTCGCTCCCACGTCTCTTTTCTCGTTGTCGGCATGATGGCCGGGCGAGGCGGAGAAAGGGAAGCCGAAAAAGCGGTATGGCTAGCGCGGCGGGCCGGGGTTGGCGTTCCAGGTGCGACCGTCGATGGTCTTGACCTCGGTCGGACCCCGTTCGGCGCGGTGACGGATCAGGCTCTTGATGTCTACGAACACCTGCGTGGTCGCCTTGCGCGATCGGGTGGTGATGCAGACTGTGCGCTCGCCCTCGCGGCCCCAGCGGGAGACGCTGCTGCTCGCGACCAGCCGCTTGTTGCGGGCGATGTAGCGCTCGACCCGCTCGAACGACCGGCTGTCGATGCCCATGGCGTAGCTGCCGAAGCGGACGCTGACCGCGCAGCCTTCGGGATCGGGGCTGGCCATCGGCGCGCGGACCGGAGTCACGGCCGCGGCGGGCAGGGCGCTGCCGCCGATGGCGAGCGAGGCGAGGGCGGCGGTGATCAGGACTTTCATGGGACTCTCTGGGTCTGAACGCGAGCCTGATCCTGAACGCCGCTCCCTGAACGGCGGATGAGCGGCTTGCGTGGCGTGCGCGGGGCGGGCAGTGACCAAGGACGTCCTTTGGGGTTCGCCATGCGCCACGCCGTTCTCGCCGCCCTGTTCTCCGTCCTGGCCGTTTCGAGCGCCCTCGCCGCGCCGGGCGACAAGGCGGTGGAGGACATCCGCATCCTGTCCGCCGACGACATGCAGGGCCGATTGGTCGGCTCCCCCGGCGGCGCCAAGGCCCGCGCCTACATCGACGGACGCCTCCGCGAGATCGGCCTGACGGTCGTCGAGCAGCCTTTCATCTTCAAGGGGCGTGACGGAAAGCCGATCAGCGGCGTCAACCTGATCGCCCGCGTCGACGGGACGGCCAAGGGCGGCAAGGCGATGGTCGTCACCGCGCACTACGACCACCTCGGCATTCAAGACGGCCAGATCTTCAACGGCGCTGACGACAACGCTTCGGGCGTCGCCGGACTGCTGGCGGTGGCCGAGGGGTTCAAGGCGGCCCCGCCGAAGCATACCGTCTACATCGTCGCGCTGGATGGCGAGGAAACCGGCCTGCGCGGGGCTCGGGCCTTCGTCGAAACGCCGCCCGTTTCGCTGGCCGACATCGCCCTGAACGTGAACTTCGACATGCTGTCCAAGAATGCCAAGGGCGAGCTCTACGCCGCCGGCGGATCGCCGAACGCCTGGGTGAAGGCGCGGCTGGATGCCCTGGCGCCGACTGTGCCCGTGACCCTCAAGCAGGGGCATGACACCGGCAAGGCCGACGACATCGACAACTGGACCTTCCAGTCCGACCACGGGGCCTTCGCCAAGGCTGGCGTGCCCTGGGTCTATTTCGGGGTCGAGGACCATCCCGAGTACCACAAGCCGACCGACGACTTCGCCACCGTGCCGCAGGACTTCTTCAAGCGGGCCGTTGCGACCGTGGTGGTGGCGACGCGAGCGTTTGACGACCAGCTGGACGGTCTGCCCGCGCGCTAGGGCTCGCCGGTCGGAGCAGCCGGGGCGGGCGTCTCGGGCGCGGTCGTGGCCTCAGGCACATAGAGGTTGGTGATCATCTTGGCGGCGAACGAGCCGACCCGGACGCGGGGGCCATAGGCGCGGCAGGGATCCTGACCGCTCTCGAACTTGCGCTTGGCGGGGGGCGGCGTCGGGGTCATGGCCGCGGCGGCGTCATCGGCGAAGGGCTCGGCGAACTGCAGCGCGTCGCCGGCCTTGACCAGCGACGGGGCGCCGGTGCCGACGGCGTTGGCCTGACGGGCCCAGGCGACCGCCGCGATCTGACGCCCGCCGGCGGCCTTCATCTCGGTTTCGACGCCGAGCGCGCCCAGAGTGCCAGGCGCACGGAAGTCGATCGGTCCGGGGATGAAGAAGGCGGCCGTCGCCGAGACCGCCGAGGCGGCGCGGCCGGTGGGGCGGAACCAGGTCACAGCCGAGCGAACCTCGGCATCGGCCGTCTGGTCCGGCGCGGCGATGGCGAACCGCTCCGAGAGTTCGAAGCAGAGCTGGGCGTCGATCTCGCGCAGCAGGGCGCGCTGCTCGACCGACGTGAGCGCCTTGGCCGCGTCTGCGCTGTCGAGGAAGGTCGTGGGCTCGACGCGCACGGTGCTCACCGTCTTCAGCGCCTCCGCATCGGCCCATTGCCGCACGCTCGCGCGCAGGCCGTCGCCGCGTCCGCCCAGCTTATCGTAGCTGCTCAAATAGCCGGCGTCGGGCTTGGGGGCGGTGGCGCAGGCGCTCAAGCCCAGCAGCAGGACGCAGCCGAACGGCGCGAGGGTGAAACGCAGGGACATGGATTTCCTCGGAAGGCGACGCGAACGGTTGCCTTGTGTGCAACCAGTCTATGGCTTTCAGATGGTGGACGGATAGGGCGAACGCTTACAAGACTTGCCCACCGACCCGGAGGCCAAGCCCATGCAGACCCTGATCCCCATCGCCGAGCGCATCGCCGTCCTGCTGACCGAGCGTGGCGAAAGCGTCGCGGTGTCGGAATCGTCGAGTGGAGGCCTGGTCTCGGCGGCGCTGCTGGCGGTGCCCAAGGCCAGCGTCTGGTACCAGGGCGCGAGCGTCACCTACACGCCCAACGTCGCCCGCGGCCTGCTGGGGCTGTCGAAGGACACCATGCCCAAGGGCATCCGCTCCTCGACCGAGCCCTATGCGCTGTTCATGGCCGGGGTGATCCGGGAGAAGCTGCGTGGGACCTGGGGGCTGTGCGAGACCGGCGCGGCGGGGCCGGAGGGCAATCCCTACGGCGATGCGGCGGGCCACACCTGCGTCGGCATCGTCGGGCCGGTCGAGGCGAGCTTCACGCTGGAAACCGGGATGAGCGACCGTGCGGCCAACATGATGGCCTTCGCGCGGTTCACGCTGGAGCGGTTCGAGGACGCCCTCCGCTAGACCAGTTCGTCGTATCCGCGATTGAGCAGTTGGATCAGGCAGAAGCCGTGGCCGAACGGATCGGCCATCAGGGCAAGCCTACCCCAGTCCGCGTCCGGAGCACGTTCCTCCAGCACCGCCCCGGCCGCGACGGCGCGATCCACGGCGGCATCGAGGTCCTCGATCAGAATGTCGAGATGCACCGGGCTCCAGTGGCGGCCGTAGCGGCGCCTGTCGTCGCCGGCGCCGGTCGTCCCCTCGGCCTTCTCGAGCAGATGGATCAGCGCAGGGCCGCCGGAAAGCTCGACGGTCCCTGCAAAGCGGCGGCTGACGGTCAGGTCGAAAGCCGCGACGTAGAAGGCCTCGGCGGCCTTCAGGTCAGGGACGTCGATGTTGACCAGCAACTGCATCGCTAGCCGCCCATGTACTCCGGCATCCAGCCTTCGTGGCTCTGGCGGAGCTTGGTCAGCGGGATGCTGAACAGGCCCTTGGACGCGAAGGCGTCGCCCTCGGCGTGGCCGACGACGCTGGCGTGGAGGCCGGCGGCCTCGGCGGCCTTGAGCAGGGTCTCTGGCTGGGCGGTGGCGATCAGGTAGCGAGCCTGGTCCTCGCCGAACAGCAGCGGGTGCGCGTGCGCCGCGCTGGTGGCGTCGAGGATGACGCCGACGTCCGACGCCAGGGCCATGTCCGCCGCGCCGACGATCAGGCCGCCGTCGGAGAGGTCATGGACCACGGTGACCTGCCGCGACACGATCAGGCCGCGCACGAAGTCGCCGGTCTTGCGCTCCAGCGCCAGGTCCACCGGCGGCGGGGCCCCGTCCTCGCGGCCGAGCACTTCCCGCAGATAGATCGAGGCGCCCAGTTCGCCGTGGTTCACGCCCACGACCACCAGGGCGTCGCCCGCCTTCATGCTCGAGAAGTCGGCGCGCTGGGCGTAGTCGGTCAGGATGCCCACGGCGCCGACGGTCGGGGTCGGCGGAATGGCCGCGCCGTTGGTCTCGTTGTAGAGGCTGACGTTGCCGCTCACGACCGGGAAGTCGAGCACGCGGCAGGCCTCGGCCATGCCGTCGATCGCCTTGACGATCTGGCCCATGATCTCGGGCCGCTCGGGGTTGCCGAAGTTGAGGTTGTCGGTGATCGCGATCGGGTCCGCGCCGACGCTGGTCAGGTTGCGCCAGGCTTCGGCCACGGCCTGCTTGCCGCCCTCGTAGGGATCGTTGAGCACGTAGCGCGGGGTGCAGTCGCTGGTCACGGCCAGCGCCTTGCGGGTGCCGTGGACGCGGACGATGCCGGCGTCGGCGCCGGTGGCGCTGTCCTCAAGCGTGTCGGCCATCACGTGCCGGTCGTACTGCTCCCAGAGCCAGCGCTTGGACGCCATGTCCGGACAGGACAGCACGGTCAGCACCGCCTGCTCCCAATCGGTCGGGGCCGGCACCTGGCCGGGGTCGAGGTGCGGCTGCAGCACCGGCTCGGTCCAGGGGCGGTCGTAGAGCGGCGCGTCTTCCGACAGCGGGGCCAGCGGGATGTCGCAGACGATCTCGCCCTTGTGCTTGAGCACGATGTTGCCGGTGTCGGTGGTCCAGCCGATGACGGCGGCGTCCAGGCCCCACTTCTCGAAGATGGCGTGGCCTTCGTGCTCGCGGCCCGGCTTGAGGATGGCGAGCATCCGTTCCTGGCTCTCCGACAGCATCATCTCATAGGCGGTCATGCCCTCTTCGCGCTGGGGCACCATGTCGAGGTCGAGCTCGATGCCGACCTCGCCCTTGCCGGCCATCTCGACCGATGAGGAGGTCAGGCCGGCCGCGCCCATGTCCTGGATGGCGGCGACGGCGCCGGTGGCCATCAGCTCCAGCGTGGCTTCGATCAGCAGCTTCTCGGCGAACGGGTCGCCGACCTGGACGGTGGGGCGCTTCTCGTCGCTGTCCTCGTCGAACTCGGCCGAGGCCATGGTCGCGCCGTGGATGCCGTCGCGGCCGGTCTTGGAGCCGAAGTAGACCACCGCCAGGCCCGCGCCGGGAGCGGCCGAGTAGAAGATCTTGTCGGCGTCGGCCAGGCCCACGCACATGGCGTTGACCAAGATGTTGCCGTCGTAGCCGCGGTGGAAGTTGGTCTCGCCCGCCACGGTGGGAACGCCGACGCAGTTGCCGTAGCCGGCGATGCCCGCGACCACGCCGCTGACGAGGCGCTTGGTCTTGGGATGGCTCGGATCGCCGAAGCGCAGGGCGTTGAGCAGCGCGATCGGCCGCGCGCCCATGGTGAAGACGTCCCGCATGATGCCGCCGACGCCCGTGGCCGCGCCCTGATAGGGCTCGATGTAGGACGGGTGGTTGTGGCTCTCCATCTTGAAGATGCAGGCCTGGCCGTCGCCGATGTCGACGACCCCGGCGTTCTCGCCCGGTCCGCAGATCACCCGCGGGCCGGTGGTCGGGAATTTGCCGAGGTGCTTGCGGCTGGATTTGTACGAGCAGTGCTCGCTCCACATCACCGAGAACACCCCCAGTTCGACGGGGTTGGGCTCGCGGTTCAGCCGGCGCACGATCAGCTCGTACTCCTCCGGCTTGAGGCCATATTCGACGGCCGTTTCGGCCATGGTCTTCACGGGAGAGGCGGTCATGTCGGGCTGTTAGCGGATTCCACTCGAAATGTCAGTCCGGGCGAGTCACTGTTCGTGCATGTCGCAGCATCGCAGAACCGTTCTTGGCCTGCTGGCCGCTCTTCCGCTTGGCCAGCGGGCGTTCGCGCAAGCCCCGGCGCCGCGCGTGCGGCTCGAGACGTCCAGGGGCGTGATCGTTATCGAACTCCATGCCGACAAGGCTCCGATCACCGCCGGGAACTTCCTGCGCTACGTCGACGAGGGCCGTTACGAGGGCGGCGTGTTCTACCGCGCCCTGCGTTTGGGCTTCGCACCGGAAAAGGGATTGCTGCAGGGCGGCCTGAACGGCATCGAGACCAAGGCGCTGCCGGCCATCGCCCATGAGCCGACCAGCCAGACCGGCCTCAGCCACAAGGACGGCACGGTCTCGATGGCCCGGTTCGATCCCGGCACGGCCAAATGCGAGTTCTTCATCTGCGTCGGCGACAGCCCCTATTTCGACGCCGATCCCCGGCAGCCGGGCGACAACCTCGGCTTCGCCGCCTTCGCCCAGGTGGTCGAGGGCATGGACGTGGTGCGGGCCCTGCACCAGCTGCCGGTGTCGGACACCGAGGGCGAAACCTACGGCATGAAAGGCCAGATCCTCGCGCCGCCCGTGCCGATTACGGCGATCAAGCGCTCGGTCTGATCCGTCGGCAGTTCACTCGGCGCTCCCTAATCCGTGAAGTGCGATTTTCGGAACAGGCCCGAATCCGGACCGTTGGTCATATGCGCCGCACCCCCCGGCGGCGCGCTTACCAAGGGAGACTTCTCGTGGCCGACAACAATCAAAACGATCAGAACAACGCTCCCCCGCAGCAGCCGAAAAATCCGCAGCAGACCAATCCAGGTCAGCAGCAACAGCAGCAGGGTGGCGAGCGCCAGCAGCGCCCCGACCAGCCGAACGAGCAGGGCGGACAGCGCGAGCAGGGCGGCCAAGCCAACCCGCAAAACCGCTGAGACTCAGCGTGGACTAATCGGTGAAGCGCCTTCGCAGGCAGCCTTGCCGACAGAAAGGGCCGGATGCGAAAGCGCCGGCCCTTTCGCTTGTCGCGACGGTCGCAAATAAATTACACGCAGTGAGTGCATTTTGCGTCTACGCTCCGCCCGCCAGTCAGGGAGGACGCGCGCATGACCGCCTATCCGATCGCCATCTACGCCAACGGCCTGTTTCAGGACGGCTACCCGATACCGCCGGTGCCGTACGCCACGCAGATCCAGCAGCTGAACGCGGGGATCACCACCATCCTGCTGTGGTCGATCCACATCCACGACGGCGGCGTCCTGTACCTCAACGACAGCCCGTTCGTGAGCGGCGGGCAGATCCTTTACAGCACCGACCCGACCAAGGGCGTGAACCCGGATTTTCCGAGCCTGGTCGAGTCGCTGATGACCGGCGGCACAGTGCGGGACCTGATCGCCTCGGTCGGTTCCTGGGGCGGCTACACCGACTTCACCAACTGGTACGCCAATCGCGCGGCGGTGCAGGAGAACCTCAAGGCCCTCAACACCGCCTTCGGCATCAGCGGCGTCGACTTCGACTTCGAGCCGGAGGACGGTTATCCGGCTTCGGACCAGACGATGATCATCGACCTGACGCTGGATGTCGGCGCGATCGGCCTGTTCGTCACCTACTGCCCCTACATGGAGCAGGACTTCTGGGTCGGCTGCCTGAGCGGCGTCTATCAGCAGAACGGCCAGAAGCAGATCGTCCGCTGGATGAACCTGCAGTGCTACGCCGGCGGTGGCGGCAACACGCCCCAGCCCTGGGCCGCCGCCGTGGCCGCGGCGGGCGAGATCGGCATCGCCAACCCGAACGCCTTCATCGTGCCCGGCTACGCCGTGGCGGGATCGGAGGGGGACGGCATGTGTCCGTCGCAGATGCAGTCGACCTTCGCCGCGTTCGCCTCCAGCGGGACGACGGGCGGTTTCCTGTGGAACAGCGGTTCGATCTGGTCTGCGGAGTCTTCGGGCGGCCCGCTCTGTGACGGCGCGGTGGCGACGCCGGCCGACTACGCGGCGGCGATCAGCAACGGCCTGGCGGGATAGGGATCAGGCGCTGGCGAGCGCGCTCTGGAACAGGATCGCGCCGTCGGCCGAGCCCAGTTCCGCCTCGAACGAGCGGTCGGGGTGGGGCATCAGGCCGATGATGTTGCCGGCGTCGTTGACGATGCCGGCGATGTCGGCGACCGAGCCGTTGGGGTTTTCCTTGTAGCGGAAGGCCACCTGGCCCTCGCCCTCGATGCGCGCCAGCGTCTCGGCGTCGGCGAAGAAGTTGCCCTCGCCGTTGCCGATGGTCATCACCACCTCGCGACGGCCCTGATAGCCGGCGGTGAAGCGGGTCTGGGCATTGGTCACATCCAGCGAGACCGGCTTGCAGACGTACTTGAGGCCTTCGTTGCGCAGCAGGGCGCCGGGCAGCAGGCCGGCTTCGCACAGGATCTGGAAGCCGTTGCAGATGCCGACCGTGGCGACGCCGCGACCCGCGGCGGCGACCACTTCCTTCATCACCGGCGACAGCGCGGCCATGGCCCCGCAGCGCAAGTAGTCGCCGTAGGAGAAGCCGCCTGGCAGGACGATCAGGTCCAGCCCGTCGGGCAGCACGGTGTCCTTGTGCCAGACCATCTCGACCTTGGCGCCGGTGGAACGCTCGACGGCGACGGCGCAGTCCCGGTCGCAGTTGGAACCGGGGAAGACGATGACGGCGGCTTTCACCTAGGCCACCTCGATCCGGTAGCTTTCGATAACCGTGTTGGCGAGCAGCTTCTCGCACATCGCCCTAACCTCGGCCTCGGCGGCGGTCTTGTCCGTCCCGCCGACGTCGAAGGTGATGACGCGGCCGACCCGGGCGTCCTTCACATCGGCCCAGCCGAGCCCGTGCAGGGCGCTCTCGACGGCCTTGCCCTGAACGTCGAGGACGCCGGGCTTGAGGAAGACGTGGACGGTGGCTTTCATCAATCGGCTCGTCTCAGAATTCAGGAACTAGTGCAGGCCGCCGCGGATGACCGTCGGCATTTCCTTCATGATGCCCAGGCGGCGCGCCACCTCGGCGTAGCTTTCGATCACATCGCCCATGTCCCGGCGGAACCGGTCCTTGTCGAGCTTCTCGTTCGTGGTCGAGTCCCACAGCCGGCAGCTGTCGGGGCTGATCTCGTCGGCCAGAATGACGCGGGCGAAGTCGTTCTCCCAGACGCGGCCAAACTCGATCTTGAAGTCCACCAGGGTGATGCCGACCGCACCGAACATCCCGCACAGGAAGTCGTTGATGCGCAGGGTCATGGCCATGATGTCGTCGATCTCCTGGGTCGCGGCCCAGTTGAACGCGGTGATGTGCTCCTCGGTGACCATCGGGTCGCCGAGCTTGTCATCCTTCAGGCAGAACTCGATGATCGAGCGGGGGAGGGGCGTGCCCTCTTCCAGGCCGAGGCGCGTCGACAGGCTGCCGGCGGCGATGTTGCGGCAGATCACCTCGAGCGGGATGATCTCCACTTCCTTGATCAGCTGCTCGCGCAGGTTCATCCGCTTGATGAAGTGGGTCTGGACGCCGATCCCGCCCAGCTTGGTCATCACGAACTCGCTGATGCGGTTGTTGATGACGCCCTTGCCCTCGAGCACGGCCTTCTTCTGGGCGTTGAACGCGGTCGCGTCGTCCTTGAAGTACTGGATCAGCGTGCCGGGCTCGGGGCCCTCGTAGAGGATCTTGGCCTTGCCTTCGTAGATCTTCTTGCGGCGGGTCGTCATGGTCTCAAGTCCCCTTAGGGGTCGCTAGCAGCGACACCGGGAACGAAAATCGCGCGCGGGCGAGGAGGCCTGCGCGCGGATTTTTCGACTCAGGGTCGCTGTGCTGAAGTCGGGGCGGAACCTACCTGAACAGGCGCTCGGGCGCAAACAAAGCGCTCGGGTTACGACGAAGATACCCTAATCAGGCGATGCGCCCGATTGCGGCGGCGCACACAAGGGGATATCAGGGCGCCCGCAAGTCCCCCCGGAGATTACATGAGCACGTTCGACGACCGCGAGAAGGGCTTTGAGAAGAAGTTCGCCCTCGACGCCGAGCAGGAGTTCAAGGCGTCTGCCCGCCGCAACCGCCTTCTGGGCGAATGGGCTGCCGGCCTGATGGGCCTCGAGTCCGTCGATGAGTACGTCCGCGCCGTGGTCAAATCCGACTTCGAGCAGCCGGGCGACGACGATGTTCTGCGCAAGGTGTTCGAGGACCTGAAAGGTTCGGGCGTCGAAGTTCGCGAAAGCGAAGTGCGCATGAAGATGGACGAACTGCTGGCCCAGGCCCGCGAACAGATCAAGACCGGCGCCTAATCCGCCGAGAGCAGGTGCGCGGCCAGATCGGTCGCGCGCCAGTTCCCCGACCGATCCGCGGCGAACAGGGGTGCAGTTCCCAGGAACCGCCGCATATCCTCGACAGTCTCAGCGAAACCGGGCGCCGGCGCCGGACTTTCGCTCGCCACGATGGCGGTGGTGGTCAGTCCACGGCTGTTCAACACCTCGGCGGCGGTCAGCAGGTGGCTGATCCCGCCCAGATAGGTCCCGCCGACCAGGATCGCCGGAACCCCTAGCGCCAGCATCAGGTCCAGCCCCGTGGCTTCGTCGGTCAGCGGCGACATCAGCCCGCCGACGCCCTCGATCAGCAGCACATCGGCATCAGCCGCCGCGATCCGCGCGCGGCAGCTCGCGACCAGATCGTCCAGCGCCAGGGTCACGCCCTCGCGACGGGCGGCGGCGGGTGGCGACAGCGGCTCGGCGAAGCGCAGCGGGCAGACATCGTGGATGTTGTCGGGGGTGATCTCGCGGCCCAGCGCCTCGAGCAGGCGGCCGGCGTCGCTCTCTTCCGGCGCGGCGGGATCGTAGCCGCTGGCCACCGGCTTGAAGACGGCGACGCCCTTGCCGGCCGCCATCAGGGCGCGGGTGAGGGTGGCCGTCACATAGGTCTTGCCGACATCGGTGCCGGCCCCGGCGACGAACAGGGTCTTCATGCCGCTTTCCGGGTCAGCAGGGCCTGAACCGCCTCGGCGAGCCGCAGCACATCGGCATCGGCATGCAAGGCGCTGAAAGTGATACGCAGGCGGGCGGTATCGGCGGGCACGGTCGGCGGGCGGATGGCCACGACCAGGAAGCCCAGCGTCTCCAGCGCCTGCTGCGCGGCCAGAGCCGCCTCGGCCGCGCCGAAGATCACCGGCACGATCGGGCTTTGCGCGTCCGGGAGGCCGAGCGCGCGCGTGAACAGCCGCGCCTTGCGCACCGGTTCGCCGGTCAGGGCCTTGTCGGTTTCGATGACGTCGAGCGCGGCGATGGCGGCGGCGGCGCTCGCGGGCGGCAGGCCGGTCGAATAGATCACCGTGCGGGCCCGGGTCTTGATCAGGTCGATCACCGGTCGGCTGGCGCACAGATAGCCGCCGTAGCCGCCGATGGCCTTGGACAGTGTCCCCATCTGCAGCGGCGGATGCACGCCGTCATAGGCAAAGGATGATCCGCGCCCCTCCGCCAGCACCCCGACGCCATGGGCGTCGTCGCTGAGCAGCCAGGCGTCGTGAGCCGCGCACAGGGTGGTCAGCCGGTCGAGTGGGGCAAGGTCCCCGTCCATCGAGAAAACCCCGTCCGTGAGCACCAGGGCGCGCCGGTGGGCCGCTCGGTGCTCGATCAGCAGCGCCTCGAGATGCGCGACGTCGTTGTGGCGGAACATCACCGTGCGCGCCGGCGACAGCTGTGATCCCGCCCAGAGACAGGCGTGGGCCAGTTCGTCGATCAGGATCAAATCGCGCTCGCCGGTCAGGGTCGGGACGATGCCGGCGTTGGCCAGGTAGCCGGAGCCGAACACGCAGGCGGCCTCCGTGCCCTTCAGCTTCGCCAGCCGGGTCTCCAGCTCGCCGATCAGCGGATTGTCGCCGGTGACCAGCCGCGAAGCGCCCGAGCCTGTCCCCCAGGCCTCGATCGCGGCGGCGGCGGCGGCCTTGACCTTGGGATGGTGCGAGAGGCCGAGATAGTCGTTGCAGGAGAACGAGATCAGCGTCCGGCCGCCGCGCTCCACGTGAACGCCATCGGTACGGCCGGTGGGCTTCAGCGTCCGCTTGAGGCTGGCCGCGTCCAGCGCCGCGAGCTTGTCGGCCGCGAAGGCGTTCAGGCTGTCCATGTCGCTTGTTTCCCTTGCGCGGGCTCGGCATAGGCAAGCGCGCCCGCGAGGGCAAACCAGAAAGGCTGAACCGTGACGCAGCAACCCGACTGGCTGGAGCAGGGCCGCGCGCACCTCTGGCGGCCCTACTGCCAGATGAAGACCGCCAAGCCGGCGCTGCCGGTAGTGCGCACACACGGGACGCGGCTGGTGCTGGCGGACGGGCGCGAGCTGGTCGATGGCCTGGCCAGCTGGTGGACAGCCTGCCACGGCTACAATCACCCGCATATCGCCGCCGCCGTCCGTAAGCAGCTGGAGACCATGCCGCACGTGATGTTCGGCGGGCTGAGCCACGAGCCGGCCAACCGGTTGGCGACGCGGCTGGCGAAGTTGCTGCCCGGCGACCTGGACCACGTCTTCCTGGCCGAGTCCGGTTCGGTGTCGGTCGAGATCGCCATGAAGATGGCGCTGCAGTTCCACATCAATCGCGGCGTGAAGGGCAAGACCCGCTTCCTGGCCTTCCGCGGCGGCTATCACGGCGACACCCTGGCGACGATGACAGTCTGCGACCCGGACGAAGGCATGCACAGCCTGTTCGCCGGGGTGATGACCGAGCAGGTCATCGGCGACTTGCCGCGTGATGTGGCCGCCGAAGCGGCGTTGGTTGCGCTGATCGAGGCTCATGCCCACGAACTGGCCGCCATCGTTGTCGAGCCGCTGGTCCAGGGCGCTGGCGGGATGCTGTTCCACGCGCCGGATATCCTGCGCGCCCTACGCCGGGTCGCCGACGACCACGGCCTGCTGCTGATCCTCGACGAAATCTTCACCGGCTTCGGGCGCACCGGCACGATGTTCGCCATGGAGCAGGCCGGGATCGTCCCGGACATCGTCACCCTGTCCAAGGCCCTGACCGGCGGCACCCTGCCGCTGTCGGCCGCCATCGCCCGGCGTCACGTCTTCGAGGCCTTCTGGAGCGACGACGCCGGCGCAGCCCTGATGCACGGCCCGACCTACATGGCCCACGCCCTGGCCTGTGCCGCCGCCAACGCTTCGCTGGATTTATTCGAGACGGGGCAGTGGCGGGCCGACGTGGCGCGGGTTTCGGCCGGGTTGGAGGCGGGGTTGGGTCCCTGTCGCGCCATGCCGGGCGTCGTCGATGTCCGCGTGCTGGGCGCCATCGGCGTGGTCGAGCTGGAGCGCGTCGACGACCTCGAGGCCCTGCGCGGCGCGTTCCTGGAACACGGCGTCTGGGTGCGGCCGCTCGGTCGGGTCGTCTACCTGACCCCGGCCTTCACGATCACCGACGAGGACCTGGCGACGCTGACGGGAGCGGTAAGGGCGGTGGTGTCAGTTCGGGGGTAGAGCGGCCAGCATCGCGGCGACGTCGTCGGACAGCTGCTGTCCGACAGGCGGCGCGTAGTTGCTCATCAGCACATAGCTGTCCCCGGTCTCCAGCACGAAGAAGGCGTTGACCTCGGCGCCTGCCGTCGAGCCGCCGTTGTGTCCCACCAGGGTGCGGCCACCGACCGTACGCACCTGGAAACCGAGACCGTAGTCCTCCTCGCCCACGGGCGGTCGAACCGCCATGGCGTCGAGCGTGGCGCGATGGATCAGACGGCCGTCCCGAAGGGCCTTGAAGAAGGCGGTCATGTCGGCGGCGGTCGAATAGCTGCCACCGGCGGCGCTGCCGCGATAGCCGGCGCTTGGCGGCGGGGAGGATGTCGGCGTTCGAACGCCGAAGCCGAGCGGATCGGTCTCGGCGAAGCTGTAGCCGGTGGCGAGATCAGGCACGGGGCGGCCCGCTTCCACAAACCCTGACCGCGTCATTCCGGCGGGCTTCAGGATCCGTTTGGCCACGTAGTCGTAATAGGTCTGGCCCGACAGCTTCTCGACGATCGCGCCCAGAACAATGAAGCCCTCATTGCTGTAGCCGCCGGCGGTTCCCGGCTCGAACTGCAGCGGCTCGGCTGCGAAGAAGCGCAGCGCCTCGGTTGCACTGGCGAAGCTGGTCTGACCGTCCACGCCCGGCCGGCCGAAGAAGCCGCCGAGGCCCGCCGAGTGGCTGAGTAGCTGGCGTATCGTGATCTTCCGCGCCGCTTCGTGGTTGGGATAGTCGGGCAAAACCTCGATCAGTCGAGTGTCGAGCGACAGCTTGCCGTCGTCGATCAGCTGCCCGACGGCGACGGTGGTGAACATCTTGCCCGCCGAAGCGAGGTTGAAGCGGGTGTCGATCCGATTGTGTCGGTCCCGCTCGCGGTCAGCATAGCCGAATGCGCCCTGGTAGATCGCGCGGCTGTGACGGGAGATCAGCGCCGAGCCGGAGAAGTCGTCATGGCTCGCCGCGAACTCGATGCGGTCGGCGAGCGCCGCGGTCAGGCCTGCGTCGTCGGTTGGGGCTGGTTTCTCCGGTTTGGGGTAGGCCAGCGGCCAGACGACGTCCCACAGATTGTCGAGTTGCTCAGGATTGTTCGCGTTGCGGCGCAGGCTGATCTCGCGTGGACGTTTCGCGACCCCGACCTCCACCTTGAGATCAATCCAGCGTCCGCGTTGTCCGACGCCGGTCAGGTGGATCGACCCCTGAGCCTTGATCTGGTCCAGCAGCGTCTTCCAGTCGGCCGCCGACCGTGTCTTTAACCCCGCCTCGGAGATCCGTCTGGCGATCCACTCATCACGCCGCCTCTCGTCGCCGTTCAGCGCGGCCATAAAGTCATCAGCCGCGCTTTGGGCCTGGGCCGCCGTAAGTGGCGCCGGCGGAGGGGATGGCGCGGCGGCCATGACGGGCAAGGCGGTGGCAACCGCGAGCGCGGCCAGCAAACCTTGGAAGGATCGGTGCTTCATTCTTGCTGACTAGGCATTCGCGCAGAAGGCGTCCGTGACGGATCGATCAATATGCGACGAGCGTCGACGCTCAATCCGCCGCCGCGAAGTGGGCCAGCTGGTCCGCATGCGCCTTCACGAACGCCGGCCGGGCCACGGCGCGGGCGAGGTAGGCGCGGCAGGCGGGAAAGTCCGCGAGGCCCTCGAACCGGTCCACCAGCCGAAGCACGTCCGCCATCAGGATGTCGGCGACCGTGAAGCGATCGGCGACCAGCCAGTCGCGCGCCGCCAGCACCGTTTCCATGTCCTTGAGCCGGTGCTGAAACAGGAAGTCGTCGAAGAACTTCCGCATCGGCGTTTGCTCGGTTTCACCCGAGAAGATGAAAAAGGACCAGGGCTGGCTCGCGGCCTCGACGGACGCGAGCGCCGCGAACAGCCATTCCTTGACCTCGCTGCGGCCGCGCCGATCCGCGGGCATCAGCATTTCGCTGAGCTCACCGAGGTGGAGCAGGATCGCCCCACTCTCGAAGATCGACAGGTCTCCGTCGGTCAGCCAGGGCGTCTGTCCGAAGGGCTGATGCGCGAAGTGTCCGGGAAGCCGGTCGCGGAACGGTGTGCTCTCGACGCGATAGGGCAGGCTTGCCTCTTCCAGCGCCCAGCGCACGCGGATGTCGCGCACATAGCCGCGTGGCGGCTCAGGGACCCAGTCGTAGGTGGTGAGGACCAGCTCGCCCATCGGCATCTCCATCGGCGCCATCGATCATGAACCCTTCGGTGGGGCGGCGCTACCGGCGGTGCGTTCGGTGGCGGCGGGCGCGGCGGGCGCGTTGGGCGCGAGGATCAACGTCCGTCCCTCGACGCGCCAGCTGGCGAGGCCGGACAGGAAGTTCATCCCGATGACGTCCATGCCGCCCGGCGTCGGCGCCACGACGACCTTCAGATTGCGAGCTTCGATGGTCCCGAGCGCCAGGCGATCCACCTCGCCGGTCCGGGCGGCGATCGTGCCGCCGGCGGTCCGCAGGATCACCGGCAGCAGGTCGTCGCCGTTTACCGAGGCCGCTCGTGCCGTCTCCTCGGAGATTGTCGTCACCGTCGCGCCGCTATCGACGAGCATGCGCCGACGGACGCCGTTGATATCGACCTCGGCCCAGAAGTGGCCATCCGGCGACATCGCAAGTCTGACAGTGTCGCCGTCGATCCGCTGAGGATTCAGCCCCGCCTTGTCCATGAGGCCCGACAGACCGGGATGGAGCGGGGCTTGCTGGAACAGGACAAACAGCGCGAAGGCGAGCACCGCGAAGGAGATCGCGCCGCGAAGCACCGCGCCGACCCTGGGAATGCGGAACAGCAGCGTCAGGACCACGGCGGCGGCCACGGCGTAGAGCGCGAGCGGCAGCCATTCGGGTTGGGCGGAGAAGGGCATGCTGCTGTGAACCCGCGCGGCCGCCCAAACGATCCGTCAGAGAAACCCCTTCAACACCGCCCAAGCCTCCGCCTTCACCGCGAACGGCGTCGTCAGGGCGGGGCTGGAGGAGGGCAGGGGGATCAGGGCCAGTCGCTCGGCGTGGCCGGCGAGCAGCTTCATCCCCGCCTTCGCCGCCTTGCCGCCGTTGAAGGCGACCGCGCTCAGGTTCGGCAGGGTTTCGACGAGGGCGGCGAGGTCGTTGTGGGCGGCGTTGCGGATGGCGGTGTCGAGGCTGCCCGGACGGTCGGCCTCGCCGATCACGTCCCAGATGCCGATGTGGCGCCGGATCAGCGTCTCCAGCCGCGCCTCATAGTCCATGCCGTGCAGGTCTTCGCCGATCACCGTCCCCATCAGCCGCCAGAAGGCGTTCTGCGGATGGGCGTAGTAGCGCTGGGCCGCCAGAGAGGCCTCGCCGGGCAGGCTGCCCAGCACCAACAGCCGCGTGTCGGTCGTGACGAACGGCGTGAAGGACCGCTTACGCGTCGGCCTGCTCCCCGAACACCCGGCGGAAGATCGTGTCGACGTGCTTGAAGTGGTAGCCGTTGTCGAACAGGTCCTCGAGCTCGGCGTCGGTCATGTTGGCCGAGACGAACGGGTCGGCCTTCAGGAAGTCGATGAACTTCCCTTCGCCGCGCCAGACCTTCATCGCGTTGCTCTGGACCGCCGCGTAGGCCTCCTCGCGGCTGACATCCTTGTGGGTCAGGGCGAGCATCACGCGCTGGCTGTGGACCAGGCCGCCGAGGCGGTCGAGGTTCTTCAGCATGTTCTCCGGATAGATCACCAGCCGTTCCATGACGCCGGCGAGGCGGCGCAGGGCGAAGTCGAGGTGGATGCTGGCGTCCGGCGCGATGCCGCGCTCGACCGACGAGTGGCTGATGTCGCGCTCGTGCCAGAGGGCGACGTTCTCCAGCGCCGGCACCACGGCCGAGCGGACCAGCCGGGCGAGGCCGGTCAGGTTCTCGGTCAGGATCGGGTTGCGCTTGTGCGGCATCGCCGAGCTGCCCTTCTGGCCCGGATCGAAGGGTTCCTCGGCTTCGAGGACCTCGGTGCGCTGCAGGTGGCGGATCTCGACGGCGAGGCGCTCGATCGACGAGGCGACCACGGCCAGGGCCGCGAACCAGGCGGCGTGGCGGTCGCGCGGGATGACCTGGGTCGAGACCGGCTCGACGGCCAGGCCCATCTTCTCAGCCACATGCTCTTCGACGCGCGGGTCGACGTTGGCGAAGGTGCCGACGGCCCCCGAAATGGCGCAGGTGGCGATCTCGAAGCGGGCCATGGCCAGCCGCTCCTTGGCGCGCTGGAACTCGGCGTAGTGGCCGGCCAGCTTGAGGCCGAAGGTGGTCGGCTCGGCATGGATGCCGTGGCTGCGGCCGGTGCAGGGCGTGAACCGGTGCTCGAACGCGCGCTTCTTCAGCGCGGCCAGGACCAGGTCGACGTCTTCCATGAGCAGGTCGGTGACCCGCGCCATCTGCACCGAAAGGCAGGTGTCGAGCACGTCGCTGCTGGTCATGCCCTGGTGCAGGAAGCGGGCTTCCGGGCCGACGACTTCCGACACGTGGGTCAGGAAGGCGATGACGTCGTGCTTGGTGGTGCGCTCGATCTCGTCGATGCGGTCGCTGTCCCAGACGGCGTCGCGGCCGCCGTCCCAGATCGCCTTGGCGGCCAGCTTGGGGATGACCCCCAGCTCGGCCATGGCGTCGGCCGCGTGGGCCTCGATCTCGAACCAGATCTTGTACTTGGTCTCGTTGGACCAAATGGCGACGGCTTCGGGGCGTGCATAACGAGGGATCATGCGCGGCTACCTGCTAGCCGCGCATGCCCATGTCAACAGTCAGGCTCGGAAGCTCAGCCGACCCAGTCGCGGCGGAGGGTCTTCCAGGCCAGCAGGAAGTGAACCCCGGCCCAGAGGTAGCCGAACAGGCCGATGAAGATCGCCCAGCGCAGGCCGAACTCCAGACCGACCGCGCAGGCGCCCTTGTTGGCCTCCAGCATGGCCTTGCCGCAGTCGGCGGTGCTCAGGGCCACGGCCCCGAGATTGACGTTGGCCAGCAGGTCGCTGAGCGCGCCGATCGCGGGCGGGCCGAGGCCGTAGCCGAGGATGTTGACGATGAAGAGCAGCACCGCCGTCGAGGTCGCCCGCATGCGCGGCGCCACGATCCCCTGCACCGAGGCGTACATGCAGCCGAGGTAGAAATAGTGGGTGATGGCGCCGACGATCAGGAACGGCACCCCGATCCAAAGGTTCGGGGCCATGTAGCCGACCAGATAGAAGGGCGTGGCGATGAAGAAGCCGAGCGCCGGCAGCCAGGCCAGGGCGTTGGGATGGCGCTGGATCACCCTGTCGGCCAGCCAGCCGGCGAAGAAGGTGCCGAAGGCAGCCGCGACGCCGAGCACCGCCCCGGTCAGCATCGAGGCGTTGAACAGGCTCAGACCGTGGGTGCGCTCGAGGTAGCTGTTGAGGAACTGGCCGACGCCGTAGCCGACGAAGCTGGCCACTGCCGAGCCTAGGGCCACGTGCCAGAAGGTCGGCTTCGTCGCCAGGACCTTGAAGGCGGTGACGAAGCTGGGGGCTGCCACACCGACCGTCGAGCCGGCGCGGGGCGGCTCCTTGATGGTCAGCTTGACGACGATGGCCAGCAGCAGGCCCGGCAGGCCCAGCATCAGGAAGGTCTCGCGCCAGCCGAAGGCGGTGGCGATGAAGCCGCCGCCGATCGCCGCCAGCATCGAGCCGACCGGCACGCCGAGGGCATAGATCGAGATGGCCGTGGCCCGCTTGTCGGCCGGGAAGTAGTCGCTGATCACCGATTGCGCGGGCGGGGTGCAGCCGGCCTCGCCGATGCTGACGCCGATCCGGGCCATCAGCAGGGTCGTGTAGGAGGTGGCGATGCCGCAGAGGGCGGTCATGCCGCTCCAGATGCCCAGGCAGATGGCCAGGATGGTCATGCGGTTGTGCTTCTCGGCCAGCCGCGCGATCGGGATCCCGAGCAAGGTGTAGAGCACCGCGAACGCCGGGCCGCCGAGCAGGCCGAGCTGGAGATCGGTCAGGCCGAACTCCGCCTTGATCGGCTGCTGGATGATGGCGATCACCACCCGGTCGATGAAGTTGAAAGTGTAGACCGCCAGCAGAGCGCCCAGCACATAGGCGCGATACGGCTTGGTCCCGTAGCCGGGATAGGGCGCCGCGTTGGGCGCCGTGGCTTCGGTCATTCTGGTGTCCTCCCCGGACTTTTCCGCACTGTAGGCAGCGGTCGGTCCGGGGCGCCAGAAGAACTAGCTGACGATCTCTTCGCGGATGGTCTTGCGGGCCAGCCAGAACAGCAGCGCGGCGACCAGGCCGACGCTGGCGGACAGCAGCAGCGCCCAGCGCACGCCCTCGGCCTCGCCCATCCTGGCGCCCAGGGCGTCGCTGAGCATGCCGACGAACAGCGGGCCGAGGCCAAGGCCGATCAGGTTGATGACAAACAGCAGCACCGCCGCGGCGGTGGCGCGGGTGCGCGGCTGAACCAGGCTCTGTACGGCGGCGAACACCGGCCCGTACCACAGCGAGTTCAGGAAGGTCGGCAGCGCTAGCATCGCCAGCGCGACGGCCGCGTTGTCGGTGGTCATGGCGACCAGGAAGAACGGGATGCCGAGGATGCCGGCGGTGGCCGGAACCGAGACGTAGGCGCGGATGTCCTTCTTCGCCGCGCGGTCGGCGATCTGGCCACCGACGAAGGTGCCGGTGGCGCCGAAGATGCCGATGATCAGGCCCAGCGCCGTGCCCAGGAACCCTGCCGGGCCGAGGCCGCCCATGCTGGCCGCGAGTTCGGCCAGCTGCGGTCCGTGGTTGCGGAAGAAGAACGAGCCGTAGAAGGCCAGATGGCCATAGCCGATGAACGAGATCAGCGAGCCGGCGAAGGCGATCAGCCAGAACGACTTCTTGCTCCTCAGCTCCTTCATCGCCTCGGCGAAGCTCGGGGCGTCGGCGGTCTGCTTGGCCTGGGCGGCGGCGAGGGCCTTTCGCGGCTCCTTCAGGGTCAGGGCGGCGATGATGGCCAGGACGATGCCCGGCGCGCCGGCCACGAAGAAGGCCACGCGCCAGCCGTGGGCGTCCGCGACCAGGCCGCCGAGGGCCATGCCGGCCAGCGAGCCGAGCGGAATGCCCATGGAGTAGAAGGCCAGCGCCGAGGCGCGCTTTTCCTTGGGCGTGTAGTCGGTGATCAGACTGTGCGACGGCGGGCTGCAGCCGGCCTCGCCAACACCGACGCCGATGCGGGCCAAAAGCAGGTGCACGAAGTTGGTGGCCAGGCCGCAGGCGACGGTGAAGCCGCTCCAGATCGCCAGCGCGCCCGCGATGATCATCGGCCGATTGGCGCGGTCGGCCAGCCGCGCGATCGGGATGCCGAGGAAGGTGTAGAACACCGCGAAGGCCAGACCGGTGAGCGCACCCAGCTGCCAGTCCTTCAGTCCCAGCTCCTGCTTGATCGGCTCGGCCAGGATGTTGACCACCTGCCGATCGAGGAAGTTGAGCGTGTAGATGCCGAGCAACAGCCACAGGGCATAGGAGCGATAGCCCGGCGAGGTCGGCTGGACTTCGGGCTCGGCGGTCGGCTGCGCGGTCTGGTCGGTCATGTCGTCCTGCTTCGCCCCGCGAGGGGCGCACTCGAAGAAGAAACCCCGCCGTCGCATGCGTCGGCGGGGTTTGAAAAGAGGGCTCGCCTAGCTGACGATGTCGTCCTTGATGGTCTTGCGCGCGGCCCAGAAGAGGGCGAACGCGACAAGGCCGAGCAGCGATGAGGCGACCAGCGCCCAGCGGATGCCTTCGGCCGGACCCATGCCCATCGGACCGGCGAAGACGTCGGACATCACGCCCACGATCAACGGGCCGAGGCCCAGGCCGATCAGGTTGGCGACCAGCAGCAGGATGGCGGCCATCGTCGCCCGCATGCGCGGTTCGACGATGCTCTGCGCGGTGGCGTAGACCGGCCCGTACCAGAGGCTGGTCAGGACGGCGGGGATGATCAGGAACAGGATCGCGAAGAGTGCGTCGGCGTGCAGGACGCCGAAGATGTAGAACGGGATCGGCAGGATCGCGGCCAGGGCAGGCACGACCGCATAGGCGCGGATGTCCTTGGCCCCGAGCTTGTCGGCGAGATAGCCGCCGAGCCAGACGCCGAACACGCCGCCGAGGCCGGCCAGAGCGCTCAGCGCCAGGCTGAGGAACCCGAGGACCCCCAGCTTGAAGCCGAGGATGTCCGAGGCCTGCGCGGCCAGTTGGGTCAGTTGCTCGTTGTGCACACGCAGGAAGAAGGAGGCGACGAACGGCTGCTGGCCGTAGCCGATGAAAGCCTTGATGGCGACGCCGAAGGCCAGCAGCCAGAAGGTTTTCTTGCTGCGCAGCACCGTCATCACGGCCTTGAAGGTGGGGTTGTCGGCGGCGGCCTTGGCGGCGAGATCGGCGCTCAGCTTCCTGCGCGGCTCGACCAGGGTCAGGGCCGCGATCAGCGCGAGGATGATGCCCGGCGCGCCGGCGACCATGAAGGCGGTCCTCCAACCGTGGGCGTCCGCGACGAGACCACCCATGGCCATGCCGATCAGAGCCCCGAGCGGGGTGCCGATCGAATAGAAAGCGATCGCCGAGGCGCGCTTTTCCTTGGGCACATAGTCACTGATCAGGCTGTGGGCGGGCGGCGTGCAGCCGGCCTCGCCGATGCCGACCCCGACCCGCGCCAGCAGCAGCTGAACGAAGTTCTGCGCGAAGCCGCTGAGAACCGTGAACAGGCTCCACACCGCGACCGAGGCCGAGATGATCAGCGGCCGGTTCTTGCGCTCGGCCAGCCGGGCGATGGGGATGCCGAGGATGGTGTAGAGGAAGGCGAAGGCCAGGCCGGTCAGCATGCCCAGCTGCCAGTCGGCGAGGCCGAGCTCCAGCTTGATCGACTCGGCCAGGATGTTGACCACCTGCCGGTCCAGGAAGTTCAGCGTGTAGATGATCATCAGCAGCCACAGGGCGTAGCGCTGATAGCCCTTGGTCAGAGGCCGGATGGCGGGCTCGGCGGCGTCGGCCGTCGCGTCGGTCATGGAAGCTTACTCTCTCCCCCTGAGGGCGGGGCTTGTGGGAACAGGAAAGCGAAAATGGTCAGCTGACCATCTCTTCGCGGATGGTCTTGCGGGCTTGCCAGAAGAGGGCGGCGGCGACGAAGCCGAACAGGGTTGAGATGATCAGCGCCCAGCGGATGCCTTCGGCGGCGCCAAGGCCCATGCCCTGGCCGACGACGTCGCTGAGGATGCCGACGCCGAGCGGGCCGAGGCCCAGGCCGATCAGGTTGATGATGAACAGGATCATGGCGGCGGCGGTGGCGCGGGCGTGCGGCGGCACCAGGCTCTGGGCGGAGGCGTAGACGGGGCCGTACCACAGGGTGCCGAGCAGGGCCGGCACGGCGAGGATGACGATCGCCCAGGCGGCCGACGGCACCGAGACGGCGGTGATGTAGATCGGGATCGTCACCAGCGAGGCGATGGCGGGGACGACGACGTAGCCGCGCAGATCCTTCGCCGCGTACCTGTCGGCGATCACGCCGCCCAGCCAGGCGCCGATGATTCCGGCGACTCCGCCCATGGCGCTGAGGGCCAGACCCAGGAAGCCGCGCGACTCGAGGCCGAAGCCTTCGGCCAGTCGGGCGACCTCGGCGCCGTGCTCGCGCAGGAAGAAGGACACCGTGAACGGGGCATGGCCGTAGCCGATGAAGGCCTTGATCGAGGCCGCGAAGGCGATCAGCCAGAAGGTCTTCTTGGTGGCGAGGATCGCCAGCGCGGCTTTGAAGGTCGGGCTGGCCGTGGCGACCACGCCGCTGGCCGCGGCGGTGGCGGCCATGGCCGCCTTGAACTTGCGACGCGGCTCGACCAGCGTCAGGGCCGCGACGATGGCGATGATAACGCCCGGAGCGCCCGCGATCAGGAACGCCATCCGCCAGCCGTAGGCGTCCGCGACCAGTCCGCCGAGGACCAGCCCGACCACGGTGCCGAGCGGGGTGCCGATCGAATAGAAGGCGATCGCCGAGGCGCGCTTTTCCTTGGGCACGTAGTCGGTGATCAGGCTGTGGGCCGGCGGGGTGCAGCCGGCCTCGCCGACGCCGACGCCGATGCGGAAGAGCAGCAGGTGCCAGAAGTTGCCGGCGACCGCACAAAGGGCGGTGAACCCGCTCCACACGAACACCGCGGTGGCGATGATCCAGCCCCGGTGCTTGGTCTCGGCCATGCGGGCGATGGGGATGCCCAGGGTGGTGTAGAAGATCGCGAAGGCCAGGCCGGACAGCGCCCCCAGCTGCCAGTCCATCAGACCGAACTCGATCTTGATGTCTTCCATCAGGATGTTGAGCACCTGACGGTCGAGGAAGTTGAGGGTGTAGATGATCAGGAGAAGCGTTAGGGCGTAGCGACGATAGCCGTCGCTCACCAGAGGCACTGCGGGCGCGGAAGGCGCCGGGGACTCGGTGGCCGCAACCGCTTCGGCCGGCGCACTGGCGTCGGTCATACCCGCATCTCCCTGTCCAAACGTTTGTTCTAATTCTTGGCGGCACCTTACGTGCAGGTTAGGGGGCGTCGTCAATAACGGCTGCGTGATCGGTTAACGGAGAATCGCCTTGGAACTCGTCGTCGGCACCAAGAACTGGTCGACCTGGTCGCTGCGGCCCTGGTTGGCGTTGAAGCGCACGGGCGCGCCGTTCAAGGAGACCCTGGTCCAGCTGCGCGAGATCGAGACCTCCACGGCGGAGATCCTGAAGCATTCGCCGTCCGGCCTGGTGCCGGTGCTCAAGGACGGCGAGCTGGTGGTCTGGGATTCGCTGGCCATCTGCGAGTACCTGGCCGAGCGGTTCCCCTCGGCGCGCCTGTGGCCGGAGGACCAGGACCTGCGCGCGCTGGCGCGGTCGGCGGCGGCGGAGATGCACGGCGGCTTCGGCGCTCTGCGCCGCGAATGCGCGATGGACCTGAAGCTGCGCACCGTGATCGAGCCCTCGCCGGAGGTCTCCAGGGACGTCCGCCGCATCGTGCAGCTGTGGTCGCAGGCGCTGGAACGCTCGGGCGGGCCGTTCCTGTTCGGGCACTGGACCATCGCCGACGCCTTCTACGCGCCGGTGGCGACCCGCTTCCGCACCTACGGCATCGACCTGGCCGCCCACGGCGACTCGGGCGCGGCCCAGGAGTACGCCGACGCCCTGCTGGCGACGCCGGAATTCCTGGAGTGGGAAGCGGCGGCCGTGGCCGACTAGGGTCGCGGCAACGTCCGACGGTCTCGCGGGTTCAGGGCAGCGTTCGTCGCCTTCGAATTGACTTGGCGGCGCGCTGCCGTCGTCATCCGAACGCGGCGATGCGACGTAGCTCCTCTGGAGCTTGATGGAGAACACCCATGCTGATCCGGCACGGCGGCGATCTGACCGAAAACGACGTCACCCCGCAGGGCGTCTACCTGCGTCGACGGGAATTCATGACCGGCGTCGCCGGCGCGGGCCTGGCTCTGGCCGCCGGGCCAGCTTCGGCCGTGGCGCTGAAGGGCGCACCCAGCCGCTACTCGACCGACGAGAAGAAGACGCCGCGCGAGGACGTTACCGGCTACAACAATTTCTACGAGTTCGGTCTCGACAAGGAGGATCCGGCCCGCAACGCCGGCAAGCTCAAGGTCGCGCCCTGGACGGTGAAGATCGATGGCGCCTGCAACAAGCCAGGGACCTACGACCTCGCCGATTTCCTGCGCGGCAATCCTTTGCAGGAGCGCATCTACCGCCTGCGCTGCGTCGAGGGCTGGTCGATGGTCATCCCCTGGTTGGGCGTGCCGCTGGCCGATCTGCTCAAGCGCTACGAGCCGACCAGCAAGGCCAGGTACGTCGCCTTCGAGACCCTCTATCGTCCGGCCGAGATGCCCGGCCAGCGGCGGCCGGTGCTGGAGTGGCCCTACCGCGAGGGCCTGCGCATCGACGAGGCCATGAACCCGCTGGCGATCATGGCTGTCGGCCTCTACGGCGAGACCCTCCCGAACCAGAACGGCGCGCCGATGCGGCTGGTCGTGCCATGGAAGTACGGCTTCAAGAGCATCAAGAGCGTGACCCGCATCAGCTTCGTCGAGAAGCAGCCGCGCACGGCCTGGAATGTCTCGGCGCCGCGCGAGTACGGCTTCTATTCCAACGTCAATCCGGAGGTCGATCATCCGCGCTGGTCGCAGGCCAGCGAGCGGCGCATCGGCGAGTTCCGCCGCCGGGAGACCCTGATGTTCAATGGCTACGGCGAACAGGTGGCCTCGCTGTACCGCGGCATGGACCTGAAGAAGAACTTCTGATGTCGCGGGAGACCCGAGACCGTCTCGTCTACGCTGCCGTCTGGCTGGCCTGCCTGGCCCCGCTGCTGTGGCTGGTCTGGCGTGGCTACAACGGCGAGCTGGGGGCCAATCCGATCGAGAAGGTGATCCGCCAGCTCGGCGTCTGGGGCCTGCGGCTGCTGATCGTGGGCCTCGCCGTCACCCCGGCGGCGCGGCTGCTGAAGATGCCAAGGCTGATCCGCTTCCGCCGGACCATCGGCCTGTTCGCCTTCACCTATGTGTTGCTGCACCTGTCGACCTACATCGGCGTCGACCAGTTCTTCAACTGGACCGCCATCGGCAAGGACATCGTCAAGCGGCCCTACATCACCATCGGCATGGCGGCCTTCGTCCTGCTGGTCCCGTTGACGGTCACCTCAACCAACTGGGCGATCCGTAAGCTGGGGCCGGTGAAGTGGCGAAAGCTGCATCGGCTGATCTATCTGATCGTCCCGGCCGGGGTGGTGCACTACTTCCTGCTGGTGAAGGCTGACACCCGTCCGCCGCTGATCTATGGCGCCATCGTCGCCGTGCTGCTGGGTTGGCGGGTGTGGGAATGGGCGCGGAAACGCAAGCCCGCACCGAAGGCGGCCGCCTAGCAACACGATTTCTCCCTCGGCCATGTCACGCGGGAACGGCCCGCGTCGTCTTCCCCTCGAATGCCCACAACCGGATCGCGGCGGCGGGCGAGGAGAAGTCCCATGAAGATCGTCGTCATCGGAGGCACCGGCCTCATCGGCTCCAAGGTCGTCGGCAGGCTGCAGGCGCTCGGTCACGAGGCGCTCGCCGCGTCGCCCAACACCGGCGTCAACACCCTCACCGGCGAAGGCCTCGCCGAGGCGCTCACGGGCGCCGGCGTCGTGGTCGATGTGTCCAACTCGCCCTCGTTCGAGGACGAGGCGGCGATGTCCTTCTTCAAGACCGCGGGCGCCAATCTGCTGGCCGCCGAACAGGCGGCCGGGGTCGCCCACCACATCGCCCTGTCCGTGGTCGGGACCGAACGGCTGCAGGCCAGCGGCTACTTCCGCGCCAAGCTGGCGCAGGAGGCGCTGATCGAGGCGTCGCCCGTGCCGTACACGATCCTCCGCTCGACCCAGTTCTTCCCGTTCGTGGCCGGAATCATCCAGGGCGGAACCGTCGGCGACGAAGTGCATCTGTCCTCGGCCCTCGTGCAGCCGGTGGCGGCGGACGATGTCGCCGATGCCCTGGTCGAGATCGCTCTCGGCGCGTCGATCAACGGCATGGTCGAGATCGCCGGCCCCGAGGCCATCCGCCTCGACCGCTTCGCCGAGGCCTATCTGGCCGCCAAGGAAGATACGCGAAAGGTCGTCGCCGATCCGGCGGTGCTCTACTTCGGCGCGGCGCTCGACGACCACTCGCTGACGCCCGGCGAGCACGCGCGCCTTGGCAAGCTCACCCTCGGTGATTGGCTGCGGGACTCGATCGCGCCGGACTGAAGCGCGACGTCACCGCCGCCATTTCCCATTCCTTGAGGGACTTCTACCGTGAAGCTCTATTATTGCCCGCTGGCCTGCAGCCTCGCCGACCACATCGCCCTGCGCGAGGCCGGGATCCCGTTCGAGCTCGAGCGCGTCGACCTCCGCACGCTGAAGACCGAGACCGGCGCCGACTATCGCGCCGTCAATCCAAAGGGCTACGTCCCCGCGCTTGTTCTGGACGATGGCCAGCTGGTGACCGAGAACGTCGCTGTCCTCGACTGGATCGCGAGCCAGTTCCCGGTCCTCGCCGTCGAAGGGGCGATGGGCCGCACCCGGGTGCTCGAGGCCCTGACCTACATCACCACCGAGATCCACCGCGCCTTCAAGCCGATGTGGCACCCCAGCACCGACGCCGAGAAGGCCAGGGCCGGCGCCTCGGTGACAAAGCTGTTCGCGCCGCTCGGCGAGGCGCTGACGGACGACTATCTGTTCGGAGACAAGCCCAGCGTGGCCGACTTCTACCTGTTCGTGATGCTGCTCTGGGCTGAACGCTTTGGCGTCGAGGCGCCGGCTGGTCTGGTGGCCTTGCGCGACCGCCTGAAGGCGCGGCCGGCGGTGCGGGAGGCGATGGCCCACGAGGGGCTGATCTAGAACAGCCCCAACGCCTTGAAGCTGGCCACGCCCTCGCGGCCGACGACGAGGTGATCATGGACGGAGATCTTCAGCGCCTTTCCGGCGGCGATGATCTGGCGGGTCATGTCGATGTCGGTCGCGCTGGGCGTCGGGTCGCCGCTGGGATGGTTGTGAACCAGGATCACGGCGCTGGACGACAGCTCCAGCGCCCGGCGCACAACCTCCCGGGCGTAGACCGGCGCGTGATCGACGGTGCCGCGATTCTGGATCTCGTCGAGGATCAGCTGGTTCTTGTGGTCCAGGAACAGCACCCGGAACTGCTCGCGCGGCTCATTGGCGAGGGCGACCTTCACATAGGCGAGCAGGGCGCTCCAGGAGCCGATGACGGTCCGCTTGCGCACCGCTTCACGGCCGACCCGCAGCGTCGTTTCGCCCAGCAGCTTGAGATCCAGCGCCGCCTGCTCGCCGACGCCGGGCACGATCCGCAGATCTTCCACCGAGGCCGCCAGCACCGCGCCCAGCGACCCGAACCGCGTCAACAGCGCCTTCGCGATCGGCTTCACATCGCCGCGCGGATAGGTGCGGAACAGGAACAGCTCAAGCAGTTCGTAGTCGGGCAGGGCGTCGAGGCTTTTCAGCGCGCGTTCGCGCAGCCGGTCGCGGTGACCGAGCTGGTGGGTCTGGATGGACAACCCCGCGCCTCCTGAGCCGTCAAAGACGCCTCAGGATGTCTTGCGCGGATAAATTGTGCAAACGCTGGTTACGCCCCGGCAATGGCGGGCTGGAACAGACCCTTGGGCGAGGCCGTGAACAGTTCGACGCCGTCCTTGGTCACGCCGCAGCTATGCTCGCACTGGGCCGACAGGCTCTTGTCGCGGGTTACGGCGGTCCAGCCGTCGCTGAGCACCTTCACCTGCGGTTTGCCCAGGTTCACCATCGGCTCGACGGTGAAGAACATGCCTTCCTGGAGCACCGGGCCTTCGCCGGCGCGGCCGAAGTGGAGGACGTTGGGACTGTCGTGGAAGATCTTGCCGAGGCCGTGGCCGCAGAAGTCGCGGACCACCGAGCAGCGCTGGGCCTCGACGTACTTCTGGATGGCGTGGCCGATGTCGCCGAAGGTGGCGCCCGGCTTGATCACGGCCAGGCCCTGGGCGAGGCCCTCGTAGGTCACGTCGACCAGCCGACGGGCGCGGGGCGAGACTTCGCCGACGCCGTACATGCGGCTGGTGTCGCCGTGCCAGCCGTCGACGATGACGGTGACGTCGATGTTGGTGATATCGCCCTCGCGCAGCTGACGCTCGCTGGGGATGCCGTGGCAGACCACATGGTTCGTGGAGATGCAGACGGTGTTGTAGTAGCCCTTGTAGTACAGGCAGGCCGGATAGCCGCCGTTGTCGAGCACGAACTCGCGGGCCAGCTTGTCGAGGTGCTCGGTGGTCACGCCCGGCACGACGTGCGGGATCAGCATGTCCAGGCATTCGGCCGCGAGCCGGCCGGCCTTGCGCATGCCCTCGAAGCCGTCGGCTCCGTGAATGCGGATGGCGCCGGTGCGGTACTCCGCGTCGGAAATGACGTCGGTCATGGTCATCGCGTTCAGTCCTTGTCCCGTCGGTGCGGCCGGCGGGCGATCCTAATCTCTTCGGGGCCTATGTCGCGATTATAGCACGGAAGTTCAATGCCGCGCTGCCGCCGCCAGGGGTGGATGTGCGTCCGGACCGCGGACGCACATCCGTGACGCCGGGCTAGAGCTTGCGGCCGAGGTGCTTTTCCACCTGCCGCCGCTCCCAGTCGCCGTTGAGGAACGGTACGGCGGCGAAGACCGAGAGGCCGTGGGCCATGATGCCGACGCCCCAGCCGAGCGCCGGCCAGACCGCCCACCAATAGGCTGTAGAGGTCATGTAGTTGATGGCGAACAGCATCGGGATGACGATCAGATACTGGCTCAGGTGGATGTAGAACCCCTTCACCTTGCGGACATGCGCGAGGGCGAGGGCTTCGTCGGGCGGCAGGTCGGAACGGGTCGTGTCCATGGCGGGCTCCTTGAGGCTGTCGAGGTCGATCTCGAAAACCGCCGCGAGGGCGTTCATCGACTCGAGGCTGCCGGGCTGGCCGCGCTCCAGTCGCTGGATCGTGCGCACGCTGAGACCGGACACTTCGGCGAGCTGTTCCTGGGACCAGCCTCGTTGCAACCGCAGTTTCTGGATCAGCATCTTCACGTCCCTCGTCGGTGATCGCCCCGACCTTCGCCATCGCCACGGTCAGTCGCCACGCCAGCGACCCGTCAATGGCCCGCCAGGCCGACGACAGGCCACGACAGCCAGGCGACACGGACCCGCCAGCCAAGGTTACGCCGCCGTGTCGGGCTGTCCAGCAGCCTGCGATCTTGACGGCGCGCATGTTATGTAACATTAGATATTACATGAAACGCGATAGCCGCCTGTCGGGCATTCTCCACGTCCTGCTGCACATGGCCGAACAGGATGGACCGGTGACGTCCGAGGTTCTGGCCCGGGCCATGGACACCAATCCCGTGGTCATTCGCCGGATCATGTCCGGCCTCCGGGAGCAGGGTTACGTGCGCTCGGAGAAGGGGCACGGCGGCGGCTGGTCGATCGCCTGCGATCTGTCGTCGGTGACCTTGCGCGATGTCTACATGGCGCTTGGCGAGCCCGCGCTGCTGGCCATGGGCAACCGCACCGAGATGCCGGGCTGTCTCGTCGAGCAGGCCGTCAACGCCGCCCTCGGCAAGGCCTTCGACGACGCCGAGGCCCTGCTGCTGGCGCGCCTGGGAGAGGTCAGCCTGGCGCGGCTGAGCGCCGATTTTCACGACCGCCTCGCCGCGCGCGGCGGCGTCCATGATCCGGAGACGACCCATGCGAAATGACACCTTTATCGCTTCCTTCTCCGATCCCGACGCCATCGCCCAGTATGCCGAGGGGCCGCCCCGGTTCGTGCCCGGCTTCGCCGACATGCAGCGGATGGCCGCGATCCTGCTGGCCGAGCGCGCGCCCGCCGACGCGCGGGTGCTGGTGCTCGGCGCCGGCGGCGGGCTTGAACTGAAGGCGTTCGCCGAGGCGCAGTCCGGCTGGACATTCGACGGCGTCGATCCCGCGCCGGCGATGCTGGCGTTGGCGGAAAGGACGCTGGGACCGCTGGCGTCCCGGGTCCAACTGCATGAGGGCTATATCGACGACGCTCCTGAGGGGCCCTTCGACGCCGCGACCTGCTTGCTGACCCTGCATTTCCTGGAGCGGGAAGAGCGCGTCCGGACACTGGTCGAGATCCGCCGCCGCCTGAAGCCGGGAGCGCCGTTTGTCGTCGCCCACTCCAGCTTTCCGCAGGCCGACGGCGAGCGGGCGCGGTGGCTGTCTCGCTACGCGGCCTTCGCGGTCGCCCAGGGTTTCGATACCGAGCGGGCCGAGACCACGCGGGCGGCGGTGGACGCCAACCTCAACCTGTTCAGCCCGGCCGAGGACGAGGCGATGTTGCGCGAGGCTGGCTTCTGCGACGTCACCCCCTTCTACGCCGCCTTCAGCTGGCGCGGCTGGGTCGCCTACGCCTAGGTCCTGGCCCAACGCATGCGGTGAGACAGGCGGATCGCGCCCGGGCTCATCTCGCAGGCGTAGACCAGCACCTCCACCCCGGCGCCGGCCGCGATTGTCGCCTCCAACTCGCCAAGGTGTTTGATCAACCGCGCCGCCACGCAGTCGGGGAACTCCGCCAGGCCCGGGATGCGGATCAGGTGGCAGTTCCTGATCCGGTACTTCTGACTTTACGCAGCCATAACCTCGATACCGATCAGTCGGCCTCCCTGATCGAAGTCGAGGTTGACGTCGGGGCCTTGGTAGCCGGGCAATACCTGCTCGAGCGGAACTGTATTGGCGATGCAAGCATCGGACCTGGGGTGATCGGGCAGGTACAGGTAAGAGGCATTCGCTGCAGCGTCGCTCTTGAACAGGCAATTCATATCTGCGCCCTCTACGGCTTGGTTGTTGGCAAAAGAGACCGGCAAACGTCCTGCGTCGAAGCGGTAGGCAATGAACGAACTGCGCATCTCCTACGTGCCTGACGACGAGTGGATGGGAAAAATCCTCGTGACCGTCCGCTCTGGCGATTTTGCAGGGTTCGGCGAGGCTTGGGTAGCAATTGAACAGGTGGACGAATTCGCCTCTGCGCTCGACCGTTATCCATTGCCGCCAACCGAGCCTTGCGTCCTTGAAGGAGGGCATGGGGGCAATTTGGATGGCTCCATCAAGCCGCAGATGCTTGTCAGCCTTGCTATCAAACCTCAGGGGCAGCGGGGCGCCATTCTGGTCATGGCCAAGTTGGAAGATGAGATCGATAGCGACCGTAGCCGCGACACGGCGCTATTTCAGACGGTCGAGGCTCGCTTCCTGACGGACTACAACTCAGTCAACGCGTTTATTCCCGCCCTCAAAGGGCTTTCACGAGGGGGAGGTGACGCAGTCCTCCAAGGGGTTGATTGGTGACCCTTGAAGGGCTTTGCGGAACCGGTTGATAAGACTGAGCCAACGGTCAGTGCGCCCACGGAATTTGCGTTCTTAGTCTGATACCCTCTGTGCTCATGGCGCACCGATAAACGAGCACCTCGACGCCAGCGTCGGCTGCATCGTCGAGCGCAGCGGCGAACTTGGGATCGATTTCGCGGCAGGCCGTAAACGCTTCGCAGTCCTCACGCTGCACCGTGAATAGCACCACGGCCCGGTCGCCGGCCGCCACCATCGCCGAGAGTTCTCGAAGGTGTTTCGCAGACCGCGCCGCGACGCAGTCAGGAAACTCCGCAAGGCCAGGAGTCCTCGACAAATGGCAGTTCTTGATCTCCAGCCAGCAACGCTCCCCGGAACCCTTTTCCAGCAGGAAGTCGACCCGACTGGCTTCGCCGTACTTCACCTCGCGGCGATGGATATCGTAGCCGGTCAGTTCCGGAATGGCGTCGGCGGCCAGGGCCTCGGCGACCAGGCGGTTGGGCAGCATGGTGTTGACGCCAACCAGCCCGCCGTGCGGCGTCTCGACCATCTCCAGGGTGTGGGCGAGCTTGCGCTTGGGATCGTCGGATCTCGACAGCCACACCCCCAGGCCCGGGGTGTTGACGCCCAGCATGGCGCCCGGGTTGGGGCAGTGGGCGGTCACCGCGGTTCCGTCATCCAGCACCACATCGGCGAAGAAGCGCTTGTAGCGGCTGACGAGCACGCCGTGCGCGAGCGGTTGCGGGAAGTCCATGCGGTCTCTAATCCGGAAGCGGAGCGCAGATGTAGGGAAGGTCAGGACGTATGGCGAGCCAAGAGCGAGTGACGGCCGCGGTCCTGATCATCGGCGACGAGATACTCTCGGGCCGGACCCAGGACACCAATCTGAACGCCATCGCGCGCTATCTCGGGACCTACGGCGTCGACGTGGCCGAGGCGCGGGTGGTCGGGGACATCGAGGAAGAGATCGTCGCCACGGTGAATCATCTGCGGGCGCGCTACGACTACCTGATCACCACCGGCGGCATCGGTCCGACTCACGACGACATCACCGCCGACTGCGTGGCGCTGGCTTTCGACGTACCGCTGTACGAGCACCCCGAGATCATCGCCATGATGACCGCCCGTTGGCAGGGCGAGCTCAACGCTGCCCGCCGTCGTATGGCGCGGGTGCCGGAGGGGGGAACTCTGGTGAAGAACCCGGTCCAGGGACCGCCCGGCTTCCAGATCGGCAACGTCTTCGTCCTGGCCGGCGTACCCTCGATCATGCGGGGCATGCTGGAGGATGTCGGCCCCCGCCTGCGGACCGGCGCCGTGGTCATTGCGCGCACCCTCCGGGTCGATGGCTCGGGGGAGGGCGTCATCGCCGCGCCGCTGGAAGCCGTGGCCAAGGCCCATCCGACCCTGTCGCTGGGCAGCTATCCGTTCTTTTCCAACGAGGGGTACGGCTCGAACCTCGTCATTCGCGGGCGTGACGCGGACGAGGTCGCGGCTACGCTGGATGAGCTGGCGGCGGCCCTTCGCGACGCCGGGGTCGTTCGTCTCACCGTGCTTGACATCGACTGAGCGGCTGGATCACCTGCGGGCAATCGATTGGGTTAGAGGCCCGGAAGGAAGTCATGCGTCAGTTTGTTCTCGCCACCGCCATCGCGGCCAGCTTCGTCGCCGCGCCCGTTTTCGCCACCGAAACCGCACCCAAAGCCGGTGACGTCGCCACCAGCGCGACCGTCAAGGACGGCAAGCCGGCCGAGGAGGACCCCAACCGCATCGTCTGCAAGCGTGAGCATGTGGTCGGCAGCAACCGCCCGCAGAAGGTCTGCATGACCGTCGCCGAGCGGGAGCGGCTGAAGGACGCGGTTTCGGAGCGTCTGCGCAACAATCGCGGCGCCGACTACAACACCACGATCGGCGGTCCCGGCCGCTAAGGCTTGCTTCTGCCCGCACCGTGCTTATTGGACGACGTCCGGAAGTCCGGGGACGTGGCGGAATGGTAGACGCAGCGGACTTAAAATCCGCTTCCGCGAGGAGTGTGGGTTCGAGTCCCACCGTCCCTACCAGACAGTAAAAAGCCGCCGCGGGTGACCGCGGCGGCTTTCTCTTTCTCGCGGCCCCAGAGAGGGGGCTACGTGAGTGTCTCCGCTAGAGAGCGGCCTTCAGGCTGAGGACCACGCGGCCGTCGTAGAGCGGGGCTCCATCGACGTCGGTGTCATGCCAGCGCAGATCGGCGGTGAACTTCTCGGCGAAGGTGTAGCCCACGCCGATGTTCCAGGTCGTGTAGTCGTCCGAGCCGCCGCCGGTGAAATCGACCGACTGGTTGCCGAGCGCGGCGCTGACGGCCCAGTTCTCGGCCGGGCTGAAGCCCGCGTTGACTTCCATGTACAGGCTGTCGTCGGTGCCGACGCCGGTGTAGTCCGGCGAGTAGTAGGCGGCGGCGCCCAGCGTCACCGGACCGGCCGGCACGGAGGCGGCGGCCTTGAATTCCCACTGCGCCCAGTCCGCGCCACCGGGCTCGTTGATGTAGCCGTAGTAGATGGCGCCGAAGTCGAGCGCGACCGCGCCGAGGGTCGGCTTCACGCCGGCGTAAAGGTCGAACTCGGCGTCGGTGCCGTCGCCGAAGTCCACGTTGGACGCCCAGGCGCCGACGTAGAACATGTCTTTGGCGTAATCGACGCCGCCGAAGACCTGCGGACCTTCATCGGTCTGGCTGGCCCCGCGGAACACGTAGTCGGAGGCGACCCCGACATTGAACGAGACCTGGGCGAGGGCCGTACCACCCATCGCCAGCGACGCCGTGGCGGCGCAGAGAGCAAGTTTCAGAATTTTCATCGCTATCCCCTTGTTGTTAACGCTGACCCGCGATTGGCGAGAGCCTGCGTCGTCCCCGTCATGCGACGTCGGACGAGTCCGAACATTGGTCGAACGGGCGCGGCGCCCCTAACCCGTGCGGGGGCGATGCCTGCTCGACCCCCGTGGCTGGCGGCAAATTGTGCGCCGCAACCGCGAGTCGCCCGTTTTGTGGGCGCCTGCAGCATGCGATCGGCGGGAAGGGTGCGCGATGTGGAACCGGCTTCCGGAGCGTAAGGAGGCCGTAAGGACTCAGCGCATCGACAGCGAGGCGAAGCCCAGGTGCGTGCCGGCGTCGACCAGCAACGTCTCGCCGGTGACATGCTTCGAGGCCGGAGAGGCGAGGAACACGGCGGATCCGGCGATATCCTCGGCGGTGGAAGCGGCCTGCAGCGGAGTCGAGCGGATCACCCCTTCGCGCATGCGGTTGACGGTGTCGTCGGCCATGGCCTTGCCGAACCACGGCGTGTCGATAAAGCCCGGGCAGATGGCGTTGACGCGGATCTTCGGGGCCAGGCCGCGCGCCAGCGACAGGGTCATGGTGGTCATCGCGCCCTTCGAGGCCGCATAGGGCACCGAGGAGCCGATGCCGGTTACGCCCGCGATCGAGGCGGTGTTGACCACCGCGCCCGGGGCCGGGGCGGCTTCGAGCAGGTGACGGGCGGCGCGGACCATCTGGAAGGCCCCGACCACGTTGACTCGATAGAGGCGCAGGAAGTCGTCGGCGTCGACCGCGTCGAGATCGCCATGGTTGGGGGCGAACTTGGTGACGCCGGCATTGTTGAACAGGGCGTCGATGCGGCCGAACGGCTCGGCCGCCGCGGCGATCTTCCTGCAGTCGGCGTCCTCGCCGACATCACCCTGAACCAGCACCGCCTTGGCGCCCAGCGCCTCGACCTGGCGGCCGGTTTCCTCGGCTTCGGCCTGGCTGGAGGCGTAGTTGATGATCACGGCCCGCGCGCCGCGTGCGGCGGTCTCGACGGCGATCGCCCGGCCCAGGCCCGTCGAGCCCCCGGTCACCACCACCACGAATCCGTCGAAATCCTTGCCGGCCATGTTCGTCTCCCAGGGTCTGATCTTTGTTGGTGGAACTGATAGCGCGGCCCGTCGAGCTTGTCCCGAGGGGAGGGGAGGACTACATCGCCTCGCCATGACCGACCTCAACGTCACCCAGCTGGGCCAGACTGTCTCCGCGCCTGAGCGTCCCGAGGACGCCGTGCTCGAGCGCGTGCCCAATCCGCAGTCCGACACCCTGTTCACTGCCCGCTTCGTGGCGCCGGAGTTCACCTCGGTCTGCCCGGTGACAGGCCAGCCCGACTTTGCCCATCTGGTGATCGACTACGCCCCGGCCGAGTGGCTGATCGAGTCGAAGTCGCTGAAGCTGTACCTGACCTCTTTCCGCAATCACGGCGCCTTTCACGAAGACTGCACCGTCGCCATCGGCCGCAAGATCGTTGAGGTCGCCCAGCCCCGCTGGCTGCGCATCGGCGGCTACTGGTATCCGCGCGGCGGCATTCCGATCGACGTGTTCTGGCAGACCGGTCCGGCCCCGGAAGGCCTGTGGGTCCCCGACCAAGGCGTTCCGCCCTATCGCGGCCGCGGCTGATCAGCCCTCGTAGCGGCTGACCAGCGAGGCCATGTCCGGCCGCGGCCGTTCCAGCGGCGCTTCCGAGGCGGTGCCCAGGAACACGAAGCCGGCTACCCGCTCGCCCGCCGACAGGCCCAGCGCCTCCAGCGCGTCGGCGTCATAGGCGTACCAGTCGGTGATCCAGTTGGCGCCGTAGCCCATGGCCAGGGCGGCATAGGTCAGGTTGGTGCAGACCGCCCCGGCGGACATAAGCTGTTCCCACTCGGGAATGTCGCCGACCGTAGTCCGCGCGATCACCGCCACCGCCAGCGGCGGGGCCTTCAGCTTGCCGAGCTTCGCCGCCAGCTTCACCGCGTCCGGCCGCCCCGCGGCGATGGCGTCGAGCTTGGCTTCGTAGGCCGTCTTGCCGGCGCCCTCGATGATGACGAACCGCCACGGCGTGAGCTTGCCATGGTCCGGAGCGCGGGCGGCGATGGTCAGCAGGTCGTCGAGTTCGTCGGCCGACGGCGCCGGCGCGCGCAGGGTCTGGGCCGGAGTCGAGCGGCGGCGGGCCAGGAAGGTCAGGGTCTCGGTCGAGACCGACAGCGGCAAGGCTTCGCCGAACAGCGGCGGCTTGGGAATCCCGTGGGTCACGTGGTGGTCCTAGGTGATGGTCGTGGCCTCGGTGTCTTCGAACACCGGGCGCAGCTGGATGCGGGTCTCCGGCGCGAGCAGCCGGTAGATGGAGTCGAATTCCGGGGCGGCCTCGCCGTCGAGGGTGACGCTGCCCTTCACCTCGCCGGTGGCGTCGTCGCGGACATAGGCCTCGCAGGCCTTCTTGCCCTCGAGATCGGCCATCGACTGGGCCAGGATCGACAGGATCGGCAGCGCCTGCTCGGCCTCGGCCGGTTCGCCGTCCATCAGCACCACCACGTCGAGCTCGGTGAACTTGAAGGTCGAGCACAGCGCCGCGCCCTCGATCTTTACCGTCTCGCGCACGACCATCTGCAGGTCCGGGGTCTGGGACATGCGATAGCGGCTGATCTGGGTGACGAGATCGCCCTCGGGTTCGACGAAGGCGATGTCCTCGCAGCTCTGGTCCTTGTCGCGCCAGCTGGAGCACCAGACCTTGTCGCTCTTGAGCAGGGCGACCAGTCCGTCGCGGGTCAGCGGCGCTTCGGCCGCGCGGGCGGGCAGGGCGGCCGGAAGGGCCATGACGGCGGCGATGGCGAGAGCCTGAAGTGCACGCATCTGCAACACCTAGGGAGCTAGAGGCCTTACGGCAACCGTCGCCTTGGCGAACTCCGTTCTCGACCCCATATCCGCTCAAAGGGCGAACCGGGACGGCCTTGCGGTGTTTGTGCTATAGGCGCGCCTGGCGAAGAGGGAGGGCATCGATGCCCAGAAAGTTCGAAGTGGTCGCGCCGGATCTGGCGCCGCCGGTCTGGGCCGCCCTGCGCAACGAGGCGGAGCGCGCCGCGCGCGAGGAGCCGACGCTGGGCAGCCTGCTCAACGCGGTGATCCTGTCCCACAGCAGCATGGGCGACGCCCTGTCCTATCAATTCGCCCGGAAGATCGGCGATCAGGAGCTGCGCGCCATGAGCGCTCGCGAGATCGCGCAGGAGGCCTTCGAGGCCGACCCGAGCATCCTCGCCGCCGCCGAACTGGACCTGAAGGCCGTGTTCGAGCGCGATCCGGCCTGCAAGGGCTACGTCCAGCCGTTCCTGTTCTTCAAGGGCTTCCTGGCCCTCCAGAACCACCGCATCGCGCACTGGCTGTGGACCCACAGCCGCGAGACCCTGGCCTTCTACCTGCAGAGCAAGGGCAGCGAGGTCTATCAGGTCGACATCCATCCGAACGCCCGCATCGGCGCCGGCGTGTTCCTCGACCACGGCACCGGCATCGTCATCGGCGAGACCGCCGTGGTCGGCGACGACGTCTCGATGCTGCACGGCGTGACCCTGGGCGGCACCGGCGCCGAGCGCGGCGACCGCCACCCCAAGATCGGCAAGGGCGTTCTGCTGGGCGCGGGTGCCAAGGTGCTCGGCAACATCACCATCGGCGACTACGCCAAGGTGGCCTCGGGTTCGGTGGTGCTGAAGCCGGTCCCCAAGGGCTGCACCGCCGCCGGCGTGCCCGCCCGGCTGGTCAACTGCCCGACCTGCGAAGAGCCGGCCCGGACCATGGATCACACCCTCGCCGACGTGGTCTACGACTACGTCATCTGAGGTCGCGGCAGGCGGGGTCCAGCGTCGCCTGCGCGAAACTCACATCGGTCGATGGCCGGGGCGCGCCGAACAGGCCGTAGAGCGCCATCGTCCAGACAGCGAGCACCGCCAGCCATTGCGTCGGCGTGACCTGGTGGGGATCGGGGTGCGTTTTCATCCCGGGCTGTATGCGGCGGTTGCGGGACGCTGAATAACGACTTATCAGCCGAGCCTCTGTGAGGTTTGATCACATGGCTCGTCGGTCCCTGCCTTCGCTCAACGCCCTGCGCGCCTTCGAGGCGTTCGGCCGGCATGGCCGGATGACCTTGGCCGCCGACGAGCTCTGCGTCACCCACGGCGCCATCAGCCGCCAGATTCGGCAGCTCGAGACCGATCTCGGCGCCGCCCTGACCGAAGGCCCGCGAAACCGCCTGCGCCTGACCGAGGCCGGTCTGAAGCTGGCTCAGACGCTGACCCGCGCGCTGGATGACATCGACGACGCCATTCCGCGCGAAACGCAGGTGCAAAGGCCGCTGACCGTTTCCTGCCTTGGCACCCTGGCGATGAAGTGGCTGATCCCGCGTCTTGCCGGCTTCCACGCCGCTCACCCGGACATTCCCGTTCGGATCGAGGAATCGAACGGCGCGCCCGACTTCCGCGAGGACGGCATCGACCTGGCCATTCGCATGAGGACAGAGGACGACCAGCCGGACGATGCCGAGCTGACCGCCTTCATGCCGCACTATCACGGGCCCGTCGTCTCGCCGGAACTGGCTGGCGAAGGAGTCCAGGCGCTGGAGCGTCTGCCGCGTCTACACACCGTGACCTACCAGCCCGCCTGGCGCGAGTGGGAGGCGATGAGCGGCGTGACCTTTGCCCCGGCCACCGTCGATCGCGAGTTCGAGCATTACTTCTACATGCTGGAGGCGGCCGCCTCCGGTTTGGGCGTGGCGGTCGGTCCCTGGGCCTTCGTGCAGGGCGATCTGGCCAGCGGCCGACTTAAGGCGCCGCTCGGGTTCGTGAAGGGCCAGGTGTCGTTCGTCGCCCTGCTGCCCAGGACCGGAGCGACGGCGCATGCGCGGGTCTTCCGCGACTGGCTGGTGGCCGAAGGCGCCAAAACGCCGACGCCTCCGGAGGCGTTAGGGCTTGCCTCGCCGGGCTAGGACAGTAGGTTCGCGCGAACAGCGCCCGCGGCGCCCCCGCAGATCCAGGAGCCATCCCGTGGACGAGAAACACATCAAGCAGGTGGAAGCCCACCTCAAGCGCACCTTCGGCAACCCCCACGTCGCCGTGAAGGCCCGCAAGCAGAAGGACTCGGCCGAGGTCGAGCTCAAGGGCGAATTCATCGGCGTCATCTACGAGGACGAGGACGAGCCCGGCTCGTTCATGTTCGAGATGGCGATCCTCGCCGAAGACCTCGAGTAGTCAGACGATCGCGGCGGCGGGCCTCACCACCCGCCGTATCGCCAGCGACCCCACGGCCGCGATCAGCGCCGTCGCGCCCGCCAGCACGAACGCCTCCAGATACCGGCCCTGAGACGCGCGCCAGACGCCCGCGCCCAGCGCCGCGCTCGCCGCGCCCAGTTGGTGGCCGGCGGCGATCCAGCCGAACACGATCGGCCCGTCGTTCTCTCCGAAGGCCTCGACCGACAGCTTCACCGTCGGCGGCACCGTTGCGATCCAGTCCAGCCCGTAGAACACCGCGAAGATGCTCAGCGAGACGATGTCGAACTGCGTCCACGGCAGCAGCATCAGCGAGATCCCGCGCACCGCGTAGTAGATGAACAGCAGCTTGCGCGGATCGTAGCGGTCGGTCAGCCAGCCCGAGCCGGTGGTGCCGACCAGGTCGAACACGCCCATCAGCGCCAGCAGACCGGCCGCCTGCACGATCGGCATGCCCATGTCGCCGCAGAAGGCGATCATGTGGGTGCCGACGAGGCCGTTGGTGGTCAGGCCGCAGATGAAGAAGCCGCCGAACAGCAGCCAGAAGGTCCTCGTCTTCGCCGCCCGGCCCAGCGCGCCGAAAGCGCCGGCCAGGGCGTTGGCGCCGGAGACGCCCTTGGGCGGGACATAGTCGTCGCCGGCGCCATAGGGCACATGGCCGATGTCCGCCGGACGCTCGGGCAGCAGGAACCAGACCAGCGGCGCCAGCAGACCGGTGACCAGGGCCACGGTGATCGCCACGGCCTGCCAGCCGAAGCTGTCGGCCAGCCAGGCGAACCCGGGCAGGAAGATCAGGGTGCCGGTGGCCGTGGCCGCGCTCAGCAGCCCCATCATCAACCCGCGCCGCTCGACGAACCAGCGGTTCACCACCGTCGCGCCCATGACCATCGCCACAGAGCCGCTGCCGACGCCGGCGAGCACGCCCCAGGTGGCGACGAACTGCCAGGAGGCGCTCATCAGGGTGCTGAGGCCGGTCGAGACAGCCATCAGCACCAGCGCCAGCGTCACCGTCCGGCGCACGCCGAACGATTGCATCAACGCCGCCGCGAACGGTCCGGTCAGCCCGTAGAGGAAGATGCCGATCGCCGCCGCCAGCGAGATGGTCCCGCGATCCCAGCCGAACGCCTTTTCCAGCGGCAGGATCAGCACGCCCGGCGCGGCGCGAAGACCGGCGGCGGCCAGCAGGGCGAGGAACACCACCGCCGCCGCCACGAAGGCATAGTTGCGACCAAACGGGCGACGGGCAGGCGGCATGTCGGTCTCGTTTAAAAACTTATATCCAGGAGATAGGGGCTGGACTGGTCCTGTCAATTGACGCCTTGACGATAGCCCGGACGCCCCCGAGGGTCGCGGCAGTGAAAGTCCTCATCCTCGGTGGTTACGGCGCTTTTGGCGGCCGGCTGGCTCAGCTGCTGGCCGACGAGCCTCGGTTGACGCTGATGATCGCCGGGCGGTCCGAGGCCAAGGCCCGGGCCTTCGTAGGCACGATCGCCGGAGCTGCGGCGACGCTGATCCCTCTGCGCTTCGACCGCGACGGCGACCTCGACGCGCAGTTGGCGGCGGCCGCGCCGGATTTGCTGGTCGACGCCAGCGGGCCGTTCCAGGCCTATGGCGAGCGGCCGTTCCGGGTGGCCGAGGCCTGTATCGCGCGACGCATCCACTATCTCGACCTCGCTGACGGCGCGGACTTCGTGAGCGGCATTGCCGTGCTCGAGGACGGCGCCAAGGCTGCCGGGGTTTTCGTGCGCTCCGGCGTGAGCACCTGTCCGGCCCTGACCTCGGCGGCGGTGCGCGAGGTGACGAAGGGGTGGAAGGCGGTTCACGCGATCACGGGCGGCATCGCTCCGACACCCTGGGCCGGGCTCGGCGAGAGTGTGGTGCGGGCAGTGGCTGGCTATGCCGGCAAGCCGGTGGCGCTGCTGCGCGGAGGCAAGCCGACGACGGCGCCGGGCCTGGTCGAGACGCGGCGCTTCACCATCGGCCCGCCGGGCCGGGTGCCGCTGCGAAGCACGCATTTCTCGCTGGCCGAGACGCCCGACCTCAAGCTGCTACCGGCGCAGTATCCGGGCCTGCGCGACGTCTGGATGGGGGCCGGGACGCGGCCGGAGAGCCTGCACCGCCTGCTGAACCTGTTGGCCGGACTGGTCAGGCGCGGACTGCTGCCGAGCCTGACGCCGTTGGCGCCGCTGATGCACTGGGTCGCCAGCCGTTTGCGCTGGGGTGAGCATCGCGGCGGCATGATGGTCGAGGCCGCCGGCGATGGCCCGGACGGTCGGCCCGCGGTGGCCAGCTGGCACCTGCTGGCGGAGGGCGACGACGGTCCGTTCGTGCCGGCCATGGCCGCCGAGGCCACTATCCGAAAGGTTCTGGCCGGCGATCCGCCGGCGGTGGGCGCCAAGGCCTCGACCCACGATCTGGAAATGGCCGACTTCGAGGCGCGCTTCGCCGGGCGGCGGCTCTATGCCGGGGTTCTCGGCCCGCCGCCGCGCCGTCCCTCGCTGTATCGGGAGGTCATGGGCGACGCCTACGAGGCCATGCCGCCGGCGTGGCAGGCGATGCACGACCTGCGGCTGGGGTCCAGGATCGCCGCCGGCCGCGCCTCGGTCGAGCGGGGCAGGAGCCTGCTCGGGCGGCTAGTCGGCCGGATCATTGGCTTCCCAGAAGCGATCGAGGACACGCCGGTCACCGTTACCTTTGAGCGTCAGGCCAGCGCCGAGCTGTGGTCACGCGATTTCGGCGGGCATCGCTTCTCGAGCCTGCAGGAAGCGGGGCGGGGGCGGTCGGCGCGGCTGATCGTCGAGCGCTTCGGGCCGCTGGCGATCGCCATGGCGCCGGTGACGCACGAGCAGCGCATGCATCTGGTCATCCGCCGCTTCAGCGCCTTCGGAATCCCGTTGCCGCTGTGGCTCGGACCGACGACGGCCGCCCACGAGGAGGTCGTGGATGGCCGCTTCCGGTTCGATGTCGAGATCGGCCACCCGCTGACCGGCATGATCGTCCGGTATCGCGGGTGGCTCGTGCTCGGTCCCTAGAGGACGCCCAGCATCTCCGCGACCAGCGGGTGACGGACGATGTCGACGTCGGCGAGGCGGACCACGGCGATGTTGGGCACCGCCTCGAAGCGGTCGGCCACGTCGCCCAGGCCCGAGAGCCCGGTCAGCAGGTCCGACTGGTTGGGGTCGCCCGTCACCACCATCGTCGAGTGCCAGCCCAGCCGGGTCAGCAGCATCTTAAGCTGGCCGTAGGTGCAGTTCTGGGCCTCGTCGATGACCACGAAGGCGTTGTTGAGCGTACGGCCGCGCATGTAGCCGACCGGGGCGATCTCGATGGCGCCCTCGGCGATCAGCGCCCGCACCCGCTTCATGGAGAGCCGGTCCGACAGGGCGTCGTAGAGCGGCCGCAGATAGGGGGCGAGCTTGTCCTCCATGTCGCCCGGCAGGTAGCCGATCGACTCGCCGGCCTCGACCGCTGGGCGGGACAGCACGATCTTGGCGACCTTGCCGGCTTCCAGCGCTTCGACGGCCTTGGCGATGGCGAGGTAGGTCTTGCCGGTGCCTGCCGGACCGAGGGCCATGACCAGGTTCTTCTCGTCGATGGCGGCCATCAGCGCCGCCTGGCCGTCTGACTTTGGTTTTATGGTCTTGAGATATCCCTGCTCGCGATCTTCATCCCGGCCTAGCGGCGACCACCCGTTGCCCACCGGCAGCCGACGGACCTTGCCGCCGTCGTCGTTGGAGAACTGGGCGTGATCGAATGCGCCTTCGCGCACGGTCCGCTTCAGGGCACGCTTGGTCATCGGGAAGCCTCCATGGGGGCAAGAAAAAAGGGCGTCGCCGAAACGGCGCGCCCTTGGGTCGAGACAGAGGAGTAAGTGTCGCATGCGCGGCCGGGAGGCTCGCTTGCACTTCGCGAAACTGGAGGCGCCTTGAGACGCCTGGACACGATACGCGACACCCGGTTCTCCATCGTCAGGAGACCGTGGACAGGGATCTGCCCACGAAGGATACGAGATGGCCGCGGCCCCCTCGAATCGCCTGACAAGATTGATGCTAACGTGGTTTCGAAGTCGTTAAGCAAGCCGTCACGATAAATATAAGAGACGAAGATATGACTGTTTATGCTTTGGGCGCCCTGACGCCGACGCTGCCTGCGGAAGGCGAATACTGGATCGCGCCGAGTGCTTCGGTGATGGGTTCGGTGATCCTGAAGAAAAACGCCAGCATCTGGTGGGGTGCGGTGGCTAGAGGCGATACCGATACCATCACGGTCGGCGAGAACAGCAACGTCCAGGATGGATCTGTACTTCACGCTGATCACGGCGTGCCCCTGCTCATCGGCTCCAATGTGACCGTTGGTCACCTGGTGATGCTTCATGGCTGCACGATCGGCGACAACAGCCTGATCGGCATCGGCTCGATCGTGCTCAACGGTGCGAAGATCGGTCGCAACTGCCTGATCGGCGCCGGCGCGCTGATTCCCGAGGGCAAGGAGATTCCCGACAACAGTCTGGTCATGGGGGCGCCCGGCAAGGTCGTCCGCGAGATCGGCGAGCAGCAGGCGCAGGTGCTGACGGCTTCGGCGCTGCACTACGTCGAGAACTGGAAGCGCTACCGCCGCGAGATGACGGTGGTCGGATAGGCCTTGCGTGGTGCGTCCTTCGAGACGCTCGCTTGAGGCTCGCTCCTCAGGATGACTGATTTCTGAGTCGTCATCCTGAGGAGCGGCGCAGCCGCGTCTCGAAGGACGCACTGCGTTGACGGACCGTAGGTAAAGCTCGCCTGATACCGGCAACGAGAAAAGGGAGCGCCGCATGGCCTACGAGTTCATCAAGGTCGACCGCGAGGGGCCGGTCACCATCTTCACCCTGAACCGGCCGGAGGTGATGAACGCCCTCCATTCGCCGATGCACTTCGAGCTGGACGAGGCCTTCAACGCCTTCGCCGCCGATCCCGAGCAGTGGGTCGGCATCGTCACCGGGGCCGGCGAGCGCGCCTTCTCCGCCGGCAACGACCTCAAGCACCAGGCCACCGGCGGCAAGATGGGCAGCCCGCCGTCGGGCTTCGCCGGCCTGACCAGCCGTTTCGACCTCGACAAGCCGCTGATCGCGGCGGTCAACGGCGTGGCCATGGGCGGCGGCTTCGAGATCGCGCTGGCCTGCGACCTGATCATCGCCTCGGAAAACGCCGTCTTCGCCCTGCCGGAGCCGAAGGTCGGCCTCGCCGCCCTGGCCGGCGGCCTTCACCGTCTGCCGCGCCAGATCGGCCTGAAGCAGGCGATGGGCATGATCCTCACCGCCCGCCGCGTCAGCGCCGCCGAGGGCAAGGAACTCGGCTTCGTCAACGCCGTGGTGCCGCAGGCCGACCTGCTCGCCGAAGCGAAGAAGTGGGCCGCCCAGATCGGCGAATGCAGCCCGATGTCGATCCGCGCGTCCAAACAGGCTGTGCTGCAAGGCCTCGAGCTGACCCTGCCGGACGCCATCGGCACGCAGTTCAAGATGCCGGCCGTGGCCGCCCTGTTCAAATCCGAGGACTTCAAGGAAGGCCCGATGGCCTTCGCCCAGAAGCGCGCCCCGGAGTGGAAGGGCAGATAACGCGCCTTTCCTCCTCGCTCGCGGGGAGGGGGACCACGCGGAGCGTGGTGGAGGGGTAGCGCCGGCGGATCAGAAATGGGCGCGGTGCACGGCGGCCAACCGTCCGCCTCATCCGCTACCCCTCCACCGCGTCCCGCGGTCCCCCTCCCCCTGCGGGGGAGGATCGCCAAAAGGAAAGGCCCGCGCCGATTGCTCGGCGCGGGCCTTTTTTATCTGGAGATCAGGAACGCCCTACGCGCTGGCGCCGCCCGCCGCGCCGCCGGCGCCGCGGTTCTTGCTGCGGTTACGGTTGCGCTTGCGCTTCGGCGGGGCCTCGCCGGCGCCGCCGACCACGGCCGCGAGGGGATCGTAGCCCGCCGGACGGTGACGGGCGCGCTGGCCGCGTTCCGGCTGCGCCTTGCCCGAGGCGTCAAGCGCCTGGGGCTTCTTGTTGCGGCCGTTCTGACCGCCACGACCGGCGCCACTGTTGGCGGCGCGGGGGTCGCGCTGGGGCTTGTCCGGCTCGATCGCGGCCATCGCCGCCTGGGCCTGGCCGAGGACCTTGTCGTTGCGGCGGTCCCAACTCGGGATCACCTGGCGGGTCACCTTCTGGATGTCGCGCAGCAGGTTGCGCTCGTCATCCGCCACCAGCGACACGGCCGAGCCGTTGGCGCCGGCGCGGGCGGTGCGGCCGATACGGTGGACATAGGCTTCCGGCACGTTCGGCAGCTCGTACTGGATGACGTGGGTGACGCCGTCGACGTCGATGCCGCGGGCGGCGATGTCGGTGGCGACCAGGGCGCGCATGTCGCCCGACTTGAACTGGGCGAGGGCGCGCTCGCGCTGGCCCTGGCTCTTGTCGCCGTGGATCGAGGCGGCCTCGACGCCGATGGCGCACAGGCCCTTGGCGACGCGGTCGGCGCCGCGCTTGGTGCGGGTGAAGACCAGCACGCGCTTGAAGGCGGCGTCATCGAACAGTTCCGAGAGCAGGGCGCGCTTGCGGCCCGCTTCGATGAACAGGATTTTCTGGTCGATCTTCTCGACCGTGGTCGCCTGCGGGGTCACCGACACCTTCGACGGGTTCTTCAGCAGCTCGCCGGCCAGCTTCTCGATGTCGCTGGGCATGGTGGCGGAGAAGAACAGGTTCTGGCGCTGCGCCGGCAGGGTCTTGGCGATGCGACGGATCGGCACCACGAAGCCCATGTCGAGCATCTGGTCGGCTTCGTCGAGCACGAAGATCTCGGTCTCGGCGAGGTTGGCGACCTTCTCGTTGATGTGGTCGATCAGGCGGCCCGGGGTGGCGACGAGCACGTCGACGCCGCCAGCCAGGGCGCGCACCTGCGGGCCGTACTTCACGCCGCCGAACACGACCTGGACGGTGAGGCCCAGGCCCTTGCCGTAGGCGCGGAAGCTTTCGGCGATCTGGGTGGCCAGTTCACGGGTGGGGGACAGGACCAGGCAGCGGCAGCCGCGACGCGGCGCCGGCTTCTTGTTCTCGGCCAGGCGATGCAGGATCGGCAGGGCGAAGGCGGCGGTCTTGCCGGTGCCGGTCTGGGCGATGCCGAGCAGGTCCTTGCCTTCCATCACCAGCGGGATGGCCTGGGCCTGGATCGGGGTCGGCTTGGTGTAGCCCTCGGCGGCAAGCGCGGAGAGCAGCGGCTTGGCGAGGCCAAGCGAAGTGAAGTCGTTCAAGGGAATCTCTTTCGTATGCGACTCAAGCCGCGCGGCCTTCGGGCCGGCGGTCGGGAGCGGGGTGTCTTGGGGAGACGCCCCGCGATTGGCGTCGCTATGGATTGATCGGCGGCAGGCCCGGGGGGAACGAAGTGCGTTCCATCGCGGCCGGGCAGGGCCGATTGGCGCGGCGAGATCGCTGCGCAGGGCCTATGTGGCAGTGCAGCATGCGAAAGTCAAGGAAATGGACTTTTCGAGCTGACTCCCGACCTCCGCTCATCCTCGCGGAAGCGAGGACCCAGGTTTACGACCGCCGCACTCATTGTGGCCGCTGTTTCGCTAGTCACGACGATGAGCGGCTGATCGGAAAAAGCCTGGGTCCTCGCTTCCGCGAGGATGAGCGGAGAATTTAAGGGGAGTAATCGGTACCTCGCTAGAGATAGCGATCCCACCGGCCCTGAACGAATGCGGTGATGGCAAGCTGTGACGAGTCGCCATCGTGCAGGCCAGTGACTGTGATGCCGAGCTTCGGAAACACCAGAAAGCCGAGGATTTCGCGTGACGTGCCATCGAGAGCGTTGAGTCTGTTCAGCGCATTCGGGTGGTTAAAAATGTCGATGCCTCGCAGGGTCGGGCGCTCTTCTGGAATAAGCCCGACTTCAACTAAGCCATGATCTGAGATCGCCGTGCGGATCCTGCGGAATCGGACGTCCGTCTCGCCCAACTTAGAGTTCTTGCGTATTAATGTCGGCTCACCGAGGAGCTCGCTAAGCTGCTCGGTGCTCATTCCGAAAGTCATAGGGCCTACGGACCGATAGGGCTCGATCTCCATCGGTTAAAACCGCTCCCCCACCATCTCCTCGCTCTTCGCCCACAGCGCCTTGGCGTGCTCGGGGTCGCGGATGTAGCCCCTCGCGCCGCCTCGGCCTTCTTCCTGCAGTTCGGCGACGTGGCAGTCCTCGCAGTACTGGCCGCCGACCTCGTCGGCCCCGGCGACCACGGCCGCCCAGACGCTGGTCGCCGCGCCTTGGGGGATGGTCTTGAAGGCGAAGGCCGGCTTGCCGGCGGCGGCGTTGGCGCTGGTGATCGAGCTGATCATCTGCTGGGTCAGCTCGGGTGTCATGTGGCGGCCGAGCTCGGTCTGGATGCCGCCGGGGTGGACGGAGGCGGCGCGGATGCCGCGGCTCTTCAGGCGGCGGTCGAGTTCCAGCGCGAACAGGGCGTTGGCGGTCTTGCTGCGGCCATAGGCGCCGAACTCGCTGTAGGGCGTGCGCTCGAAACTGGGATCGTCGAGGTTGACGTCGGAAAACCGGTGCCCGGCCGACGACAGCGCCACCACCCGCCCGCCGTCCTTGATCAGCGGGGCGATGCGGTTGACGAACACGAAGTGACCCAGGTGATTGGTGCCGAACTGGGTCTCGAAGCCGTCGGCGGTCTTGCCCTGCGGACAGGCCATGACCCCGGCGTTGGCGATGACGATGTCGAACGGGCGGCCGTCAGCGACCAGCTTGTCCGCCGCCGCGCGCACGCTGGCCAGGGAGGCGAGGTCGAGCTCGATCAGCTCCAGCCCGCCGCCGTTGGCGGCCTGGTCGCGCACCACCTGGGTGGCGGTCTCGCCCTTCTTCAGGTCGCGCACGGCGCCGACGACCTGCGCGCCCTTGGCCGCCAGCGCTCGCGCGGTCTCGACGCCGAGCCCTGCGGAGGCGCCGGTGATCAGCACCCGCTTGCCGGAGAGATCGGCGCCCGCGAGCACCTCGTCGGTGGTGGATGTGGCGTCGAAGGCCATGCGCGTTTCTCCCCGCTCTTGTTGTCTCCCTCCCCTTTATGGGGAGGGACGTCGGCGTAGCCGACAGGGTGGGGCAATAGGATGCCGTCGTCGATAGCTGGGACTACACGCCGTGCCCCACCCTGGCCGCTTCGCGGCCTGTCCCTCCCCATGAAGGGGAGGGAGTGAGTCTCTACATCCCCACCCCGCCCACGGGCGTCATCTCGTACCGCTCGTCGCCGAAGCCGGCGATGATCGGGCGGGCCTTGGCGATGGCGGCCTGAACCGAGGGCAGCTTCAGCGAGTCGGCGTGGTGCTGCTTCGTCTCCCAGACCTCGTAGATCCAGACCGCGTCCGGTTCGGTCGCCGAGGTCGAGAGCACATAGAGGATGTTGCCGGGCATCTTCCCCGTGCCCTCGCCCAGATAACCGATCAGTTCGTCGCGCTTTCCGGGCGCGGCGACGATCTTGCCGAACAGGCCGTATTTCTCTGGCATAGGTCCCTCCGGAGCGCAGGCGGCGATGGCGCCGGCGATCATTTCGCGTCGGTCGAGCATGGCGTCATCCTTCCGGCAGAAGCCTTGTCCCGCAAGTGGGTAGTCCACCCGCGCCGGTCGATTGACAGCTCCCCAGAACGGGTCGACGGGGGCTCATGTCCGACCCTATCCTGCTCAGCGACCGCCGCGCCAGAACCCGAGACCAGCTTCTGGCGGCGACGCAGTCGCTGCTGGCGGAGCACACCGCCGGGTCGCTGGGCATCCGCCAGATTACCACGGCGGCGGGGGTGCCCTACGGCGCCTTCCACACCCACTATTCGTCGATCGACGCGCTGATCCAGGATCTCGCCCGACTGATCTTCACCTCGCAGACGATGCTGGTCGAGCGGTTGCGAGAGGAGTTTTCCGGCCCCGCCGAGACCTTCTCCGCGATCACGCGCCAGACGCTGCGGATTGTCACCGACGGCCCGGGCTACGGACGGATGCTGTTCGACGCGGGCCTGCCGCTGGACTGGTTCATGTCGGGCATGCGCCAGACCCTGCACGCCGACGTCAGCGCGGCCGGGCAGTGGGGCGTCTTCAAGATCGACAACATCGACATCACCGTCAGCCTCGTGGTCGGCGCGATCGCGGGCGCCGGGGTCGACCTGCATCGCGGTGTGCTCGACAGGTCGGCGATCGAGCCGGTGACCGCGCGGCTGCTGGGCTTCCTGGGTCTGGGCGAGGAGGAGGCCATGCGCATGGCCCATGTCGAGATGTCGTTCACGCCGCCGCCGCCGTTGCCGCTGAGCTGGCTCGATCTGGCGGCGATCCAGCGCCAGGAATGGGGCGTCGGCTGATCGCCCTTTGACGCTTGCCCAAACCTGACGCCCGCGTCACTCTCAGCTTAACAACGATAATACATCTGGGAGAGACGTCAGTGGCCGCTCGCTACGACTACATCATCATCGGCGCCGGTTCGGCGGGCTGCGTGCTGGCCAATCGCCTGACGGAAGACGGCACGACCAAGGTCCTGCTGCTCGAGGCGGGCGGCAAGGACAACTCAATCCTCGTGAAGATGCCCGCCGGCGTCGGCAGTCTGATCAAGGCCAAGGGCGCCTTCAACTGGGGCTTCTGGACCGAGGAAGAGCCGCATCTCGACAACCGCAAGCTCTGGTGGCCGCGCGGCAAGGGCTGGGGCGGCTCCTCCTCGATCAACGGCATGATCTACATCCGCGGCCACGCGCGCGACTACGACCAGTGGCGGCAGATGGGCCTGACCGGCTGGGGCTACGCCGACGTACTGCCCTACTTCAAGAAGTCGGAGAGCCTGGAAAGCGGCGCCGACGCCTGGCACGGCGGCGATGGTCCTCTGCACGTCAGCCATGCCGCGACGCCGAACCCGATCTACCGCGCGGCGGTCGAAGCGGGCGCGCAGGCCGGCCACATGACGACCAAGGATTTCAACGGCTTCCAGCAGGAAGGTTGGGGGCCGTACCAGCTGACCGTCAAGGACGGCGAGCGCTGGAGCTCGGCGAAGGCCTATCTCTACCCGGCGTTGGGCCGCAAGAACCTGACCTGCGAGGTCGGCGCCCGCACCAATCGCATCCTCATGGAAAAGGGCCGCGCCATCGGCGTCGAGTACGTCGTCGGCAAGGAGGTAAAGACCGCCCACGCCGACGGCGAGGTGCTGCTGTGCGCCGGCGCGGTACAGTCGCCTCAGGTGCTGCAGCTGTCTGGTATCGGCTCGTCGGAAGACCTGCAGCCGCACGGCATCAAGGTGCAGCATGAACTGAAGGGCGTCGGCGCCAACCTTCAGGACCATCTGGACGCCTGCCTGTCCTGGGAGTGCCCGCAGCCAATCACCGCCTACTCGATGACCCGTGGCATGCGGATGCTGGGCACGGGGCTCAACTACCTGCTGTTCAAGAAGGGCAACGGCCGCCAGCAGATGCTGGAATCGGGCGCCTTCCTGCGCTCGCGGCCCGATCTCGACCGGCCGGACCTGCAGTTCCATACCGTGCTGGCGATCATGGAGGATCACGGCAAGACCTCGGTGGGCAAGGACGGCTTCACCTTCCACGTCTGCCAGCTGCGTCCGGAGAGCCGGGGCAAGGTTGGGCTGCGCTCGGCCGACCCGACCGACGATCCAACCATTTTCGCCAACTACCTGGCCACCGAGGAGGACCGCCGCGCGCTGCGCGAGGGCGTTCGCATCGGTCGCGACGTGGCCGCCCAGTCGGCGCTGGACCCCTATCGCGGCGCCGAGCATGCGCCGGGCAAGGAAATCCAGAGCGACGCCGATATCGACGCCTGGATCCGCCGCAAGGCCGAGACCATCTACCACCCGGTCGGCACCTGCCGCATGGGCGTGGACGGCGATGCCCTGGCGGTGGTCGACGACCAGCTTCGGGTCCATGGGATCGAGGGCCTGCGCGTCGTCGACGCCTCGGTGATGCCGACCCTGATAGGCGGCAACACCAACGCCCCGACGATGATGATCGCCGAAAAGATCGCCGACGTTCTGCGGGGCAGAGCTGCCCTGCCGGCCGACGAAGCACCGGTGTTCGACGGGGACGCGGCAAGAGCGGCTTAATCACTGCGTCCTTCGAGACGCGGCCTTGCGGCCGCTCCTCAGGATGACGAACTTTGTGCGAGCTCCAAAGGTTGTCATCCTGAGGAGCGCGTAGCGCGTCTCGAAGGACGTAAGGCCTGCCCGCAAGGAGCCATCATGACCAACCGCCCCCTCGGCCGTTCCGGCATTTCCATCGCCCCGCTGATGCTGGGCGGCAACGTGTTCGGCTGGACGGCGGACGAGGCGACCTCGCACCGCATCCTCGACGCCTTCGTGGCCGGGGGCTTCAACGCCGTCGACACCGCCGATGTCTATTCGGCCTGGGTCCCCGGCAACACCGGCGGTGACTCGGAAAAGGTGATCGGGACCTGGCTCAAGGCGCGGGGCAAGCGCGACGACGTCGTCATTGCCACCAAGGTCGGGATGTGGCCGGCCAGGCCGGGCCTGTCGGCGGCCAACATCGTCGCGGCGGCCGAGGACTCGCTGCAGCGGCTGCAGACCGACTACATCGACCTCTACCAGTCCCACAAGGACGACGCCGACACGCCCCAGGACGAGACGCTGGAGGCCTATGAGCGGCTGGTGAAGGCGGGGAAGGTGAGGGCGCTGGGGGCCTCCAACTTCGAGACCGACCGGCTGAAATCGGCGCTGGACCTGGCCGCGAGCAAGGGCGGGCCGCGCTATGACACGCTGCAGCCGGCCTACAATCTGATGGATCGCGGCATCGAGGGACCGCTGCAGCAGCTATGCCTGGACGAAGACGTCGGCATCATCAGCTACTTCGGCCTCGCCAGCGGCTTCCTGACCGGCAAATACCGCTCAGCCGACGACTACGGGAAGAGCGCGCGCGGCGGCGGCATGAAGAAGTACCTTGAGAGTGAAAAGGGGCCGAAGGTCCTGGCGGCGCTCGACCAGGTCGCGGCCGAAACCGGAGCCACGCAGGCGCAGGTCGCGCTGGCCTGGGTCATCGCCCGGCCGGCGGTGGCGGCGCCGATCGCCAGCGCCACCAGTGTCGAGCAACTCGATGAGTTGATGGGCGCGGCGAGGTTGTCGCTCGACCCGGCGCACATCGCGGTGCTGGGCGCGGCTTCCGCCTAGGCGATCCGGCGGCCGTCCAGGGCGGCGAGGCGCAGCGACGGGGCTTCCTCGCCGTCCTCGCCACGGGCGATGCCGGCGATGGCCAGCATCCGCGCCGGCTGGCCGAGCAGGCCGCTCAGTGGCGTGGTCGGCTGATAGTGGCCCAGGAACCGGTCCGGCTCCCCATTCGGGCTGCTCATCGGCGCGAACAGGATCTCGACCCCGACCACGCCGCCGCCATCGGCCAGCACATCGGCGCTGACCACGACCGGCTCCGGCCGGCGGCGGGCGAACTCGAGCGCCGACTTCAGCTGCCAGCGGTCGCCCGCGCGCCAGAGGCCCAACAGGTCCTGTCCGCGCAGGTCGGCGCGGTGCAGATCGGCGATCAGGCCGCCCACGAGGCGGAACGGATACCGCCCGTCGTCGGAGCGTCCGATGATGAAGGTCTGGGGCAGCAGGGTGTGGAACGCCATCGGATCGATGTCCGCGCGCCGAGGCATGGCGTTGTCGCCCCTTTGGGCGCGCCAATACTCCGTCAATCTGTCCGTGTTTGGATGGACCATGGTCGGCCCTCCGCCCGAACGGCCCAAAGCGGCCGCACGGGTGTTGCAAGGAAGGTTCGCGCCAGGGTCGCCGTGTTCCGTTTCGGGACGAAAAGAGCCGCTTCGGCGTGGTTCTTGCAGGCGATCGAGGGAAGATTTGTGGAGGGGTTCGCTTATGGCGCCTCGGAACTTGCTGCTCGCCCTGGCCGGCGGATTTGTGTTGTGGCTCGGCTCCGCCGCCCTGAATGGCGGTGACGCCGCGGCCCAGTGCTGCGCCCCGCCGCCCCCACCGCCGTGCTGCACGCCGCCGGCTCCGCCGCCCTGCTGCACCCCGCCCGCGCCGCCGCCCCGGCCGCCGGTCCCGCCGGGCTGCTGCTCGCCGGGTGGTCGCACCAACATCATCGTCAACAGCAACGCCGTCGCGGTCGCCGTCAGCGGCGCCGGCTCGGCTGCCGGCGCGTCCGTCTACTACGGCGGCGGTGGCGGCGGTTCCTACGTCGGCCCCGGCCCGAGCGGCCTGATCCAGGGCCTCGACGTCCAGGGCCTGCGCAAAACCCGCCAGGTCGCTTACGAGTCGAGCCGCTCCAAGACCCGCCGCGTCGTCATCCAGGCCTTCTGCCTCGACGACCGCGACGTGCCGCACCCCGCCTCGCAGGTATTCCCCGACCGCGACGTGGAAGAGGGCTACGAGGGCGAGCTGTACCGCTGCATCGCCGGCGCCCGCCTTCAGATCACCATCGCCGATTTCATCGAGCGGATTTCCTTCGACGGCGGCCAGACCATGATCTGCGCCAAGGGCGAGGCTCTGTACCGCAAGCGCGGGACCAGCGCCGGCCCCGACGGCGCGGCCGGCGAGCTGGTCTGCCGTCCGCAGAAAGCCGCCCGCGACTGCAACGAGCGCAGCCTGCTCCGCCGCTTCGGCGCCGGGGTGAAGGTGCTGACCATCACCACGATGGAGCGCTACACCGCCTACCGCGAGGAAGTGGTGACCGAGAGCAGCGCCAGCAGCATGTCGCTCAGCCTCGACGGCGGCGTCGGCGGCGTCGTCTACTAGGCATTGGCTACAGCCGAATAGGGAAAGGGCGGGACCGCGAGGTCCCGCCCTTTTTTCATTCCGGCGGCGTGTCGGCCGGAGCCGGCGCTGGCGCGGTGCCCGACAGGAGCTGGCCCCTCACTACACAGGCCTCAAGGATCGGCGCATAGCGGTCCAGCGCCGCGCGCGGCTCGAGCTTTGGCGCGCCGATCGGCTCCAACTGCGCCTTGAGCTCGGCCATCAGCTTGGTGCGGATGGCGCCGGAAGTCTCCATGCCGACGGCCATCGCCAGCTGCTCGGCCCGCGCGCCCAGCGCCGGGTTCGTGGCCTGGATCTTGGCATAGAGCGCCTTGTCGGCCTCGGTCGGCTTCACCGGCGCGCCCGGGGCCATCAGCGACTTGTAGAGGTTGTAGGCCAGCGCGCACTGGCCCAGCGACCGCAGCTCCATCTCCTGCGCGGGGCTCGCCAGCGCCGGCGTGGCGAGCCCGAGGGCCGCCGCCAGGGTCAGCGTGAGGACGTGTTTCATTGGGCCGTCTCCTTGATCGAGCCGCCGCCGGCCGGGCGCACGATCAGACGCCAGGCTTTGTCGTCACCGAGGTATTGCTTCGCCGACGCCTGGACATCGGCCGCGGTCACCCGCTCGTAGCCGCCGAGCAGCGAGCGCGTCGCCGCCAGCCGGCGCGGATCGGTCTGGGCGCCGCCCAGCTCCTCCAGCCAGTACTCGTTGGTTTCGCGCGCCTTTGTCAGGCGTTCGAGGCGGGGTTTCTTGGCGCGGTCCATCTCGTCCTGGGTCGGGGGCGCGCTGCGCAGGTCGGCGGCGATCTTGGCCACGTCGCGATAGAAGCCGTCGATCAGCGCCGGCGGGATCTCGACCCGGGCCGACAGATAGCCCCAGCCCTTCCAGACGTCGCTGGCGACCCAACCCACCGACGGCGAGTAGGTCGCGCCCTGCTTTTCACGCAGTTCCTCGGTCAGGCGCAGATCGATGATGTCACCGAGCACGGCGGTGTTCCGCGCCTTCTGGACGTCTGTGTAGAAGTCGTCCGTGCGCCAGGCGATGTAGGCCACCGACTGGTCGTCGCGGCCCTTGTGCGTGAGCACAACCGGCGTCGCGATCGGCGCCGGGAAGCTGACCGCGCCACTGGGCGCGGGCTTGGGATCGGGACGGCGGGGCAGGGCGCCGAAGGTGGCCGAGACCGCCTTGATCGCCTTGTCCACGGTGATGTCGCCGACGATCACCACCTCCAGCGAGCCGGTGGTCAGCGCGGCCTGGTAGGCCGCCTTCAGGTCTCCGGGCTTGCCGGCCGCGATCTCCTCGGGGCTCGGCCAGGTCCACCGGCGATCGCCGTTGTGCAGCAGGCCGGCGAGGTCGCGGCTGAACACACCGCTGTCGGTGGCTTCCCACTGGGCGTTCAGCGTGCCGGCATAGGTCTGCATGCGCTGGAAGGCCTCGGGCCGCCAGCCGGGTTCGCTGGCATAGGCGGCCAGAACCTGAAGCTGGGTGTCGATGTCCTCGGGGCGGGTGGCGCCCCCGAGACCGTAGGTGTCGTCCTCCAGCGAGAACCGGGCGCCGTACAGCTTCGAGGCCAGAACCCGCTCGGTGTCTTCCGAGCTGATCTTTGCCAGGCCGCCTTCGGTCACCGCCGAACCGGCCCAGTACAGCGACTGGCGGTCGGCCGGCTCGGACAGCATGCCCTCGCCGATACGCACCTTCACCAGCACCTGGTCGTCGCGGAACTTGGTCTGTTTCACCGTCAGGCGGACGCCGTTCTCGAAGCGCACGAAGACGGCGTCGATGTCCGGAACCTCGGTCTGCTCGGCGACCTTGCCGGGCGCGCCGAAGCTCTCGTAGGGCCAGGCCATTTGGCGCGGGGCCTCCGGCGCGGTCACGGCGACCTTGCGAGAGGTCTCGAAGGCCGCGGCTACGGTCTGTTCGGCGCCCTGGATCGGGGTCGGGGTGGCGACGAACACCAGCGGACCGGCGCCCTCGAACGCGCCCTTGAGCGCGGCCGAGACGGTCGCGGCCTTGAGGTCCTTCACCACGGTCTCGAACAGTTCGAGATCCTGGGCCGGGCTGGTGACGACCTCGCCGTCGCCGAGGCTGCCGGTAATCGAGTCGGCGATGCCGGGCGTGCGACGGGTCGCGGCCGAGGCGGCGCGGCTCTTCAGGGACTGGCGAATCTCCTCGATCTCTCGGTCGAGCTCGTCCTGGCGGACGCCGTATTGCACCGCGCGGCGCTGCTCGCGCTCGACGGCGCCAAGGGCGGATTCCCAGGCGCCGGGTTTGGCGGTGACGGCTATGGTGGTCACCTCGGCGGCCTTGAACTGGTCGCCCGAGAAGGCGCCGGCGCTGAGGAACGGCGGCTCGCCACCCCGGGCGATGGCTTCCAGCCGGCGGTTCAGCACCGAGAAGCCGAGCTGACGGGTCCAGTCGGCCTGGCGACGGGCGACCGAGTCCCGGCTGCGGTCAGGCGACTGCATCCAGGAGATCTGCATGCTGGTCGAGGAGCCGGGCTCCACCACCACGAGGGTGTCGAGACCGCGTTTCGTTACCGGACCGAGGTCCGGGTCGGCGCCGTTTGGCGCGGTATTGGTCCAGTCGCTGAAGCGGGCCTTGATCTTGGCTTCCATGGCGTCGACGTCGAAGTCGCCGACCATCACCAGCGTGGCCCGCTCGGGCCGGTAATAGGCGCGATAGAAGTCGACGATCTGGTCGCGGGGCGCTGTCTTCAGAACATCGACCTGGCCGATCGGATAACGCAGCGGCGGGCGCTGGCCCTTCATCATGAAGTTCAGCCGCGCCTTGAACACGCGCCAGCTCGGGCCGTCGCGGGTGCGTTCCTCGGAGAGGACGACGCCGCGCTCGCGATCCACCGCCTCGGCGGTGATCAGCAGTTCGCTGGCGGTCTCGCGCATCACCTTCAGCGACAGATCGACGGTGGCGTCGTCTGTCTGCGGCAGGTCGAGCTGATAGATGGTTTCGTCGAAGCCGGTGGAGGCGTTGGTGTCGGCGCCGAAGGCGAGGCCCTGACGCTCGAGCGCCTTGATCATCTCGCCTTCCGGAATGCCCTTCGAGCCGTTGAAGGCCATGTGCTCGAGGAAGTGGGCCAGACCCTGCTGGGCGTCCGTCTCCATCAGCGAGCCGGCGTCGAAGTGCAGGCGCAGCGCCGCCTGTCCCGGCGGGGTGGCGTTCTTCACCAGCGCATAGCGCATGCCGTTGGGCAGGGCTCCGAAGCGAACCGTGGGGTCGGCGGCGACGTCGGTGACGGCCTGAGGCCATTGTCCCGGTTGCAGCTTCGCTCTGGCGGGGCGCGCCGGTTCCGAGCGGGCCGGCGGAGGCGCGGTCGTCTCGGCGGTGGAGCGGTCGGCTCCGAACTTCGGGAACTTGGGCAGGCTGTCGGTGAAGCCGGCGCAAGCCGTGATGGAGATCGCCGACGCCACGATGAGGGCCGGACGGACGTAACGGAGCATGCGGGGATGGATCTCGATGTCTTGCAAGTCGGCACCTTCGCCGCCGCTTGCGGCGAAGGCAAGGCCGGTTCAGGGCGGCTGCAGGTGCGGCTGTCTTGCGCCTGTCGCGGAACCGCCGCACACCGTTGACTCGTGACGCCCTCTCTCCGTGACCTGTTTCTGGCCTCCCTGAAGGTCGGCTGCCTCGGCTTCGGCGGGCCCGCCGGGCAGATCGCGCTGATGCACCGGGTGTTCGTCGACGAGAAGCGCTGGATCGACGAGCCGCGCTACCTGCACGCCCTCAGCTTCTGCACCCTGTTGCCCGGGCCGGAGGCGCAGCAACTGGCGACCTATGTCGGCTGGCTGCTGCGTGGGGTGACCGGCGGGGTCGTGGCGGGACTGATGTTCGTGCTGCCGGGCGCGGCCGTGATCCTGGCCCTGTCCTGGCTCTATGCCGCTCACGGCGATGTCCCCGCCATCGCGGCGGCCTTTGGCGGCATCAAGGCGGCAGTGCTGGCTCTGGTGTTCGAGGCGCTGGTGCGACTGGGCCGCCGGGCGCTGAAAGGACGCCGGGATCTGGCCGTGGCCATCGTCGCCTTCCTGGCTCTGGCGGTGTTCGGCCTGCCGTTCCCCATTGTGATCCTGCTGGCCGCTCTGGCCGGCGCCGCCTGGGGCGGGCAGGGGGATGAGCTTGCCGGTCCGGCGACTCCTCCGCGTCAGCCGGGGCGTGGCGGTGCGTTAGGAGCGGCCGCGGTCTGGGGCGTGCTGTGGCTGGCGCCGCTGGGGCTCAGCGCGCTGCTGCTCGGTCCGGCGCACTGGCTGACCCGGGTCGGGGCGGTATTCGCCACGCTCGCGGCCACCAGCTTCGGCGGCGCCTACGCCCTGCTGGCCTGGCTGCAGCAGCAGGCGGTCGAGGCCCAAGGCTGGCTGACCACCGCGCAGATGGTCGACGGGCTGGGTCTGGCCGAGACGACGCCGGGGCCGCTGGTGCTGGTCAACCAGTTCGTCGGCTTCATGGCCGGCTGGAACGCCACCGGCGGCGCGGTCGGTTGGGCGGTGGCCGGCGCCGCGATGGCGCTGTGGCAGACCTTCGCGCCGAGCTTCCTCTATATCTTCGCGGGCGCGCCCTATGCGGAGAGCCTGCGCCGCAGCCGACTGGCGCGCGGAGCACTGGCGGCGGTGATGGCCGCCGTGCTCGGCGTCATCGCCAGCCTGGCCCTGTGGTTTGCCGGTCAGGTGCTGTTCGCGGGCAGTCTGGAGCTGACCTGGCCTTGGGGCGCGAGGCTGATCGTACCCGACCTTCGCGCCTTCGAGGCGGTGACTGCGGTCTTCGCCCTGGCGGCGGGCGTGGCGCTGCTGCGGTTCAAGGTCAACGTGGTGCTGGTGATCCTCGGCTGCGCTCTCGCCGGCGTGGCGCGATGGCTGCTCGCCTGAGCCGCGAAAGCGAGACTCTGGGGACAGGTACTCTGGAGACAAATCGAGACAATCGGAGACATTTCGCCCCTCTGCTCCCCTCCTCTCTCATGGCCTGACTTGGTCTGGCCGGCCATGAGGGGTGAAGCGGAAAGGCGTTGCGTGGTTCGAGACGCGCTACGCGCTCCTCACCATGACTAGTTCTGAGTCAGTCATCCTGAGGAGCGAGCTTCAAGCGAGCGTCTCGAAGGACGCACAGTCGATGCCGCGTTCAGGGTTGGCCCGCGGGCGATGATGGCTGGAGGCGGGCAGGGGCTTTGGCCCGACCAGCCCGCTGTTTTCGCTGAGCTTCGCCGGCCAGACCCGGCGCAGGCATCACGGCGCTTACAATAGTCCCATGACCGGTCGTCGCCATCGCCTCACCAAGCCCCTGATCGAGCGCTCAACCGGCAATGCGAGACTCTCGCCCTCAGTTGCCGGGATTGCTCACGAAGAAGCTGGCGTTGTTGCCGATCGCGGTGGAGCTGCTGTTCACCGAGCGGGCCGAGCCGACGTTGGTGGTCGCGGTCGCGCCGACGTCGGCGTTGTTGGTCTGGCGGTTGTTGACCGACATCGTGCCGGTGCAGGACGAGCAGCTGTAGCCGGTGGCGTCGTTGCCGATCGCGGTAGCCCGCGTATAGGCGTCATACCCGGTCGTGCCGCTGAACGAGGCGATCACCTCGACGCCGCCGCCGGTATTGACCTGGACGTTGTCGAGCACCACGGCCTCGCCGTTGTTGCCGGCCAGGACGGAGTTGCCGACCCCGTAGGCGACGACGGTGGCCGCGCCGAACTGATAGGCCGAGCCCTCGGCCTGCGCCCGGATATAGGCCTCGTTGTACTGGTTGCTCGCCACGTCGAGCAGCGGCCCGTCGTTGACCGCCGCCGTGACGTTGCCGGACGCGTTTGCGCTGGTGTTGGCGGTCTGGACGTTGCCGTAGGCCGTGAACTTGCTGGCCTGGACAAAGCCGCTGGTGTTGGTCTGGCTGGTGATGATGCGGGCGGCCGAGCTGTCCGTGCCGACCAGGGCGACGCTGTTGCCGGCCGCGACGCCCGAAACGTCGGCCGTGCCGGAGACGTATTGCACCACCGCGCCGCCGTCGGCGAGCACGTCGGCGGCGCTGCTTTGATTCACGCGCACGCCGGCGGAGCCGTTGACCAGGCTGATCGAGGCGCTGTTCGAGGCGGCCGTGGTGGCGACGCCGAGGTCGCCGGCCGTGGCCGTCTCGGCCTCGACCTGGCCGATGGCGGTGGCGCTGTCGGAGAAGGTGGCGATCTGGGTGACCACGCCGGTGACCGTGGCCCGGTTGGCCTGGAGATCGGCGACGTTGCCGGTGGCGGTGGTGTTGATCTGCGAGCTGTCGCCGAGCCCCGCCGTGGCGTTCACGACCGTCTGGGCGCGCGTTGCGCCGACCATGGTCTGGTTGGACGTGATCGCGAGGTCGCTGCGGTCCGCCGCGGCGAGCACGCTGTTGCCGGTGGCGCCGGTCTCCGCGCCGACGCCTTCCTCGACCGTGACCACGTTGATGGTCTGGCTGTCGAAGACGTCGCCGAGCTGGATCTGGTTGTTGATGACCGCGCTGGGCTGCGGCTGCGCGTGGCTAGTAGCGGCCGCGCAGAGCACCGCGAGCATCGGCATCACGGCGATCGTTCCAGCGAGACGGGTCTTCGCGGGTCGAGGCATTGTTGGTGTCCAGGTTGTTGTACGCGGGCGTGAAGCCGCCGGTGACGCCGGTGGTGCCGCCGTTCAGCGGGTCGGTCGACATGCAGGCCTGCGGGCCGGGCATGCCGTACAGGTTGGCGGACATCTCGATGACCGCCCGCTCCACCAGGGCGCGGACGCCCAACTGCAGCGGCTCCAGGGCGCCGGCGCCGCCGGAGATGTCGAACACGTTGCCATTGAGGAAGTCGAACAGGCCGAGGCCGACCTCGTGACCGACGATCTGCTTCTGGTAGGAGATGACGTCGACCACCTCGAGCGTGCGGCTGTTCACCAGGCGCAGGTCGAGGGCGACGTTCATCACGAACACCCGGGCGCGGAAGGTGCCCTTCAGGCCCGTGGCGGCGGTGTCGCCGGCGCCGACGTCCATGCCGGCAGAGCGGATGTTGTAGTTCAGCTCGGTGATGCCGCCGATCAGGTGGAAGTCCGAGCCGGGCATCTGGCCCGAGAAGATCTGCCGCGGGGCCGACGGGCCGTCCGCGTTCGGGGTCGGCGAGTCACCGATCAGCTTGTTGTTGGCGTATTTGAGCTCGAGCTCGGACACCGAGGTGTCGAAGCGCTCGACCAGCGGCATGCCGGCCTTGGCGAAGGCGCTCATCGCCATCAGCGAGGCGCCTTGAGTGACCTTGCGGCCCGAACCGTCGGACTCTTCCTTGCCGGTGTAGTCGCCGATGCGGCCGACAGCGATCCGCGGCGCGCGCAGCTGGTACTGACGAGCGTACTGGCCGACGCAGACCAGCGCCGGCGAGTAGGGGGTCGGGTTGGAGGTCACCGGCGCCGAGCCGATCGGCTTGGAATAGTTGCCGCCGGGGCCGGGCACCGGAACGGTGCTGCAGGCGGTGAGCGCCAGCGACGCGGCGCTGATGAGGGCGCCGGCGCGCGTTCCGGACAGGATGGTCATCAGTTGCCCCCGACGCCGCCGGTCGAGCCTGAACCGGCGGAGACATTCCCGTTGTTGGTCTGGTTGGAATTGACGATGACGGTGTTGTAGTTGCCCTGGGTCACGACGATCAGGTTGTTGCCGATCGCGGTCGAGCCCGAGCCGACGCCGCCGACGCCCGAAACGCTGTCGAAGACGCCGCCGCCGGTGCGGGAGAAGACGCTCTGGTCCTGGCCCGTCTGGATGATGCCGTCGACGATCACCCGGTTGCCGTTGGCGTCACGGGTGCCGAAGGCGACCGCCTGGTTCTCCTGGCCGGAAGCGCGCCCATATCCTGCATTGAAGGATGCGGAGTTGGTGCTGATCGACTGGGCCTGCGCCAGGGAGGCGACAGCCATCCCCGCGACGAGGGCGATGGCGCCGGCAGTCGTCTTGTAGGAAGAGGCGACCATGAAGAAAGCTCCACGCGGATCGAAAGGCACGCAGGCGCACAAGCAATGTGCGTGCCAAAACAGGACAGCCTCCATCCTCGCCTCGAACCCCTCTTGATTTGGTTAAGCGAAAGCCGAAGTCCGATGACGCCCACTGAAGAGCCCAAACCCCGGCGAGAACCGATTCTGAACGCGCCTTGGCCCGCGGCGGCGCTGGCGCTGGCCATGATCGGATGCTTCCTGCTGCAGGAGGCGGTGGGGCCGAAGGTCTGGATCGCCTACGCCTTCGCACCCGTGCTGCTCGGCACGGACGGCAGCTGGACGATGCTGACCACGCAGTTTCTGCACGGTGGCTGGCCGCACCTGTTGATGAACGCGGTGGGGGCGCTGGCCTTCGGAGCGCCGGTCGCGCGCCTGTTCGGGCTGAGCCTGCGCGGAGTGCTCGCCTTCTTTATCTTCTATGCGCTGTGCGGCTCGCTCTCGATCTGGGGCCACGGGCTGCTGCACGCGGGCAGCGCCGAGGCCGTGATCGGCGCATCGGGCGCGGTGTCCGGGCTGATGGGCGCGGCCGGAAGGCTGATCGATCGGCGGGGGCAGCTCGGGCCGATCTGGAGCCGCACGGCGATCGGCTTCTCCGTCGCCTGGGTCGTCGTGAACCTGATCATCGCCTTCGTCGGCTTCGCGCCGGGGCTGGGCGAGGGGCGGGTGGCGTGGGAGGCCCACCTGATCGGCTTCTTCGCCGGCCTGCTGCTCGTGGGACCGTTCGCGCGACTCGCCGGGACCTTTAAGCCCGCCACGCATTGATTCCCGGAGCTGATTGGTGGACGCTGTTCCTCCAAGGATAGTGCGGGAGAGAGTTCGATGCTCGTTTCACAGATCCTGAAAGGGAAGGGCGACCTGGTGTTCACCGCCACGCCGTCCGAGACCGTCGGCGCCGTCGCGGCGCTGCTGCACTCGCGCCGGGTCGGGGCGATGATCGTCTGCGATGGCGACAAGGTCGTGGGAATCGTTTCCGAGCGCGACATCGTCCGGGTGGTGGCCGAGGACGGCGCTGCGGGCCTCAATCGCCGGATCGACAGCTGCATGACCGCCGATGTGGTCTTCGCCAGCCCCGCGGAGACGGTCGACGTCCTCCTCGGCAAGATGACCGACCGGCGGATTCGCCACCTGCCCGTGCTCAAGGACGGCCGCCTGGCGGGAATCGTCTCGATCGGCGACCTGGTGAAGCACAAGATCAACGAGGTCGAGGCCGAGGCCGACGGCTTGAAGGCCTATATCGCCGCCGGCTGATTCATATGCGGAATCTCGGCAGCGCCGGCCTTGGCCGCATCGGCCAGGCTGTAGCTGTCGAGCACGGCCGATGTGGCGTCGCGAGCGCGCAGCAGCGCCTCTCTTAAAGAGCAGGTCGCCAGGTCCGGGCAGTCGTCGCACTTCCGGAAGGCGGTGCGGCTGACACAGGGGGCCAGCGCCAGCGGGCCGTCGATGACCCGGATCACCTCCGCGAAGGTGATCGACTCGGCTTCACGCCCCAGCGAATAGCCGCCGAACTTGCCGCGCCGGCTGCGGACGATGCCGCGGCGCGAGAGTTCGAGCAGAATCGCCTCGAGAAACTTGCGCGGCGCGTCGGCCCGCGTGGACAGGTCGGAGGCCGTAACCTGGCCACCATCCTCCCTCGCCAGTTCGACGAGGGCGCGCAGCGCGTAACGGGCCTTGTGCGACAACATGGAATGTCTTTGCCGGGCGGGGAGGGGGCGCGCAAGAGTCTGACGACGCCGAGCCACGAAATCGGTCGCCCTATATATAGAGTGCGTCGCGACGGCTTGTGTTTGGGGGAAGTCGTTTCGCGAACGCCGGTTCACACAAATGTCGTGAGTCGGGGTTGCCAGCCTGCGGAGCCCCTTCTATATGCCGCCCCTCGCTCGGGGCCACGGCCTGCCGGCGCGGATCGAAGGCTCCAAAGGCCCTTGATTTTCGCAGGCTTCACCGCTAGGTTCCGCAGCCTCAATCGACTCGGTAATGGACACCAAGAGGGAAGCCCCTCGGCGGCCCTGAGCCCGGTTTGCGCCCTACGAAAGGCTTCGGCCCCGAGTTGGCGGAAACTGAAAAAGGTCGGTTGACGGAAGACTGGAGCTTCGACTAGAAGCGCCGCTCTTCTCCGGTTCGGAAGTTTTCGGATCGGGCCTTCAAGAAGATCGCTTCTCTTTTTAAGAAGAGTGATTGACTTGAAAAAGGTGCTTCACTAGAAGCGTCGCTCCTCAAGAGTTTCGGAGGTTCCGGAATTGGAGAGGGTCAAGAAGATCGGTTCTTCTCAAAAAGAACTGGTTGACTTGAACGGGGTGTTTCACTTAGAAGCGCCGCTCCTTCCTGGAGCTTCCGGAAATATCCGGTGGGTTCGGGGCCAAGAAAATCGGTTCTCTTCTATAAAGAACTGGTTGACTTGATCGGGGCGCTTCTTTAGAAACGCCGCTCCTGCTTCTCCGGTTCGTCCGGCGCGGCGGAGTCTGCGGAAACCGGTTCGCTTCTTGAAGAAGCCGGTTGACACGGAAAAACGGAGCGACTAGATACGCCGCTCCTCGCCGACACCGGGCGCTAAACGGTGAGCCGGCAAGCCGGTTGGGTCTTTGACATCGTTGATTTGGAAAGAGAAACGCAGGCGGCGGCGTTTTGCGGATAGAGCAAGTCTATCCTCGATACGCTGACAGAATGCGGTCTCTTGAAGACACCATGAATATCGGTCGTCGAGCTTCGGTTCGTCGGCCAATGTGAATGGGAACTCGTCAAGATACTATGCAAACACCAGAACTTAGGTCGAAGCTTCCCGCTTCGACCGCAGTAATGGGTTAGCGGTCAACTCAACCTGAGAGTTTGATCCTGGCTCAGAGCGAACGCTGGCGGCAGGCCTAACACATGCAAGTCGAACGATCCTTCGGGATAGTGGCGGACGGGTGAGTAACACGTGGGAACGTGCCTTTTGGTTCGGAACAACTCAGGGAAACTTGAGCTAATACCGAATGTGCCCTTCGGGGGAAAGATTTATCGCCATTAGAGCGGCCCGCGTCTGATTAGCTAGTTGGTGAGGTAAAGGCTCACCAAGGCTACGATCAGTAGCTGGTCTGAGAGGATGATCAGCCACATTGGGACTGAGACACGGCCCAAACTCCTACGGGAGGCAGCAGTGGGGAATCTTGCGCAATGGGCGAAAGCCTGACGCAGCCATGCCGCGTGAATGATGAAGGTCTTAGGATTGTAAAATTCTTTCACCGGGGACGATAATGACGGTACCCGGAGAAGAAGCCCCGGCTAACTTCGTGCCAGCAGCCGCGGTAATACGAAGGGGGCTAGCGTTGCTCGGAATTACTGGGCGTAAAGGGAGCGTAGGCGGATAGTTTAGTCAGAGGTGAAAGCCCAGGGCTCAACCTTGGAATTGCCTTTGATACTGGCTATCTTGAGTACGGAAGAGGTATGTGGAACTCCGAGTGTAGAGGTGAAATTCGTAGATATTCGGAAGAACACCAGTGGCGAAGGCGACATACTGGTCCGTTACTGACGCTGAGGCTCGAAAGCGTGGGGAGCAAACAGGATTAGATACCCTGGTAGTCCACGCTGTAAACGATGAGTGCTAGTTGTCGGCATGCATGCATGTCGGTGACGCAGCTAACGCATTAAGCACTCCGCCTGGGGAGTACGGTCGCAAGATTAAAACTCAAAGGAATTGACGGGGGCCCGCACAAGCGGTGGAGCATGTGGTTTAATTCGAAGCAACGCGCAGAACCTTACCACCTTTTGACATGCCTGGACCGCTGCAGAGATGCAGTTTTCCCTTCGGGGACCAGGACACAGGTGCTGCATGGCTGTCGTCAGCTCGTGTCGTGAGATGTTGGGTTAAGTCCCGCAACGAGCGCAACCCTCGCCATTAGTTGCCATCATTTAGTTGGG